>OBLS010000435.1_pt1 | contig 14834 bp, 14 predicted proteins | sample 1519901 | NCBI WGS metagenome assembly OBLS01 (sample SAMEA3113585, study PRJEB22503) | soil metagenome | reverse complement strand
ATATGGCCTACCGCCGCTCAGCGCTCGAGGAGCTTGCCGGCTTCGACGAGCGTTTCCCGCGGGCGTTTCGCGAGGACACCGACCTCGCGCTGCGGCTGCTGAAGAGGGGCTACCGGATCGAGCTGGGGGCGCGGCGCGTCGTGCATCCAGTCCGGCCGGCAGGGATCTGGACGAGCGTCGCTCTTCAGGCCGGGAACGCGGACGACGTAGTGATGCGGTCCCTTCACGGGCCGAAGTGGCGGGACGCGGCGAAAGCTCCCGCCGGCCGGCTCCGTGTGCATCTCGCTGTCTCAGGAGCCGCCGCGCTCGCCCTTGCGGCCGGCCTTGCGAACCGCCGCAGGCTTGCTGCTCTCGCCGGCGCCGCCTGGCTCGCGGGCACCGCGGAGCTTGCCTGGCGCCGGATTGCGCCTGGGCCGCGTACCCGCGACGAAATCGGCCGGATGCTCGCGACCAGTGCAGTGCTCCCTGCGGCAGCCACCGTCCACTGGCTCACCGGCTGGGCTCGTGTCTTGTGGCTGCGGCCGACAGAGAAGGGCAGCGTGCGCCCTGCGGCCGTGCTGTTCGACCGGGATGGGACGCTCGTCGAGGACGTCCCCTACAACGGCGACCCGGACCGTGTGATCCCCATTGCCGGAGCGCGCCGGGCACTCGACCGCCTCCGAGGGGAAGGTCTTCGCCTCGCCGTGATCAGCAACCAGAGCGGCGTCGCCCGCGGGCTGATCACGCCCGAGCAGGTCGATGCCGTCAACGAGCGCGTCGAGCACCTCGTTGGGCCCATCGACGCTTGGCTTCACTGCCCGCACGGCCCTGACGAAGCGTGCGACTGCCGCAAGCCGGCGCCCGGCCTCGTGATTCAGGCCGCCGCCGCGCTCGGCGTCCAGGCCGGCGCCTGCGTCGTGGTCGGCGATATCGGCTCGGACGTCGACGCGGCCCGGGCGGCCGGGGCGCGGGCGGTGCTCGTTCCGACCTCGAAGACGCGCGCTGCGGAGATCAAGGCTGCTCCGGAGGTTGCGGCCGACCTCGAAGAAGCGGTCGACCTGCTGCTGGGGGAAAGGCGATGAAGCCGCATGTGCTCGTGGTGCGTCTGGACAGCAACGGGGACGTGCTCCTCGCCGGGCCCGCGATCCGGGCGATCGCAGCCGAAGCGCGCGAGGTGACGATGCTGTGCGGGCCACGTGGTCGCCAGGCCGCAGAGCTGCTTCCCGGGATCGATCGGATCCTCGTCTATCGAGCGGCGTGGATCGATCCGGAGCCGGTGGCGCTGCGTCGCAACGAGACATTGGCCCTGATCGACCGGCTCGAAGCGCTCGGCGCCGAGCAGGCGATCATTTTCACGTCCTTCCACCAGAGCGCCTTACCGACGGCGTTGCTCCTGCGCCTAGCCGGGGTGACGACGATCGCCGCGATCAGTGAGGACTACCCCGGTTCGCTGCTCGACGTCCGGCACCGAATCTCTGACGACATCCACGAGGTCGAGCGTTCGCTTTCGCTTGCGGCGACGCTGGGCTACTCGCTACCCGCGGGTGACGACGGAAGTCTGCAGGTCAAGCGGAACGGATCGATGACGCTTTCCGGCCGGTACGTCGTCGTCCACCCGGGTGCGTCCGTGCCGGCGCGCGCCTGGCCGCCCGACCTCCACCGCGACCTCGTCCAGGCACTCGTGGCCGGTGGGCGGCATGTGGTCGTCACCGGCGGACCGATGGAGGGCGCGCTGACGGCCACCGTCGCCGGCGAGCCTCATAGCGCGGTCACCGATCTCGGCGGTCGAACCGATTTCGCGGGCCTCGCGAACGTCCTCGCGGCGGCAGATGCAGTCGTTGTCGGCAATACCGGTCCCGCCCATCTCGCGGCGGCGGTTGGAACTCCCGTCGTCTCGCTCTTCGCTCCGACCGTGCCGGCGGTGCGGTGGCGGCCCTGGCGCGTGCCGCACCGTCTGCTCGGGGACCAGACGGCACCGTGCGCGAGCTCGCGGGCGCGCGAGTGCCCGATCCCAGGCCATCCGTGCCTGCGCTCGGTCGCCGTTCGCGACGTGGTCGAGGCCGTCGAGGACTTGGGGTCATGAGGCTCTTCCTGTGGCACGTCCACGGTGGGTACACGAATTCGCTCGTGCAGGGCAGCCACGAATACCTGCTGCCGACGCTGCCCGAGCGTGGTCCCGACGGGCTTGGCCGTTCGAGCACGTTCGATTGGCCGGCGTCCGTTGTCGAAGTGACCCAGGCGGAAGCGGCGCGTGCGGATGTGGACGTGGTGATCCTGCAGCGACCGCACGAGCTCGAGGACCTCGCATCGGTGTGGCTCGGCGGTCGCCGGCCGGGTCGCGACGTTCCGGCCCTCTACCTCGAGCATACGGCGCCTGAAGGCCCGATCGCCGACATGCGCCATCCGGCCGCCGATCGAGACGACCTCCTGCTCGTCCAGGTCACGCATTTCAACGCCCTTTTTTGGGACGCGGGGTCGACGCAGACACGAGTAATCGAGCACGGGATCGTCGACCCGGGGTACCGGTACACCGGCGAGCTGCCGCGCGCCGTCGTCGTCGTCAACGAGCCGGTGCGGCGGGGGCGGATCACCGGCACCGACCTCCTGGGCTCGCTGAACGGCCGCGTCTCGCTCGACCTGTTCGGGATGGGCACGGAAGCGCTTGGCGGCCTTGGAGACGTGGCACCGCCGCTGCTCTGGAACGAGATGGCGCGCCGCCGCCTCTATCTCCATCCGTTCCGCTGGACCTCGCTCGGGCTCTCTCTGCTCGAGGCGATGCACCTCGGCATGCCCGTGGTGGGGCTGGGAACGACGGAGGTCGTGGAGGCCGTCCCGCGCGAGGCCGGCGTGGTGTCCACGCACGTCGGCGCCCTCGCGGAGGCCGTCCGGCGCTTCGCCCGCGATCCCGACGAGGCCCGCCGGTGTGGCCTCGCTGCCCGCGAGGCCGCGCTCGGCCGCTACGGGCTCGACCGCTTTCTCGCCGACTGGGATGCCGTGCTCGAGGAGGTGGCCGCGTGAGAATCGCCATGGTTTCGGAGCACGCGAGCCCACTTGCCGTCCTCGGCGGCGTCGACGCCGGTGGCCAGAACGTCTACGTCGCTGCTCTCTCCGGGGAGCTGGCGCGCCGCGGCGCCGAGGTCGTCGTCCACACGCGGCGCGACGACGTGTCTCTGCCGCGCAGGATCCAGATGGCCCCGGGCGTCGTCGTCGATCATGTCGACGCCGGTCCGCCGGAACGGATCCCAAATCCGATCGACACGCTCTACCCGTACATGGACGAGTTCGCCGACGACCTAAGTGTTGTTTGGGCGCGCGAGCCGCCCGACCTGGTCCACTCACACTTCTGGATGTCCGGCCGCGCTGCGCTCGCCGCGGCGCGTCCGCTCGGAATCCCTGTTGTGCACACCTTCCACGCCCTCGGCGTCGTCAAACGGCGCCACCAGGGAGCCAGGGACTCGAGCCCGCCCGAGCGGATTCCGGAGGAGCGGGCGATCATCGAGGGGACGGACCGGATCGTCGCTACCTGCAGCGACGAGGTGTTCGAGCTTGTCCGCCAAGGAGCGGACCCGCGCCGGATCAGCGTCGTCCCGTGTGGCGTCAACCTCTCGTTGTTCCATCCTGATGGCCCCTGCGCACCGCGGCACCCGGGCATGCGCCGCGTCGTCTGCGTGACGCGGCTCGTGTTACGCAAGGGCGTCGGGAACGCGATCGTCGCGCTCGCCGAGGTCCCTGCCACGGAGCTTGTGATCGCGGGCGGCTCGGCCCCCGACGAGCTGGCCGGAGATCCGGAGTACCGCCGGCTGGTGGAGCTCGCGGAGGAGGTCGGGGTGGCCGACCGCGTCCACTTCACCGGCCGCCTCGAGCGCGCCGCCGTCCCGCCGCTCATCCGCTCCGCGGACGTCGTCGCCTGCGTGCCGTGGTATGAGCCATTCGGCATCGTCCCGCTCGAGGCGATGGCCTGCGGCGTACCGGTGGTGGGCTCTGCGGTCGGCGGGCTCCTCGACACCGTCGTCCACGGGCTCACCGGACTTCACGTGCCGCCGCGCCGGCCCGATCGCATTGCCGCTGCGCTGCGGGACCTCCTCGCCGATCCGGGCCGTTGCGCGGCGCTCGGACGCGCGGGGAGCGAACGTGCTCGTTCGCGCTACGGGTGGGAGCGGGTCGCCGACGCGATCTTGCGCATCTATGCCGAGGTCATGGCCCGCGCGCCGGCCCGTGTCAAGGAGGCCATCCAGTGATCGAGCGCGCGACCTGTGCAATCGGCCGCGAACATCTGGCCGCGCTCGGACCTCCGCTCACTCAGCTGGAGCGCGATCTCGACCGGATCCACGCCTGGGGGTGCCAGCTTGCCCGTGTGCTTCTGACCGGTGGGCGCCTGCTCGCCGTGGGGAACGGCGGCAGCGCTGCGCAAGCGCAGCACCTGACGAGCGAGCTCGTGGGTCGCTACGAGAGCGAGCGGCCTGCGTTGAGCGCGCTGGCGCTCCACGCCGAGTCCTCCAGCTTCACAGCGATCGCCAACGACTACGGCGCCGGCGAAGCCTTCGCCAGGCAAGTGCGGGCGCATGGTCGGCCGGGCGACGTCCTGATCGCGCTCAGCACCTCCGGTCGCAGCCCGAACGTCCTCTGCGCGATCGAGGCCGCCCAGGAAGGCGGCCTGACCACGTGGGCGCTTACCGGCCGTTCGCCCAACCCCGCCGTCGAAGCCGCCGACGACGCCGTCTGCATCGACGCGCCCTTGACGGCGACCGTTCAGGAGGTGCACCAGGTGGTGATTCACCTGCTCTGCGCCGCCGTCGACGCCGAGGTCGAGGTTCTGTCGCCGAGAGATCTCGAGGCGTTGCGATGAGCCGGCTTCGCCTCGTGGTCGTCGGCGACGCCTTGCTCGACCGCGACCTTGACGGTCGCGTCGACCGCCTCTGCCCCGAAGCGCCGGTTCCCGTTGTCGACGACGTCACCCGCCGGTCACGACCGGGTGGAGCGGGCTTGGCCGCCGCGCTCGCCGCGGCCGACGGTCACGACGTCATGCTCGTCACTGCTCTTGCGAACGACAGCGCCGGGCGGGAGCTCGCGGACCTCCTGGCCAACGCCGGCGTCGACGTGGCCGATCTCGGATCAGGAGGAGCGACGGCGGAGAAGGTGCGCGTCCGCTGCGACGAGCGACTCCTCCTTAGGATCGACCACGGCGACGACGGCTCAGCGTGGGTGGGACCTCCCTCCGCCGTTGCGCGCGCTGCGGTGCTCGGCGCCGACGCCGTGCTCGTATCCGACTACGGCCGCGGCGTCGCCCGCGAGCCCGCATTGCGTGAGGTGCTTGGGCGCGCGCGCCGCGTTGTGTGGGACCCTCATCCCCGCGGGCCCCATCCCATCGCGCGCTGCGCGCTCGTCACGCCCAACCTCCGCGAGGCGGACGCGGTCGCCGGCCTCGCCGGCGCCGAGCGCCGGGCGCGCCAACTGCGCGTCGAATGGGCTGCCGACGCGGTCGCCCTCACCATGGGCGCGAACGGAGCCCTGTTCGTCGGTGAGGGGGCTGCAGTCGTCATCCCGGCTCCGGCTGCGGCCGGAGGCGATCCATGCGGAGCCGGCGATCGGTTCGCGGCCACGGCGGCCGCCCTTATTGCGTCGGGCGACGATCTCCTCACCGCCGTGTCGGGCGCCGTTGAGGCAGCGTCCGCGTTCGTCGCAGCGGGCGGTGCCGGCGGGTTTCACCTCGAGCAGTCCGCCGGACTCCCGGAGTCCACGCCCGGAGACGCCCTGGAGTTAGCCATTCGCGTTCGGAACCGTGGGGGGCGTGTCGTCGTCTCCGGAGGTTGCTTCGACCTTCTTCATGCAGGACACGTCGCGACCCTGAGCGCGGCGCGGGCGCTCGGCGACTGCCTGATCGTCTGCCTCAACTCGGACGAGTCCATCCGGCGGCTGAAGGGGCCGGACCGGCCGCTCATCCCGGAGGAAGAGCGCGCGGCCGTGCTCCGAGCGCTGCGCTGTGTCGACGGCGTCGTGATCTTCGACGAAGACACGCCCACAAGGGCGCTCGTTGAGATCAAGCCCGATGTCTTCGCAAAAGGCGGCGACTACCGACCTGAGGAGCTGCCGGAAGCGGAGGTCCTCTCACGCTGGGGAGGAGAGGTGGCAATTCTCCCATACGTCGACGGGCGCTCCACGACCCGCTTGCTCGAAGAGGCGGCGGCGCGTGCCACGTGAGCTCGGCACGGTGGTTGTCACCGGCGGCTCATCCGGGCTCGGCGCGGCCGTCGTCGCCGCCGTCGCGGACGCAGGGGGACATCCCTTCGTCCTCGACCTTCGACGTCCGGACAACGGCGTCCCGCACGAACTGGTCGACCTCGCCGACACCTCGGCGGCTGCGAGTGCGGTCGAGCGAGCGGCAGAGCTCGATGGCGGCCTTCGCGGCCTCGTCACGTGCGCCGGAACCGACGTTTGCGGCCGCTTGGACGAGGTCCCCGGCGACGACTGGGAACGGGTCGTCCGCGTGAATCTCCTCGGAACGGCCGCGGTCGTCCGCGCTGCGCTTCCCCATCTCGAACGCTCCCGCGGCCGGCTTGTCACCGTGGCGTCCACACTCGGCCTGCGCGCCATCAGCGACGCCACCGCGTACTGCGCGAGCAAGTTCGGCGTCGTCGGGTTCACACGCGCACTCGCGGCCGAGACCGCGAACCGAGTCGGCGTGACTCTGTTAATCCCCGGAGGCATGCAAACGGCCTTCTTCGACGGCCGCCGCGAGCAATACAGGCCGACGATCGACGCGCAGCTCATCGATCCTGGCGACGTGGCCCGAGCGGTGCTCTTTGCGCTTCGCCAGCCACCTGGCTGCGAGGTGCGCGAGCTGCTGATCGCGCCCGCGGCGGAAACGTCGTGGCCGTAGCGACCCTCGTGGCACTACGGCCGCTTGGCCTCGGTGACCTCCTGACCGGCGTCCCGGCGATCCGTGCCCTCGCGCGTGCCTTTCCCGAGCACCGGCGCATTCTCGCCGCCCCCGCAGCGCTCGCACCACTCGCCCTCCACGCCGGCGGCATCGACGCCGTCCACCACACCGTGCCGGGCGCCGCCCTCGACGCGGCGCTTGGTCAGGCCGACGTCGCCGTCGACCTTCACGGCAAGGGACCCGAGAGCCATCGCGTACTGCTTGCGGCGCGACCACGGCGATTGATCGCCTTCGCCAACACTGCCGTAGGCGAGAGCTCCGCCGGGCCGGAATGGCGGTTCGACGAGCACGAAGTGGCGCGGTGGTGCCGGATGCTGACGAAAAGCGGCGTGCCGGCAGATCCGGTCGACCTGGACCTCGACCCCCCTCCGGTGCCTGTGCCGGCCTCGCTCAGCGGCGCCACACTGATTCACCCCGGAGCGGCGAGCGAGGCGCGGCGGTGGCCGGCGGAGCGCTTCGCCGAAGTCGCGCGCGTCGAGAGCGAGTCCGGCCGCCGCGTGGTCGTCACGGGAAGCCGACAGGAAGTTGCGCTCGCGGCGCACGTCGCGGAGCTCGGCGGCCTGCCTCGGTCGGCGGTCCTGGCGGGGCGAACGGACCTGCTCACGCTGGCAGCGCTCGTTGCGACCGCCGGCCGCGTCGTCTGCGGCGACACCGGTGTCGGGCATCTCGCCACCGCGCTGCGGACAGCGTCCGTCGTGCTCTTCGGCCCCGTCTCGCCGGCGCACTGGGGGCCGCCTCCCGACCGCCCTTGGCACCGCGTCCTCTGGGCGGGGAGGACGGGTAACCCGCATAGCGACCGTCCGGACCGGGGGCTGCTCGACATCGGGGTCGAGGACGTGCTCGAGGCCCTGGCCGAGCTCGGCCCACCATCCGACGGCAATCCTAAAGTCGCCGCATGGAGCCGATCTCGCTCGCTCGCGGCGTCCCTGCACCGGAGTGCATCCCCATCGAAGAGCTCGCGGAGTGCGCGAGCGCTGCGATCCTGAGGGACGGCGCGACCGCGCTTTCGTACGGCTCCTCGGGCGGCTACGGACCGCTCCGCGAGTGGATCGCAGAGCGCCACGGCGTCGAGCCCGGCCGAGTGGTCGTGACGAACGGCTCGCTTCAGGGCTTCGTCTTTCTCGCCGAGCTGCTTGCGCGAGACCGCGCCCGCGTGCTGGTCGAGGCGCCGACGTACGACCGGCCGCTGAACATCCTCGATTCGCTCGGCGCCGACATCACGGCGATCCGGCAGACGGAGGAAGGGATCGACCTGGACGCTCTAGCCGCGGAGCTCGGATGCGGCCCGCGCCCGGCGCTCCTCTACGTGATCCCGACGTTCCAGAATCCCAGCGGGCGGACGCTCGGCGAGGAGGGACGCCGCCGACTCGTCGAGCTGGCCGTCGGGCACGAGCTCCTCGTTTTGGAGGACGATCCGTACGGGCTCGTCCGCTTCGAGGGGACGGCGCCCCCGACGCTCCACGAGCTCGAGGGCGGCGAGCGCGTGATCTACTCGTCGTCGTTCTCGAAGATCGTCGCTCCGGGCGTCCGTGTCGGCTACCTCGTGCTCCCCGAGCCCCTTGCACGCCGAGTCGAAGCGCTGGCGACGTCGACGTACATCACGCCGTCACTGCTCTCGCAGGCGACGGTGTACGAGTTCCTCCGCCGCGGCGCGCTCGAGCGCAACCTCCAGCTCGTCCGATCGCTTCTCAAGGCTCGGCGGGATGCGCTGCTGCAGGCGCTCGATGAGCACTTCGAGGGCACCGGCGCCCGGTGGAGCCGCCCGGAGGGCGGTTACTTCCTCTGGCTGGAGCTTCCGGAGGGGGCGGACGCGGTGACGCTGCTCGCGGCTGCCGAGCGGCGGGGAGTGAGCTTCGTTCCCGGCCCGGACTTCTTCCCCCGTGGCGGCGGCGGCGGGCACTCCGCCGCCCGGCTGGCGTTCAGCTCTGCGTCGCCCGGCCAGCTGGGCGACGCGGTCTCACGGCTCGCGCCGCTCTTGCCCCCGCCGGCGGCGGTAGATCTGCGACAGCAGCACGCCGCCTAGGACCCCGAGCACCAGGATGAAGACGATCTCCCAGATCAGGGAGACCGTCGACGTGAAGAGGACGAAATCGATCTGGATCTGGTCGTCGTTCTTGACGATGAACGCGATTACGTAGAGCGCGATTAGGAAGAGGCCGACGAGGATCGCCCACAGCCGGGCTTGCCATTCGTCGGCGCCGAATCTGCGGAACATGCGCCGGAGTCTACGGCGCTACAACGGCGTGCGAACGAGTCGAGCGGTTCGACCGGTCATTTCAGACGGGCTCGCAGGCAAAGCCCGCGAGCCCTGATGGTCGGCGCCGCAAGCGGCGCCCAGAAGCGGCGTGCGAACGAGTCGAGCGGTTCGACCGGTCATTTCAGACGGGCTCGCAGGCAAAGCCCGCGAGCCCTGATGGTCGGCGCCGCAAGCGGCGCCCAGAAGCGGCGTGCGAACGAGTCGAGCGGTTCGACCGGTCATTTCAGACGGGCTCGCAGGCAAAGCCCGCGAGCCCTGATGGTCGGCGCCGCAAGCGGCGCCCAGAAGCGGCGTGCGAACGAGTCGAGCGGTTCGACCGGTCATTTCAGACGGGCTCGCAGGCAAAGCCCGCGAGCCCTGATGGTCGGCGCCGCAAGCGGCGCCTTAGACGCCGCGTGATTCCGGACGGGGAACGAGCCGAGGCTGCTGCGGCGGCCGCAGGCTACGGGGCCTGGCGGGCCTGAACGTTGGACAGGGGGAGTCCAGGGGGAGGGCGCAAAGGCCCGCCCGGCGGAAATAGCAATCGCTGCAGCTTGCCTCGGCTCGTTTGCTCATGGGCGAATTTGACTTCCAAGACGCGGTCTTCCCATGGGGCGGAATCTTGCGACGTTCGGCACCAGCGCGCAAGGGGGTCGTTCACAAAAACGATGCAATTTCCGGCCAAAAGAAACTATCGGAAATTAACGTTTTCTAGGCGGTTCCGCGTTGTGTTGCCAGGGCCCGCAACGCCTGTTGAAAGCTGTCCACAGGGACAATCCGAAGGCCGTCGGAATACTGCCGAGCCTCGGCGGCGTTTTCCCCAGGGACGAGGAACAGGTCCATGTCGGAACGTCGCGCGCCGATCGTTTTCTGCTTCAACCCCCCAACTTTGCGTACCGAGCCGTCGAGGCGGATCTCGCCCGTCGCGGCCACGCGCCGACCGCGGTCGACGTCGCGGCCTAGCTCCTCGAGCAGGTCGAGGGCGAACGCGAGGCCCGCGGACGGGCCGCCGACTTGGCCCAGGTCGAACTTCACCGCCAGCGGCAGCGTGATCTTCGGCTCGGCGAGCTCGACGCCCAGGAAGGGCACACGGGGATTCCTCGGGTTTGGCACGGTCTCAATCGCCAGCACGCGCACTCGACCTTGCCGCCGGACGCGCAACGAGACCGTCTCGCCTGGACTCCGCTGGGCGAGGAGCCGCGAGAGGTCGTCCGGCACCGTCACCGGGCTGCCGTCGAGTGCGCGGATCAGATCGCGGGCACGAAGCTTGGCCGCGGCCGGGTAGCCGCGCAGCGTCTGCGCAACGCGTGCGCCAACCGGCTCGATCTTGACGGGCAGGCCGAGCGCCTTCAGCGCGACGGCCGCGGCGTACCGCTGGCTGCGCCGCATCTCAGCGAGCTCAGCGCGGCGGCGTACCTTCTCGTCGACGCCCTCAGGATTGAGAACGTGCTCGGGGACCAGCGTGGCACCGGCGTTGAGGCCGGGAAAGAACTCTTCGAGGATGCTCGCCTTCCGGATGTCCACCGCGACGTAGTAGAAGCCGCCCCCGTCCCCGTCGGCCTTCTCGCCTCTGACGTTGACGAGCGGCTCGAGCGCGCGCGCATCGTCCGGCAGGAGGATGTAGCGGTCGGAGGGAGCGACGTAGAGGACGCCCGCCAGGAGCAGGACCGCCGCGCCGACGACGAGCGCCAGTCCGGGCCACGAGAAGCGAGCTTTCATTGGAGGGCGCGGGTCAGGCCGCCGTCGACCGCGATCGTCGTCCCGGTGATGTACGACGAGCGGTCCGACGCGAGGAACGAGACCACGTCGGCGACCTCCTCCGGCCGGCCGAAGCGGCGCAAGGCAATCGGGAGCAGGTCGGCTTCCGTCGCCCCCTCCGGATAGACCTCCGCCAAGCGCTCGGTCTCGATTCGGCCCGGCGCGATCGAGTTGACGGTGATCCCGTCTGGGCCGACTTCCCTCGACAGCGTCTTCGCCCACCCGATCACTCCCGGTCGGACGGTGTTCGACAGCGCCAGGTTGTCGATCGGCTCGCGGACCGAACTCGAAGTGATGTTGACGATGCGCCCGTGGCCGCTTCGCCGCAGGTAGGGGAGGCACAGGTTCGTCAGTCCGACGGCGGAGTGGAGAAGCAGGTCGACGGCCTCCTGGAGCGCGTCGTGATCGATCCCGACAGCGTTCGTCCTCGGCGGCCCACCGCTCGAGTTGACGAGGATGTCGATGCCGCCGAAGGCCTGCAGCGTCCGCTCGACGAGGCGCTCGAGATCGCTCGGGTTCGTCACGTCACCTCGGACGGCAAGCGCGCCGAGTCGCTCCGCCTCCCGCTCGAGCACGTCGCGGCGCCGTGCGAACATCGCCACGTTCGCGCCCTCCGCAGCCAGGACGCGGGCGATCGCCAGCCCCATCCCGGACGATGCGCCGCAGACGATCGCCGTGCGGCCGCCTAAGCCGAGATCCATCGTGGTCTAGGTAGAGAGGACGCCGACGACCTCACGGACGGCGTCGGCCGACTCGCGCAGGAGCCGCTGCTCCTCCTCGGAGAGGTCCAGCTCGACGATCTCCTCGATCCCACCGGCGCCGAGCTTGACCGGGACGCCCATGTAGAGATCATCGATTCCGTACTCGCCCTCGAGGTACGCCGTGCAGGGCAGGACGCGCTTCTCGTCGAGCATGATCGCGTCGACGATCTGCGCGGCCGCCGCGCCGGGCGCGTACCACGCCGAGGTGCCGAGTAGCTTGACGAGCTCGCCGCCGCCCGCGGCCGTCCGCGCCACAAGCTCGGCGATGCGGTCGTCGGAGAGGAGCTTGCGCAGCGGCACGCCGCCGACGGTCGTGGCCGAGACGACCGAGACCATCTGGTCGCCGTGCCCACCGAGCACCATCGCGGTCACGTCCTTCACCGACGCCCCGGTCGCCCACGCGATAAAGCTGGAGAAGCGCGCCGTGTCGAGGATCCCGGCCATCCCGAAGACGCGATCCTTCGGCCAGCCGGAGACGTTCTTCGCGACGTGGCACATCGCATCGAGCGGGTTGGAGACGACGATCAGGATCGCGTCAGGTGAATTGGCGACAACCTGCTGCGTGACCGAGCCGACGATCTTCTCGTTCGTCGAGACGAGATCGTCCCGGCTCATGTCGCCTGTGCGCGGTACACCGGCCGTGATCACGACGACGTCCGAGCCGGCGGTGATGTCGTACTCCGTGGACCCCGTCACCCTGGGCTCGTAGCCGAGCACGGCGGCCGCCTGGTTGATGTCCAGCGCCTTGCCCTCGGCGAGCCCTTCCTTGATGTCGACCACCGCGACGTCGCAGTAGTCACGCCGCGCTAGTTCCTGCGCACAGGTGGCACCGACGTTCCCGGCGCCGACCACCGTCACTTTCCTACGCAACCCGCACCCCCAATTTCTCGATGATCGCGTCTGCGACCTCGCTCGTCCCGACCGCCGTCGGATCGTCACGTCGCGGCTTCATGTCGTACGTGACGCTCTTGCCCTCGCGGATGACTTCGGCGATCGCGTTCTCGAGCCGCTCCGCCGCTTCCGTCTCCTCCAGGTAGCGGAGCATCATCACGCCCGAGAGCATCTGTGCCATCGGGTTGACCCTGTTCTGGCCGGCGTACTTGGGTGCGGAGCCGTGGGTGGGCTCGAAGATCGCCGTTCCCTCGCCGAAGTTCGCTCCCGGCGCCATCCCGAGGCCGCCGATCATCCCGGCGCACACGTCGGAGACAATGTCGCCGTAGAGGTTGGGGCAGACGAGGACGTCGTACTCCTCGGGCCGCTGGACGAGCTGCATGCACATGTTGTCCACGATCCGGTCGTCGAAATCGACGTCCGTGTTTTCCTCGGCGACCTCCCGGGCGACGCGCAGATACAGGCCGTCGGTGAACTTCATGATGTTCGCCTTGTGGACGGCCGTGACCTTGCGGCGGCCGTTCCGGCGCGCGTACTCGAAGGCGAACTCGACGATCCGTCGCGAGCCGGTGACCGAGAGCGGCTTGATCGAGATGCCCGCATCGGGATGCCGCAGCTTCCCGCCGTGGCGCTCGATCCAGTCGATCAGCTCCCGCGCGTCGTCCGTTCCCTCCTCGTACTCGATCCCCGCGTACAAGTCCTCGGTGTTCTCGCGGACGACGACCAGGTCGACGTCGTCGAAGCGCGACCGCACCCCCGCATAGCTCTTGCACGGTCTGACCTGACCGAAGAGGTCGAGGACCTTCCGCAGCGTGACGTTGACGGAGCGGAAGCCGCCTCCGATCGGCGTCGTGATTGGGCCCTTGAGGGCGACTCCGGTCTCCCGGATCGATTCGAGCACGTGGTCGGGCAAGGGGTTGCCGCCGTGCTCGTCCATGACGTCGGCGCCCGCGTGCTGCACGTCCCAGTCGAACTCGACGCCGGTCGCTTCGAGCACGCGGCGCGTTGCCTCGGTGAGTTCGGGACCGATGCCGTCCCCGGGGATCAGCGTGACTCGGTGGGCCATACCGGCGGCGACTCTATCGTTTCGACCGGTAGATTCCGCCGCGATGAACGAGTTCAAGCCGGGTCTGGAAGGGGTCGTCGCCATTCAGACGGAGATCGCGGAGCCCGACCGCGAGGGTGGCGCGCTCCGCTACCGCGGGGTGGACATCGAGGAGCTCGTTGGTGAGGTTCCGTACGAGAAGGTCTGGGGCCTGCTCGTGGACGAGAACCTCGAGCCGGGCATGCCCGACCCGGAGCCGTACGAGCCCAAGAGCCTGAGCGGGAATGCCCCGGCCGACCTACAGGCCGAGACAGCTCACCTCTCGGCCGAATGGGGCCTGAAGAAGCTCGTGGACATCGACGACGAGGAGGCGCGGGACGATCTCGCCCGCCTCTCGGCGCAGATGATGTCGATCGTCGCGCAGTCGGCCGCGGTCGCCGAAGGTCGGGAGCCGGCGCCCGACGACGTCGTCGCGCAGGGCGAGACGGCGGCGGAGAAGTTTCTCCTTCGCTGGCGCGGTGAGGCCGATCCGGACCACGTCAAGGCGATCGACACCTACTGGATCTGCACGGCCGAGCACGGGCTCAACGCTTCAACCTTCACGGCACGGATCACGGCATCGACCGGCGCCGACTGTGGCGCGGCGATGTCGGCCGCCGTCGGCGCCCTCAGTGGGCCGCTGCACGGCGGCGCTCCGGCTCGGGTGCTGCCGATGCTGGACGAGGTCGCCGCGACGGGCGATCCCGAGGGCTACGTGAAGGACATCCTCGAGCGGCGCGGGAAGATCATGGGGTTCGGCCATCGCGTCTACCGAGCTGAGGATCCGCGGTCGCGCATCCTGAAACGGACGGCGCAGGAGCTCGGATCGCCGCGCTTCAAGGTCGCCGAAGCACTCGAGGAGGCGGCGCTCGACGAGCTGCGGAACCGGAAGCCCGACTACGTGATCGCGACGAACGTCGAGTTCTACTCAGCGGTCGTGCTCGACGTCGCCGAGGTTCCACCGGACCTGACTCCGGCGATGTTCGCCGCGGCGCGGGTTGCCGGGTGGTCGGCGCACATCCTCGAGGAGAAGCGCACAGGGCGGCTGATCCGGCCCTCCGCCCAGTACATCGGGCCGGGCGAACGCTCACTGTCCGCTGTCTGAGCTCGCAACAGCCGCCCTCGAGGCCGACCGGCTCGCGGAGGCAGGCTCCCAGACCGAACTCGCCGCCTTACGTGCGAAGTGGG
>OBLS010000434.1_pt1 | contig 14840 bp, 13 predicted proteins | sample 1519901 | NCBI WGS metagenome assembly OBLS01 (sample SAMEA3113585, study PRJEB22503) | soil metagenome | reverse complement strand
GGAGAACCTGGATGGGCTCGTAGAGCAGGCCCGGTACGTGCCACTCTCCCCTGCCGCCCAGCAAGAGGCGCGCGAGCGGTTGCAGAACCGCACCACGGGTACCGCTCCCGACGACGCCCTCGGAGCCGAGGAGAAGGGCAAGAGCAAGGAAGAGGAGAAGAAGAAATAGGCTGCTACCTGGTGGGTTTGCAGGCAGTAATCATGGGACCGGCTCACGCAGCCGGTCCCGTGCCTAACGGTAGAGCAACAATCCGGAGGCTGAGGGTGTGATGATGAACGCGGAGCAGAGAGGACAATCCGAGCCCGGGCTGTGGCGCCGGGAGAGCCGAGGGAGGCAGCTCAAGGAGCGGGCCATAAAGACCGTGCTCGCGGCGTGCGCCTACGTCTCGGTGTTGACGACCTTCGGGATCGTCTTCGTCTTGCTATTCGAGACCGTGAACTTTTTCCGGGAGGTCTCCATCGTGGAGTTCCTTACCTCGACCACTTGGTCGGCTGCCTTCGCCAACCCCCAATTCGGCATCGTGGTGCTCATCAGCGGCACGTTGCTCACTACTGTGATCGCCATTGCCGTGGCACTGCCCGTGGGCCTTCTGGCGGCCATCTACTTGAGCGAGTACGCCTCGACACGCTTAAGGCGTTGGCTGAAACCAGCCCTTGAGATCCTGGCCGGGGTACCGACCATCGTGTACGGTTACTTCGCCTTGACGTTCGTCACGCCGTTCTTACAGGAGACTATCTTTCCGCAGCTCACGATCTTCAACGCCCTCTCGGCGGGACTGGTGATGGGGGTAATGATCATCCCGACCATAGCCTCCGTGAGCGAAGACGCTATCTACGCGGTACCCGGGAGCTTGCGGGAAGGGGCCTATGCTCTAGGGGCTACCAAGCGCGAGGTAGCCACCAGGATCGTTGTGCCGGCTGCTCTTTCGGGCATCGTGGCAGCGACCATCCTCGGTATCTCTCGGGCGGTAGGAGAAACTATGATCGTAGCCGTTGCCGCTGGCGCTCTGGCACAGTTTGACTTCAACCCCTTAGATCCCGCCCAGACTATGACTGCCTTCATAGTCCAAGTGGCCTCGGGAGACACGCCCACGGGCTCGCTTACGTACAACACGATCTTCGCCGTTGGCACGACCCTATTCCTCATAACGCTGGTCCTGAACATCGTCAGCTACCTGTTCGTGCGACGCTTTAGGGAGACCTACTGATGACAACAGAGAGCGACAACCGGGGGACCACGCAGAAGGGCGGACCGGAGCAGGAGATCCTTTTCAAGGACTCCACGTCGGCGCGACACGCGCTGGACTGGATATTTGCTATCCTCGTGTTCATCGCCACCATAATCGGGCTAGTCGTGCTGGCGGTCTTGCTGATTGACATTGCCCGTGACGGTGTGACGCGCCTGAGCTGGGACTTCCTCACCAGCTTCCCCTCGGTCTCTCCCGAAAACTCGGGTATTTACCCGGCCCTGCTCGGCTCGCTGTGGTTGCTGGGGCTCACGGCGCTGTTCTCCGTGCCATTGGGCGTTGGAGCGGCCGTTTACTTGGAGGAGTATGCCTCCGACACCTGGCTAACTCGCCTGATCGAGGTGAACATCTCCAACCTGGCGGGCGTACCGTCAATAATCTATGGCCTGCTAGGCCTTGGAATATTTGTGAACTTGCTGGGACCCGTAACCGGCGGGCAGAGTCTCATCTCCGGCGCTCTGACCCTTAGCCTGCTCATCCTACCCATCATCATAATCGCCACGCGGGAAGCATTGCGCACTATTTCGGACTCCGTGCGCGAGGGAGGGTACGCTTTAGGAGCGACGCGTTGGGAGGTGATCCGGAGTCATCTGCTGCCGATGGCTCTCCCTGGCGCGCTTACCGGCACGATCCTCGCGCTCTCGCGCGCCATCGGCGAGACGGCGCCCCTGATAGTCGTCGGGGCCGCGACCTACCTAACCTTCACCCCCAGCGGCCCGCAAAGTGCTTATAGCGCACTTCCTATACAGATCTACTCCTGGGTCTCTCAGCCGCAGCCTGCATTCCAGGTCAACGCCGCCGCTGGTATAGTCATCCTGATGCTCGTGCTATTGCTGACGAACTCGGTCGCCATCTACCTGCGGAACAGGTACCAGAGGCGCGCGTAGGTGTTGGAAAGCTCTTCCAGAAGGACGGTGCAAGAGTGGATCGTAGAAGTGTTAACGAGGAGAGGCTGACTTTGTCCGACATTTCGCGGGAGAGACCCAAGGCCGTAGAGCGCGAGGATATGTCCCCTGGGCACGACGACGGGACTCTGGGAATGAAGGTAGAGAACCTCTCGGCGTTCTACGGTTCTTTCAAGGCCGTGACGGAGATAAACATAGGTATTCAGGCAAACAAGGTCACCGCCCTCATCGGGCCGTCGGGCTGCGGCAAGAGCACGTTTATCCGGTGTCTGAACCGGATGCACGAGGTGATCCCTGGGGCACGTACCGAAGGGTGTGTCAAGCTGGGGGAGCAGGACATATACGGGAAGGGCGTGGACCCGGTGCGGATACGGCGTCGTATCGGGATGGTCTTCCAAAAGCCCAACCCCTTCTCCAAGTCTATCTACGAGAACGTCTCCTGGGGAGCTCGGATCAACGGTTACAGGGGCGACATGGACGAGCTGGTGGAGCGGTCCTTGAGGCGAGCCGCGCTCTGGGACGAGGTTAAGGACAAGCTCAAGAAGAGCGGCCTCGACCTCTCTGGCGGACAGCAGCAGCGTCTGGTCATCGCCCGAACGCTGGCGGTGGAGCCGGAGGTGATACTTATGGACGAGCCGGCGAGCGCCTTGGACCCGGTCTCGACCCAGAAAATAGAGGACACCATGGCCGATCTCAAGAAGAGGTACACGGTGGTGATAGTGACGCACAACATGCAGCAGGCGGCGCGTATCTCGGACTACACGGGCTTCTTCTACATAGAGAACATGGGGGATCCGGGCCGGCTCTGGGAGTTCGACGAGACGAACAAGATGTTCTCGAACCCCGAGCGCAAGGAGACGGAGGATTACGTTACGGGACGCTTCGGGTAAGGACGCTTTATGCCGCGAGAGATCTTCCACCGAGAGCTGAACCATCTGGTCGAGGAGGTTGTGGAGCTCGGCCGGGAGGTCGAGTCCTGTCTGAACACGATGGTTGAGGCCCTGGAGAAGCACGACGACGAAACGGCCCGCAAGGAGCTCGGCATCGATTCCCGCTACAAGGAGCGGGGGTCAGAGATAGACGAGGAGTGCATGATCCTGCAGGCCCGCCAGGCCCCGGTGGCCAGCGACCTAAGGCTGATCTATACTGTACAGGCGGTGACAAACCACCTGGTGCGCGCCGGGACCCTTTGCGAGCATATCTGCCGCGCGGTCGTCGAGACCGTCGGTTGCGAGCGCGACCCCGACCTCGGGGGCACCCTCTCCGAGATGTCCCGCGCCGCCCGAAACCTCTTTAGGGAGGGCCTGGACATCTTTGAGAACCGCGATGTGGACCGCGCTCGCGACCTGGAGGCTGCCGACGACAGGATCGACCTGTTCTACTCGGAGGCGATGAACCTGGCGGTGAACCCGGGCAAGGAGGAGGCCGGCGACCCCGAGTGGCGGGTCCGAGCCGCGCTCACGGTGCACTACCTCGAACGCATCGCCGACCACGGCGTGGACATCGGCAGGCGTACCGTGTTTCTCGTCACCGGCGAGCGCATGGAGAGCGCCATGAGCCAGTACCGCAGCCGCCAGCTTGAAGGGTACGAAGAGTAGCCAAGGGGCCACGGTTTCCCTACCCGCTCGTAGTTATCTGATACAATTCAGCCTAAGTTTCGCCCTACGAGCGAGTTATATTCGGGGATTTAGTTTGAGGCTTACGAAGAGAAGCAAGTATGCGGTGCGGGCGCTAATGGAGTTGGCGCTGGAAGATTGTTCTTCGCCTTTGGGAGTGTACGAGGTCGCGCGCCGGCAACACATCCCCGAGAGATTCCTAGAGCAGATCTTCGGTGACCTCAGGCGGGCGGGGATACTCGAGAGCCACCGCGGGGCGCACGGCGGGTTCTGCTTCTCCGTACCCCCCGAGGAGATAACCGTGCTCGACGTCGTCGAGCTACTGGACGGTGAGATCCGTCCGGCGCGCTGCTCAGCCGGTGGTACCTGCTATATAGCCGATTCGCCCCTTTGCACGACCAGCAAGATCTGGGACGAAGCCCGCGTCGCCCTCGAAGGGGTCTTCGGCCGCTACACGATAGCCGAGATAGCCGCCGAGGAACGCGAGAACCGCGCCGCCCGCTCCGATGACGTGGCCGAGGCCGACGAGGAAGACGGGGCGCGGACCGAAGCCGCCACGGCCTCCCTCACCCGATAGACGAACCTTCCCGGAAAGAAGCGGGAGATTTCCCGGCGCGACTCCGCTCGCACCTGCAGGGCCGCACCGGCCTTATCGAGACCCCCATCAAGGTAGGGGAGACGATCTATAGCATCGCGCGTCCGTCGGCCGCGGACGCCCTTATCGACGAGGAGGAATTTGCCCGGGACGAGCGGCTCCCTTACTGGGCAGAGCTCTGGCCGAGCGCCGTGGCGCTCGCGGGCTACCTCTCGAAGGAGCGCCTCGTGGGCAGGCGTGCGATCGAGCTCGGCTGCGGCGTCGGGCTCCCGAGCGTGGCTGCTCTTGCCGGCGGAGCCAGGGTAACCGCCACCGACCACTATGCGGCTGCCCTCGATTTTGCCCGCTACAATGCTCGCTCCAACCTCGGCGTCGAACCGGAAACGCGACTTCTCGACTGGCACGCGCCCGGAGCAGAGGATTTGGGCGGCTTCGATCTCGTCCTCGCCGCCGACGTGCTCTACGAGCGGAGAAACGTCCCGGCGCTCGCGGCCTTGATACCCGCCCTCCTCGTCCCCGGTGGCGAGATACTGCTCTCCGACCCCCGTCGCAAGAACACCCGGGCGTTTCTAGAGAGGATGTGGGGAAAGGGGTTCCGTTCTTCGACGGAGGAATGTCTCGTGCCGTCGGACGGACGGGAGGTCGTGGTTCTGGTGCACCAGCTCCGGTATATCTAAACGTTTCTTTACCGCGCCGCCACTTCTAAACTTGGAGCAGGTACGCGAACACTACGAGGGGTTTGGGGAGCTGTTCTCCTCCCACGTCTATGTCGAGGACGAGGTGTTGGTGCAGATCTCCGGCAGCGTGCCGGAGGAAGATGCCGAGCGTTACGGGGAAGGCCTGCGGGAGCTGTAAGGTCCGGAGGGCGGTGCTCTTCCGCACCGGTCCCGCGACGTGCAGCGGTGGGCGGAACGAAGTCTTCGACTGTTATACTCAGGACGTGCTCCTGGACCAGCTAAACCCCGCCCAGCTCGACGCCGCTACGCACACCGAAGGACCTCTACTCATCCTCGCCGGCGCCGGCAGCGGGAAGACGCGCGTGCTGACGCATAGGGTCTCTTACCTCCTGGACGAAGGCTTCGCCGCGCCCGAGGAGATACTCGCCATAACCTTCACCAACAAGGCTGCGAACGAGATGAAGGAGCGGGTGGCACTGCTCGTCGGTCCTGAGTCCAGAAAGATGTGGGTCTCTACCTTCCACGCCTTCTGCGCCCGTATCCTGCGGGTACACGCCGAAAAGCTCGGATACCGGCGGGAGTTCACGATCTACGACTCCGGGGATCAGGTCAGGCTCGTGAGGCGCTGCATCGTCGAGCTCGGCAAGGACCCCAAACGCTTCAACCCCAGGTCGTTCCACGCCCAGATCTCCACTGCCAAGAACCTCCTCCTGGACGCGAGCGACTACCTGCGGCAGACCGCGGGCTTCATGGCCGAGAACGTCGCCGAGGTCTACGACCTCTACCAGAAGCGGCTCTACGAGAACAACGCGATGGACTTCGACGACCTCATAATGCAGACGGTAGCTCTGCTGGAGATCTTCCCGGAGGTTCGCGAACGCTACCAGCGCCGCTTCAAGTATATCCACGTGGACGAGTACCAGGACACCAACCACGCCCAGTACCGGCTGGTGAACGTCCTGGCGGCAGCACACCGCAACCTGTGCGTGGTAGGCGATGATGATCAGAGCGTGTACTCGTTCCGCGGGGCGGACATACGCAACATTCTGGATTTCGAGCGGGACTACCCGGAGGCGAAGGTCGTTCGGCTGGAGCAGAACTACCGCTCGACGCAGACTATTCTAGACGCGGCGAACGCGGTGGTGGCGAACAACGCCTCGCGCAAGGCGAAGGAGCTCTGGACAGCGGGCGAAGAAGGGGAGCGCATCCGCCAGTTCACGGCTGCCGACGACTACGCGGAGGCGCGTTTCGTGGTCTCGGAGGTTCTGCGGCTCGTCGAAGCGGGGGCCTCTTTACGGGACGTCGCGGTCTTTTACCGGACGAACGCGCAGAGCCGGACGTTGGAGGACGTGCTGGTGCGCGAGGGGGTGCCGTACCAGATCGTGGGCGGTGTGAGGTTCTACGAGCGGGCGGAAGTCAAAGACGTCATGGCCTACCTCTCGGTGATCTCCAACGAGAACGACTCGGTCTCTTTGGAGCGCATCATCAACGTTCCGAAGAGAGGCCTGGGCGCGACCTCGGTCGCGCGCCTCTCGGAGTACGCCCAGCGCAACGGCATATCCCTCTATGACGCTTTGGCCGAAGCGGACGAGGCCGGGCTTACGGGGAAGGCTCTGAGGGCCTGTTCTCAGGTCAGGGGCCTCTTCGAGGGGTGGCGGGTCGCGGCGCGGGAGGTGCCGCCGTCGGAGATGGTAGAGGCCGTCCTCGACGAGTCGGGCTACAAGGCCGAGCTGGAGGCGGAGAACACGGTCGAGGCGGAGTCGCGCCTGGAGAACCTGGCGGAACTGGTGAACGCCGCCGCGGAGTACGAGCGTGTAGAGCCGGAGGCCACTTTAGACGGGTTCCTACAAGAGCAGGCGCTCTTCTCGGAGTCGGACAGGCTCACGGGCGAGGGGAGGGTTACGCTGATGACGCTCCATAACGCCAAGGGCCTGGAGTACGACCACGTCTTCGTGGTGGGGATGGAGGAGGGGACGTTCCCGCACGCCCGGTCCATGGACGAGCAGAACCTGGAGGAGGAGCGCCGCCTCTGTTACGTCGGGATCACGCGGGCGAGGAAGACGCTCACGCTCTCGTACGCCCGCGTGCGCTCGACCTACGGCGAGCGGGAGTACCAGATGCCCTCGCGCTTTCTCTCGGAGATTCCGGAGAGGTTCAAGGCCGGGACCGTGCCGGGCGGTCCCGCGAGGCGCGACGGATGGGGCGGCGCGTCTCTGCGCGGAAGGGAGCCCGAGGGTGCCGTTCCGGCGGACTACAGCGCGGGGGAGAGGGTGCGGCACGCGAAGTTTGGGGTGGGGGAGGTCGTCGAGGCGCAGGGAGGGAGGGTCGTAGTGCGGTTCGGCTCCGAGGAGAGGATCTTCGTGCCGGAGCTAGCGCCCTTGAGCAAGGCGTAGCCTGGAGCAGAGCGTGAAAGGCTAGAAGGGGAAGTTATATGCCACACGTTTACGTAACCGGACACAGAAACCCGGACACGGACACGATAGCGTCGGCGATCGGGTACGCCGAGCTCAAGAGCAGGCTGAACCCGCAAGACGTCTACGCTCCGGCGCGCCTGGGGGAGGTGAATGCCCAGACACGGTGGGCGCTGAAGAAGAGCGGGGCCAGAGAGCCGAAGCTGCTAAAGCACATCAAACTCCGGGTCAAGGACGTGATGAAGGACGTGGTGACGACGCACAGGAACGACCCCTTGCGCAACGTCGGGCTCATGATGGCGAAGAGGAATATAGGCCAGGTGCCTATAGTGGATGACAGAGGCGTGCTCGTTGGGATCGTGACGGAGAAGGACCTGGCGCGTATGTACATCCGGGAGTCACGGGAGGCTTCTAGCTTCGCCGGGACCCCGGTCTCCACCCGCTCGATGGTCGAGGTTTTGGAGGGCGAGCTACTCGCCGGGGAGGACAAGGAGGCCAGCGGTAAGCTGTGGGTGATCGCGATGAGCGCCCACTCGATGGGCCAGCAGATAAAGTCCGGCGACATCGTCATCATTGGGGACAGGCCGGAGGGACAGCGGCGCGCCATCGAGCTCGGGGCGGGTGTTCTCGTGGTCTCGAACGGCGCGAGGCCCGAGGACGGGGTGTTGAGGCTGGCCGAGGAGAAGGGGACGACGGTCGTGCTCAGCCCCCTGGACTCTTACGTGACGAGCCGCATGATACAGCTCTCCGTGCCTTGTTGGGAGGTGATGAGCGAGGACCCGTTGACGGTCGACCTGGAGGCGCTCGTCACGGATATCACCCCGCAGGTCATGGAGGTGCATTACCGGGCGGCGGTCGCCGTGGACGATAACAAGGCGCCCATAGGGATAGTGACGAGGACGGACCTCATCAACCCCGTGCCCCGGCGCGTCCTGCTAGTGGACCACGCCGAGAGGGGCCAGAGCGTCCCCGGTGTGGAGGAGGCTCAGGTCGTCGAGATCCTGGACCACCACCACGTGGGCAACATCGAGACCAGGGTCCCTATCCCGGCCACCTTCGATCCCGTCGGTTCGACGGCCACCCTGATCGTCGAGCGGTACGAGGCGAACGGCATCAGACCCGAGGAGACGACGGCGAAGATGCTGCTCGCGGCGGTGCTCTCGGACACGGTCATCTTCAACTCCCCGACGACCACGGAGCGCGACCGCGAGGTGGTCCGTTACCTAGAGGGCCTTTTGGACCTCGACGCCCGCGAGTTCGGGATGGAGATGTTCGAGGCTTCGTCGGACGTCTCGGGCCTCTCGGCCGGGGAGATCGTGGACCGTGACCTCAAGGAGTACGCCCTCGGAGACGGGTCGGCGATGAGCATCTCCCAGATAGAGACGGTAGGCGCCGGACTCCTGGAGCGCAAGGACGAGCTGCTCGGCGCCCTGGAGGAGGTGCGGCGGGGGAACGGCTATCTCTTCGCGGCGCTCATGGTCACGGACATCATAAGCCAGGGCACGGAGCTCCTGTGCGTCGGCGACTGTGCCCCCATAGAGCAGGCGTTCGACCAGCAGGCCAGGGACCACGTCATCGACCTGCCCGGTGTAATGAGCCGCAAGAAGCAGGTCGCCCCCAAGCTGCTCGCGGCCTTTTAGGGAGTGTAAGTGGCGGGGATCCTGGACGGCAAAGCCGTCGCCGCGACGATACGGGCCGAGGTCGCCGAAGGCGTCGCGGAGCTGAGGGAGCGCGGCATCCCCGTGCGCCTCGACGTCGTGCTCGTCGGAGACGACCCGGCCTCGGCGACCTACGTGCGCATGAAGCAGAGGGACTGCGCCGAGGTCGGCATCGAGTCGAGGGCACACCGCCTGCCCGCAAACACTCTCCAAGGGGAGCTCGCTACTCTAGTCGAAAGGCTCAACGCCGAGGCGGCCGTCTCCGGGTTCTTTATCCAGCTCCCGCTGCCCGGCGGACTCGACCCGCTCGCCCTGATCTCGGCGATAGACCCCGCCAAGGACGTGGACGGTTTGAGCCCTCTTAGTGCGGGGAGGCTCGCCGTTGGCCTGCCAAGCCTTCTGCCCTGCACCCCCCACGGCGTCGTCCAGCTCCTCAGGCGCAGCGGCGTGGAAATAGAGGGCAGGGAGGCCGTCGTGATCGGACGCTCCAACCTCGTCGGTAAACCCCTGGTCCAACTCCTGCTGCGCGAGAACGCCACCGTCACCGTCTGCCACTCCCGCACGAAGGATCTGCCGGGGGTAGCGAGCCGGGCGGAGCTCCTCATCGTCGCCGCGGGGAGGCGGGAGTTCGTGGGGGCGGAGTACGTAAGGGAAGGGGCGGTGGTCGTAGACGTTGGCATCCACGCCAGAGAGGGGGGCGGCCTCGTCGGGGACGTGAGGTTCGATGAGGTCGAGCCCAGAGCGTCCTACATATCGCCGGTGCCGGGAGGAGTGGGGCCGATGACGCGGGCGATGTTGCTGTACAACACGCTCCAGGCCGCGCGGGCGGTCGGCGAGGTTGGATAGAGCTGTCTTAGACCGATTGGCCCAGGCTTTGCCGGACATCCCGCGGTGGGTCGAGACGAGGTCCATGCTGCTCTCCGGTCGCTGTGAAGTCTTCGGGCTCGGAGAAGGTGAAGACCTCAGCTTCGTCGTCCGCGACGCCGAGGATGTGCTGATCTCCGTAGTCGGACGTCCCGGGAGCGACGCTATCCGGGAGGCAGTCGCCCGCGAGTGGGAGGGGGACGTGGTCATCGCCCCACCCGAGAACCGAGCCCACGTGTCCTCGGCGCTGCCGGGATGGAGAGCCGTTTCGGCGACGCAGCACCTGCTCGACGATGCCGACCGGCTCCCTCGTATTCCGGTGGGCTCGGTACGATGGCTGGAGGACGCGGAGTTGGAGATACTAGAGGGGTTGCCGTCCGATCTTCTATCCGAACTTCGGCTTGCTGGTCGAGGGTCTCCCATAGCGGCTGGCCTGAACGGCCGTCGTCCGGTCTCGTTCTGCTACGCGGCGGCGTGTACCGAAGGCTTGTGGGACATTTCGATAGATACGCTGGAGGAGTTCAGGAGGCAGGGACACGCTGCCCGGTGCGTTGCTTTTACGGTCGAGCACATGAGAGCGAAAGGCAAGCAGCCGGTCTGGGGGGCCGAAGAGTGGAACCGGGCTTCGCTCAGGTTGGCGGCCAGGCTCGGCTTCGTTCCGGTAGACGAGTTGGTCGTATTCCATCCCGCGCGATCGAGGGCGAAAGCTGCGCTAAGATAGGATCGGATGCGTAGTTGTTAAGAGACGGAGGTAGAGATGATATCCGAAGAAGAGGTGCGCCACGTCGCCAACCTGGCCCGGTTGGGGCTCACGGAGGCCGAGGTCGAGAAGGTGAGCGGGCAGCTCGGGGCGATCATAGACAGCATAGATCAGATAGGGGAGCTGGATCTCTCGGATGTCCCCCCGACGGCGAACGCCCTGAACCTGACGAACGTCTTCAGGCCCGACGAGCCACACGAAGAGTTGTCGCCGGAAACCGCGCTCTCGACGGCCCCCGACGCTGTGGACGACCTCTTTGCCGTCCCGAGGATAGACTAGCATGGCGAAGGACTTGCTAAACCTTACGGCCTACGAGCTGGCGGAGAAGATAGTGGCCCGCGAGGTCTCCGCCCGTGAGGCCGCCGAGACCGCCAACGCCCGCGTCGAAGAGACCGAGGACGACGTTCACGCCTTCGTCACCCTCACCCCCGAGCTCGCCGTCGAGCGGGCTGAGAGCGTGGACGCCCGGATGAAAAACGGCGGCGTAAAGTTCTGGGAGGGCGTTCCCATAGCGGTCAAGGACGTGCTCTCTACCCGCGGCGTACGCACAACCTGCGGCTCGAAGATTCTCGAGAACTTCGAGCCTCTCTACGACGCTTCGGCCCTGCTCAACTACGGCGAGGACATGGTCGTGGTCGGCAAGGCCAACTGCGACGAGTTTGCGATGGGCTCCTCGACAGAGAACTCGGCCTACGGGCCGTCCCGCAACCCGTGGGACCTGAATCTAGTCCCCGGCGGCTCCTCCGGGGGCTCGGCGGTGGCGGTCGCCGCGGGCGAGGGTTGGTGGTCTCTAGGCACGGATACCGGTGGTTCGGTGAGGCAGCCGGCCTCCCTGTGCGGCATCGTGGGCCTGAAGCCGACCTATGGGCGTGTCTCGCGCTACGGGCTCATCGCGTTCGCCTCTTCTCTGGACCAGATCGGGCCGATGACCCGCGACGTGCGCGACGCTGCGCTCCTCTTGCAGGCCACCGCCGGCCACGATCCCCGCGACTCGACGAGCGCGAACGTTGAGGTCCCGGACTATCTGGCGGATCTCGAAGGCGGCGTCGCGGGACTCAGGATCGGCATCGTAACCGAGCTAATGGGCGAGGGCATCGAGCCGGGCGTGCGCGAGGTCGTCGAGAGGGTCGCGCGGGATCTCGAAGGCGCGGGGGCCAAGGTGGGGGAGGCGAGCCTGCCGCACTCGCGCTACGGGCTGCCTGCCTACTACATCATCGCCCCGGCCGAGGTCTCCTCTAACTTGGCCCGCTTCGACGGGGTGCGCTACGGCTACCGGGCCCCAGGCGAGGGCGTCCACGAGATGTACCGCCGGACACGCGAGGAGGGCTTCGGGGATGAGGCCAAGAGACGCATCATGCTCGGCACCTACGCCTTGTCTAGCGGCTACTACGACGCTTACTACGCCCAGGCCCAGAAGGTGCGGACAAAGATAATAGAGGACTTCTGGGGAGCCTTCGCGCGCTACGATGTGCTCGTATCCCCAACCTCGCCGACGGTGGCGTTCGGGATCGGCGAGAAGATCGACGACCCACTCGCCATGTACTATCAGGACCTCTGCACCATCCCCGTGAACCTCGCTGGTATCCCGTCCATAAGTGTCCCGGGCGGGTTGAGCGAAGGGCTCCCCGTGGGCGTCCAGCTCATGAGCGACCACTTCACCGAGCCCATGCTCCTCAGGGCCGCCCGCGCCGTCGAGGCGGTCTCGGACTTCGAGTTCGCGCTCAAGCCTTGAGGGCATCCCGGTTCGGAGAACGGTAGGCCGAAATCGTAGAGCTTGAGGAGCGAGAGGCGTTACTGTACAGTATTGCGATGCATCCCTTATGCTAGGTGAAGCGTTACGAAAGCAAGGAAGGGGAAGTACATGGCTCTTCGTGGGAAGGCGTTGCTCGCGCTCATGCTCGGTCTGCTCATCGGGCTCGTCGGCGCTTGCGGGGGCGGCGGAGGACAGGGTAGCGGTGGGGGAGGCGACAACACGATCACCATCGGCTACATCGACTGGGACGAGGACGTGGCTGTTACGAACCTTGCGGCGATCCTGCTCGAAGAAGAGCTCGGCTACAACGTGGAGACGACGCTCTCGGAGGTTGGACCCCTGTACAGCGGCGTAGCGACCGGCGACCTCGACGCGTTTCTGGACGTCTGGCTGCCCAATACCCACGCGAGCTACTGGGAAGAGTACCAGGATGAGGTCGTAGATCTGGGGCAGTGGTACGAGGGCACGGCCACTCTGGGCATCGGCGTCCCGGACTACGTCGAGGCGCGATCCATCGAAGACCTCAACGAGTACCGCGACGAGTTCGGCGGCGAGATAATAGGTATCGAGCCGGGGGCGGGCATTATGAAGATCGTCGAGGAGAACGCGATCCCCGGGTACGGGCTGGACTACAATCTGGTCGCGTCGAGCACCCCGGCGATGATCAGCGAACTGGAAGAGGCTTTGGACAGCAATCAGCCTATAGCCTTCACCGCCTGGAAGCCGCACTGGATGTTCACCGCCTTCGACATCCGTTACCTCGAAGACCCCGAGGGAGAGATGGGCGGTCCGGAGCAGATCTCCGCAATTGCCCGAGAAGGGCTCGAAGAGGACGCTCCTGAAGCGTTCCAGTTCCTGGATAACATCTACCTCACGGAGGAGCAACTCGGGGAGCTGGAGCTGGCGATCAACGAAGCCGGAGACCCGGAGGTGGGGGCCCGTGCTTGGCTGGAGGAGAACCGCGAGGTTGTCGAGAGCTGGCTGCCTTCTTAGTTGAGGACCCGCCCGAGACGCTCTCGGGAAGGAGATGTTGAGCATGAAAGACTTATTCCTGCACGAGTTGTTCGAGCAGCAGGCGCGGCGGACACCGGATGCGCCGGCCGTCGTAGATCCGGAGAGCGCGCTGACCTATGAGGAGCTCGATCGGCGAGCGGAACACCTCGCGGCTTATCTCCGGAGCGTGGGGGTTCGGCCCGACGAGCTCGTGGGCGTCTATATGGAGCACTGCGTCGAGTACGTGGTCGCGTGCCTGGCGGCCCTGAAGGCAGGGGGCGCCTTCCTTACCCTTGAGCTGGCCTACCCGGTCTCGTTGCTTAAGGACGTCATAGACGACTCCGAGCCCCGCATCGTCCTCACCCACAAAGACTACGCGGAACGCCTCCCCCAGGGGCAGGCACGCTTCTGTCTAGAGGAGGGCTGGGAAGAGACGATCGGCGACGTTTCGGGGAGCGAACAAGGAGCTAAGCCCGATCTCGATAACCTGGTCTTCGTGTCCTACTCCTCAGGGACCACAGGTAAGCCCAAAGGTATAGCGAACCCCCACCGCGCACCGGTCGCTTCCTACATGTGGCGCTTCGGCATCAGCGACTACCGTCCGGGGGATCGGGTAGGGTGCAACGTCTTCTTTATCTGGGAGGTGTTCAGACCACTCCTGCGCGGTGCGACCTCCTACGTCATCCCCGACGACGTGATCTACGACCCCACGGCGTTGATCGACTTCCTGGAAGAGTACCGGATCACGGAGACATTAATGACTCCCTCCCTGCTTCAGGCGGTGCTCAGTGCGGGTGGACCCGACATAGGGGAGAGGCTCCGGGACTTGCGGGTGCTGTGGCTCTACGGGGAGGTGGTCACCAAGTCGCTGGCGCGGCGCGCTTTGAGGCTTTTGCCCGCGACGCGCGTGCTCAACGGGTACAGCATCAGCGAGACTCACAAGGTGGCCGCGGGCGACGTGCGAGAGCTCGTCGACAACCCTGCGGCGACGCATTGCCCCGTGGGGTTTCCCATGGACCCGGACCATCTCTATATCCTCGATGAGGGGCAGCAGCCCGTGCCGACCGGAACGCCCGGAGAGGTTTACGTTGGGGGGGATCTCCTGGCGCGCGGTTATGTGAACCTTCCCGAGCGCACGGCGCAACGCTTCCTCGAAGACCCCTTCTCCTCTAAGGCTGGGGCCCGAATGTACCGTACCGGTGACAAGGGACGCATTCTGCCCGACGGGAGCCTGGAGGTCCTCGGACGCATCGATTTCATGGCAAAGGTCCGTGGGTTCAGCATCGAGCTTGGAGCGGTCGAGGCTGCGATCGAGAAACAGCTCGCGCTCAGGGACTGCGTCGTGATCGCCGAGGGCGAAG
>OBLS010000433.1_pt1 | contig 14869 bp, 6 predicted proteins | sample 1519901 | NCBI WGS metagenome assembly OBLS01 (sample SAMEA3113585, study PRJEB22503) | soil metagenome | reverse complement strand
GAGATCGAGGAGTTCGATTCGGAGGTGGCGTACAGCGGCGGTGCGGAGCGTCGGTCGGGCATCGTCGCCCTCCGCGACGTGTGCAACGAAGGCGGGCGCATCTCCGTGCACATCACCAGCCGTCCGGCGTAACGGTTCGCCTGGCATCGGCGCGGACGGATGAGCCTCCTCCTGCAGGTTCTGGTCTCCGGGCTTGCGGCCGGTGCGGTCTACGGCCTGGTTGCGATCGCGCTCGTTCTCGTCTATCGCCTGACGGGGATCGTCTACTTCGCCTTCGGTGACCTCGTCGGCCTCGCCGTCTTCGCTGCACTGCTCGTCGCGGCAGGCACGGGGCCGGTCACGCAGACGAGCGTCGGCGCCGGCCGGTTTCTCGTCGCGGTGGCGGTCGGAACCGCGGTTTGCATCGCGACGAGCGCGGGGGCCTACTGGCTTGCCGTCCACCCCCACCTCGAGCGTGGCTCGGTCGTCGGCTGGATCGCGGCGACGGTGGCGATCGCCTACGCCGTCCGCACGTCGATCGACGTCTTCTTCACGCGGCCGAGCTACGTCTTCCCCGATCCGCTGCCGTTCGACGAGGTCGGCAGCGACGGCTTCGTCGCCGTCGGCGGCGCGTCGATCCAGGTTCGCGCGCTCTTCGTCATCGCCTTCGGCTTCGCCCTCGCCCTCCTGGCCGGCCTGGTCCTCCGACGCTCGAAGCTCGGCCGCGGCCTTCGCGCGATCGAGTCTGACGTCGAGGCCGCCGGGCTCGCCGGTGTGCCGGTCACGCGCCTGATCGCAGTCGCCTTCGGCCTGGTCGGAGGTCTCGCGGGATTGGCCGCCGTCGTCGCAGCGCCCAGTGCGCCTTTCGGCGTCGAGGCGGGGAGCCTCCTCGGGGTCAAGGCGCTCCTCGCCGCCCTGGTGGTCGGGTTCTCGTCACCCATCGCAGGCTTCCTCGCCGGCCTCGGCGTCGGCGTCGTCGAGGCCGGAATCGCGAACTTCCACCTCGCGGGCTTCGAGCTCGGGCCGGCGTACCACGAGCTCTTGCCGATCGCGTTCGTCCTCGTCTACGTCGCTGTGCGCGCGGTGGCAACCGACCGCGGGGCGGCCCTGCGCGAGACCTGATGGCCGGGGTCGCTGTGCTCGGCCAGACTCGGGGCGCCGTCGTGGACGCGGCCCGGGACGCGCGTGCGGCGTGGAGCGTGCGCGCGTCGGCGATCGCGGGGATGGTGCTCCTCGCGGCGCTCCTGCCGGTCGCTCCACTTGGCCTTGGGTTCGGTCGCCTGGCGGGCGACCTCTACCTCGCGGCTGCTGCGGTCGGCCTCGGGATCGTGGTCGGGCTCGGCGGGATGCCGTCCCTCGGCCAGGGCGCGTTCATCGCTCTCGGCGCTTTCGCGACGGCGGTGCTGGAGACCAAGGCCGGCTGGCCCACCGAGGGCGCGGTCCTGGCGGGAGTCGTCCTGGCGGCACTCTCAGGCGGTGTGGTCGGCATCGTGGCGGGGCGCCTGCGTCCGGCGCTCGTGGCGGTGTTCACCTGGCTCCTTGCCTGGCTCGTCGCGATCGGGCTCGCAGCGTTCCCCTCGGTCTCCGGCGGCGCGCAGGGCATCGCTGTCGAGCAGGGCAGCATCGCGGGGATCGAGCTCTCGGCGACGGTTCATTACGAGCTCGGCCTCGGCCTCACGGCGCTCGCCGTTCTGCTCTTCTGGGCCCTCCGGCGAAGCCCGGTGGGCGTCGCGCTCTCGGGCGCTCGCCAGCACCGAGCGGCCGCGGAGGCTCTTGGGGTCTCGGTGGTCCGACTGCGTGCCGCGACCTTTGCTCTCGGCGCCGCCATCGCGGCGGCGGCCGGCGGCCTGGGGGTCCATCTCGCCCTGGTGGGCGACGCATCAGCGTACGGACCGCTGGTCTCGGCGGAGCTCTTCATCGCCGTCGTGCTCGGCGGAGCCGTCGCGCCCGCGGGCGGGCTCGTCGGCGTAGCGATTCTCTCGCTGCTCGGCCGTCTGGTCGAGCTCGGAGGGCTGGAAGGCCAGCAGGCGGCCCGACTGGAGACGCTGCTCGTCGCCCTGATCGTCGTCGCCGCCGTCGGCGCGGTCGAGCGAGGTCTCCTCCCCTCGTTCTACGACTGGCGGCGTCAGCGCATGCCCCGCCAGGCACTTCACGGGACGTCGTCCCGGAGCCGGCCACGCGCGGTTGCCGCTCAGGTCGCCCTGGAGGCGCGAGGGCTGACGAAGCGCTTCGGCGCGGTGGTGGCTCTCGAAGACGTGAACCTCGACGTCCGGCCGGCGATCGTGCATGCCCTGATCGGCCCGAACGGCTCGGGCAAGACCACTGCACTTCGCGTCCTGGCGGGTTGGCTCGAGCCCGATGACGGCACGGTGGCGGTCGTCGGAGGCCGCCGGGACGACGTCGTCGGGACGTTGCAGGCGACCTCCGTCTTCCCTGAGCTGACCGTGCTCGAGAACGCGCTCGTGGGCGCGCATCGTGGCGCCCGGCACAGAGGGCTCAGCCGCGCTCTCCTCGCAACACCCCAGGCTCGAGAGGAGGCCCGAGCCGCGGAAGGCCAAGCCCGACAGGCGCTCGAGACGGTGGGGCTCGGGGATGCCGCGGGCGTTCTCGCGCACGAGCTCCCAGGAAACGCCCAGCGGCGGTTGATGATCGCCGCGGCTCTGGCAGCGGAGCCGCGCGTCCTTTTGCTCGACGAGCCCAGCGCCGGCGCGGATCGCGGCGAGGTCGACGTTCTCGCCGATCTGGTCGCGGACCTGCGCGAGAGCGGCTTCACCGTCGTCCTCGTCGAGCACAACCTGCGGCTCGTGCGGCGGGTCGCAGACCGCGTGACCGTCCTCGCCGCGGGGAGATCGATCGCGGAGGGCTCGGTCGCCGAGGTCGCGGAGGACGAGGCGGTGCTTCAGGCGTATCTCGGTGGGCACCGTTTCTAGAATCTGGGTCGTGCCGCGGGCAGCCGTCATCGTTGTCGCGGCCATGCTTGCTGCCTCCTGCGCCGGCTCCGACGGGCCGGAGACGCGCGGCGAGCCGCTCGTCATCTACGTCAACGCGCCGTTCTCCGGCACAGCGTTCGTCGGCGAGACGATGGCCCAAGGGGCAGATCTCGGCGCGCGAGACGTCAACGGCCGGGGCCTCAACGTCGGCGGCCGGCCGTACGAGCTCAGGATCGTCCGGGCCGACAACCGGCTGTCACCGCAGGCAGCGGTCGCGAACGTCCGCCGTGCGGTCGCCGACGACGCGGTCGCGGTGGTGGACGAGGGGACGGGCGTGAATGCGTCGTGGCAGATCGCGGCCGAGGCCGACGTCCCGCTCGGGATCACGTTTCAGGGCGGGATCGGCCTCGTCGACCCCGAGGCGCGGCCGAACGTCTTCCGGATTGCCCCCAACGACCACGGCCTCGCCTTCCGGCTCGCGGAGTACCTGATCCCGAAGGGCGTGAAGCTCGCGTTGCTCGTGGACGACAGTGGCTACGGCCAGGAGGGAAGGAAGGCGCTCGAGCAGGCTTTTCGTGGACAGGAGTCGGTCGTCGAGCGCATCGACTTGCCCGCTTCCGCGACGGACGTGGCGCCGCAGGTGCTACGCGCTCGGAGAGCCGGTGCCACGGGGCTGCTCGTCTGGGCCCAGGCGCCGACGATCTCGGCAACGATCACGGCTGCTCGGAGCGCCGGGTGGGACGTCCCGATCTATACACCGCCCTCCGGCGCCGACCCTCTCATCCGCCAGGAGCTCTCCGACAATCCAGATTGGGTCGACGGCCTGACCGTCGCGTCCGGCCGCATGACCTCCGAAGTCGGGACCTCGCCGTTTCTCACCTTCTCGCGGAGCTTCGAGGCTGCGTACGGTCCCCAGCTGGTGGGCGTCAAGACGTCGGACGGCAAGGACGTCATCCAGCCGCCGGAGTACGCGATGTACTCGTTCGACTTCGTGCGTCTGCTGGCCGCGGCCATGGAATCCGCCGGCGCCGTGCGCGGCGAGAAGGTGATCCAGGCGCTGAACCGGATCACGATCGCCGGCGCGAACGGGGACGAGCGTGGCTTCAACCTCGTGAACCACGAGGGCGTCATCGACGACGACGTCTACTTTGCGCGCTTTCGGGACATGACGTTCGCGCCGGTCGAGGACGACCTTCTGTCGGCCTCGCTGCCGAACGTCGAGCAGACTCAGTGAGGTCCGTCGGGACCGCGCTCATCGCCGTCGCCGTCGCGGCACTCGCTCCGACAGCGGCCGGTGCGCAGCAACTCCGCCTGCTGGAGCTGCCTGGGGCCGAGGTCTTGCCAAGGGTCCCGCCGCTGGCGCCGCCCCAGCCGCCACCAACCGAGACGCCACCGCTCCGCGGGACTGTCTTCTCGCGCGAGCGGATCCTGGTCGGGATCGGCGGCGACGGGTCAGCGAGCTCCGTCACCGTGACGCAGGAGCTGCGCCTTCGGAGCCTCGGCGACTACGCGTTCGTCGTGCCGGCACCGGCATTCAGGGTGACACCCGGCCCTGGAAGCGAGTCGCGGCCCGGTCTTCGTCCTAATCAGATCGTCTGGCAGGGATTCTCTCCGCGGCGGAAGTTGCTCGTCGCGGTTGCGGAGCTCCGTCCACGCCGGAGCATCTTCGCGCTGCCGGTTCGCATCCGCGTCGACGGCTCGCCCACGAGGCCCGGGCCTTTCGAGTTGACCATCATGCTCGAGAACGCCACAAGGACACAGGCCACCGTTGCAATCGCCCCCGGCGTGCAGGCCGACGTGGCTGCCGGGTTCGGCGCTCTGCGCGCGGCTGCCGGGATCAACCGGCCGCTCGAGGGCCCGACGGTTCGGCTCCGCCGCGAGGCTAGGGGCCGGCGGTTCGAGGTTTGGGCACCGCTGGCCCTGCGCGGCAGGATCGTCTTTCCGCCCGGAAGCGTCCGGAACCTGGCGAGGGCGCCGTTTCCGCGGATGCTCGGGCGGGATGCCGTCAGTATGACGGTCCGAGGCGAGGCGCTACGGGCCGCGACGCCGCGCCTCGCCGTCGAGGCACGGCCGCTCGTCGCGGCCGCTCTGCCGCGGGCTTCCGCGACGTCGCTCGAGGCGCTCGTGCTCGGCTCGCTCCGCTACGCCAGGACGTGGCAGTTCCAGCGCTTCCTCGCGAATCCAGATCCGGGCGGCCCGAGCACGGCCACGTACGAGTACCAGACGGCGGCCCCGGCGCCAGCCGCCCGGCCCGAGTCGCAGCCCACGGACGACCGCTCGGGCCTTCCGCGCGCCCTCGTCATCGGCGGTCTCGTGCTTCTCGGCGTCGGTTTCGTCGTCGCCTGGTCGCACCTCTAAGCCGAAGCGGGGCCGGCGATTGCCGGCCCCGCTTGGCGTTTCTGTGAGCTCCTTCGTCCGGGCTACGGCCCGAAGAAGGTCTTTACCCGGTTCACGAACTCCGTCCGGTCGGCGGCCGAGCCGTACTGCTCGAAGCCGAACGGAAGGAAGACGACCTTGTAGGTGCCCGAGAACGACAAGCCACGCTTATTGTCCGGGCCGGGCGTTTCGTCCGTGAAGATCGCGACCGCCGGGTCGATCGGCGTGATGCGGTTCTCGAAGTTCGCCCCGAGGAACGTCCCGGGCAGCGGCACCTGGCCGATGCCGTCCGTGAGCGTCCCTGCGATGCCGAACACGTTATCCGCGTTCTTGTCGTTCTGGGTCTCCGTTCCGTCCCAGTTGACGTGCAGATAGTCGTGCGCGAACGTCGTCGTTCCGCCCGACTGGTCGAGGATGTCCTGTCCGGTCATGAACAGGTTGTTGCCCGCGTCGAGATACGAGATCAGCTTCGCCTCGTACGGCGCGAGCGGCTGGGGCCAGCTGTTGCCCGTGAACCAGACGATTCGGCTGAACGCCTTCATGTAGTTCAGCGGAATGTTGTCGTCCACGTTCAGGTCCCAGACCTGGTACTGGACGCCGGCGGAGTCGAGAGCGGCCTTGTAGACCGGCTGCGAGTCCTGCGGCGCGTTCGTGTCGTTGTCAACGAGCAGCGTGTTCACGGCCACCGCGATGGTCTTGATCGAGCCGGCCGCGGAGACGGCTGGGTCAGCGGCCGAGGTGGCCGTGACGGTCGCCGTGCTCGTTGCTCCGTCCGCTGCAGCCGCCGGAACGGCGACCCGTGCGCACACCACGGTCGACGAGCCCGACGGAACGCTCGGAGTCGCATTGCCCGCGAGCGGCGTCGTGCAGGTCGAGTCCATGAACGTCACGGTCCACGTCCCGCCCGTCGCCGACATGTTGTACGTGTCGGCGTTGGAGCCGATGTTCGTCAGCGTCAGCTTGTAGTCGACGTTCGTGCCGACCCGGCCGCCGTCGGTCGCCGCCGCCGGTGCGAGCGTGATCGCGTGGTCCGGTGCGATCGGCGTGGTGAACGGCGACCCCGTGGTGCCCGGGCCCTGCGACGACGTCACGACGATGCCGTCGTTCGTGATCGCGGTGACCTTGTTCCTCAGGGGATCCGCGATGGTGACGGAGAAGTGCACCTGGATCTGGCCCGGGGCACCGGCGGTGGCGGCCTTCGGGACAGTCAGGTTGGACCACACGACGCGCGGGTTGCGGCCGCTGGTGTCCGTCACGAGCTTGCCGCCGTTGTCGGCCGACGCGAAGCTCGTGTCCGCCGGAATCGGATCGGTGATCGTGACGCCAGTCGCATCCGCGTTGCCGACGTTCTTGAGCGTCAGCGTGTAGTCGATCCGGCTTGAGGGCCCGACCGGGACGGCCGCGTCGACCTTCGAGACGACGAGGGCCGGAACCGGGACGGACTGATCGTCCATGCGGAGCGCGCCACGCCCGTGTGTGCCGGCGAGGAGGAACCGCTTCGTGTCCGTCGTGTTCAGGTCCATCTGCCAGATCGCGACGTTCGGCATGCCCGTGCCGAGCGGCGACCAGTTCGCCCCGCCGTTGTACGTGACGTACGCACCCACGTCGGTGCCGACGTAGAGCGTGTTCGGGTACGACGGGTCGAGGATCACCGTGTTCACCGGCAGGTCGGGCAGGCCCTGGCTGATGTTCGTGAAGTGCCTGCCGCCGTCGGTAGTCCTGAACAGGTGGCCAGGCTCCTCAGGAGTAGCCGCGTTGAAGCCCGCGTACGCGACGTATGCGATCCGGTAGTTGCTGCGGTCGACCGCGATCTGCGTGACCGGCCGCTCCGGCAGATGCTGGTCTCCATTGAGCTGGATCCACGTCGGCTCGTCGGTCGTCTGCGCGTCCGGGCTCACGTACAGGCTGCCGTCCTCCGAGCCGGTGTAGACGGCGTCGCCGCCGCCCAGGCCGATCGCAGAGAGCGTGCAGCTGCGTGCCCCGTTCGGCGCCGTGCCCGGGCAGCCCTTGGTGAGGTCCGGGCTCCTGGGCTCCCAGCGGACGTCGCCGGCCGCTGGCGTCCGGGCGTTGTCCGTCCGGTACAGGCGGTACGTCCCGAGGAACAGCTGGTTCGGGTTGTCCTTGTTCATCGCGAACGGGATGTAGAACGTCGAGCGATCCGACAGGTTGATCCCGCGCGTGATCGAGTTGTTGTTGAAGAAGAACGCCCCGCCGTCGGCCATCCGGTACGGCGAGATGTTGAAGTACGTGCCGTAGACGAAACAGCTCGGGCCCGTAGCGCCGAACTCGTGGAACTCGCAGTTTTCGTTCGGGTCGACAGTCGGGTCGACCTGCACCTGCCCGCCGTCACCGCTCGCGATGTCGAACCACGACGCGGAGGCAGTCGAACGGCGCAGCGTTCCGTTGTCCTGCGTGCCGCCCCAGACCCGGGCCGGGATCTGCGGAACGGTCGCGATCGACGTGAACTGCGCGATCTGGAGCCCCGTGCGGGCGCTCACGGCCGTGTTCGTGGGGCCGACGGTGCCGTTGAGGCTCTTCCAGTTCACGGCCGAGATCGGGTCCCCGGCGTTCGTGCGGCCTCCGCGGTTCGGGCTGTACCAGACGCCGCCGTCAGAGCCGTAGACGACCTTGTTCGAGTCGTTCGGATCGAACGCGAACGCCTGGAAGTCGGGGTGCTGGTCCCACCCGAGGTCCTTCCACGTCATGCCGCCGTCGTCCGAGCGGTAAATGCCGCCCAGGCCGTTCGGATAGTCGAACGAGCCGCCGGCGTACACGACGTTCGGGTTGTCGGGCGCCGTCTCGATCACGTTGTCGTAGAAGCACTGCGTCGTGCAGTAGTCCTCGACGTTGTCCGTGGATGGGGGTGCCGCGCCCGCCGGAAGCATCGTCCAGCTCGCGCCGCCGTCGGTCGACTTGAACACCCGTGCGGGCTTATGGCCGGACGCCTCGATCCAGTCGAAGCCGACGTACAGGGTCGTCCCCTGGCCCGCAGGATGCGAGATCGCCATCGAGAAGCGGGTCTGGTTCGCCGCGTGCTGCGCGGCCGTCCCGGGGATCCCGGTCATGATCGGCGTCCACGTCGCGCCGCCATTCGTGCTCTTGTACATCGCGTCGCCCCAGAACGAGGCGTACAGGATCGACGGGTTCTGCGGATCCATCTCGATGTCCGTCGCGCCCGTGGCCTCGGTGGCTTCCTTCAGGAGCGTCCACGTGACGCCGCCGTTCGTCGACTCCCAGATGCCGTAGCGCGAGTGCTCGGCGGGAGTGGTGCGCCGAGAACCGCCGCGGCCGCGGAGCACCGCGGCGTAGACGTGATTCGCGTTCGTGGGGTCGACCACGAGCCGCGAGACCGCGACGCCCTGGAAGAAGTCGCCCGAGACGTGATTCCACGTGTTGCCGCCGTCGGTCGACTTGAGGATTCCGTTGCCGAAATAACTGTCACCCGAGAGATGACCCTCGCCGGTGCCGCCGTAGACCACGAGGTCGTTGGACGGCGCCACGGCGAGCGCACCCATCGCCAGCGAGACCGCATTGTCGGTGAGCGCGGTCCAACTGCCGACGCCGGTGTTGACGTCGCCGGTCCACTTCCAGATGCCGCCCTGGGCACCGGCGAGCAGGATCGTGCCGTCGTCCCTCATCGTGATGGCGCCGATGCGGCCGCTCATCGCGCCCCACCGCTGGGCGCCCGGGCTGCGGACACCCTGCACGATCGGGTTCGGGCCGAGGCCACCCCACGTTGCGTTGAAGGTGGTCGGGCCCGAGGGTGCGTCGGCACTGCTGAGCTGCTTCGCAGCCCTGGCGCCCTCGGCCCGCTGTGCGCCGGCCTGAGCGGCGTCCAGCTGGATCGTGCCCGCCGTGCGGCGGCTCATGAAGTAGGCGTTGCGCGCCATGAGCTCCGACGCCGAGCCGGACTCGCTGATCGGAGCCCGACCGAACTCGCTGAGAACCTTCGCTTCCGACCCGGCCTGATAGCTCGCGTCGTTGCTGCCGCCGACGCCGAGTGCGGTCCCGGCGACGACGGCGACTGCAGCGGCGACCGTCAGGCCCGTGAGGACCCAGCGCGGGCGCCGCCTAAACGTTGAGACGTCCATCTTCCTCCCTCTCCCACGTATGGACAGACGAGACCACGACCAGCGTGGCTCGAAACTCTGTGTAAGCCGATGACCAACTTCGGCGTTGAAGCTGCGACCCTGCTCTTTGGCGGATTCAGCCAGCTTTTGCCGGAGTTCCTCGGGAATCCGGAGCAGGTAACGATAGGGCTTGCCAGGCAAGACGTGGCATTGTGCCAGGGTTTCGGGCGAAGTCAAGAGATCGATATCTGCCGCTCGTGGAGGCTTATATAGGTCTCAGGACGGGGTGATATATGCGCGTCCGAGGCCGTGCACCCGCGAGGACGCGACGCCCCTCGCCCTGCTCACAGACTTCGTCCTGGACGCGGGCGCTCTCTCTGCTCCGAGCGCGACCACCGAGCTTCGCCCTCCGCAGAGATGAGGAGGAGCTATTCACAAAATATCTCCCAGAATATCGCGATCACGGTATTTTGATCTGATATTCGGAAAGATATTTAGGCCAGAGGCATGATATCACCCCGCAAATTATGAAAGGATTGCCCCGCTCAAGTGGCAGGGGAGATCTATCGCTTCTTGCTCCGGATGCCCGTGCATCTTCGGGAGCAGCTCCACGGCGCGGCCGCACGGTCCGGTAGGAGCATCAACGCCGAGCTCGTTCACCGGCTGGAGCGAAGCCTCTCCCGCGAGCAGCGCGTCCTCGGACGCCTGCGACAGCGACAAGGGGAGGGCAGTATGCAACGACGAACACTGAGGCGCTGGTCGATCGCGGCCGGCGTCCTGGCCTCGGCGATGATCGTCGGGTTCTCGGCACTCGTCCTGGACGGGGCGGCGCCGGCAGGGCCCGCGGTCGAGGCGGAGATGCCGAACGCGTTGGCAGCGCACATTGCAGATCTGCGGCAGGCCATGCCCGGGAATGGGGGCATGAGCAACGATGGCCCGGGTGGAGCGGCCGCTGACGCGTTCGATCAGCGGGCGTACCCGGACAGCACGATTTCACTCCCCGACATGGAGCGGGCGCGGGACGCGTTCGCGGCGTCGCAGGGCCGGGAGGCTGCTGTGAAGTTGGCTGCGACGGCGAATTGGGAATTGGTAGGTCCGAGCCGAGCGCTTTACCCGAGCTCACCGTTCTTGAACTCGTTCCTCTACGTCCCGAACGCGTACATCGCGGGTGGTCGCACGACGTCAATCGCGATCGGCAACACCTGCACCCCCGGCAACTGCCGGCTCTACATCACGCCTGCAGGCGGTGGGATCTGGAGGACGCAGGACGGCCTGGCCGCTACGCCGCAGTGGGAGTACCTAGGCGGTCCGCTCGGGATCAACTCGGCCGGCGCGGTCACGATCGACCCGAACGACCCGAGCGGCAATACGGTCTACGTCGGCACCGGTGAGGCGAACATCTGTGGCTCGGGCTGCGTCGCCGGCGTCGGCATCTACAAGTCGACCGACGGCGGGCAGACGTGGAACGGTCCACTCGGAGGCGGACCTACCGACACTGGCAACCCGCTCGGCGGCAAAGGCATCGGCGAGATCCTGATCAAGCCTGGTAGCCCGAACACGATCTACGCCGCCACGACCACGGCGTTGCGCGGCATGTCCGAGTCCTGCTGCGTGGGCGTGACCCGGCCGGTGCCGGGCGCGGCGAAGTGGGGCCTGTACAAGTCGACAAACGGCGGCGCCACGTGGAACTTCATCCACAACGGATCCGTCAACGCGGCGGACTGCACCGGCTCGCTGAACGAGTTCAACAACCTGGCGACTTGCTCGCCTCGGGGCGTGCGCTCGCTGGCGCTCGATCCCACGAACGCGGAGATCGTCTACGCGGGTTCCTACGCCCGCGGCATCTGGCGCTCCTCGAACGGTGGGGCTACGTGGGTGCAGATCAAGCCGTCACTGAACGCCGCTGTGATCCAGACGCGGCCGAACCTCGCCGTCACGACGCTTCCGAACGGCAACACCCGCATGTACGTGTACGAGGGGAATGCCGGACAGAACGCCTCGCGGCTCTTCCGCAGCGACAGCGTCGCATCGGGCGTGCCGACGTTCATGGACATGACGAGTGCGAAAGTCAAGGACCCAGGCTGGGCCTGGTATGGGATCTGTGACCCGCAGTGCTGGTACGACTCCTTCGTCTACACGCCGAAGGGCCATCCCGACATCGTCTACGCGGGCGGTGACTACGCGTACGGCGAGACGATCGCAAACAAGCGCGGTGTCATCCTCTCGACGGACGCCGGTGTCAGCGGGACGGACATGACCTTCGACGGGACCGACCCGCTCCACCCGAACGGGCTCCATCCCGACCAGCACGACATCGTCACGAACCCAGGGAACCCGTTCCAGTTCTTCGAGACGAATGACGGCGGCGCGATGCGTTCGAGCGGAACGTTCGTCAATCGCTCATCGTGGTGCACGAGCCCGCCGGACCGTCGGCTGAACGGGCCTGAGAGGGAGCGCTGCGAGCAGATGCTCTCGCGGATCCCGTCGAAGCTCGATGGGATCAACGACGGCCTCTCGACGCTGCAGTGGATCAAGGTCAAGGCGAGCCCGCACGACCCGCAGCTGCTCCAGGGCGGCACTCAGGACAACGGGACGTGGGAGACGCCTGGGGACCCGGTGACGTGGGAGAACACGATGATCGGAGACGGCGGCTGGAATGGCTTCGACGCCGACCTTCCGAACTTCCGCTTCCACTCGTTCTTCGACGTCTCGCCCGAGGTGAACTTCGAGGGCGGCAAGATCGCAACGTGGATCTGGGTCGCCGATCCGCTCTTCGGGCACGCCGGCTCGAACTTCTACTCGCCGATCATCAGCGATCCGGTGGTCAGCGGCTGGATGTTCGCCGGCACCGGGCGGACGGCCTACAGGACGAAGACCCACGGTCTCGGGACGATGACGATGGCGGAAGCCCAGAAGCACTGCAACACATGGACGGGCGATTTCCGCCCCGACATCACGTGCGGTGACTGGGCGGAGCTTGGCCCGGTTCGTTTGACCGCTGCCGCCTGGGGCAATCGGGCGGGCGGCAACGTCGCCGCGATCGAGCGGACGACGGCGGACACGTCGAGCGCGTGGGCGGCGACGAGCACCGGCCGCGTCTTCATCACGAAGAACGTGAACGCCGAACCGACCGTCGTGCGGCACCCGCGGGTCCCGCCGAACGATCCGTACACGCAACGTGTGGCCACCAACGTTGCCTGGACACGGCTCGACGACGACACGGCGATCGACCCGAACCGCTTCGTCTCGAGCATCCACGTGGACCCGGCGAATGGGAACCACGCCTGGATCTCCTACAGCGGGTACGGGGCGAACACGCCGGGGCTTCCGGCTCACGTCGTCGAGGTCACGTACAACCCGGCGACCGGCGCCTCGACGTGGGTGGATCTCTCGCACAACTTCGGCGACCTGCCGGTGAACGACCTCGTGCGTGACGATGTCACGGGCGACCTGTACGCCGGGACGGACTTCGGGGCACTGCGCCTCGCGGCCGGCACCACCATGTGGACGAACTCCGCGCCGGGGCTGCCGAACGTCGAGGTGACGAGTCTCGAGGTCATCCCGAGCGAGCGGATCCTCTACGCCGCGACGCACGGACGCAGCACCTGGAGGCTGAACCTGGACTGATCGACGGCGTCGACCGAACGGAGAGGGGCCGCCCTTGGGCGGCTTCTCTCGTTCTCGGGGATATCGGCTTGATATCGGAGCCGAGATCGTTAGTATCCGCTCCGATATATGGCGGGGGAGATCTATCGCTTTCTGCTCCGGATGCCCACGCATCTTCGTGAGCGGCTCACGGATGCGACCGCGGAGTCGGGCAGGAGCCTGAACGCCGAGATCGTGAATCGGTTGGAGGAGAGCCTCGCCGACAACCCTGGTGTCTTCCGCCGCCTGGGTCTGCGGACGCCTGGAGGACGACTGGGGAGCGGATACCCCGCGAGGAGGAATATGTCACCGAAGTACAGGAACTCGCGACGCGCAACGAGACGCCGCCGACTCGTCTTCGGCGCCGTCGCCGTCGTCGGAGTGCTGACGACCGCCATGGTTGTCGGCGCACTCTCGCTCGGCCCGTCGTCTCAGACGGCCTCGTCGGCGCTCGCGCAGGAGGGTTACGAGCTCTCACCGGCGATGAGGCAAAAGCTCGCGAACCCCAAGTTCTCACCGGGCGAGCCGCAGCGGGAAAGCGGCGAGTCGGGCGACGGCGACCTGGAGTGGCAGATGCACGCCACCCCGGGGACCGAGATCCCGATGGCGGCCATCACCGGCAGCCGCGCGGATTGGCACGCCCTGAAGGCGCGGGGCAACGCCTCGCTCTCCGGCAACGGGAAGTGGACCAACCTCGGGCCGGACAACGCGGTCTACCCCTTGAACCCCAGTCGCAACCGCTTCGTGTACGTGCCGAACGAGTACGTGGCCGCCGGCCGAACGGCCCACAGCGTCATCGATCCGCAGTGTCGTCCGGGCGACTGCCGCTACTGGATCGCCAACGCGGGTGGCGGCGTCTGGCGGACGAACGATCCGTTCGCCGCCGAGCCGAAGTGGGAGTACCTGTCCGGAGACTTCCAGCACAACAACACCGCCGCGCTCGAGCTCGATCCCAACGACCCGACGAGCAACGTGATCTACGCAGGCACCGGTGAGCCGAACACCTGCCGGAGCGGCTGCATCGCCGGCGTTGGCCTCTACAAGTCGAAGGACGGCGGAAACCACTGGTCCGGCCCGATTGGCACGCAGTACTTCGCCGGCCGCGGCATCGGCTCGATCCAGGTGAAGCCGGGCGACCCGTCCACGATCTTCATCGGGTCAGGCGCCCAGGGCTCGCGTGGCATCAGCAACACCTGCTGCACCGGGGTCGACCGTGGCGGAAACATCCCTGGCGCGCCGCACTTCGGCCTCTGGCGTTCCACCGACGGTGGCGCGACGTTCGAGCTCGTGAGCCAGGGCAACACGACGAACTGCACGACCGCCACGCCGACGGAGGTTTTCAACGGCCTGACGCCGTGCTCGCCTCGTGGTGCCCGTCGTGTGCACTTCGACCCCGTCGACCCGAACACGGTGTACGCGACCTTCGGTGCCAAGGGCATCTGGCGCTCCAACTCGAACGGTGACCCCGGCACGTGGTTGCAGATCTTCGCGCCGCGCGGCCCGGCCACCAGCCCGGCGACGGGCGCGGACGTCGAGCGGGCCGAGTTCGACGTCGTGGAGTACAACGGCGGGACGCGCATGTACGTCGGGGTCGGAGGCGGCGCAGGTCAGACCTCGCGGGTCTTCCGAAGCGACAGCGTCCGTGCCGGCGCCCCGACGTTCATCGAGCTCACGAACAACACGAGCACCGGCTACTGCGACCCGCAGTGCAACTACGACAACTACGTGCACGTGCCGCGGAAGGCCGACGGATCGGCTCATAGCCCCGACACGGTCTACCTGCTCGGCGACAACGACTACGCCCAGGCCGCGCAGGGAACGTCCAACGGTCGGGCCGTTCTGCTGTCGACCAACGCAGGTGCATCCTTC
>OBLS010000432.1_pt1 | contig 14873 bp, 13 predicted proteins | sample 1519901 | NCBI WGS metagenome assembly OBLS01 (sample SAMEA3113585, study PRJEB22503) | soil metagenome | reverse complement strand
AGACGAAGACCTCGTCCTGCTCGAGGTCGATCTTCAGGTTCTGCATGAACTCGTCGGGATCGGTGGTCTCGGACTGCCAGTCGACGATCCGGTTGAGCCAGGGCAGGTCGCTGTCCTTGGGATCGCGGTCCTTGTAGGCCCAGTGGGCCGCCACGCCCTGCTCGGCCCGGGCATGCATCTCCCACGTGCGGATCTGCACCTCGAGCGGCTTGCCCTGCGGCCCGATCACCGTGGTGTGAAGCGACTGGTAGAGGTTGAACTTGGGCATCGCGACGTAGTCCTTGAACCGGCCCTGCACCGGCTTCCACGTAGCGTGGATCGACCCCAGCGCGGCGTAGCAGTCCTTGACCGACTCGACCACGACCCGCATGCCCTGCAGGTCGAAGATGTCGTCGAACTCGCGGCCCTTGACGACCATCTTCTCGTAGATCGAATAGAGGTGCTTCGGCCGGCCGGTGACCTCGGCCGTGATGCGCAGCTCGCTCAGCCGCTGGCGGACCTCCTCGAGCACCTGCGTGAGGTAGATGTCCCGCTCGGGGGTGCGCACCGACACCATGTGGTCGATCTCCGCGTAGCGCTTGGGGTGCAGCGCCGCGAAGGCCAGGTCCTCGAGCTGCGTCTTCACGTCCTGCATGCCCAGCCGGTGGGCCAGCGGGGCGTAGATGTCGAGCGTCTCGTGGGCGATGCGCTCCTGCTTCCAGGCGGGGAGGGCGGCGATGGTGCGCATGTTGTGCAGCCGGTCGGCCAGCTTGATGATGAGGACCCGCAGGTCCTTGGCCATCGCCACCAGCATCTTGCGCATGGTGGCGGCCTGCTGGGCCTCCTTGGAGTTGAACTGCACCCGGTCGAGCTTCGTGACCCCGTCGACGATGTTGGCGACGTCGCCGCCGAACGCCTGGGAGATGTCGTCGACCGTGACGCCGGTGTCCTCCACCGTGTCGTGCAGCAGGGCGGCGGCGACGGTGACGTCGTCGAGGCCCAGGTCGGCGACGATGCGGGCGACGGCGAGCGGGTGCTGCACGTAGGCCTCGCCCGAGTTACGGCTCTGGCCGCGGTGGGCGTCGGCCGATCGCAGGTAGGCGCGGGTGATCAACGCGGTCGGCGCCTTGGGGTGGCGCTGCCGGAAGGCGTTGAGCAGGGGCGCGACCTCGTCCGCAGGCGGCTGGTGGTTACGCCGCCATGGCAGGACTCGGTCGACGGTCGGCACCCCGGCCTCCTCTGGCCCGTTAGACGGTGATCAGTGCGAGTACATCGTGTTCTTTGGGGAGTTTCGCCCGTCCCTCGAGGAATCCCAACTCGACCACGAACGCCAGTCCGGCGATGGCGCCGCCCAGCCGGTCGACCAGGCGGCAGGCAGCCGCGGCGGTGCCCCCGGTGGCGAGCACGTCGTCGACGACATACACAGCCTCACCTGGGGTGATGGCGTCGCCGTGGACGTCGAGCGAGTCGGTTCCGTACTCCAGCTCGTAGGTCTCGGTGACGGTCTTCCACGGCAGCTTGCCGGGCTTGCGCACGGGCACGAAGCCCGCCCCCAGCCGGTAGGCCACGGCGGCGGCGAAGATGAACCCCCGGGCCTCGATGCCCACCACCTTGTCGACCGTGAGGCCGGCGGCGTGATCGGCGATGGCATCGACCGTGTACCGGAAGGCGTCGACGTCGGCCAAGAGGGGCGTGAGGTCCTTGAACACGATCCCCGGCTGCGGGAAGTCGGGGACGTCACGCAAGTAGTTGGCGAGCCACGCCGGGTCGCGCGTCATGGTCGGACGTTACTGCCCGGTAGGAGTCAGGCTCGCCGACCGCTCACGTGCGAGCGACTCAGCGTCGGCGGGTCTTGGTCTTCTTGCGGGGGCGGGGCGGGATGGCCCGGCCCGAGGGCCCGACAGGCGCCGACCCGGCCGCCGCGCCGGCCGGGCGCTTCGCCGCCGCGCCACCCGTGGCGGCCGGGATCCGCGCCGACGTGGCGCTGCCCCCGGCGACCGTGGCGGCCACCGCGCCCGAGTCGCCGCCCCGCGCGTCGACCCGTCGCTTGATGTCGCGGTAGCGGGGCTCGCGCTCCTTGAGCCAGGCCAGCAGGGGCGACGCGATGAAGATCGACGAGTAGGCGCCCGAGAACAACCCGATCAGCAGGGCGATGGCGAACTCCTGGAGCACCATCGCACCCATGATCCAGGCGCCGACGATCAGCAGCGATGCCACCGGGAGCAGCGCCGTGATCGTGGTGTTCAGCGAGCGCATCAGGGCCTGGTTGAGCGACACGTTGACCATGCCGGCGTAGCTCAGCCCGCCGGTCGACGACACCAGCCGGGTGTTCTCGTCGACCTTGTCGAACACCACGATGCCGTCGTAGATCGAGTAGCCGAGGATGGTGAGCACCGCGATCACCGTGGCCGGCGTGACCTCGAGCTGGGTCACCGAGTACACGCCCACCGTGATCAGCACGTCGTGGATGAGCGCGACCAGCGTGGGGATGGCCATCTTCAACTCGAACCGCAGCGCGATGTAGATCGTGACCAGCACCAGGAAGACGACGAGCGCCCGCAGCGCCTTCTCGCTGATCTCCTCGCCCCACGACGGCCCGACCGACGTGAGGTTCACGTCGTCGACCGGGGAACCCGTGAGGTCGGCCAGCGCGGCCGTCACCTCGTCGCTCGTCTCGGCGGACACCGGCTCGGCCTCGACGCGCAGCTCGACGCCCTCGTCGCTCTCGAGCTCCTGGATGGTGGCGCCGGCCAGGCCGAACTCCTCGACCGCGTCGCGGGCGTCGCCCACCGACGCCTCGCCGGCCGGGACCTGCCAGACGACACCGCCCTCGAAGTCGATGCCGAGGTTGAGGTCCCTGGTCAGCAGGGAGCCGACGCCGATGAGCACGGCCACCAGCGACAGCGTGAACCACAGCTTGCGGCGGCCGACGAAGTCGACGTTGGTCTCGCCGTGGTAGAGCCGCGTCCAGATGGAGCGCCGTTGGCGCCGGCCGGCCATGTCGACACCCCCGGCCGTACCGCCGGAGCCGTTGTCGGGCGGCGCGGTCGCAGCGTCCTCGACGGGCTCGGGTACGGTCTCGTCGGGCACGGTCTCGTCGGCCACGGCGCCGCCGTCCCCGTCCGGCGTGTCGGGAGTCGTCTTGTCGGTCACTTGCCCGCCCCCACGGCCGGCGCCGCCTTCGCCGATGCCGTCCTGCTGGCCAGCCCGCGGGCGACGCCGAAGCCGGGCATGTCGGTGAAGAAGCGGTTGCGGGCCAGGAGGATGACCGCCGGCCGGGTGAACATCCAGGCGACGATCACGTCGAGCACGGTGGAAAGCCCCAGGAAGAAGGCGAAGCCCCGCACCGAGCCGACGGTCAGCCACCACAGCACCGCGGCCCCGATGAACGACGAGATGTCGGCGGCGAGGATGGTGCGGAACGCCCGCTTGAAAGCGCGCTCGGTCGAGCTGCGCAGTGTGCGGCCGGCCTTGACCTCGTCCTTGAGGCGCTCGAAGAACACGACGTACGAGTCGACGGTCACGCCGATCGACACGATGATGCCGGTCACCCCGGCCAGCGTGAGCGCCAGGCCCCGGGTCTCCCCGAGCCAGCTCACGATCGCGTACAGCAGCGAGGCCGACACGCCGACGCCGACGATGAGGACGAGCCCGAGCGCCCGGTAGTAGACGAGCATGTAGAGCGCCACGAGCGCGAGGCCCACGAGTCCCGCGATGACGCCCGCCCGCAGCGAGTCCTCGCCGAGTGACGCCGACACGGTCTGCACGCTCTGCCGCTCGAGCTCGACGGGCAGCGAGCCGTAGCGGAGCACCAGTGCCAGGTCCTTGGCCTCGCCCTCGCTGAACGTGCCGCTGATCTGGATCTGGTCCCGCTCGTAGCTCGGCTGCTCGATGTTGGGGGCCGACTGGACGACCGAGTCGAGCACGATGGCGAGCTGGCCCGTCGGGCAGACCTGGCTGCGGTTGAAGCACTCGGCGGCGATGCCGTTGAAGGTGTCGATGCCGTCGGCGCCGCCCTTCATCGACAGGGCGACGACCCACTCGTTCTGGAACTCGGCGCTGGCCGACGACACGATCCGCCCGGTGGCGAGCGAAGGTCCGAGCTGGTAGGGCCCGTCGCCCTCCGCCTTGCCCGGCAGGATCACCGTGGCGTCGGCCTTGTCGTCCTCGCGGGACGTGAGGGGGACCTCGCCGCTGCCCTCACCCTCCGCCGGTGGTGCCGTGGTGGTGGTCGTGGGCGGGGCCGTCGTGGTGGTGGTCTCCTGCACCGCGCCCGCGCTCTCGCCGAGCGGGATACCGGCGGCGCCTTCGGACGTCGAGGTGGAATCGCCCGCCGTCGTGGTCGACCCGCCCTCGGCGGTGGTGGTGGTCGAGCCCTCGCTGCCGTCCTCTCCCTCCTCGGGCTGGGTCGTCTCGGCGCCGGTCAGGTTGGCCAGCACCGGCCGGAACCGCAGCTCGGCCGTCTGGCCCACCAGCTCGAGCGCCCGGTCGCGGTTCTTGACGCCGGGAAGCTGCACCACGATGGCGCCGCCCTGCCGCGTGATCTCCGGCTCGGCGACACCGAGGGCGTCGACCCGGTCGCGGATGATGTCGAGCGTCTGGTCGAGCTGCTCGTCGTCGGCGTCGGACGTGGGCTCGAGCACGACCGACACGCCACCCTGCAGGTCGAGACCCAGCTCGGGGCTGTTACCCGACGCCACGGTGGCGATGATCCCACCGCCGGCCAGCAGCACGATGACCACCAGGGGTAGCCAGATCTTGCGCCGCATCAGCTACTCGGGCTCGGCCCGGTGGGTGGTCTCGGGGCGCTGGGCCGGTAGCTCGCCCACCGACCGTGGCCCCTCGTTGCGGGCGTCGAGTGCGTCGCCGGGCTCGATCTCGTCGATGCCGTCGGTCTTGTCGGCCTCGTCGGCCTCCTCGACCTCGTCGGGCTCGAGCGGGCCGGGCTCGGCGGTCTCGATGCGCCGGAGGACCGCCTGGCGCGCCACCCGCATCTCGACGCCCGGTGCCACCTCGAGCGACAACTCTTCGGGGCCCAGCTCGGTGATGCGCCCGTAGATGCCGGCCGTGAGCACGACCTCGTCACCCTCGTCGAGCCCGGACACGAGCTGCTGGTGGGCTCGGACGCGGCGCTGCTGCGGAAGGATGAAGAGCACCCACAGCAACGCGAATGTGATGGCGAGGACGATCAGCGCTTGCATAGACAGCCGGTAGAGGTTAGCCCCTGCCCCCTACCGACTCCCCATCGGGTCCTGCGGCGGCGGCGCCCGAGGTGTCGCTGCCGGCCCCACCCCACCGCTCGGCGAGCTGGGCACGCAGCGTGGCCAGCCTGCCTGCCTCGATCGCCCGGCGAACGCGGAGCACGAGATCGAACGTCCAGTGCACGTTGTGCCACGTGAGCAGCCGGGGCGCCGTCGGCTCGTCGACCGACAACAGGTGCCTCAGGTAGCCGCGCGACCAGCGGGCGCACACCGGGCACGTGCAGGTCTCGTCGATGGGACCGCTGTCGTCGGCGAACCGGCGGTTGCGCAGGTTCATGCGCCCGGCCGAGGTCAGCATCGTGCCGTGACGGCCGAGGCGCGTGGGGAGCACGCAGTCGAACATGTCGACCCCCAGTGCCACCGCGTCGACGATGCCCAGCGGGTCGCCAACGCCCATGAGATAGCGGGGACGGTCCTCGGGGAGGACGCCCAGCGCCGCCGCGAGCGCCGGGAGCGTCTGCGACCGGTCCTCGCCCACCGACAGCCCGCCCACGGCGTAGCCGTCGAAGCCGACGGCCAGGGTGCGCTCGGCGCTCTCGACCCGCAGTGCCTCGTCGACGCCGCCCTGCACGATGCCGAACTGGCTGATGTCGGCTCGCTCGTGGGCGGCGAACGCCTTGCGCGCCCGCTCGGCCCAGAGGGCCGTGCGGTCGACGGCGGAGCGGATGACATCCGGGGGCGACGGCAGCGGCGGGCACACATCCAGCACCATCTGGATGTCGCCGCCGAGCAGCACCTGGATCTCGACCGCGCCTTCTGGGCTCAGGTGATGGGCGGTGCCGTCGTAGGTGGAGGCGAAGGTGGCGCCCTCGTCGTCGACCTTGGGCTTGAGCGAGAACACCTGGTAGCCGCCGGAGTCGGTGAGCACGTGGCCGCGCCAGTCGGCGAAGCCGTGGATGCCCCCGAGCCGGCCGACCACCTCGGCACCCGGGCGGAGCATGAGGTGGTAGGTGTTGCCGAGGATGACCTCCGCGCCGAGGTCCTCGAGGTCGGCCGACGACAGCGTCCGCACCGCACCACGCGTCCCGACCGGCATGAAGCAGGGCGTGCGGAAGCTGCCCCGTGCCGTGGTCACCGTCCCCGTGCGGGCCGAGCCCGACCGGGCATCGACGGCGAACGCCAGGGTCACGCCCGCGCCTCGAGGAGCATGGCGTCGCCGAACGAGAGGAAGCGGTAGCCCTCGGCGAGGGCGGTGCCGTACAGCTCGCGCCAGCGGGCGCCGACGAAGGCGTCGACCAGCACCAGCAGCGACGACCGCGGCAGGTGGAAGTTGGTCATGAGCACGTCGACCAGTCGCCATCGCCAGGGGCGGTGGATGAACAGCTCGGTCCTCCCCTCGAGCTGCCCCGACAACGCCGCGGTCTCCAACGCCCGCACCGACGTCGTGCCCACGGCCACCACCCGTCCGCCGGCGGCCCGCACGTCCTCGCAGGCGGCGAGCGTGCCGGGCGGGACCCGGTAGCGCTCGGCGTGCATGTGGTGGTCCTCGACCTTGGGTGCCGTCATCGGCCGGAACGTCCCCATGCCCACCAGCAGCTCGACCGGCTCGACGCGGGCGCCCGCCGCCCGGCACCCGTCGAGGACGGCCGGCGTGATGTGCAATCCGGCCGTGGGTGCCGCCACCGAGCCGGGGCGCTCGGCGAACACCGTCTGGTAGCGCTCGGGATCGGCCAGCGGGGCGGTGATGTAGGGCGGGAGCGGCACGACGCCGTAGCGGTCCAGCACGGCCAGCTCGTCGACGCCCCGAGGCACCGTCAGCACGACCTCGCGGGTGCCCTCGCCGTCGCCCGGTCCCGGCCCACCGAACCGCACGTCGAGGTCGGGACCCGCCGTGAGCACGGTTCCGGGTCGGACCTTGCGGCTGGGGCGGACCAGCGCCTCCCAGGCGCCGGTCGCCAGCCGCTCCAACAGCAGGACCTCGACCGCTCCGCCGGTCGGCTTGCGCAGGATCAGGCGGGCGGGCAGCACCCTCGTGGTGTTGACCACGACCACGTCGCCCGGGCGGATGAGGGACGGCAGGTGGGCGACGGTGCGGTGCTCCGGCGGGTGGCCGGGTCCCCGGTCGACGAGCAGGCGTGCCCGATCGCGGGGCTCGATCGGCGCCTGTGCGATCGACCCCTCGGGCAGGTCGTAGTCGAAGTCGGCGAGTTCCATGGGGCGCGGCAAACCTACCGGCGTGCGTGCGCGGCCGACGCCAGCTTCCGGGGACGGCAATGGTTGCCCAGCGACGGTGCTCGTGGTCGGTGGACAGGGTCACTCCCGGGATCAGCCGCCGAAGAGCGTGGCGGCGGTATCCGGCGGGCCGTCCGGGGGTGGGGTGAGACCGAGGTGCTCCCACGCGGTGGGCAGGGCGACCCGGCCGCGGGGCGTGCGCATGAGCAGGCCCTGCTGGATGAGGAACGGCTCGTACACGTCCTCGACCGTCTCGGTCTGCTCGCCCACGCTGATGGCCAGGGTGGACAGGCCGACGGGCACGCCGCCGAAGCGTTGGCACAGCGCGGACAGGATGGCGCGGTCGACCTTGTCGAGGCCGCGTTCGTCGACTCCGAAGAGCGCAAGGCCCTCCTCGGCCGTGCGACGGTCGACGCGGCCGTCGCTGCGCACCTCGGCGAAGTCACGCACCCGCCGGAGCAGGCGGTTGGCGATGCGGGGCGTGCCCCGGGCCCGCCGGGCGATCTCGCGGCAGCCGGCGTCGTCGATCTCGACGCCGAGGATGCCGGCCGCCCGGTGGACGATGGCCTCGAGGTCGGCGGCCGTGTAGTAGTCGAGGCGGGCGACGAGGCCGAACCGGTCGCGCAGCGGGCCGGTGATCGACCCGGTTCGGGTTGTGGCCCCCACCAGCGTGAACTGCGGCAGGTCGAGCCGGATCGACCGAGCGGCCGGGCCCTTGCCCAGAACGATGTCGAGCTGGAAGTCCTCCATCGCCGGGTAGAGCACCTCTTCCACGGCGCGGGGCAGCCGGTGGATCTCGTCGACGAACAGCACGTCGCCGTCGTCGAGCTGCGTGAGGATCGCGGCGAGGTCGCCCGCCCGCTCCAGTGCCGGCCCCGAGGTGGTCTGCAGGTGGGCGTCGAGCTCGTTGGCGATGATCGTCGCCAGGGTGGTCTTGCCCAGGCCGGGCGGACCGGCGAACAGCAGGTGATCGGGAGCCTGGCCCCGGCGCCGGGCCGCCTCGAGCACGATGTCGAGGTGGGCCTTCAGCTCCGGCTGGCCTACGAACTCCGCGAGCCGGCGGGGACGGAGCCCCGTCTCCGCGGCCGCCTCGTCGGGAGCGGGTTGGGGGTCGAGCAGCTCCTCACGCATCGGCGCGCACCCCCTCGCCCGGCCTCATCGCACCGCCGCCAGCCGTTGCAGCGCCTCGCGCAGCAGGGCCGAGGCATCGCCGTCGTCGGGCAGCTCGGCCGTGGCCGTGCGGATCTCGTCGGGCGAGTAGCCCAGCCCCGCGAGCGCATCGCGCACGTCGGCCCGGGCCGACCGGGCGGCGACCCCGGCGCTGTCACCGTTGCCGTGGCCGTGGCCGTTGCCGCCGGCCGCCACTGCGGGAGCCACGTCGCCGATGGGGATGTCGAGGCGGGCCTTGAGCTCGATCAGGAGGCGTGCCGCGGTCTTCTTGCCCACGCCCGGCACCAGGCAGAGGGCGGCGACGTCGTCGTCGGCGAGGATCCTGGCCAGGGCCAACGGCGCGTGGACCGACAGGATGCCCAGCGCCAGCGACGGGCCCACACCGTGCGCCCCGAGCAGCGCCTCGAACGTGACCCGCTCGTCGCGGCTGGCGAACCCGTAGAGCGTCTGGGCGTCTTCCCGCACGTGGTGGTGCACCCAGACGAACACCTCGTCGCCCTCGTTGCCCAGCGCCACCGCCGTGGTGGGCGACACGACAACCAGGTAGCCGACCCCGCCCACCTCGATGTGCACCTCGCCTGCACCCCGGTGGAGCAGGCGCCCCCGCAGCGACCCGATCACCAAACCACCTCCCTTCCCGCCGCCAGCGCCGCCACCCGCCCCCGGAGCGGCGCGTGCGCCAGGTGGCACAGCGCCAGGGCCACGGCGTCGGCGGCGTCGACCGGGCGGAGGGGGACGGCGATGCCGAGCAAGCTCTGCACCATGCGCCCGATCTGGGCCTTGTCGGCCGCGCCGTAGCCGGCCACCGCCTGCTTGACTTGGTTGGGCGAGTACTCCACGACCTCGCAGCCGGCCGCCACCGCCTCGACCATGGCCACGCCCGCGGCCTGGGCCACCGGGATGGCGGTGCGGGCGTTGACCTGGAACAGCACGCGCTCGATCGCCACGACGGCGGGCCGGTGCTGGCCGATCAGCGCCCGGAGATCGGCCTGCAGGGCGGACAACCGGTTGGGCACCTCCAGCGTCGGGTCGGTGCGGATCACGCCGGCGGCGACCGCCCGCGGCCGGCGCCCGACCCGCTCGACCACGCCATAGCCGCAGCGGGACAGCCCGGGATCGATACCAAGCACGAACACGGGTTCGCAACCTAGCCGACGCCCTAGCCGCCGGGGTGGATGCCTGGACGGGGCTACGCGGGGGACGCCGCCCGGACCGCCTGGACCAGCTCGTCGGTCGGGCGGAACGACAGACCGGCAACCGCCCGGTGCGCGTAGCGCACGATGCCCTCGCCATCGACCACGAACGCCGACCGCCGGTAGAAGCCGACCGGGCCGAGGATGCCGTACTGCTTGCCGACGGCCTTGTCGACGTCGGACAGCAGGGGGAAGGCGAACCCGCCCTGATCGGCGCTGAACCCGTCGTGGCTCTCGACCGACTGCGGGCTGATGGCCAGCACCTGGGCGTCGACCGACCGGAACTCATCGATCTCGGCGGTGTAGCTGTTGAGCTGCCGGGTGCACACGGGCGTGTTGTCGCCCGGGTAGAACACCAGCACCACCGGCTGGCCCCTGAACTCCGACAGCGTGTACTCGCGGTGCCCGCCGGTTGTGAGGTCGGTGCCGGTCAGCGTGAAGTCGGGCGCCGGGCGCCCCACCACGACGGCTGCGCTCATGCCGAGCCCGCCTCCACCGTCTCGAGGATGGCGTCCGGGATGTCGAAGTTGGCGTGCACGGCCTGGACGTCGTCGTGCTCGTCGAGCGCGTCGATCAGGCGCAGCACCTTCTTCGCGCCGTCGGCGTCGAGGGCGATGGTCGACTGCGGCACCATCGTGACGTCGGACGACTCGACGGCGATGCCGGCCTCGTCGAGGGCCGTGCGCACGGCGTGCAGGTCGCCGGGCGCGGTCGTCACCCGCCATGCGTCGCCCTCGTCGGTGATGTCTTCGGCGCCGGCGTCGAGCGCGGCGACCATCAGGTCCTCCTCGTCGACCGATCGAGGCACGACGACCTGGCCCTTCCGCTCGAACTGCCAGGCCACGGCGCCCGGTTCGGCCGTCGAGCCGCCGTTCCTGGAGAAGGCGTTGCGGATCTCGGCACCGGTGCGGTTGCGGTTGTCGGTGAGCACCTCGACCATCACGGCCACGCCGCCCGGGGCGTAGCCCTCGTAGGTGATCTGCTCGTACGTGACGCCCTCGAGCTCGCCCGTGCCGCGCTTGACGGCCCGCTCGATGGTGTCGAGGGGGATCGAGTTGTCGCGCGCCTTGGCGAACATGGTGCGCAGCGTGGGGTTGGTCTCGGGGTCGCCGCCCCCCTGGCGCGCCGCCACCTCGACCTGGCGCAGGACCTTGGCGAAGAGCTTGCCGCGGGCCTTGTCGTTGGCGGCCTTCTTGTGCTTGATGGTCGCCCACTTGGAATGGCCGGACATCACACCACCTCGTTGAGGAAGAGCTCGTGGAGTCGGGGATCCTCGCCGAGCTCGGGATGGAACGCGGCCACCAGCACGTTGCTCTGTCGGCACAGCACCGGTTGGCCGTCGACCGACGCCAGCACGTCGACGTGGTCGCCGACGGTGTCGACCACCGGCGCCCGGATGAACACCGCGTGCAGGGGTGGGCCGTCGACGCCGGCCACGGCCAGATCGGACTCGAACGAGTCGACCTGCCTCCCGAACGCGTTGCGCCGCACGGTGATGTCGACGGCACCGAAGCAGCGCTGGTCGGGCCGCCCGTCGAGGATCTCGCGCCCCAACAGGATCATGCCGGCGCACGTGCCGAACGCCGGCAGCCCTCCGGCGAGCCGCCCGGCCAGCGGCGTGAACAGCTGCGACGACTCCAGCAGCATCGACATCGTGGTCGACTCGCCGCCGGGGAGCACCACGGCGTCGACGTCGTCGAGATCACCCGGCAGGCGGACCGCCACCGGCTCGGCGCCGAGCCGTGCCAGCATGGTCGCATGCCGCGCCGACGCCCCTTGGAGGGCGAGCACGCCGACCTTCACCTGGGGGCCTCGCTGCCGAGCACATGACGGCCCCGATTGTACGGGCCGGCCCCCGAACGCGAGAATCCATCGCCGACTGGGACATCGACGGGGGATCACTGACCGACCGGAGGATCTCCGTGTACGCCAACAGCCGGGCCGATCTCGAAGCGACGCTCGAGACGCGCGCCGCCGCGCCATGAGCGCCCGCCGAGCGCTGGCTGCCCTCGCCGGACTGGCCGTCGTCGGCGCCGCGGCGTGTTCGGGCGGCTCCGAAGCGTCCTCCCACCAGCCCAGCCCCAGCTTCACGCGGGCGTCCGGCTCGGCCATCGCCTACGAGGAGCCGGTCTCGAGCGTGTCCGACCTGTTGGCGCCCGCCGGCGAGGATGAGCCCTGGCTCGTCGTCGGGTCGACGTTCGACCCCAAGTCGGGCACCACCGCCGCAGCCACGTGGACGGCGGGTGACGGCCACAGCTGGGAGCGCCACGAGGTCGAGCCCGACCACAAGGGCGTCAGCGAGGGGATGTCCGCCGCGATCCACACCGACGACGGCGATCTGGCAGTCGGCTGGGTCGGCGACAGCGCCGAGTCCGACGCCGCCCTGTGGCGCCAGGACGGCGACGACTGGGAGCGCAGCACCCCCGAGGCCATGGCGGGCGAGCACGAGCAGTGGGCCTTCGACGTGGCCGCCGGCGAGGGCGGCATCCTGGTCGCAGGCGGCGAGAACGCATGGGGTGAGGTCCGCCCCCGGCTGTGGTTCAGCTCCGACGGCACCAGCTGGGAGAGCGTCGACGGTGGCCCGGGCGACACGTTCGATGCCACCGGCGGCGAGTCGCTCCGCCGGGTGACCGCAGTCGGGTCGGGCTTCGTGGCCGTCGGCTCGGTCGACCTCGACAACAACCAGGACGGCGCCGCCTGGTACTCGCCCGACGGCCGCTCGTGGTCGCGGGTCGAGGCGTCGTCCCTCGGTGGGCCCGGCCGCCAGGAGCTCCAGTCGGTCACGTGGACCGGCGGCGTCGTCGTCGCCGGCGGCTACCGCACCGACGGCCACGGCCAGGGGCAGCCCTACGTCTGGCGCTCGCTCGACGGCAAGACCTGGGGCAAACCCTCCGGGCCTCTCGACCTCTACGACGACTCCCGCTCCGCGGCCGCCGACTACGGCGTGACCTCGCTGTCGTTCGGGGACGGCGGCCTCACGGCAGTCGGCGGCAACGACTGGCGCCCTCACCTCTGGTCGTCCGCCGACGAGGGCAAGACCTGGAAGCCGTTGCCCAACCCCGTGTACGACACGCTGTTCGCCGACGGCGTGTCCCTCGTCGACTCCGCCGCCTACGACAGGACCCGCGTCGCGCTCGGCGGCGAACCGAACGCGCTGTACCTCAACACGTCCGGGCGCTGGCAGGACGCGTCGGGCAAGGCCTTCCCCAACGGCGGGGCGCAGCCGTTCGCCACCGCCGCCGTCACCGGCAAGCAGGGCACCGTCGTCGCCGGGGGGCGCCACACCGCCCCCCAGGGCGCGACCCGCGAGACCTACGCCGGGCAGATCTGGGTCGAGGCCGACGGCGGGTGGCAGGCCGTCGACTCCAAGCAGCTCGCCGAGGGCCGGATCACCGACGTCGTCGCGACCAAGAGCGGCTACGCCGCGGTGGGCGTCGAGGACTTCGGCCTCGCGGCCAAGCGCCAGTACGTGGGCGACAAGCTGCCCGACGGCCTGGTCTGGACGTCGCCCGACGGGCGGAAGTGGACCCGCGTCGGCGCGACGATCTCGAAGGTCCCCGACGAGATGCTCGAGCTGATCGAGGACCCCAGCGCCGCGGCCGCCACCCCCATCACCGACATCCTCGGCAGCCAGCCGCCCGAGACCGAGGAGCCCGCAGGCGGCAAGGGCACCCGGTCGCTCGATGCCGCCGCCCCCCTCGGCAGCGGCTTCATCGCCGTCGGCGTCGCCTACGTCGACGGTGTGGCCAACCCGATCGCGGTCGTCTCGCCCGATGGCAAGGCGCTCAAGGGCGAGAACCCCGGCGCGGCCGGCGAGGGCAACCGCCGCTTCAACGACGTGTGCGTCCACGACGGCACGGCCCTGGCCGTCGGCAGCCTCGGCAAGGACAACGCGTACGACGTGCTGGTGCGGCACCGGGCCAAGGACGGCACGTGGTCCAAGGTCACCGACGACGGTTCGTTCGCCGGCGCCGGCAACCAGCAGGCCTACGGCTGTGCCGCCGGCCCCGACGGGTTCGTGATCGTCGGCTCCGACGACCGCAGCGGCGACACCGACGCCCGCGTGTGGACGTCGGAGGACGGCCTCGAGTGGACGCGGGTCGAGTCGGGCCTCCTCGGCGGGGGCGGCGACCAGTGGGCCAGCGCGGTCACGGCCGTGCCGGACGGCGGCTGGCTGATCGGCGGCACCGACACCGCGGCCGGCGACGGCGACATCGCCCTGTGGCGCCTGCTCGCCGACGGCGAGGTGTCACGGCGCGATCGCGGCGAGCCCGAGCTGGGCGGCGTGGGCGAGCAGTCGGTGAGCCACATCGCGATCGACGACGACCGCGTGTTGATCGTGGGTGACGACTACGGCCGCGTCGGCCTCTGGGAGTCCGACACCATCGACCGGTAAGGCCTTCCGGCGCGCCAGCCGGTCACCGCGCGGCGGATGGCCGCGCCGCCTCACCAGCCCCGGTCGGCGAGCTTCACCTCGAGCTGGTCGATCTCTTGGCCGCGCATGGCCTCGCCCAGTCCCCGGCTGACCTTGGCCAGGATGTCGGGGGCGTCGTAGTGGGCCGTGGCCTCGACGATGGCCTTGGCGCGCCGGGCCGGGTCGTCGCTCTTGAAGATGCCCGAGCCCACGAACGTGGCCTGGGCGCCGAGCTGCATGACGAGCGCCGCGTCGGCCGGTGTGGCGATGCCGCCGGCGCAGAACAACGGCACGGGCAGCGTGCCCGTCTCGGCGATCTCCTGCACCAGCCCCACGGGGGCCCGGAGTTGCTTGGCCCAGTCGTAGATCTCGGCCGAATCGGCCCGGGTGATCTTGCGGATGTCGCCCAGGATCGAGCGCAGGTGCCGCACGGCCTCGACGATGTTGCCGGTGCCGGCCTCGCCCTTGGAGCGGATCATCGCCGCACCCTCGCTGATGCGCCGCAGCGCCTCGCCCAGGTTGGTGGCGCCGCACACGAAGGGCACGGTGAACGCCCACTTGTCGATGTGGTGGTCCTCGTCGGCCGGGGTGAGCACCTCGGACTCGTCGACGTAGTCGACGCCCAGTGCCTGCAGGATCTGCGCCTCGACGAAGTGGCCGATGCGGGCCTTGGCCATGACCGGG
>OBLS010000430.1_pt1 | contig 14889 bp, 13 predicted proteins | sample 1519901 | NCBI WGS metagenome assembly OBLS01 (sample SAMEA3113585, study PRJEB22503) | soil metagenome | reverse complement strand
GACGGGATGCCGTTGGTCACGCCGATGCGGGTGATCGACGCCGGCGCCACCCACATGCGCCACGCCACCTCGTCGCCGACACCCAGGGCCCAAGCCACGGCCGCCTTGATCGGCGACACGTGGGTCACCACCACGACGTCGCGCTCGCTCGCGTCCGCCGCCAGCGTCGCGCACGCCTCGCGCACGCGCAGCCCCAGGGTGGCGAGCGACTCGCCCGCCTCCGGGGCCCACGTGACGTCCGACCGCCAGGTCACCCATCGCTCCGCCGGCACATCCCCGACCGGCGAGCCGTCGAGCACGCCGTAGTCGAGCTCGATCCAACGGTCGTCGACGCTGACCGGCACACCGACGGCGGCGCGCTCGAGGGCGTCGGCGGTCTCGCGGCACCGGCCGAGCGGGCTCGTCACCACACGGGCCACATCGAGCCCGGCCATCGCCTGCGCCAGGCAGGCCGCCTGCCGGTGGCCCTCGTCGTCGAGCGGCGGATCGGCGCGCCCCAGCAGCAGGCCCCGGGCGTTGGCGGCCGTGCGGCCGTGGCGCACCAGGATGATCACGTGCCGCACCGCCCGAGCCGCACCGGGGTCACGACGATCACGACTATCACGGCGATCACGGCGTCATCACGTCGCGGTCGAGCTGGCCGGTGCGCCAGAAGCGGCGGCGGCGGGACGGCTCGTCGAGCCGGAATCGTCGCCAGCACCACCACAGCATCGCCGCGCCGGCGATCTCGAGCACCACGTCGAAGCCGCCCCGCGCCAGCTCGGGGAGACGGGCGTCGCTCCAGCCGAACCCGGTGAACGGCCACCAGAAGGCATCGGTGTCGGCCCAGATGCCGTCGAGCAGCAGGTGGATGAACGTGCCGATGGGGATGGCAACCAGGCGCCGCTGCACCAGCCGGCGGCGCGGGGTGGCCAGCATCGCGAGGACGAGCAGCGCCACACTTCCCGTGACGCTGTGGAGCACACGCGGCGACCCGAACGGCAGCTCCACGAGGGGCAGCAGCGCGCCGACGACGACCAGCCGGTAGTCGACGGCCGGGCTGCGGAACACCAGCCAGACGATGAGGAACGCCCCTCCGGCGAACCAGAGCAGCACGCAGGCGCCCGACGGTCAGTCGCGCACGAGGAGTCGACCGCACTCCTCGCAGTGCACGGCCTCGTCGAGCGACAGCTTGCGGATGCGGTCGACCTCGACCGCCGAAAGCGCCAGGTGGCAGCCCTGGCACGTGGTCCCCGCCAGCCGGGCGATTGCAACCCCGCCGAGCCGCGACCGCAGCTCGTCGTACTCGGTCCACAGCTCGTCGGGCACCGACTTGGCCGCGGCCGCGCGCTCGGCCCGCACCTCGCCGAGCTCGGCGGCGAGCTCGGACTCGGACTCCGCAAGCTCGGCCCGCAGGCGCTGAGCGTCGGCGTCGAGTTGGTCGCGCTGGCCGGCCAGCTCGCTGCGCTCGGCATCGACCGGCTCGGTGAGCTCCATGATCTCAAGTTCGTCGTCTTCGAGCTGCCCGATGCGCCGCCGGATGGAGGCGACATCGTCCTGGAGCGCCTGGAGCTCGCGCGGGTTGCTGACCGCACCCGAGTAGAGCTGCTTCTCGGCCTGGTTGGCCCGCTCGGTGAGGGATGCGATCTCGTCCTCGAGCCGCTGCTGACTGCGGGCCAGCTCGTCGCGCCGGCGCTGGACGTCGGTCAGCTGGCGGTCGAGGGCGGCCCCGGCGTCTTCGAGCTTTGCCAGCTCGGCGCGGGCGGGCAGCGTCTCGATGCGGTGTGCGAGCTGGTCGGCTCTCGTGTCGTGCTCCTGGACGACAAGGAGTGACTCCCAGCGGCTCATCAACCGGCGACCCTACCCGCGGCCGTCGCCGCTTCCGCCATCGAACTCGGTCTCCCGACCATGGCCCTTCCTACCCTATCCCGGCACCGCCTGTGCCCCCTTACCCTGGCGGCGGCGGGGCGGGCGGGCCAATCGGCTGCCCCGGCGGTGGCGCGGGTGGCTGCCCCTGCCCCGGCGGTGGCGGCAGCGGTGCCGGTGGCGGTGGCGGAACCGTGGTCGGCGTCGGAGACAAGTCCTGGCCGCCCGGCACCTCGAGCAGGCCGCCGCCGGGCACCGGCGCGGGATTGGCAAAGCCGACGACCGGCACGTTCTTGCTGGTGTGCCAGTTCCGCATGAAACTCCCCCATATCCGGGCGGGATACGAGCCGCCGGTGATGCCCCGGCCGCCGTCGATGTGGATGGGGAACTGCGCCCCCAGGCCCCCGACCCACACCGCGGTTGCCAGGTGGGGCGTGTAGCCCACGAACCAGCCGTCGGTGGAGCTCTGATGGGTGCCCGTCTTGCCGGCCGCCGGCTGCCCAGTTCCGAGCGCGGCCGCGGTGCCGGTGCCACTCTGCACGTTCTGCTCGAGAATCCTCGTGACCAGCCTGGCAGCCTGCGACGACACGACCCGCTTGGGCGCGGGCTTGTGCTCGAAGATCGGCTTGCCGTTGCGGTCGAGCACCCTCTCGATCAAGTAAGGCGCGTTGTAGACGCCATCGTTGGCCAGGGTGGCGTAGGCCGACGCCATGTCTATCGGGCTGATCCGGGCGGTGCCGAGCGGCAACGACTTGTTCTCGGCGAGCCCGTCTTCCTCGGCCGTGCTGGTGATGCCGAGGCGCTGGGCCATGTTGATGACGTTGCCCAAACCGGCGATGAGCCCCAGGCGCACGTACGCACAGTTCGACGATCTGAGGGTCTGGCTGGTGATCGACCCGACGCTCCCGCCGTCGTTGCCGAAGTTCGACACCTCGTAGATGGGCTCCTCGCCACCGGTGTTGTCGAACTTGCACGGCCCCGTCCCGTTGACCGTGTTCTCGGGCGACTTCCCCTGCTCCATCAGTGTGGTGAGCACGAACGTCTTGAACGACGACCCGGTCTGTCGCTTGTTCTGGGTGGCGAGGTTGTACCGGTAGTTCTTGAATCCCGGGCCGGCGACCATGTAGGGCACCGCCCCTGTCCGCGGCACGACCGAGATGACGGCGGCGGAGCCCTTGCCGGGCTGGCCGGTCCTGGGGTTGGTGCTGTGCGAGTCGAACACGCCGTTGGTGAGCGGGAGGTTCTGGTCGCGCGCCTGCTGTGCCATGGCCTGGGCGTTGCGGTCGTATGTGGTGTGGATCCTGAGGCCACCCTGGTACACGGCCCTGCGCCGCTCGGCCTCGGTCTTCCCGAGCCGCTCGTCGGCGAGCAGCTGCTCCTCCACCGCGGAGGCGAAGTAGTCGTTGGCCCTCGGCAACACCTCGTGCAGGGCCTTGGGCATCGGCGCCGCGGCCCACCACGCGGCCTCGTCCTCGGTCAAGTCGCCGACGGCCACCATGCGGTCGAGGGCCACCTGGCGGCGCGCAAGCGCCTTCTCGGGGTACCGGATCGGGTTGTGGGCGATGGGGTTGCGGATGATCCCGGCCAGCAACGCCGCCTGCGCCACGTCGAGGTCCTTGACCCCGACGCCGAAGTAGGTCTCGGCCGCCGACTGCACGCCGTAGGCATGGTTGCCGAAGTAGACGGTGTTGAGGTAGCGGCTGAGGATCTGCTCCTTGGTCATCGACTTCTCGAGCCGCGACGCCAGCACGATCTCCTGCACCTTGCGGTCGAGCGTCTGCTTCGAGCCCAGCACCTCGAGCTTGACGAGCTGCTGCGTGATCGTCGACCCGCCTTGCGAGATGCCGCCGGAGTCGACGTTGGCCTTGAAGGCCCGCATCATGCCCCGCACGTCGAACCCGTCGTGCACCCAGAAGCCCGAGTCCTCGACGGCGACGATCGCGTTCACCACGTGCTTCGGGATCGAGTCGAGCTGCACGGGCTGTCGGTTCTCCTCGTCCTTGAGAACGGCGAGAACCGAACCGTCGGCGGCGAAGACGTAGGAGCGCTGGGCCAGCGGACCGAGGGCCAGTGCGGCCGGTTCGCCCGATCCGGCATTGCCGAGCAGGCCGGCCGGGACGGCCATCGCCCCGACGGCGAGCGCGAGGACGAGGCCGGAAGCCACGATGACGAGGGCGAACTTCGGTAGCAGGCGCATGGCGAGAGGGGTGTCGTGAGTGACCCTGAAGACTACCTACCCAGTGCGTTCCTCCCCTGGCACCCCCGGCGTGCCGGGCACGCGGCACCTAGGGTGAAAACATGGCGCATCCGCGACCCTTCCGCTTCGGCATCCAGCTGAGCCACGCCTCGACCGGCGCCGAGTGGCTCGAGCTCGCCCGCAAGGCCGAGGACCTCGGCTACTCCACCCTCTTCGTCCCCGACCACTTCGCCAACCAGGTCGCTCCCGTGGCGGCGTTGACCGGTGCGGCCGGCGCGACCACGAGCCTGCGGATCGGTCCGCTGGTGCTCGACAACGACTACCGGCACCCGGTCGTCACGGCCAAGGAGATGGCCAGCCTCGACCTTCTGTCCGACGGCCGCCTCGAGCTGGGCATCGGCGCGGGTTGGATGGCGAGCGACTACGAGCAGGCCGGCATCGCCATGGAGCCGCCCGCGCTGCGGGTCGACCGTCTGGAGGAGGCGCTCGACGTGCTCGAGGGGCTCTTCGGGCCCGGTCCGTTCAGCTACGAGGGCAAGCACTACCGGATCGCCGGCCTCGACGGCCTGCCCAAGCCCACGCAGCAGCCGCACCCGCCGATCCTGATCGGCGGCGGGGGTCCCCGCATCCTGGCGCTGGCCGCCCGACGGGCCGACATCGTGGGCGTCAACCCCGCGATCCGTTCGGGGCGAACCGACGCCGCTGCGGCCCGCGACGGCGCCGCCACGGTGACCGATCGCAAGGTCGGCTGGGTGCGCGACGCGGCCGGCGATCGCTACGACGACATCGAGATCAACATGCTGGTCTTCGCCTGCGTCGTCACCGACGACCGCGCCGCGACGATCGAGGCGTTGGCGCCCCTGTTCGGCGTGCCGCCCGAGGCGGTCGACGCCCACCCGCATGCCTGGGTCGGCACCGTGGACCAGATCTGCGACGACCTCGTGGCGCGCCGCGAGCGCTGGGATGCGTCCTACCTCGTGGTGCAGGGTGCCGAGGCGATGGACGCCGCCGCCCCGATCGTCGCCCGCCTGGCCGGGACCTGAGCGCGTGGCACACGGGGCGGAACGGCCGACGTAGACCGCAGCGTGACGGCTCTCGCCTTCGCCGGCGCCGGGTTCGCGAGCGCGGTCCACGCTCTGGCCGCCGACGCGGTCGACCGCGTCACGGTCGTCCACGTGGCGTCGCGCCGGCCGCGCTCGGCGCGACGGCGGGCCGCGCAGGCGGGCGGTGTCGCGTGCGACTACGACGACCTGCCGGGTGGAGCCGACGCCGTGATCGTGACCACTCCCCCGGCCCTGCACCGGCGAGAGGTCGAGCGGGCGCTCGACGGGGGCGCCGCCGCCCTCGTCGAGACGCCCCTGGCGGCGACGCTCGACGACGCCGACCGGCTGGTGGGGGCCGCGGCATCCGGCGGGCGCATCGGCTATGCCGAGAACCTGGTGCACTCGCCCGTGGTCGCCGAGGCGGTGAGCGGGTGCCGGCGGATCGGCGAGCTGACGCATCTGGAGGTGCGGTTCGCCCAGGGCCGCCCCGACTGGGGTGACCACCTGTCACCCTCCTGGGGGGGCGGCGCGCTGCTCGACCTGGGTGTGCACGCCATCGCGGTCGCACTGCTCGCCGCCGCGCCGGCGCGGGTGGTGGCGGTCGAGGCCGAGCTGGCGAGCGGCGCCAGGCTCGACGTCGACGACGACGCGACCGTCTCGCTCACGTTCGACTCCGGGCTGCGCGCCGAGGTGCGGGCGTCGTGGCGGGCGGCGGCGCCCACCTGGGACGCGCAGGCGGCCAGCGCGACGGGTGCGGTCCGCCTGGTGCTCGTACCCCGACCGTCGGTCGAGCTGAACGGCGTGGCGCTCGGCCTGCCCGCTCCCCCACCCGGGCTGGCGTCACCCCAGCTCCACCACCTCGGCTACGTGTCCCAGATGGTCGCGTTCGCCGAGGCCGTCGACGCGGGGCACGCGGTGGCGCCCGGCCCGGCGTTCGGGCGGCGGGTGCTCGAGATCGTGTGCGCCGCCTACCGCTCGGCCGCGACCGGCGCGCCGGAGGCGCTGCCGTTCTCCGGGCCACGCGACCGGACGCCGCTCCAGCACTGGCGCGGTGCTGCGGCCTGAGCCCGCTCGGACGAGACGGCGCGGCATACGCCAGACGACGCCGGGTGATGCCCAGCCGATGCGCCTCCGCCCAGCCACCTACATTGGCCGCCGTGGCCTCGATCGACGACGTACGCACCCTCGTCGCGCTCGACAACGGGCTGGCGTCCGTGTCGATCGTGCGGCCCGACGGCTCGCTCCAGTCGACGGTCGTGAACGCCGGGGTGATCCCCCATCCTGTGGGCCAGCGGCCGGTCGCCGCCTTCGTGGCCCGGGGAGGCACCCATAAGATCGGGCACCTGCGCCGCGACGCCCGCGCCACACTGCTGTGGCGGGCCGGCTGGGCATGGGCGACGGTCGAGGGCACGGTCGAGCTTGCGGGGCCCGACGATCCGCTCGCCGAAGTGGATGCGGATCGCCTGCGTCTGCTGCTACGCGAGATCTACGCGGCGGCGGGCGGCATCCACGAGGACTGGGCCGAGTACGACCGGGTCGTCGCCGCCGAGCGGCGCGTCGCCGTGCTTGTCACGCCTACACGCATCTACCAGAACCCCTGATCTGGTGGCCGCCCTGCGGATCAGCCTGCGAGGAACGCCACCAGCGCATCGTTGAAGGCGAGCGGGTCCTCCACGTTGGGCAGCTGCCCGACGTTGGGCACGATCACGAGCTCGCCCTGGAGCAGCGATCGCAGGCTCATGGCCTCGGCTATCGGCGTGACGCGATCGAGCTCGCCCACGACGACCAGCGCCCGCACGTCGGCCTGGCGGAGCAGCAGCGTCGCGTCGGGTCGTCCTTTCATGGCCTCGAGAGCGGCGATCCAGCCGAGGCCGAGCGCGGCGCCCTCGGGCGCGCCCAGGAAGGCGAAGATCTTCTTGCCGACCTTGGCGACCGAATCGTCCCACGGGAAGTCCTCGTAGGCCCCAGGCATGCCCAACGCGTGTCGGCGTACGGTCTCCGCCGCGCGCTCCAGCTCCGTGCTCATGCTGCCTCCGCTAGACGGACCACTGGTCGAAGCGATCGTACGGCGGCGGGTCAGACGGTTTCGCCCACCAAGCGGGCGGGGATCCATCGGGCCAACGTTGTCGACCGCGACGCCAGCAGCGGTCCGGCCAACGCCAGCACGAGCACGTAGCCGGCGATGAACGGGCCGATGCGCTCGTCGAGCCCGGCTGCCACGGCGAGCGTCGCGAGGATGAGCGAGAACTCGCCTCGCCCCAGGATGGTGAGACCGATGTTGGCGGCGGGCCCGCGCCGGTAATCGTGCATGCGCGCCGCGATCAGGCCGGCGGCCACGTTGAGCACGAACGTCACCACCACTGCCGCCGCAATCGGCAGCGCGACCGAGCCGACGTCACCCGGGTCGATCGTCAGTCCGAACGCGAAGAAGAACAGCGCGGCGAAGGCGTCTCGGAGCGGCAGCACCAGCCGTTCGATGCGGTCATGCGCCGCGCTCTCGGCGAGGATCAATCCGGCCATGAAGGCGCCGATGGCGGCGGACACCCCGAGCTCCTCGGCCACTCCGGCCACCACTACGGCCACGCCAATGAAGCACACGGTGAGCAGCTCGTCGTCGTCATCGTCGACCAGACGGCCGACCACGCGGCCACCCCACCGGGCCACCGCGGCGAGCAGCAGCAGGAACCCCAGCGCCCGGCCGAACTCCCAGGCCGCCTCGCCGAGGCCCTCGCTATCGCCGAGCACCGGTTGGAGCAGCGCCAGGTAGAGGGCGAGGAAGATGTCCTCGACCACGATGATGCCGAGGATCAGCCGGCTCTCGGGGTTGGCCAGTCGGCGCAGCTCGACCAGGAGCTTGGTCACGATCGCCGACGAGGAGATGCCGACCGCGCCCGCGACGACGAAGGCCTCGCCGGTGCCCCACCCGAGCGCGAAGCCAAACGCCAGCCCGCCGCCGACGTTGAGCAGCAGGTAGATCGCCCCCGCGGTGAGGAGCATGCGCCCGCCGCCCACGAGGTCGTCGAGCGAGAACTCGAGGCCGAGGTGGAACAACAACAGCACGAGGCCGAGCGCCGCCAGCAGCTCAAGGTCTTCGGGGTGCTCGACCAGGACGATGCCCGGGGTCGCGGGGCCGAACACGATGCCGGCGAGCATGAAGAACGGGATCGTGGGCAGTCCGATCTTCCGGCCGAATCGGGCGAGCAGACCGGCGGCTAGGAATGCTCCGCCGACGGCGACCAGCGTGTCACCCACTGGCCGCCCCGATCACGTGACGGGTGAACGCGGCCAGGTCCTCGGGCCGGCCCACGACCACGAGCCGGTCTCCGGCCCGCAGCACCTCGGTGGGCTCGGGAGCGATGATCGTGCCCGCGTCGCGGGCCACGGCCACGACCGTCATGCGTGTGCGGCGCCGGATCTCGAGCTCGGCGATGCTGCGGTCGGCACCGGGCGAGTCGGGCCGCAACGTCACCCAGTCGATGAGGATGTCGCCGATCACGGCATCCATCTCGTCGACCACGGCGGGCGTGAAGTAGGCGCCGCTCAGCACGGCGCCCAGCGTGCGTGCCTGGCGGTCGGTCAGGGCGAGCGTCGCCCGGGGGACCTCGGTCTCGGGCGCCATGACGTACAGGTCTCGCCGGCCCGAGTGGTGGACGATGACGACAGCGGAGCCGCCGTCGCGGCCGGCCAGGCGGTAGCGGCGGCCGATGCCCGGAAGTTCCTGCTCTTCGATCTCGGCGTTCATGGTGGGTCCTCTCGATGGTGGCCATGGGCGCGCGACGGCACGGAACGGACGGTAGATGCGCGGGCGTCGCCGCCGCCGGCCGCGTGGTCAGCGGGCGTGGCCGGTCGCAGCGGCGCCCAGATGCGCAGCCTCACGGCTGCGGGGATGACGTAGGCCCGGGCCGCCCGCTACGCCGGCCGCAGGCCCCGACCGGGGTACGGAAACTCGGCTCCGGCTGGTGGTCAGCTGCAGCCGCTGGTGCTGCCGCAGGACGGGCACGCGTGGCACGAGCCGGCCCGCTGCATCTGCACGCCGCACTGCATGCAGTAGGGCGCGTCGACGTTGGAGGCCGCGGGCGGCTTGATGGCCGGGTTGGCCTTCCCGGGGGCCCGCTTGCCGGCATCGGTGACGCCCGCTCGCTCGAGCAACGAGGGCTCCCTGGGGGCGCCGTGGCTGTCGAACAGCGTGGGCGACGACGAGTCGATCGACGGCGGGTCGGCCGGCACGTCCTGGCCCTGGCGGGTCTCCACCACCGTCTCCTCCACGCCCGGGAGCGTGGGCTGCGTACGCTCGCCGGTGGTGAGGATGCCCAGCTCGGCCCGGTCCTCCTGGCTGAGGTAGTCGACCGCCAGGCGGCGGAAGATGTAGTCGAGGATCGACGTGGCGATGCGCAGGTCGGGGTCGTCGGTGATGCCGGCGGGTTCGAAGCGGGTGTTGGTGAACGCCTCGATGAAGTGGCGCAGCGGCACCCCGTACTGCAGGCCGTAGCTGACCGAGATCGAGAAGGCGTCCATGATGCCGGCCAGGGTCGAGCCCTGCTTCGACACCTTGAGGAACATCTCGCCCGGCCGCCCGTCGGCGTACTCGCCAACGGTGACGAAGCCCTTGCAGTCGGCCACCCGGAACTCGAACGTCTTCGACGTGCGGTTGCGGGGCAGCTTCTCGCGCACGGGCACCTTGATGACCTTCTCGATCACCTGCGCGGCCGCAGCGTCGGGCGCGGGTGCGGCCACCGCCTTCTTGGTGGTCGACAGCGGCTGGCCGACCTTGCAGTTGTCGCGGTAGATGGCGATGGCCTTGACCCCCATGCGCCAGGCGTCGATGTGGAGCTGCTCGACGTCTTCGACCGACGCGTCCTCGGGCATGTTGACCGTCTTCGAGATCGCGCCCGAGATGAACGGCTGGACGGCCGCCATCATCTTCACGTGGCCCGTGTAGTGGATGGTGTTGTCGCCCATCGAGCAGGCGAACACGGGCAGATGCTCGGGCTGCAGGTTGGGAGCACCCAGGATCGACTTGTGCTCGTCGATGTAGACGACGATGTCGTCGATCTCGCCCGGGCCGTATCCGAGCTGCTCGAGGGCGCGGGGCACGGTCTGGTTGACGATCGACATCGTGCCGCCGCCTACGAGCTTCTTGGTCTTGACCAGGCTGAGGTCGGGCTCGATGCCGGTGGTGTCACAGTCCATCATCAGGCCGATCGTGCCGGTGGGGGCCAACACGGATGCCTGGCTGTTGCGCACGCCGAACTGGTCGGCGAGGTCGCACGCCATGTCCCAGCTCTCCTGGGCCGCCGACAGCAGTTCGGGCTCGACGAGCTCCTCGTCGATCTCGGCGGCCGCCTCCTGGTGCTGGCGAAGCACCCGCAGCATGTGCTCGCGGTTGTCCGCGAAGCCCGCGAACGGGCCCATGCGGGAGGCGGTGCGCGCCGACACCTCGTAGGCGTGCCCGGTCATGAGCGACGTGACCGCCGCCGCGTAGGCCCGACCGGCGTCGCTGTCGTAGGGCAGGCCGAGCGCCATGAGGAGCGCGCCGAGGTTGGCGTAGCCGAGCCCGAGCTGGCGGAACCGGCGCGACGTGTCGGCGATGCCCTCGGTCGGGTAGTCGGCGCGCCCGACCAGGATCTCCTGGCCGGTGAACATGACCTCGACGGCGTGCCGGAAGCCGTCGACGTCGAAGCTCTCGTCGTCGTTGAGGAACTTCAACAGGTTGATGCTCGCCAGATTGCACGCCGAGTCGTCAAGGTGCATGTACTCACTGCACGGATTGCTGCCGTTGATGCGCCCGGTGTTGGCCGCCGTGTGCCAGTGGTTGATCGTGGTGTCGAACTGCATGCCGGGGTCGGCGCACTCCCACGTGGCCTGGCACAGCTGGCGGAACAGCTCACGGGCCTTGACCGTGCGCACCACCCTGCCGGTGGTGACCTCGCGGAGGCTCCAGTCGGCGCCGTCGACCACAGCCTGCATGAACTCGTCGGTCACCCTCACCGAGTTGTTGGCGTTCTGGTACTGGATCGAGTGGCTGTCGCGGCCGTCGAGGTCCATGTCGAACCCGGCCTGCTCGAGCACCCGCGCCTTGCGCTCTTCGAGCGCCTTGCACCAGATGAACTCCTCGATGTCGGGGTGGTCGATGTCGAGAATGACCATCTTGGCCGCGCGCCGGGTCTTGCCGCCCGACTTGATCGTGCCGGCCGAGGCGTCGGCACCCCGCATGAAGCTCACCGGGCCGGAGGCCGTACCCCCACCCCGCAACAGCTCGGCCGATGAGCGGATGCGCGAGAGGTTGACGCCGGCGCCGGAGCCGCCCTTGAAGATGACGCCCTCTTCCCGGTACCAGTTGAGGATCGAGTCCATCGAGTCGTCGACCGAGAGGATGAAGCACGCTGAGGCTTGCTGAGGCACGCCCTTGACGCCGATGTTGAACCACACCGGGCTGTTGAACGCCGCCTTCTGCGTGACGAGGAGGTGCTTCAGCTCGGCGTTGAACACGTCGGCCTCGGCGTCGTCGACGAAGTAACCGCCCTCGACACCCCATCGCGTGATGGTGTCGGCGACCCGGTCGATGACCTGGCGAAGCGACCACTCGCGCTCTGGGGTGCCGAGCGTGCCGCGGAAGTACTTCTGGGCGACGATGTTGGTGGCGTTCTGCGACCACGACACGGGGAACTCGACGTCGCGCTGCTCGAATGCCACGACGCCGTCACGGAAGTTGGTGATGCGCGCGTCGCGCCGGTCCCACTCGACCTCGTCATAGGGGTGCACGCCGTCGGTTGTGAAGTGCCGACGGAGACCGATTCCGGCCTGCTCGGGAGCGAGAGCCATGTGTTCCTCCAGGTCAACGGGTCGAACGGTCGGGGAGCTGGGAAGGAGGGCCTGAACCACTAGCTGTTGTGGAGTGATGCCGCCAGGCAACCTTCGAACCACAAGATGTGGGATGAATTACAGCAGATGTAATTACACCGAGTCAATGGCCTTCACCGACGCCCGACACAACTTTCGCCCGATTGTCCCACCTACCCCGCTCAACGCCTGAGGGGGCGCGCAGCTTCCCTCGAGGTGCCGTGTGCCTACCCCGGCGCGGACGACCGATCACACGATCGCCGCCCGGGCGATGTCGAGCGCGAGGCCCCGGCCCGTCCGTGACCCCGATGCCCGTCACCCCAGCTGCTGTGTGACCGGCCCGGCGCGGACTCGCAGGTTGAGACAAACCACCGCCTTCGTCGCCCGCAAGCAACGGCCGACGGCCGCTTCCTCAGGAGTCGCTCAGCCCACCACAGACACGGAAGCGACAGCCACCATTCCGCTCGTCCGCGCCGGGGCACAGTGCACCATCGGCAACCTACGGGGCCGGGGTTGTGGACGACCAGAGGATGAGCCTGTGAATTCCAAGTGGATTTCCGGCGGCTTCGTCCACAGTCTGGGCGGCGCATCGCCGATCCAGGCGTGACGCCTTGCCTGTCCCGGCGGTGATGGGTACCGCTTCGGTACGGTCCCTGACGTGCGCGAGCTCTGGCCCACCCCACGCGACGACGTCGACGCCGCGGCCGCCTACACCGCCGACGCCCGTCCCGCCCCCCGGGGCCGGCCGTGGCTGCTGCTCAACATGATCGCCACGGTCGACGGAGCCGCGACCGACACGACCGGGCTGTCGGGCGGACTGGCCGGGCCAGGTGACCGCCGCGTGTTCGCCGCGCTCCGAGGCGTCGCCGATGTCGTGCTCGCGGGAGCGACGACAGTACGAACCGAGCGCTACGGCCCGGCACGCCCGTCGAGCGAGGTCGAGTCGCAGCGGCTGGCGCGAGGGCAGGCGGCCCGCCCCCGCGTCGCCGTCGTGTCGGCGTCGCTGCGCCTCGATCCCGAGCTCCGGCTCTTTCGGGAGGCGAAGCCGGACGCCCGGCCGATCCTCGTGACCACCGCCGAGGCGCTCGCCGCCGACACGCCGCTGCACCGCCGGCTCCGCTCGCTGGCCGATCTCGTCGTGGCCGGCGAGGGGCGGGTGGACTGGCATGCCGCACTCTCGACGTTGCGCTCGCAGATGGGGACCGAGGTCCTCTTGGTCGAGGGTGGCCCGACCATCAACGCGCAGCTGGTCGCCGCCGATCTCGTGGACGAGTTGTGCCTGACGCTGTCGCCCCGGCTCGTGGCCGGCGACGCCCCCCGCATCATTGGCGCCAGCCATCCGAGCTCCCCGCGCCCCCTGTCGGTCGACCGCGTGATCGTCGACGACGACTTCGTGTTCCTCCGCTACCTGCGCGCCGCCGCGGCGACCGGCTGACCGGTCGACACGGCGTCGCAGAACCGTGGGCCAGGCGGACTTCTATGACGAGGTGTGCCGAACGTCACCCTGCGGGTCAGTGCGCCTTCGGCGCGGTGCGCTTGGTCAACAGGGTGAGCTCGCGCTCGAAGTCGGACAGCTCGCCGAACCCCTTGTAGACCGACGCGAAGCGCACGCCGGCCACGGCGTCGAGCTCGCGCAGATGCTCGAGCACGGCCCGTCCGACCCGCTCGCTCGTGACTTCGCCGCCGACCTGCTGGCGCATCTCGTCTTCCACGGCGGCGGCGAGCGCCTCGACCTCGCCCTCGCCGACCGGACGGGACTTCACCGCCGACTGGACCCCGGCGACCACCTTGCGCCGGTCGAACGGCTCACGCGCGCCCGACCGCTTCACCACTGTGAGCGTGACCGCCTCGGGCCGTTCGAACGTGGTGAACCGGTGGCCGCACGCCAGGCACTGGCGACGGCGACGGATCGACGCGCCGTCATCGGATTGGCGCGAGTCGACGACCTTGGAGTCGAGATGGTCGCACGCCGCGCACCGCACGCCGGGAAACCTATCCGGTGCTCCCTTGGAGGCGACCGACAGCGCGAGCGTCCGCGTCGGACCTAGCGGACCCTCGCGGAACTCACCGTGGCGTCTCGCCGGCGGTCAGCCGGTGTCGACGGTGAGCCGGTCGCCGACCTGGAGCTCGGGACCGCCGTTGGCGGCCCGAAGCGCATCGACGACCGGACGCGGGTCGGACTCGGGCGCCAGCTCGGCGGCGATCGACCACAAGGTGTCGCCCGGCTGGACGACGTAGACCTCGCCGTCGACCGGCCTCGGCGGCCCGGCCCCCTCGGACTCGAGGGGCTCGGGAGCCGACGGCCCCACCGTGCTGGCCGCCTGTGCGATCGCCTGCACGGCCACGGCCAGACCGGCGATCAGCGCAACGGCAGCGACCAGGGCGACCAGCCGCCGACGCCGGAAGGTTGCGGCACGACGTGACACGGGCCGGTCGACCCCGCGCACTCGAGGCGCCCGTGGCCGACGATCGGCCGGGGGGATGGGCGGCTCGGGTGTCGCCCGCCGGGGCCGCACCGAGGGATCCCGCCGGGTGGGCGAGGGCAGAGCGGCCGGGGCCCACTCGCTGACAACTGGCTGGGGTACCTGAATCGCAACCATCGGGCTGATTCTCCTGACGGGGTGTGACACTTTGAGGGCGCTCGGCGTGCCGCTGGTGGTGGACCAGCCCCGGCGGCCAACCGAACGCCCGTTCGCACATCAGCCAACCACGAACTTGCGTTCGTCGTCAAGGGCGTTGTCGAACGGGTGTTTGCCCGCGTGCTCACGCGGTGGTACCGTCCTGAAGGAACACACGTTCGGCACTCGCCCGGGCAGTCCGGGCCTCACACACGAGCCATGCGGTCAGCCCAGTTGCTGCCCGACTGCCCGAAGGGAGACGCCCTGATGTCCGAGACCACCACTCTCACAGCGAGACAGCGCGAGGTGCTCGTGATCATCGAGCAGCACATGCGCGAGCGCGGCT
>OBLS010000429.1_pt1 | contig 14903 bp, 18 predicted proteins | sample 1519901 | NCBI WGS metagenome assembly OBLS01 (sample SAMEA3113585, study PRJEB22503) | soil metagenome | reverse complement strand
TTCTGTCAAAAGCAAATGTTCTTTCAATTTTATATCCACCAATTTTATCAAATTCCTTTTGAACATCATCTATTATTTCAGATTTAATTTGACCTTTAAGCATAGCCATAACTTTGATCTTTTTAGCGTCCTTTCTGTCTTCCATTGGCACTATTATTTTTACCTTAACCGGTTTGTCACTGCTACTATCTTTATCACCACTATTTGCAATATCCATTTTAAGATTAGATACATTATTAGTAGCCTTTGTTGTATTATCATTAGCTAGAGTAGCAAATGATACAACTTGTGGTTTTGAATACATATTATAATATGTAGAAGTTTTATTATAAACTTGAGAAGTTGATTTAAATAAACTTATCTGGGTTGGGCTAGTAGTAGATTTTATATCACCTTCATTACAGTCGAAATATTCAATAATTCCTTGTTTATCATAAGAATTAATTTTTGTATCAGTATTTTTAATATGATAAGCACATACAAAAAATTCATCAGGTTTACCAGCACTTACTATTTCATTTTCTTTATCCATTGAGAATTTAACTTTCAATTTCTTAGTTGTTTCCTTCAATGTATCTAAAGGAATAGTTTTAACAAAATCTTCGCCATTAATAACACCAACTACTTTAAGCAATCCATTTCTTTCAGTATCTTTTAAATTAATCTGGGCTACAACAACTAATTTATCATCATTATCATTATCATCATCATGATGCTTACCTTGTTTATTATCATTAGTAATTTTGGAGAGAATTTCTGATTCTTGTGCCATAACCGTTCCTATAAAAGAAAAGGTGAGGCTTATAGTAACAAGAAATACAATTCCTAGAAAAAATATTCCTAAATTTGTTAGCATATACGGAAAGTGAATATTTCCAATTTATTAATTTTGGAAATCTCTTATTTAAAATAAAGATTTGAAATAGTAACTAATTATTTAGTTATAACATTTATCTATTATTTATGGCTTAAAATATATCTTCTTTTAGGTCAATTCTATTCAAGTATCCTAATACCAATATACCATTGGATTAATATAATATAATGGCCAGATATAGAATTCATAATAGCAACTCAGCATTGTTATCAAGACTTGAATAAACTTCCAATAATAATAATAAATGTAAAATGAAGGCTACCACTATAAAAATATAACAATGACTTTTACTTATCTTTTATTATTTTAAATTCATCCAGAACTTTTTGTTTCTTACCATTTTGAATAAATTCTCCTGAGAGAGGAGTTTGATCGTTTTCTATTTCAATATTCGCTATTCCAAAGTCACCAGCAATTCCTTTAGCAGAAAAATCTTTTAACGAAGAGAGTTGCATATCATGCGCCCCTCCAGTTCCTACTGTCAAAAATATAGTTCCCTTTGGATTCTTATAAATATTAGGAGCACTATCTTGCACTATTGGTTCATCCTCATCATCATCGTTAAAAGTAATGGGATATGTTCTTTCGTAGACATGAAGATGACCTTGTAAAGCCAGATCAACCTTATATTTATCAAAAAGAGGATGGTATGTTTCTCTAAAATCTGTCTCCTCTGGAAGACCACCTCCAGATCCATAGATGTATTGATGATAGAATACTATTATCCAGTCTATAAACGGATCTTTGGAATATTTTTCAAGGTCTTGTTTGGCAAATTCATATTGTTCAGACTCATCATCAAAATCGGTTTCAGTTGATAATGCTAAAAAGTGAATATTTTTCTCATTAAAAGAATAGTATTGTTTTTCTAAACCAAAATAATCCATATAATCATCTTCATTTTCATGGTTTCCCATTACAATTTTGGTTTTATCTGCTATCGGTTCTATTAAGTCAAACCAGCAATCTGCATCTCCACTATATGAGAAATCACCAAGAGCTAAAACTAGTTCTGGGTCTTGATCTAGAATATTTTCTACAGTATCTTCGGTCTCAGAAGTGCAATCCCAATCTCCAACGGCTACAAAATTAAAAATAGATTTTCCTTTATTTTTATTATTATTGTCAGATTCTTCGTCGTTATCTGTTACTTTAGAATCTTTATTATCATCTTTTTCGTCTTGTGTATTTATTTTATCTTTATCATCAGTTTCAATTGCGTAAGAGTTTAGTATAAAATTTAAACTAATAAGATTATATAAATTGTTGCTATCGTCCTCTTCACCAAAATAAGCATATAATAACATAGTAGAAAATAATATATGAATCATAAAAAAATGTACAAAGTTACAATTAGAAATTTTCAAATACATAGTTGATGATGTTCTATTTCTTTTAATAGTTTTCCCAATTTCTTTTAGTACAATAAATGAAAGAATAATCTAGAAAACTTTAATTAAACTTTTATCAATAATCTTCATTTGTTAAAAAAGACTAATAACATAGCTTGCTCTTATTAGGAAATAGATAAAATAAGGTATATTATGATAAGAAAACACAATTGAACTTATGAAGCTTTTTCGGAAATTATGTTTGTTAATTGAATCATATATCTAATATCATTTTCTATTTTGTTTCTTTCTGTTTATATTAATACATCTTATTTAGTATTAAAAAATTATGTACATTACTTGGATCCTTTTTGCTCTGACCAATATAATCTAGTAATCTTTCCACAGTCATTGCATGTGTGTGTTGTTTCAATATCACTTCTATTAATTTTATATTTATTTGCTTTGGTATGTATATCATCTGGTTTTATAGCATTATATTCAACTCCACAGTAACTGCAACTAAAAGTTCTACTTGTATTAGATGACATAATATTGTATAGATAACATTCTTAATCTGAATTTTATTGACATAGAATTTGGATTGTAAAACAAGATAGAATTGGATTAAAAAGTCTATAATTATTATATTCAAGATTTTTTATATATTTTCGGAAGAATTATTTTGAATATTTAGATAAACACTCATTATAAATAATTAGATATATAATTTATTAACTATACTATTACACAATTAAAGTATTGTATCAAGATTTTTAAAAGTTTTAATAAACATTATAGGAAAGTTTTTCATGGTCTCTAATTTGTTTTGTAAACTAATTACCATATTTCTTTGCCTTAATCAGATATTGCCTATAAGAAATATTGTTTTAATCGTATAGAAATATAAATAATTTAGGTATCAAAATAAAAAAATATTAACATCAAAAAACATAACATCACACATAGTAAAATATTTAATTTAGGTAAAGTAACATATTAAGAAACGAAACTAATATTCTTGTATATAATTAAACTAACAAAGAAGAAATATATCGATATTGTTAATAGTCTAATTGTTACAATGTAACTAACATAATAACAAAATAAAAAATAAGAAAATCCTATCATAAATTATCTTGAAATTACGATGTGTTCTGCTGCTCTCTGCTCTCGCTAATCTTATATAATCCTAACATGAATATAACTCGTGCATTTTAGGAAAGACAGCTTTTTTCAAAGACCTATGATACTCAATAGAAAAATAACTGTTGTAACAGGAGCTGTTATAATTTCCATTGTAATTATTGACTTATTGATGACACGTCAGATTTTACCCTATACCTACAGCATGGAAGTCATAATGTTCATTTTGACTATTGCTATTGGATACGGTATAGGATCTTGGATACTTTTAAGATACACTACACAAATAAGCAAAAAGATTAGAGCCAAATCTCGTTTTATTAATATCATGCACTGGACAGTAATTGTAATTCAATTTACTTTATTAGTAATACTTTTGTTAATTCTTTTTAGTAATACTGGCCATCTTTTTTTGTCTCCCACAGTTTTCGCAATTAGTTCTATAGCATCGAGCATTGTCATAGGTCTCATAGGATTCAAATTCTTTTCTTGGTTTAAATTAAATAATAAGAAAAACCTAGTAATCTTATTTTATGGTATTGCAGCATTTGCTCTTGGTTCATCAATAATAGAAGATGCTGGGACTAAATTGTTATTGGTAGACGTGGTACAAGAAAAATCACCTCCAGGAGCAACTGTTGAATCTTCTTTTTTATATAAACCGTCTGAGAAATATGATGGAGAAATAATATACAAAATAGTAAATTCAGATACTACTACTCTTTATATAATACCAAAATCAAGTCTTGCATTATATAATCTACTAAATTCTACTGTACTTCCTATAGCATTTGGATTTAGATGGATTGCATCTACTACCCTTTTACGTAATCTTTATCAGAGGGTAGGCAAACTCCCATTATTACTTTGGATCATTTTTTCTCTTCCATTGATATTTTATTTGATTGGTAAGGCCCCAGGTTTTTTTTCCGGTGAAGGTTTATCACAAGTAGATGAACAATACCGTTATTTTTTTAGACTTTTATTTAGAATTGGTACTATAGCAGGAAATGTTCTCTTTGGTCTAGCCTTTTTTATGGCTGTAAGAAGTTTGGTCTCATCAAAATTAAAAGATTATCTTATTATTGCTGCAATAGGTGATACGATGGTTGGTATTTCACTTTCTACTTCTGCTATACAACCAACATATGGAGTAGCTGCTCATTCCCTTGTCTTATTATCTTCATATTTGTTTAGCATTGGATTATATCTTTCAGCAATATCCATATCACAAGATAACTCTCTAAGAAAATCAATTAAAGGTTCTATGAGTGATTTAATAGGTAATATAGGATCGGCACAAATGGAACACGAAATAGAAAAGAAAGTAATCAAGCTTATTCAAAAACAACGTAGGGAAATGGAAGAACAGACGGGGGAATTTTCCTATGAAGTCACTGAAAATGAGGTCAGAGAATATATAAAATTAGTAGTTGATCAACGAAAAAAATCTACGTCACCATTAGACAAGAAAAGATTTAATAAAGACGATACAAAATTTTTTCCATAGTATAGTTACAGCTATTACTAAACCCATCTCTAAATATTATAACTGAAAAAAGCAAGCAGTGTTGTATATAATACAATTAATTATAATATTCATGTTTAATTATTTTCTATCATCCAATGATCTATATTATGTTACTCCCATTATTGTTGAAATAGAAAGAATTTGAAAAGAGAAATTTCAAACTTTGTTTTTATTTGGTATAATAGTTCTTAATGATCTTATTATTACCTTTTTATAAAAAAAGTTAATATGATTTGATATTAGTAGCAACATGCAAATCCTTTCTTTGGTCAAATTTGGGTTAAACAGCATGGAATCATATAGTAGAAAAGTAGACAGTAATTAACATTATATTATGTCTATATAAAGTCATATTTTAAATATTATTGATATAGCAGAAACTTATAGAAAAATTTTTAGAGACATTCAGATTCACGATAAATGGTAATTAATAAATAGTTTTATTGACTTACTTCTTGTATGAACTTTATTGTAATTATTCTCATGATTTCAACATTGACTATATTTTTGTCAACAGGAAATAGTATGATATTTCCTGTTTATCCACAAACTATAGAAAATGACAACAAAGGAGAGCTTTCAATCAATCAAATATCACCCTGTTCAATGACAATAGAGACTGATTTTAAACTAGAAACTAACCTTAACTGTTATAAGGATGGACTTATTGTATCAGGAAGTGGAATTACAATTGATTTAAATGGAAAAACCATAACGGGACCTGGAAAGACTTTAGAACATAGTGGAATAGTGATTCTTGGAAATGATGTCACTATAAAGGGTCCAGGAACTATAACCAATTTTCAAAAGGGTGTAAATCTTCTTAATTCTAATACTATAGATGTAAATTCACTTATACTGCAAAACAATCAATTTGGAATATTTTCTATAGAGAGCTCTTCTGGTGAAATTAATGAAAATAATATAAACTTTAATAATATAGGTATTTCTGCTTATTCAAGCAATAATTTAATTTTTAAAAATAATTTAATAACGGATAACCAACTGTCAGGAATAACTTTGGTTAATACTAATCAATCTTTAATTGAGAGAAATAATGTTAAAGGATCAGGTATAGGGCTATTTTTAGACCAACCAAGTAACCATAATCAAATAAATGATAATAGTTTGATGTATAATACAGTTGATATAAACGATGCTAATGGTTTAGCAATAAATTTGAATAATAATCAATATTATCAAAACAAATGTATGGGATCTGAACCAGCAGAACTATGTTTCCAATCTTGATCAAGAAGAAATAAATGAATTTTTATACTTCTAATCATCAATATATTGATCTATCATTCAAAGACTGTAACAAGAAATGGTAACGAAATTTTTACCTTGTTTTCTTACTTCTATAGATATTTATGTTCTGGTATAATGAATAATATTCATATCACACAACGAAATAGTTCATACGAAATATATTATACTCTCTTATTTTATTGTTAGAAATATAATAGATCTACAGGTCCAATACCATGGATTTAGTATTAGGTGTACCTGTTAATATCTCCTTTTCTTATCTGTATTGTTATACAATTTTTTCTGGATTACTCTAAATCTCAGGTTAATGATATGAAGAGGTACAATTAAGGTAAAATATTTTGTACAGAACTGATAATGTTGTTGTCCTAAATATGTAAATCCTACAACCAAGTACCGTCATTCTGATATGATAACGTTAACAATACATTTTATTAAATATTGATTATTAATTTGAAGGATGTAACTAATGTTATTCCATAAATTGTATGACCTACCAGGCTTACTACAGCTGGACCTTTACCTAGCGGATGATTCCATGGATTTATTCCAGTAATTGGTTTGTGAATTGGAACAAGAGTAAGAATCCAAAGGAAAAAGCCATACAATAATCCTAATGGTAATAAAGGAATTTCTTTTAGAGTCGGAATTAATATAAAAGCTAGTAATAGTCCAATTCCACCAAGGCTTCCATTTAGAAAATGTAACAAAAAAATTCCCCAAAAGTGAAGATTATTTGATGAAAGTCTGAATAACTTGCATGTAAGAATCTGATTTTCATGCCATTCTAAGATGCCTGTCAATCCCCACCTTTTCCAAAATGGAATTTCCAAAATTGTCATAGCCCCAGTTGAAACAAAACCAGCAAATAAACTCGACAAAATAGTAAATAAGTCGATTTGCAAAATTTAACTTTCACATCCAGTATTAATTTCTATTGTAAAATTAGTTGTAAGACATATACACATTTACTCTATTTACATTAAATATAATATATTAAATTTTTTCAGAAATAATGATAGTGGTCTTAATAGAGGAGAATAAATATTTAGAAAACATGTTCATGGACAAGGAGACGAACTATCTTTAAAAATAAGAAAAAATTGAATTTTACATAAACCATGAAATATTTGGATATTTTAAAATTCACTATTTTATTTTAAAGTTAAAAAAATGATACATAATTATTCTTTTCTCAAGGAGATGGATCAATATTTTGCTCAGCTGATCTTTTATTTTGTTCTCCTTTATTAGCATGTGCATGATATTTGTGATCCTCAAGTTCCTTAATTGTACGAGCTGTCAAGCCACAAATATTACACGTAGTAGCATAGTTCTCATTAACCATATCTTGTACCATTTCTTTTTTATTATCAATATCTAAAAATTTTTTATCTTTATTATTAAAATTATCTTGTTTATCTATACTTTGTATATGACCACAGCTTAAATAATACTCATCAAAATTAATTCCGTTCTGTACATCAGTCACCCGTACTTCTGTATTACAAGTATTGCAAATGATCTTAGAATCAGTGGAAGGCACATAAGGTACAAGGCATTTCTTTAATATAAAGATATTCTCATTGATAAGATCCAAAATTACTATTTTTTTAGTTGTTAAATTTTATATCTATAACTTTTTCATATTTTACGACTATTGACTCTTTTGAAGATAAATTAATATGATACATTACAAAAGACACAGGATGTATCTTCATATTTTATATATATTACAAATACAATCTTGAAATGATTTCAGTATGAATTTGTAGGTGGCAAATAGTCAGATATTGGCGAGCCATGGTGATATACTAATAACAATCTTCTCTGATTACCATCATACTCAAAAATGTTAGTTGCAACTACACCAGTAAAGACCTTCCTCTCATTTAGAATCATCTTAATATTCTCTACACATGTAATTACACTAACTACATCTTCATATACTCTGATTTTAGTGTTGGTAATAGTAAATTTAAGATTTTCTGTATTAGCAAATATTGTCATCCAACTTTCACGAATTGCTAGCCAACCAACAACCATTTCCCAGCCAGGATGTATACAGATACAATTATCATTATGACTCCATATATTCTCCATCATACTAATTGAGACCTTCTCAAATGCATCATAGAATTGGGCATTAGCATTTTCTATATTTTTTAGCATACAGTTAATTTAATGGTTTTAACTATTAATGTTAGTCTTGGACATAGTAATAAATTAAAAGAGAAATATAGGATCTAATTTAATCCTTCGACAGTCTTCATTATCCTTAAAAATCAGCAAATACTATCTAGGTAGTAAAATTTGGGTTTTTGAAAAGCTCTTACAGTTATTTTTTCTGTTTTTGGTTTATAATAATATTATTTTAGTATAAAATATTCTTTTCTTCTTTCATTTTAAATTGATCTAACATTAACATTATAAACATTATAAAGGGAATATATCTTTTAGTTATATGTCCATATCTGGAATTATAGAAAATTCACTAAGTATAGACTTTAACACTTTCGTTGCAGTTAGCTTCAGTACAGCAATTGTTGCACTTTTAATTGTATTTGTAATACGATGGCTTGGAAACAAAGGAATGGGTCAATTAAGTACAATAGAGTTGATAATAATACTGGGATTGGGAGAGGCCGTAGGTCAATCTATGGTAAATCCGAGTCAAACTTCTATCCCGCAAGGATTTACAGTAGTTATTATAGCAATAGCAATATTCAAAGTCTATGATTATTTGGCATCAAGATACAATAAATTTAGCAAAGTCATAGTACCTGATCCAATACTGTTAGTAAAAGATGGTAAAATTATAGAGGAATCAATGAAGAAAGCAAGAATTTCAAGAAAAGAATTGGAATCCTATATGAGACTAAGTGGAACTGAAGATATTTCTACTATTAAATCATCACATTTAGAAATTAACGGTCAAGTGAGTTTTGTTAAAAAAGAGTAATCAACTGGGATAAAATAAATAAGTTCGATCATAGGATTGGCAACCATCGCCAGAATTATTATTGTTTTCATATTGAGAACATTAGAAACGTAGTCAATAAATTGTCCTCTATTACCATAAGCAAAAATATGATATCTAAAAGAAAAGTAAAATTTGTAAGACATACTAACATCTCTGTTGAAGTATAATCCGAATAATTTTCTAGAAATTTATTATATAAATTAAAATTTTGAACATCATAACGACGTAAAATTAAGCTTTTAATCAATAAAACCTTATAAATAATACTGTACGTTATCTTTCAGAATGAAAATTCAAAATTTATTTATATATTCAATTCTTGCAATTGGATTAATTTCAATCCCATCCTTGCTCGATACTGCACAAGCACAAACCAATATGACAAATACTACCAGTTCCTCTGGACAAAACCAAACAGCACAAGGTGGACAAAATCAGACAATGAGTAAAGAAACTCAAGCATTAATGACATTAGATATACCTGTGATCAAAGAACAATTAATGAATGCAAAGGAATCACTTGTTAATGGAAATACAGAAGAAGCATTAGCAGGAATTACAGATGTGGAAATCCCATTATTATTGTTACAAAACAAACCATCTTTTGTTGGCGACTTACAAGAAATTAAAAATTCTATCTCTAAAAAAGATGTTAATAAAGCATTAGATGATCTTACCAAAATTCAAACAGATATTCTAAAGGCAGAGACGGAAACGTTAAAAGCCCAACTAGCCAATCCACAATAGCTGGTTTCAAAACAATAATGATGATGATCAAGCCGAAGATAAGAAAACAACTAACATTATAATCCCAAATCTTTTATTTTGATTATAGCTTAAACCATAGAATATATTCATATTATGATCATGTAAGGTAAGACAATAATAATTGCTTATAAATTTGATTAAAATCGTCTCTTTAATGCAATAAATGTTATCATTAACTTTCTGACATTCACTATAGAATTGAAGCCTAAATAAAAAGATCATGGATAATATCAGAATGATTTAGTTAAGTCTTTGTATTTTGTTTATTAAAAAGCGCTACATAACGAGACATGAAAAGCTCTTACTGTACAGAAGTTGAGAAATTACGCTTAAATATTATATCTTATACTCTACATTCGAATATCTATTATAGATGATTTATCAAGATAAATTTATCGAGTTTTTATACTATTTATTTATAAGGTATTAAATTTACTAATCCTGTACATGAGAATGGGACGTAACGATTTAAATAAATTATTGAGTAAAATTATTATTCATAAGACTATTGACTTAATATTTATTTATAAATTTTTTTTGAGTTTGATTGTTAATTTTTTAAAATTAGATTTTCTAAAAATCATTTGAGGTTAAATTAATTGGAGAAAATATCTAAAGTTAATAATAACATGATTATGGTATTAGCTATATCAAGTATTCTCTTCTTTCTATATTCCTTTGATTATTCATATTCAATAAATAATGAAAATAATGAAATTCAAGATGAGGAATTTGACTATATATTTGACCCTGGTGAATATATTTATAGTGAAGAGACAATAGAAGAAAATGACAATAGTGATAGTGAGAAAAATCACAATAATGTAATTAAATCTTTTAATAAAGACGAGCAAAATAATGATGATAATTCTTATAATAATATTTTAACACATAAATCAGAAGATAATATCACTGATTATAACTTTGTAGCAGCAGGAGATTGGTACTGTAACGAAGAAACAAAAAGGACAATAAACAATATTCTTGCTGTACATCCAGAACTAATAATTACAACAGGAGATCAGGTAAAAGAATCTCCATCTGCTGCTTGTTGGATTCAAATGTCAGAGCCTATCAAAGATAAAATGAAAATTGCAATAGGAAATCATGATGCAGAATTTGCAAATATATATAAACAGATTGTTAATTACCACAATTTAAAAACCCCATATTATTCTCATGATTTTAAAAATATTCATTTTATAAGTATGTCTACGGAACATCCATTTGCAAAGGGAAGTATACAATATGAATTTATTAAAAGTGATTTAGAAAAATCATCGCAAAATTCTAATATTGATTGGATTATAATACATCAACATAAACCTCTTTATTCTACATTACAGGACAAAAAAGAAGCAGAAGAACTAAGAGACACCTATCAGCAACTTTTTCAACATTATGATGTTGATCTGGTAATCTCTAGTCATAATCAGTATTATGAAAGGACTTATCCCTTGTTATACAATGCAGATTTTGAAAAAATGACAAATAAAAAAGTAGAACCTAAGCCAATTATTACTGTAAATAACACATCCGACTATCCACCTACTAATGGAATTGTATTTCTCACAGTAGGTACTGCAGGAGATAAACTCAATACGGTTAAAGAAAAACCTGACTTTTATGTTATTCAGGAAAGTAAATTTGGATTTTTAAACGTAAAAATAGAAAATAAAGGGGATACACTAGTTGGGGAGTTCCATTCCAATGATGGAAATATAATAGACCAATTTAGACTAAATAAAACCTAATCTCAATTTCAATACCATATTATAATAATACTTAAAACATCAAGGTTTGATCTGTGATAACTCCTTTGGCAATAATACGCTGAAAACAAATGACTATATAAGTAGCCATAGAAAATTAAAGATAAATTATAGCTAATTTTTTTTCTTTTATTCTTTGGTAAGTGATATAAACCCTTTTGGACATATAGAAGTAGAAATGGTATCATTAGAAACAGGAATTGCATTAATTATAATAGGAATAATTTTGTTGGTTTTGAATAGGTTCATTCCATCGCTTCCAGCAAGGCTGCTATATATTATAGGATCTATAGTTCTAGTCATCGGAATAATCATGGTTATACTATATTTTGTATTTGGCATTGTATGATCGCTATAACAGCAAATATTCCTATTTTTATCCTTTAATTTTTTATAAGATTTAGCTACATAGTTATGAATTTGTTGATCCTAACTAAATCTATAGCTCTTTAGCTATAGAAAATTTTGTTTTATCGGTATTGAGTGTATTCTCTTGTGAGTCAACAGTATAATTAGCTGGATAATGAACTATGAATTTCCCCTGAGAGTATGTATAGATTTTTAATTCATCATAGTTAGACTGCCCAGATACAAATAATGTTATGATTGATAAGGTTATAACAATAGAAATAGTATATATTAATAAAGAATAGAAAAATTTCATCTAAAAAAGTTCTATTCGACTTCCTATTAAATGTTATTTAATTCATTCTAATAATAAGGACGGAGATCTTAACCTATGGAATTTAATAAAATTTAGATCAGACTTTGTTTAATGATATACCTAATAATTCTTAGGGAATCAACAAGAAAACAATTGCAATAACTCATTTATTATTGTTATTATTTAACTTTTTAGAATTTATATTATATATGAATATATGTAAAGATTATACTGACTACTTTATTTGATTCATTTATTAGTTATAAAAACTATTAATTAAGGATAAAGAACTATGAAATATTATTATGCCATAAGTTTTATTACATTATTTACAATCATAGTTACTCATTTGAATTTTAAATTAAATATATTATATTTCTTGTTAATAATCTTTTATTATTTTTTTAATAAAATGGAGACGAAAATTTAGTCATGGAAAAATTATGTAATATCAACAAAATCAGTATTGTATTAGCTATATCAAGTATTCTCTTCTTTCTATATTCCTTTGATTATTCATATTCAATAAATAATGAAAATAATGAAATTCAAGATGAGGAATTTGACTATATATTTGACCCTGGTGAATATATTGATGATGAAAAGGAAGAACCAGTAGAAGATGGCAATTCCAAGAAATTAAATAATCAAAATAACTTGGCTGAATATTCTAATGACCCTTCTAAGATTATTAATACTAAAGAAGATATAAATCTAATAAATAAGTCACATAATGAAAATAATATAAACCAAACCTATATTAACGAAAATAATGAGAATAGTGAGGATAATTTTAATAGCAAGGAAAAAGTAATAGTCAAAACACGTATAAATCTTGCAAACCTTGAGAAAAAAGGATTTTTAAGTATGGCTGCTTTTATCAATGGACAAGAAGTTTTAAAAAATGTGTCTTTAGATAAATTAGATCCATCAAAGCAAACATTAAATGTTAATCTAATGGTAGATAAGGAAACAGATATTGTAAATGCAGGTGATCGTGATGAATTTTTTGTATGTGCTTATCATATCAAAGATTTGCTAAAAGAGTATAATTCTTTGACTTATTTTGATTGTGATGAAGGTGATCTCTTGGCACCAGATAAACCTACTATATCCCGTTTATTTTCAACTAATTCACTTGTTTATTCAGAAAGTCAAAATATTTTTAACAACAGTAGTAACAAATATTCTCAACTGCTCTCTACAAATAATGTTAATAGCAATCCAAACCAACAACAACAAGTACGAGATAAAGAAGAGGAAAAAGAAAAAGTAAAAATAAAAATTCTTGCTCCTCTTGAAGATAGAAAAAATACACAAAAATTAAAAATAGCTGCAATGGTAAAAGGCCAAATTAAATCCGCAGTTATTGATAACGTTCAAGAAGAATTCAGCAAGACAGGTGGATATACAATAAGCAGAACATTTACCTTTGATAGAGATACTAATATAGGGAAAATTCAAATTGGTGATAGATTTCATGCGTGTGTTTCTAGTAATGACTTGAATCCTCCTGAAGGTACAGAATGTGAAAAACGGACTGTTAAAAAAATTGGAAGAGATAATGTGTTATACGCTAGATAAATAAATGAATTATTTATAATATTTTATCTTTATTGATATCATTTATTATATAATAAAAAAGTAGATCATAAAAGATGTATATATTTATTCTATCATTATCTTGCATACAATCCACTAACCTTAGCAAGATTCTTTACAATCCTTTTTTCACATTCAGAACCTTCTGGAGGTCTCAAATCTTCACTAGCAACACAAGCATGGTATCTGTCTCCAATTTGTATTAAACCGATATCTGTCTTTCTATCAAAAGTAAATGTTCTCTTTATTATATTATCATCACTTTTATCAAGTTCTGCCTGAACATCTTCTATAACTTCTGATTGTATTTGACCTTTTATCATGGCACCAATTACTAACTTTTTAGTGTCTTTTTTATCTGCAAGAGGAGCAAGAATCTTTATTTTTATTGTATCACTGTCTGGTGGATTGGGTTGATTTAAACTTGCTTCATAAATTGCTTTGCTTGTAGTATATACAAGAGAGCCAGATCGAAATAAGTTGATTACAGTTGGTTTATCAATATTTACTAGATCACTTTCATTGCAATCGAATTTTGGAAAGGAATTATAATCATTTAGTATATTTCCAACTTGATAAGCACATACAAAAAATTCATCAGGCGAATGAGCACTTACTATATCATTATCTACGTCTGTTTTCAAATCTACAGTAATCGTTTTCTTAGTTTTATCTATTGATGAAATAGGTATGTCTTGTTTAAAGTCATCACCATTGATAAAAGCTGTTACTCTCAAAAATTTAGTTTTATCCATGTCTATATTTCCCAGATGGATACGTGCTTTAACTATTAGTTGATTTTTACCATCTTTATCACCTTTATCATCACCTTTCCCATCTTTATCATTTTTTTTTAAAGGTTAATTCATAAGGAGAAGAAGAAGAAAGAAACAAGATATTGGCTGCTGCAAATGATATAATAATAAAAAGACATATGTATCTAATGTAACCTTTGTT
>OBLS010000427.1_pt1 | contig 14918 bp, 10 predicted proteins | sample 1519901 | NCBI WGS metagenome assembly OBLS01 (sample SAMEA3113585, study PRJEB22503) | soil metagenome | reverse complement strand
CTTCACGACCCCGGAGCGCGACATCGCCTCGGCCATCGACAAGGTGTTCCGGCATGCCGAGCGCCGGGTCATCGTGGCCTGCTTCGCCTCCCACGTGCACCGCGTGCAGCAGGTGCTCGACGCCGCGGACAAGGCGGGGCGCAAGGTGGCCATGGTCGGCCGGTCGATGGTCCGGAACATGGGCATCGCGGCCGAGCTCGGCTACCTGCACGTGCCCGCCGGCGTCCTCGTCGACGTCAAGCAGCTGGACGACCTGCGCGACGACCAGATCGTCCTCATCTGCACCGGCAGCCAGGGCGAGCCGATGGCGGCACTGTCCCGCATGGCGAACCGCGACCACCGGATCGACGTGGGCCGCGGCGACACGGTGTTGCTGGCGTCCTCGCTCATCCCCGGCAACGAGAACGCCGTGTACCGGGTGATCAACGGACTCATGCGCCTCGGGGCGGCAGTCGTCCACCGGGGGAACGCGAGGGTGCACGTGTCGGGGCATGCCAGCGCCGGGGAGCTCCTCTACTGCTACAACATCGTCCGGCCACGCAACGTCATGCCCGTGCACGGGGAGTGGCGCCACCTCGTCGCCAACGCCGAGCTCGCCGTCGCCACGGGCGTCCCGCGTGACCGTGTCGTCGTCGTCGAGGACGGTGTGGCCGTCGACCTGGTCGACGGGAAGGCAGCGGTCTCGGGAGCGGTCCCATCGGGCTACGTCTACGTGGACGGCGCCTCCGTGGGCGGCGCGGACGAAGGTCTGCTCAAGGACCGTCGGATCCTGCGGGACGAGGGCTTCATCTCCGTCACGGTGGTCGTCGACTCCATGACCGGCAAGATCATCGCCGGACCCGAGATCACGGCGAGAGGTTTCGTCGAGGACGAGGTCGTGTTCGACGATGTCATGCCGCAGCTCGTGCAGGCGCTCGACGAGGCCACGGCGAACGGCGTCGCGGACACCTACCAGCTCCAGCAGGTCATCCGCCGGTCGGTGGGTGGCTGGTTGGGGCGCAAGCTCCGCCGTCGACCGATGATCATCCCCATGGTCATCGAGGCCTGACCCGTACGGCGCGGCACCCCCTTCTGCCGTAGCCTCACGATGATCATCGCTGTTCCGCGTGTGACGCATGTGTCCGGTGTGACTGTCGCGTAGCCTGCGCCCATGGCGACTCGTACGTCTTCCCCGTCGCGCGGCCGCACGACGTCCACACCCCCACGGGGTCAGCGCACCACAGCTCGCTCGGGTGGACGCTCCCGCAAGGCCCGGTCCCGGCGTCTTCCGCTCCCGGTACGGGCCGTCCAGAACACCTGGATGGGCCTGGCCCACGCGACCGGTGCCGTCGCCCGCAAGGTGGGGGACACCGGCCGCGACCTCCAGCCCGAGCACCGGCGCGACGGTATCGGCCTCCTCCTCGTCGCCCTCGCCGTCGTCGTCGCGGCCAGGGAGTGGTGGGGGATGCCGGGTGCGGTGGGGACGATCGTCCATGCCGTCGTCGCAGGGACCTTCGGCAAGGTGGGCTACGCCGTGCCACTGGTCCTGCTCGCGTTCGGCATCCGGATGCTGCGCACCCCCCAGGACGAGGCGGCGACCTCACGTGCGGCCGTCGGGACGATCGCCCTCGCCTTCGCGGCCTGCGGCCTGACCCACGTCGCCGCCGGGGTCCCCACCCCGCCTGAGGGGGCCGACGGGATGCGGGCTGCGGGCGGCATCCTCGGCTTCCTCTCCTCCAGCCCCCTGGAGGCGGCGGTCTCCGTCTACGGCGCCGTGCCGCTGCTCCTCCTTCTCGCACTCTTCGGACTCCTCGTCATCACCGCGACCCCGTTGCACCAGGTCCCCACCCGCCTCCGGGCCCTCGTCGACCGGCTCACCGGCCACCTGACCCCCCCGACGGGGCCGACACCGCCGATCCGACGACCGGCCTCCGGCGCCCCGGCCGGGGCAGTGCTCTCGACGACGAGGGTCCGCGGGTCGGCGACGAGGCGTTCGAGCAGGCCGCGCTCGTCGACCCGGTCACCGGCAAGCGGCTCCGCCCGGGCCAGAAGCGGACCACTGCGCCCCCGGCGGTCCCGGGCGAAGGTGGCGAGGCCACCGCCATCGGCGGACCGGCAGCGCGGGGTCCCGTCCCGGAGCGGGTGCCGCTGGAGCCGCCGCCGACCACGCCGCTGCCGCAGCGCGTCGAACAGCTCTCGCTCGCGGGCGACGTGACGTACACCCTCCCCGACGCCGCACTGCTCGAGCCGGGTAGCCCGCACAAGGCCCGGAGCGCGGCCAACGACCGCATCGTGGAGTCGCTGACCACGGTGCTCGACCAGTTCGAGATCGACGCCCAGGTCACCGGCTTCAGCCGTGGCCCGACGGTGACGAGGTACGAGGTGGAGCTCGGCCCGGGTATCAAGGTCGAGCGTGTCACCGCGCTCTCCAAGAACATCGCGTATGCCGTCGCCTCGGCCGATGTGCGGATCCTGAGTCCCATCCCCGGGAAGTCGGCGATCGGCATCGAGATCCCCAACCTCGACCGGGAGAAGGTCAGCCTCGGAGACGTCCTGCGCAGCCAGGTGGCCCGCGGGACGGACCACCCGATGGTCATGGGCGTCGGCAAGGACGTCGAGGGCGGCTACGTCGTCGCCAACCTCGCGAAGATGCCGCACCTCCTCGTCGCCGGTGCCACCGGCGCCGGGAAGTCGAGCTTCGTCAACTCGATGATCACCTCGATCCTCATGCGTGCGACGCCCGAGGAGGTGCGCCTGGTCCTGGTCGACCCGAAGCGGGTCGAGCTCACGGCGTACGAGGGCATCCCGCACCTCATCACCCCGATCATCACGAACCCCAAGAAGGCCGCCGAGGCCCTTCAGTGGGTGGTGCGCGAGATGGACACCCGCTACGACGACCTCGCCGCCTTCGGCTTCAAGCACGTCGACGAGTTCAACAAGGCGGTCAAGGGCGGAAAGGTGACCCCGCTGCCCGGTTCGGAGCGCGTGCTCGCTCCCTATCCCTACCTCCTCGTCGTCGTCGACGAGCTGGCGGATCTCATGATGGTTGCCCCGCGTGATGTCGAGGAGTCCATCGTCCGCATCACCCAGCTCGCCCGGGCGGCCGGCATCCATCTCGTGCTCGCCACGCAGCGGCCGAGCGTCGACGTCGTCACCGGCCTCATCAAGGCCAACGTGCCGTCCCGGATGGCCTTCGCGACCTCGAGCGTCACGGACTCGCGGGTGGTGCTCGACCAGCCCGGTGCCGAGAAGCTCATCGGGCAGGGTGACGCTCTCTTCCTGCCGATGGGCGCCAGCAAGCCGATGCGCGTGCAGGGTGCCTGGGTCACGGAGTCCGAGATCCACGCCGTGGTCAAGCACGTCACCGAGCAGCTGCGGCCCACCTACCGCGACGACGTCACGGTAAGCGCGCCCAAGAAGCAGGTGGAGGACGACATCGGCGACGACCTCGACCTGCTGCTCCAGGCAACCGAGCTCGTCGTGACGACCCAGTTCGGCTCCACCTCGATGCTCCAGCGCAAGCTGCGCGTCGGCTTCGCCAAGGCGGGCCGGCTCATGGACCTGCTGGAGTCCCGCGGTGTCGTCGGCCCGTCCGAGGGCTCCAAGGCCCGCGACGTCCTCGTCAAGCCCGACGACCTCGCCACGACCCTCGCGCTGCTTCGCGGCGAGGACGTCCCGGACCAGCCGGTCGATTCGTATGCCGTCCGGGAGGACGGTGTCGCCGGGACCGGGGGGCCGGTCACCGACGACTCCACCGACGACACCTCGGAGGTGCCCGTCATCGCCTACCGGCGCGACGCCGTCGCCGACGACCTCGACCCGTACCCCGTCGCGAGGGACTGGGCCGACGGAGAGTCCGGGGACGACGGCAGCGACGACGCATGGGAGCTCACCGGCCGCCGGTGACTTCTACAGTGGTGCCATGACCATGTTGTGGGAGGACCTCAAGGAACCCCCGTCCCGATCGGCCCGATGGAAGGCCACGCTGCGCAAGCAGCCGTCGGCCTTCCTGCTGACCGTGCAGATCCTCGTCATCCTGCTGCTGCCGTTCCTCGAGTCCTCGGACTACGGTCGCGCCGTCATCTCGCTGCTGAGCCTCTCGGCTCTCATCACCGCCGTCTTCACCGTGCGGAGCACGCCCGCCCTCACGTGGCTGTCGGTGACCCTGGCGCTCCCCGCCGCGGTCTTCGAGATCTGGAGCCTCGTCGACGACCGCTCGGCCATCCTGGCCCTCGCCCACTCCTTCCTCGCCGTCTTCTACTTCTACACGGCCTACGCCCTCATCTCGTACATGTTCGAGGACGCCTGGGTGACCAAGGACGAGCTCTTCGCCGTGGGCGCCTGCTTCACCGTGCTCGTCTTCGCGTTCGCCTACGTCTTCCTCGCGATCCAGGAGGTGTACCCGAACTCGTTCACCTCCTTCGCCGGTCCGGGGCAACGGACCTTCCTCGAGCTCCTCTACCTCTCGGGTGCCAACCTCACGAGCGTGGGGCTCTCCGACGTCGGCCCGATCCGCCCGGAGGCGCGGGCCATGGGCACGGTGGAGCAGCTGGCCGGCGTCATGTACGTCGCGATGGTCATCTCGCGCCTCGTGGCGCTCACCGTGATGCGTGCTCGCCAGTGACATCGGACGTCGAGGGACAACGAGACCTCAGTCGGGCTGAGCGTCCAGGTGCTCGATGCGCGCCAGACTGGGCCCCCGGCGTGCCCTGATCTCACGCGCACAGTCCTCGGCTGCGCCCAGGACCCGAAGGGCGTTCCCACCGGCCAGCGCCGCCAGGTCGCGGTCGCTCCAACCGCGGTCGGCCAGCGATGCCAACAGGCGCGGGTAGCCGGTGACGTCCTCGAGGCCCTGCGGCAGGACGTCGACCCCGTCGTAGTCGCCCCCGAGCCCGATGTGGTCGATCCCGGCCACCGCACGGACGTGCTCGCAGTGCGCGACGACGTCGTCGAGGGTGGCCACCGGCGCCCCCATCGTGTGGCGCCGCTCCTCGACGAAGGGGGCGAATGCCGTGGAGTCGTCGGCGTCGATGCCCTCGGCGGCCGCCGCCTCGCTCGCCTCCAGGTCCCACTCGCGAACCGCCTGGGAGACGAAGCGCGGGACGAACGTCACCATGCAGAGTCCGCCGTTGTGCCGCAGCCGCTCGAGCACGTCGTCGGGCACGTTGCGCGGGTGGTCGCACAGGGCGCGGGCCGAGGAGTGGGAGAACATCGCCGGGGCCTCCGTGACGTCCAGAGCGTCGCCCATGGTGCCTGCGGAGACGTGCGAGAGGTCGACGAGCATGCCCAGCCGGTTCATCTCCCGCACCACCTCTCTCCCGAACGGTGACAGCCCGCCGAGCACGGGCTCGTCAGTGGCCGAGTCGGCCCAGGGCACGTTGTCGTTGTGGGTCAGGGTGAGGTAGCGGACGCCCAGGGCGAAGAGCATCCGCAGCGCGCCGAGCGACGAGTCGATGCTGTGCCCGCCCTCGGCGCCCATCAACGAGGCGATCCGGCCCTGAGCCCGGGCACGGTGGACGTCGGCGACCGACGTCGCGAGGGCGAGGTCATCGGCATACCTCCTCGTCATCGAGTGCACGGCATCCACCTGCTCCAGCGTGGCCGTGAGGGCTGCGGTCCCCGGCAGGCGGGACGGCACGAAGACCGACCAGAACTGGGCGCCGACACCGCCCTCGCGCAGGCGGGGCAGGTCGGTGTGGGTGGCCTGGCGCCGCGAGATGTCAAGGCGGTCCCAGTCGTAACCGGCCCGTTCGCGCGCCTCCCACGGAAGGTCGTTGTGTCCGTCGACGACCGGGTGCTCGGCCAGGAGGGCACGGATGCGGCCGAGGCTGTCCTGGGGCATGCGCAGACCCTACTCGCGGGCGGGGACCCTTCCGCGTGCCCAACTAGAGTGACGGCATGTCCACTCCCCGCGGCAGCGTCGCCCTGGTCACGCTGGGCTGCACGCGCAACGAGGTGGACTCCGAGGAGCTGGCCGGCCGCCTCGCAGCCGAGGGTTGGACACTCGTCGAGGACGCCGCGGATGCCGACGTCGCGGTCGTCAACACGTGTGGGTTCGTCGAGCAGGCGAAGAAGGACTCGATCGACACCCTGCTCGAGGCCGCCGACCTCAAGCGGACCGGCCGCACTCGCGCCGTCGTCGCGGTCGGGTGCCTCGCCGAGCGCTACGGCCAGACCCTGGCCGACGAGCTGCCGGATGCCGACGCCGTGCTCGGGTTCGACTCCTACCGGGCGATGTCCAGCCACCTCACGGCTGTGCTGGACGGGCAGCGACCGGCATCCCACGTGCCGTCTGACCGGCGCCGGCTGCTCCCCCTCGCGCCCGTCGACCGATCCGGCGCCGGTTCCGCCGTGGCCGTGCCCGGTCACGGCGACGGGGTGGTGCAGGGGTTCGTCCGCGCGAGGCTCGACGGCCGACCGTGGGCACCGTTGAAGATCGCCAGCGGGTGCGACCGACGCTGCTCGTTCTGCGCCATCCCGATGTTCCGGGGGTCGTTCGTGTCGCGGCGTCCGACCGACGTGCTCGCCGAGGCACGGTGGCTCGCGTCGCAGGGGGTGCGAGAGCTGTTTCTCGTGAGCGAGAACTCCACGTCGTACGGCAAGGACCTCGGTCGACGGTGTCGAGCGGGTGCGGGTGTCCTACCTCCAGCCTGCGGAGGTGCGCCCGGCTCTGCTCGAGGCGATGACGACGACGCCCGGCGTCATGCCGTGGTACGACCTGTCGTTCCAGCACGCGTCCACCCCGTTGCTGCGCCGGATGCGCCGGTTCGGGGGCACCGAAGCGTTCCTCGACCTCATCGGACGGGTCCGGACGCGGCAGCCCCTGGCAGGTGTACGGAGCAACGTCATCGTGGGCTTGCCCGGCGAGACGGAGTCCGACGTCGAGGAGCTCGAGCGGTTCCTCGTCGAGGCGCGTCTCGACGTGGTCGGCGTCTTCGGCTACTCCGACGAGGACGGGACCGAGGCCGAGGGACTCGACGACAAGGTGCCCGATGCAGTCGTCGCGGAGCGCGTGGAGCGGTTGACGGCCCTCGTGGAGGAGCTCACCGCACGACGAGCGGACGACCGGGTCGGCGAGAGCGTCGTCGTGCTCGTGGAGGACCACGACGACGACGACCCCACCGTCGCGGTCGGCCGCGCTGAGCACCAGGGCCCTGACGTCGACGGGGTGTGCCTCGTCCGTGCGTCGCCCGGTACGGCTCCGGTCACGGTCGGGTCGTTCGTCGACGGCGTCGTCGTCGACGCGGTCGGGGTCGATCTCGTCGTGGAGGCGCGATGAGCGAGAAACCGGCCCGCCCGGTGCGACCAGGGCCACTCGCGGAGGGCCGCGCCACCGACCCCTACCGCGCCGGCATCGACCCCGCCAGCGATGTCGTCCCGGCGACCGGGCCGAGCGCATGGAACATCGCGAACTACCTCACCGTCTTCCGGCTGCTGCTCGTCCCGGTCTTCGGGTGGCTGCTCCTCGTCGACGCTGGGCGTAGCCCCGGCTACCGGTGGGCTGCCTTCGGCGTGTTCGCGGTCGCGATGCTCACCGACCGGATCGACGGCGACCTGGCGCGGAGCCGGGGTCTGGTCACCAACTTCGGCAAGGTCGTCGACCCCATCGCCGACAAGGCCCTCGTGACGATGGCCCTCGTGGGGCTCTCCGCCATCGGGGAGGTGTGGTGGTGGGTCACCGCGGTCGTCCTCGTCCGGGAGTGGGGCATCACGGCGATCCGCTTCTGGGTGATCCGGCACGGTGTCATGGCGGCCGGTCGAGGCGGCAAGCTCAAGACCCTCCTGCAGACCTTCGGCATCGGCTTCTACCTGATGCCACGGTGGACCCTGCCGATGCCGGAGCTGTGGGACTGGGTGGCGGCCATCTCCCTGGGGGCGGCCGTGCTCGTCACCGTGGTGACCGGGGTGGACTACCTCATCCAGGCGCTCCGACTGCGTCGGACCAGCGAGCGGGCGATGCGGAAGCGCGCTGCACGAGCCGCCGCCCGGCAGGGGCGCACGGGCGCGTGACGGCGGCTTGGGAGCAGGTGACGAGGGTCGTGCACGGGCTCACGAAGGCTGGGCTGACCGTAGGGACGGCTGAGTCACTGACCGGCGGCCTCGTGTGCGCCGCCCTCACGAGCGTGCCAGGGGCATCGGCGGTGGTGCGGGGCGGGGTCGTGGCGTACGCGAGCGAGGTGAAGGCCGACGTCCTGGCCGTGGACCGTGCTCTTCTCGAGCGGGAGGGCGCGGTCAATGCCGCGGTGGCTCGTGACCTCGCGGAGGGGGCGCGACGCGTCCTTCGGTGCGACGTGGGCCTGGCGACGACCGGTGTCGCCGGGCCGGACCCGGCGGACGGCGCACCCGTCGGCACGGTCTACGTCGCGGCCAGCGGGCCGTGGGGAATCCTCGTCGAACGGCACGTGTTGACCGGCGATCGGGCAGACATCCGCTCAGCCACGGTCCGTGCCGCCTTGCAGCTCCTTGAGGAGGGTCTGCAGAACCTCCGCGACCAGGTCGGAACCGAGGGGTACGGTGGACGGCACGAGGGACGATCCGCGCACCACGACGATCGAGAGGAGGCGCCATGATCCTGCTTCGGCACGAGCTCGGCGAGGTCCTGCGGGAGATCCGCCAGGACCAGGGGCGCACGCTTCGAGACGTCGCCGCATCCGCCGCCGTCTCCTTGGGCTACCTCAGCGAGCTCGAGCGGGGCACGAAGGAGGCCTCCTCCGAGCTCCTGGCCGCTGTGTGCGCGGGTCTCGGTCTCAGCCTGTCGGACGTGCTGGCGCTGGTCAGCGAGCGGGTCGAGCGGGTCGAGACCCTCTCGGCTCCGGTGACGCTCCCCGTCGGGGCCGCTCGTTCCGGCGCTCGTGTCTCGGCCTCGGCGGCCTGACGCCCGACCCGCCTGCCGGCGGTCATCGTGAGGCGCGGTACGCTCCGCGTCCGCCGGCGCCCAGCGGTCGTTGCGGTCGGCCGTCGTCGGTCGGTGCGAGCCCCTTCTGGCACGTCGGGCAGGAGAAGAGCGTCCGCTCCCGGGGCGCCGCACCCGTCGTCGCCACCCGCACCGTGTCGCCGCAGCGCCGACAAGGACGGCCCGAGCGGGCGTGGACGTAGGCCTCCTCACCGGACCGCCGCACCCCGGTGCTCGCCTGCCAGCCGGTGCGTCGTGCGACATCCATGAGCCGGTGGACGCGGCCCAGGAGGCGCAGGACCCGCTCGTGCTCGAGCTCGCCGACCGGTGTCCAGGGCAGGATCCGCTCGAGGAAGAGGGTCTCGCTCGCCCAGAACGTGCCCACGCCGGCGAGCACCCGTTGGTCGAGGAGCGCGTCGCCGACGAACCCCCGGTACGCCAGCACGCGTCCGACGGCGGACTCATCGTCCCAGTCCGGGCCCAACACGTCAGGCCCCAGGTGGCCGACGAGGTCGTCCTCGCTGCTCGTGGGGACGAGGTCGAGCATGCCGAGGCGAAGACCCACGGCGGACCACCGCGCCGTGAGCACGGCGGCTCGCAGGTCCGGTCGGCGCAGCGCCCGCTCGGTGTCGTGCCCGGGGTGCTCGACCCGCCACTGGCCCTCCATCCGCAGGTGCGTGTGGAGGGTCGCGCCGGTGTCGAGGCGATGGAGGAGGTGCTTGCCACGCGCGACGACCTCCACGGTGCGCGAGCCGCGGAGGTCGACGTCGGGGACCGACGGCCAGCGCAGCTCGGCGCGCTCGACGACCTCGCCGCGCAGGGCGGCATCGAGGCGGTCGGCCGTCCGCCACACCGTGTCACCCTCGGGCACCGCGGCTCACCTCCGCATCCGGAGCCCACGGGGGGTCAGGTGGAACCCAGCGGTCTCCAGCGCACTCACCACCGGGTGCCCGGACCCCAGCAGCTGGCCGCCGTCGGCCTTCTCGACGGTGATCCGCCCGAGGCTTCCCCCTCGCACGGCGTCAGCGAGGGCGGTCGCCGCGGCGGCGAGGCGAAGGGCATCCTCGCTGTACGTCAGCAGGGTCTTCCCACCGCGCTCGACATAGAGCACGAGCTCACCGTCGACGAGGACGACGACCGCGCCGGCCTTGCGTCCGGGCTGGTGCTGTCGACGTCGGTCCGGCGTGGTGGGCGCTTCTGCGGCCTGCCCGTCGGCCGTCGGGTCGACCGCCCGGTCCGGCCACGACAGGGCGGCACCGAAGGGGTTCGCCGGGTCGCTCGCCGCCAGCACCACCGCGGACGGGATGTCCCGGTCCGCTGTCGTGGCCGATCCGCTGCGGAGGCGGTCGACGGCACCGGTGGTGCCGAACTGGGACGCACCCAGGCCCTCGACGAAGTAGCCACGACGGACCCGCCCCGCCTCCTCGGCTCGACCGAGGACTCGGTAGATCGCGGCGAACCCGCCGGGAACGTCCTCGGCGGCCGTCGCGCCGCGGGTGAGGATGCCGTGTCGGTCGAGGAGGAGCTCTGCCGCGGCGTAGGCGCGCACCGTCGGATCGAGGTCCACCGGCGGGAGGAGGGACCAGCGCCCGGTGACCCGTGCCGGACCCGACCTGGTGGGGAGCACCGGTCGTGACGGAGCGGCCCCGAGGCCGCCCAACGGGCCTCGTCGACCGGCATACCGGCTGCGGCGGGGTCCCGTCGCCGTCCTGCGGTGGGCCGTGCGCCCGCCCCCGAGCAGGGCCCGCACCGGAGCGAAGGTGTCACCGGTGACCCGCCCGGACCACACGAGGTCCCAGAGGGTCGTGGCGAGGGCATCGTCGTCGGAGGCGGCCACCTGTTCGGAGAGGGTGCGGAAGAAGTGGGCGCCGCCTCCGGCGAGAGCATCGAGCACCGCGAGGCCCTGCTCGGAGGGCACCCGCTCGGGGTCGGGGCCGGGCAGCGTGAGGTGGGCGGAGTCGGCGAGGTGCAGCGAGACCCACCCGTCGTCACCCGGGAGCGACCCGTGGCCGCACCACAGCACGTCACCGGTCGACATCAGCTCGTCCAGGAGCGCCGGGGAGTAGCCCGGGACGCGGGACGGAAGGACGAGGGACTCCACCGCGCTGGCGGGCACCACTGCTCCGCTCAGCTGCTCGACGACGCGCAGCAGCCCGTCCCGGCCCTGCAGCCGGCCGCCGACGCCCTGCCACGCCAGGAGGAAGCGAGAGAGGTCGACGGGCGTGACCGGCTCGACCTCGGCACGCAGCGCCGCCAGCGAGCGTCGACGGAGCATGCGCAGCACCTCGGCGTCGCAGTACTCGGTGCCACCCCCGCCGGTCGGCAGCAGCTCGCCCTCGACGACTCGACCGGTGGACACCAGCCGGGCGAGGACGGCCGTGGCGACGGCCGGGCCCAGGCCGTGGGCGCGGGCCACCTCGCTGGCATGGAAGGGTGCGTGAGTGCGGGCATAGCGGGCGACGAGGTCGCCCAGCGGGTCGGCGACCGGCTCGAGGAACGCCTGCGGGACACCCGGTGGGAGGGACACCCCGAGCGCGTCCCGGAGCCGTGCGGCATCCTCGATCGCTGCCCATCGGTCCTCCCCGGCCACCCGGACGGAGATCACCTGTCGGAGGTCCGCGAGGCGGTCGAGCCAGGCCTCCACGTCCGCTCCCGTGGTGCCCTCGCGGCAGCGCACGAGGACGGCCTCGGTGGAGAGCGGTCCGAGGCTGCGCAGGAGGTCCAGGGCGTCGTCGGCGTCGCGGGCCGCACGGTCGGGCGTCAGTCGCTGCAGCTCGGCCTCCGTGCGGGCGATCTGCTCGGCGTCGAGGAGGTCACGCAGTGCCAGACCCTCACCCGTGCCGAGGAGCTCGGCGAGCAGCGACGGGTCGAGGGCCAGTGCCGCCGCCCGGCGCTCGGCGAGCGGCGAGTCCCCCTCGTAGAGGAACTGCGCCACGTAGCCGAAGAGCAGCGACTTGGCGAAGGGGGAGGGGGTCGCGCTCTCGACGTCGACGACGGTGACCCGGCGGGACCCGATGTCCCGCATGAGGTCGACGAGGCCCGGGACGTCGAACACGTCCTGCACGCACTCCCGAACGGCCTCGAGGACGATGGGGAACGACGGGTACTGGCTCGCCACCTGGAGCAGCTGGGAGGCCCGTTGCCGTTGCTGCCAGAGCGGCTGTCGGCGGTCCGGGCGTCGACGAGGCAGGAGCAGCGCCCGGGCGGCGCACTCGCGGAAGCGTGCCGCGAAGAGCGCCGACCCTCCGATCTCCTCGGTGACGAGACCGCGGACGTCGTCGGGCAGCGGCTCGACCTCGTCGGGCTCCACCACGGCGGTCCCCACCGCCTCGGGTGCGCCGCCGTCGTCGAGCTCGACGTCGGGCAGCCGCAGCACGATGCCGTCGTCGGAGTGCATGGCCTGCACGTCGACGCCGAAGCGCTCGCGCAGCCGCGCCGACACGACGAGCGCCCAGGGCGCGTGCACCGGTGCGCCGAAGGGGGAGTGGATGGCCACCCGCCAGTCGCCGAGCTCGTCCCGGAACCGCTCGACGACGATCGTGCGGTCGTCGGGCACGTGGCCGGTTGCGTCCCGCTGTTCGCGGAGGTAGCCCAGTAGGTTGTCGGCGGCCCACTCGTCGAGACCGGCCGCCATGACGCGGTCCCGAGCAGCGGGCGCTGAGAGGCCGACGACCTCACGGACGAAGGCGCCCACGGCACGGCCGAGCTCCGCCGGTCGCCCGAGAGAGTCGCCCTTCCAGAAGGGGAGCCGCCCGGGAAGGCCCGGGGCGGGTGTCACGAGGACGCGGTCGTGGGTGATGTCCTCGATCCGCCACGTGCTCGTGCCGAGGGTGAACAGGTCACCGACCCGTGACTCGTAGACCATCTCCTCGTCGAGCTCGCCCACCCGGCGGCCCGGACCCTCGCCCGTGGCGAGGAAGACGGCATACAGGCCACGGTCGGGGATCGTGCCGCCGGAGGTGACGGCGAGACGCTGGGCACCGCGGCGGCCGGTGAGGGTGTCGGAGAGGCGGTCCCAGGTGATCCGGGCGCGAAGCTCGGCGAACTCCTCGCTCGGGTACCGCCCCGCGAGCATGTCGAGCACGGACTCCAGCACCGGCCGGGTCAGCGTCGCGTAGGGGGCGGCCCGCCGCGCGAGGGCCAGCACGTCGTCGACGGTCCACTCGTCCAGGGCGCACATGGCGACGACGTGCTGGGCGAGGACGTCGAGGGGGTTGGCGGGCACCCCCAGTGCTTCGATCTCGCCCGCGAGCATGCGCTCGACGACGACGGCCGTCTGGACGAGGTCGCCACGGAACTTGGGGAACAGCACCCCGCGGCTGACGGCCCCCACCTGGTGGCCGGCACGCCCCACCCGCTGCAGGCCCGACGCGACCGACGGGGGCGACTCGACCTGCACCACGAGGTCCACCGCCCCCATGTCGATGCCGAGCTCGAGGCTGCTCGTGGCCACCACGGCAGGGAGGCGCCCCGACTTCAGCTCCTCCTCGATGGTGGCCCGCTGCTCCTTGCTGACCGACCCGTGGTGGGCGCGGGCGAGCACTGCAGGGGCGCCGCGCGCGGCGCCGGACTGGGCCATGATCTGCGCCGGGCTGTGGCTGAGGACAGCCGGCCGGGGCGCCGGTCCGGCGTCCGCGTCCGCGCGCTCCTCCCAGATCTCGTTGAGCCGGGTGGTGAGGCGCTCGGCGAGACGGCGGCTGTTGGAGAAGACGAGGGTCGAGGTGTGCTCCGCGACGAGGTCGACGATGCGTTCCTCGACGTGCGGCCAGATCGACGCCCGCTGCTCCTGACCGGACGCCGCTCCGGACAGGTCGCCGGTCGGCTGGCCGAGCTCGGCCATGTCGGGCACCGGGACGACGACCTTGAGGTCCCACCGCTTGGTCGACGGCGGCTGTACCACGTCGACGGGCTGACCACCGGCGAGGTAGCGCGCGACCTCCTCGACCGGGCGCACCGTGGCGGACAGCCCGATGCGCTGCGCGGGTCGGGGGAGGAGGGCGTCGAGCCGCTCGAGGGAGAGCGCGAGGTGGGCTCCCCGCTTGGTGCCCGCGACGGCATGGACCTCGTCGAGGACGACGGTCTCGACGCCGGAGAGCGCTTCGCGGGCGGCGGACGTCAGGAGGAGGAACAGCGACTCCGGGGTCGTGATGAGGATGTCGGTGGGTGCACGGGCGAACGCGCGGCGCTCGTCGGCCGGCGTGTCGCCCGAGCGCACGGCGACGGTGATGTCGGGCTCGGGGAGCCCGAGCCGGGTGGCGGCGTGCCGGATGCCGACGAGCGGGCTGCGGAGGTTGCGCTCGACGTCGACGGCGAGCGCCTTCATGGGCGACACGTAGAGGACCCGGCACCGTTCCTTCCGTTCTGCGGGCACGGGCCGCGACGCGAGGCGGTCGAGGGCCCACAGGAACGCCGACAGGGTCTTGCCGGACCCCGTGGGCGCGACGACGAGCGCGTGGTGACCGCTGCTGATCGCTTCCCAGGCGCCCTCCTGGGCGGCCGTGGGCGCGCTGAACGATCCCCGGAACCAGGCGGCCGTGGCGGGGGAGAAGCGGTCGAGGACGTCACCGGACATGTGAGGACCAGCGTCTCACCCGCGACCGACAGCCGGCTCTGGGGAGTCGACGTGGGAGTCAGGGGTCATCCGCCGAGGGTGATGTTGTGCTCCCGAGGCGCTTGTACCGTCGCGGTGGTGGCGATGTCGGCCCCTGCGCCGAGGCACGTCGGAGGAGAGCAGATGAGCGACACGGCACCGAGGAACGTGGACCACCCCGTCGAGCAGGGCAGCCGTCGCCTGATGGTGCTGCTCGCGATGGCGATGTTCGTCCTCGTGGTCGACACCTCGCTGATGAACGTCTCCATCTCCGCGGTCGTCGAGGACCTCGACACCACAGCCAGCGGCGTGCAGTCCGCCATCGCGCTCGAGGCGCTCGTGTCCGCCGCGTTCATCCTGATCGGCAGCAAGGTCGGGGACCTCATCGGGCGCAAGCGGGCATACGTGTTGGGTCTCCTCGGCTACGCCATCGGCGCCTTGGCGATGGCCTTGGCC
>OBLS010000426.1_pt1 | contig 14927 bp, 16 predicted proteins | sample 1519901 | NCBI WGS metagenome assembly OBLS01 (sample SAMEA3113585, study PRJEB22503) | soil metagenome | reverse complement strand
CTTTGCCGGTAAGATCGGTAGGCGGAGCGTAGTCTCCCGCGGGTTGGCCATCGCGAGTCAATCCCGAGGGAGCCGTGCGCACGCCGCGCACGGCATTTCCTTCCACCAGCAGGGCATCCACTGGAAATCCGGTGAACAGGTTGATACCCAGCCCCTCGGCTCGCTCACCCAGCCATCGGACGACCTCACAGACGGACGCCGTGTAGTAATCCTTGTTGTGCATGGTGGGAGGGGTCGGGATTCGCTGTGCCCTGCGGCTCGTCAGCAGATAACCCGCCTCAGCGGCCACTGCTTGGCGGAATGGAAAGTCCGGAGGTGCGAGATCCGGAAACAGCTCCCGGAATGCTCGCGGGTTAATGACGGCTCCAGACAAATTGTGCTCCCCGAGCGACTCCGCCTTGTCCAGGACTGCGATGTTGAGCTCATCGGCGGTGGACCCACTCTCCCGCGCTCGCTGCCCCAACCGTGCCAGCTCGATGGCGCATGACAGTCCTGCCGGACCCGCTCCCACGATCAGCACATCCATCCCGACAGCTTCGGCGCCTGGCGGCTCCTTGAGGATCAGTTTATCGAGGGGCAGCGAGGGCTGGTGACGGACAGGCAGGATGGTGGGCAAACGACAGCTCCTGGGGGTCGGAAGACGGGTGGAACTTAGATTAGACCCATGGACCTCGCCAAGGCAGCACGGGACCCGTGGGTGTGGGGACAGCTTGCCCTGTTCCTGCTGATCGGTTTCGCGGCGCCGCTTCTGCCTCGCCACGTCAACCTCGGGAATGCGGATTTCATGCTGAATAGAATCGACCCCGCGTGGATTCGCTGGCTCGGCGTTGGCCTGCTGCTGCTCGGCCTGCTCCTGTTGGGCTGGGGTATACGCTCGCTCGGGCAGAGTCTGACTCCGGGAACCGAGCCGCTTCCCGGCGCCGAGCTGGTCACCAGCGGACCTTATAACCACGTACGACACCCGATCTATTCCGGCCTCGTCCTGGTGCTTGCGGGCTACACGCTGGCCTGGAGCAACTGGACTCTGGCACTGCTGTTCGGGTTCCTGGCACTGAAGTACTTCCAGGCAAAAGCTGGTGTCGAGGAAGACTGGCTGATCGAACGATTTCCAGGATACAAGAGCTACATGCGACGCGTGCCCCGGCAGGTGATCTGATGACGATCCCGGGCTTTCGTCCGGTCCCGTTCACCGGCGTCATCTTCGTCATGGCCGAGGCGGGACGCAACGGCTACCGGTACGGTCATCCCGAGTGGTGCAACCTTGGCCAGGGCCAGCCCGAAACAGGGCCTCTCCCCGGATCACCAACGCGTGTGCACCAGGTACAGATCGGACCTGCCGATCAGGACTACGCTCCTGTTCCCGGCCTTTGGGAGCTGCGTCGTGCGGTCGCGGAGCTCTACAACGAGCTGTATCGCGGAGGCCAGGCATCCCGATACACGGAGCGCAACGTTTGCATCTGCGCCGGGGGCCGCAGCTCGCTCACCCGGGCCGTGGCGGCTCTGGGCGAGATCAACCTGGGCCATTTTCTTCCCGATTACACCGCATACGAAGAGCTGCTCGACATCTTCAAGCTTTTCACGTCCATACCAATCCTGCTCGATGGATCGACGGGCTATCACTTCGGAGTGGATGAGCTCCGACGAGAGATTACCGGCCGGGGACTCTCCGCCCTGCTGCTGTCGAATCCGTGCAACCCGACGGGAAAGGTCATCCAGGGCGAGGAGCTGGAGAGCTGGGTAGGTGTGGCTCGCGAGCTGGGGTGCTCGCTTATGATCGACGAGTTCTACTCGCACTATGTATGGAAGGGCTCCGACAGCGGCCTCGTCTCCGCCGCGCGCTATGTTCGCGATGTGGACAGCGACCCGATAGTTCTCTTCGATGGCTTGACCAAGAACTGGCGCTACCCGGGATGGCGGTGCTCCTGGATCGTGGCGCCGCAGCAAGTAATCGAGGCAGTCTCCAGCAGCGGCTCTTTCCTCGATGGCGGCGGCAGCAAACCGCTACAGCGATCCGCCATCCCGCTGCTTGCAACGGACCGCGTGCGGGAGGAGACGGCCGCCATCCGCGCCGCATTCCTGCGAAAGCGCGAGTTATTGACGGACGGCCTTCGGCAGGCGGGTGTTCGCTTCGATTTGGAGCCGGAGGGAACCTTCTACTGCTGGGGCGACGTTTCGGGCTTACCGGCTCCCATCAATGATGGAATGGCCTTTTTCAGGGCAGCGCTGCAGCGGCAAGTCATCTGCGTGCCCGGTGAGTTCTTCGATGTCAATCCGGGCAAGCGCCGGAGCGGGCGACCCTCGCGGTTCCGACAGTACGTGCGCTTCTCGTTTGGTCCCGAAGAGGCAGCGGTAGTAGAAGGCGTCAGTCGTATTCAGGCGATGGTTCGCGACCTCCGTTAGCGCTCGCGGACCTTTCGGATCTCTTCGGTCAGTCGGGGAACTATCTCGAATAAATCGCCGACAATACCATAGTCTGCGATCTTGAAGATTGGCGCATCCTTGTCCTTGTTGATCGCGACGATTGTCTTGGCAGTGCGCATTCCAGCCAGATGCTGCACCGCCCCGGAAATACCGATGGCAATGTAAAGATCCGGACTCACGAGGCGTCCGGTCTGACCAATCGGTAGCCGGACGCCAGCCATCGTCGGTCACCGCACGTGTCGCTCCCACCGCCGCGTTGCCGATTGCGTCTGCGAGATCCTCCACCAACTTGAAGTTCTCCGCCGATCGGAGCCCTCTACCGCCACTCACCACGATCGTGGCTTCGCCCAGGTCGAGCTTGGCGGAACCAGTCGCAGTGACGTCCGTGACCGTGACCCGTGCGGACGCAGGATCGATCGCCGGGGCAGCCGTCTCCACTTTAGCGCTGCGCGATTGTTCCGAGGGAGTTACGGCGCCCGGCCGAAGTGAGAGCAGCGCCGGAGCGCCGGTGAGACGGAGTGTCACGATGATCTTACCGGTATAGGCCGGGTGGCGAACGATGACGCTCTCACCCTGGAACTCGAAACCGGTGATGTCGGAGGCCAGACTCACGCCGAGTTTGGCAGCCACTCGCGGTGCCAGGTCCCTGCCCTCCGCGGAAGCGGAAAAGAAGGCGGCACGGTAGCTGCCGGACTTGAGCTGCCCGACAGCGTTGGCGGTGAACACCTCGGGATTGTAACGCGACAGACCCGGGTGTTCGACGACGGTCACGCGGTCCGCACCGTATTTGCCGAGTGCCTCCCCTCGCGAGCTGATCCCGGGCGCACCGAAGAGCATCGCGTGCACCTCGCCGCCACCGACCGCGTCCGCCGCCTGCCGGGCTGCGGTCACGGTCTCGAACGCTACCTTGCGAAGTTCACCATTACGGCTTTCCGCCAAGGCGAGTATCGACGTCACTACAACACCTTTGCTTCCGTTTGAAGCGCCCGCAGCAGCTCGGGAACGGCGTCGGCTCCTTCGCCCACGATTCGTCCTGGTGGGCGATCGGGAGGAAGGGCCATGGACTCTACCACAAGACGGGGCTCACCCAGTTGGGCCGGCTTCACCTCCAGCGGCTTCTTCTTGGCCGCCATGATCCCCTTGAGGGATGCCAGGCGTGGCCGGGCTATTCCTTCGTCGATGGTGAGTACCGCGGGCAAGGTGAACTGCATTGTCTCCGCGCTGCCCTCCAGCTCCCGCCGCGCAGTGCCACGTCCTTCGGCGATTTCCAGCTGTGAGATCGACGTGATGCATGGAAGATCGAGCAGCTGGGCTGTCATTGGGCCAACCGTGCCATTCCCTGTATCTGTCGCGACGCGGCCGAAGAGAACCAGATCGTACCCACCTTCGGCGAGCTCAGTGGCCAGTGCATGGGCAATCGCGAGTCCGTCGAACGGTACCTGTTCGGCCTTCAGCTGGACTGCGCGAGCCGCACCCATCGCCAGGCCTTTGCGCAACGTCTCCTGCGCTCCGTCCGGTCCCACAGAGATGACGACAACTTCGCCACCCTGCTTTTCCACCAGCTGGAGCCCCACCTCGAGCGCATAGCCGTCAAAGTCCCCCATCTCGTACTTGAGTCCCGCCGGATCGAGCGACTTCTTGTCCGCCGCCAGCGAAAAACGCATTTCCATGTCGGGGACTCGCTTGATACACACAGCAACTTTCACATTGCACTCCTGGTTCTGGAACCAAACACCGGCCGCGGCAAAGCTAGCTCGTCGAAATACCGGAACGCAACGAGGCCACCCCGAGAGGTGGCCTCTGATGGCTGCGGCAGTACCGAGCTACGCCTCTGATCCGTTGGACGTTCTGCGGTCAGGCATTCCCGGCCGGTCCACGCGGCGCCGGTCACGCGCGGAGCGCTCGACCCAGGAGCTGTTCAAGCGAGACGAGGACATCTGAGACCCGCTGTTCTGGGCCGTTCTGCTCGCCGCCTGTGCAGCCCGCTGAAGCTTCGGCGCTGCCTGTTGGGCGTTTCGGCCCATGGTATCGATCATCTGAGCCGCGCGATCACGCCCGCCGAGTCCAAATGCCAGGCCGAAGGCGATGCTGAAGGCCCCGACGATCCCTATGAGGAGCGTGTTGATGAGGGTCGTTGCGATTCCGAGTTGATTCACGGCCACGACGATGGCGAAGCCCCAGACCGCAACCTTGGTGACGGTTGCCAGCATGTCCGGGTTGGTGAAGCCCGCCTGTGCCGTCGTCCCGCGTACCAGCTGAGAGAGAGCGTTGGCTGCCAGGCCGCCAATGACGAGCACGACGAGCGCCACCACGAGGTTGGGGAGCCACAGCAGCAGCTGCTGAAGCACGTTGGAAACCGCAGGGAGGCCCAGGGTGTCGAATGCCACAACCAGCGTGATGAGGCGGACAAACCACTTCACGATGCTCGCGATGACACCCGAGGAATCGTTCCTTACACCCATCTTCTGCACGAAATCCGCAAAACCCGACCGTCGGGCCAGGTCGTTGAACTTCACGGCGTGCAGCAATGCCTGTACCCCTCGTGCGAAGAGGGAGGAAATGATCCAGCCGACGATAAGAACGAGTGCGAACCCGATGACGCGGGGGATCGCCGAGAGAAAAGTATTGAGTGCGCCGGCGAGCGAAGCTCTGAGAGCCTCTCCTGCGTCGCGAACTGGGACCGCTACTGCTGTACCCTGCATATTGCCTCCACCACGGTTTGTAGGTCGTGTTCAAGCCCCCACAGGATGGTGGCGAAAGGTTCATGACTCTGTGACTGCGGTCACGACGAGGAGGTCGCGTCAGCCTCCGAAAGACCGACGAATGACTACCTTGAACGATCTGGCATTCATGGGAGTGAGAAATCGTTCCAGTGCGCCTGTCTGCCGGTTCTCGTTGAACGTTCCGAATATCGCGGACTTACTGTTGAAGGCATTGGTCACCACGGCGGACAATTCCCAGTTTGCGCGGCTGAACCCGGCCCGAAGGTTCGTGGCTACGTACTCGCTCAAGCGCGACGTTTCGTTGGCTTCGTCACCCCGCAGCCATTGCTCACCGGTATAGCGTAGATCGGCGCCGAACTGGAGGCCGACCGGTAAGGTCAGCAGGCCACCGAGCTTGATCTGATGGTCGGGCACCAGCGGCAACCGGTCTCCCGGTTGGACGTTGTTCTCGCCCGCCAGCGGAACACCGACGAAGGCGTCATCGGCTCTGATGCTGAAGATCTCAGCCGCGGTTCGAAATGTGGCCCGAGTGTAGGCATAGTTTGCGTAGAGCGACAACTGTTCGTTCGGGATGACCTGGAGCCCCAGCTCCACTCCCTCGCGGCGGGTCGCGCCGATGTTCTCGAAATATCCCTCGAATACGGCAGCCTCGGATTGGATGAACGAGATGTCGTCTCGAACATTTGTCCGGTACACTGACGCATTGATGATGGCGGGACCGCGCACAACCTGTCCGCCCATTTCGAACGTCGTCGCCACGACCGGGTCCAGCGGTGGATCATCCCCCAGTGCGAACGGCAACGGACAGGCCGCAGTCTCGTCCGCACACGCCAGCTCGAGCACCGCCGGAGCCCGGAAGCTTTGGCCCACCGAGCCATACACCGAGGCTCCCTGCCCCAGGTCGAGGCTCACGCCTCCACGCGGGCTCAAGCGGCTGAAGCTGTTGGTCGTGTCGGCGGCAGGATCGAGCACATCCTGGAAGGGGATGTGGATGTAGTCGTAGCGAAACCCGCCCGAGAACGTGACATCGTCTATTCGCAGATCGGCGAGTGCGTAGCCGGCCACATCATAGCTGGGGCTTCGCACGTCGGTATTCAGGGTCACATCACCGGGATCGGCGGGATTCTCTTCGATCAACTGAATGTGCACTCTGTTCGACGCAGCGTCCGCGCCCAGGCGGAGGGAGAAGCTCCCGTTCGGGCGAGGCGTCGTCCATCGCCAGTCGAGATTGCCTCCGAGGGTGCGGTTGGCGGTGAAGGATCTGACGTTGTTGTCCGGCGCCTGATTGACGTTGAATCGTTCGGCGCGAGTCCGCCGGACGTAGGTCGTGAATGTCGCACGGCTGCTCCCCAGCGGTGTGTAGCCGGACACTGATGCCTGAAGCTGATTGAGATCTTCGAAGTCGCCTACCGTGAAGTTGCCTCGTGGGGTCGTCTGGAAGATGCTCTCCGGCAGGGAGCCAGCCGTCTCGGCCCGCGACTCGGCACCGAACGCCTGAAAGCTGATCCCGCGAGCCGTGCCTCTGCGGCCCAGGTTGATGAAGGCATTCAGATTCTCGGCTCCGGTGGCCTCGCGCCAGCCGTCCTCGTTCTCGTAGCCTCCGGCAACGTAGTAGTCCCAGAGGCCGCGCGTGACTCCGCCAACAGATGCCTCCGCGGAGTAGGACCCAAATGAGCCGCCGGACGCCTCCACTTCCGCGTCGAGTGGTCCGCTGCCTCGCCTGGTAATGAGGTTCACTGCACCACCCAGCGAGTTCGGGCCGAGCAGAGAGCCGGACCCACTGAGCAGCTCCACCCGCTGCACGTGCTCCATTGGAAGGAGATCGAAGTTCACCTCCGCCGCATCTGCCTCGTTTTGACGTACTCCGTCCAGAAAAACCGAGATGCCGGGCGGCAGCCCGACCACCGGGCCGGCGCTGAAGCCGCGACTGCTCAGGTTCAGTTTGAATGGGCTTCCGAGGTCATCGTAGAGCGAGATGCCGGGCTGCGAAGCCAGCGCATCCGCGAGGAGCCTCGGCTCCCAGGCGTCGATCGCCTCTCCAGTCACCGTGGAGATGCGTGCAGGGATGCCTGAGCCGATTATGGGACCGGCGGTCGGTGCGATCGAGCTGGTCACCTCGATCGTCTCGAGCGTCGTCACCCGGGTTGTATCACGCGAGGTCGAATCAACGTGCTGAGCACCTAGAGGCATCGCGCAAATGCCCAGCGCCGCCAGGACAGCACCTAATCCACGTATGAACATCAAGAATTTTCCGGATGAATTGGAGAATCGATCACCGCATCAGCCAGCCATCCTTGGACACGGCCTTTCCCGCCCTGCGGGCCAGTCTGACTCCAAGCTCACGCTGCGGTGAAGAGGCGGGATCTTGGCGGCAGGAGGGGGTAACGCGACGGTGAGGTCTCGCCGCACGCGCTGGGCCATCGTGCATAACCGTGGCGGCCCGGCGGGGAATACACAGCTACAACGCTTCGATACTTAGGGTCTTACTGGCGCCCCACATCCGCAACTGGTCGGGCCTCATTGCCCTCCAGCCAGCCGATGATTTTTTCCTTGACTGCCGAAGCGCCTTCGCCAGGGTTGGCGGGAAAGCTGGTGACCGGCGATCCATCGCGAAGTACCTGCCAGCTGGTGGCAGGCTGCCCGTCGCGAGCGCCGCTCCGTATAGCGTCGTACTCCTTGCCCTGCCAGAACACCGTCACACGCTCCGCCATCGCCTTCCCCCTGTTGAGGTTCCACATTCAGGGTGCCTCTCTCAGGCGGGAATAGCGGTGACGAATATCACGTGTACGCGCTGAGACCGGTAATGGCCTGACCCACGATCAGCGAATGCATGTCGTGGGTTCCCTCATAGGTGTAGACCGATTCGAGGTTGGCCATGTGCCGCATGGAGTGATACTCGGCGAGAATCCCGTTGGCGCCGAGCAGCCGGCGTGCTTCCCGGGCGATGTCGCACGCGATGTTCACGTTGTTGCGCTTGCAGAGGGAGACCTGGTCCGGAGTGAATGTGCCGGAGTCCTTCAGACGCCCGAGCTGGAGCGTCATGAACTGCGCCTTGGTGATCTCCGTCAGCATGTCGGTCAGACGAACCTGCTGAATCTGGGTGGCCGCAATCGGCTTGTCGAACATGACGCGGTTCCCGGCGTAACGTAGCGCCTCGTCGTAGCACGCCATGGCTGCGCCGATGGCCCCCCAGGCAATTCCGTACCGCGCCTGCGTCAGGCACATCAGCGGACTCTTGAGGCCACCAGACTTCGGCAGAATCGCATCTTTCGGAAGGTGAACGTCCTGCAGGTGGATTTCACTCGTGTCCGACGCCCGAAGCGACAGCTTGCCTTTCTGGTCCTTGGCCGCGTAGCCCTTGGTGTCGGTAGGCACAATGAAGCCGCGAATCGACTTAGGGTCTTTGACGTCACCGGTTTTAGCCCAGATGATGGAAACGGTCGCCTGGGACCCATTGGTGATCCACATCTTCGTGCCGTTGAGGACCCAGCCGTCCTTGGTCTCGCGGGCGGTAGTGATCATGCCGCCGGGATTGGATCCATAGTCGGGCTCGGTCAGACCGAAGCAGCCGATCTCCTGACCCGATGCGAGCAGCGGCAGCCACTTCTTCTTCTGATCATCGGAGCCGAAGGCGTAGATCGGATACATCACCAAGGCACCCTGAACGGAAGCGAAGGAACGGATTCCGCTGTCGCCCCGCTCGAGCTCCTGCATGATGAGGCCGTACGCCACGTTGTTGAGCCCGGCACAGCCGTACTCCTCCGGCAGGTTGGCCCCGAAGAGACCCAGCTCGGCCATGCCGGGAATCAGCTGCTTGGGAAACTTTCCCTCTATGTAGGCCTGCCCGATGACCGGGATGAGATTCTCGTCGACCCAGGTGCGGACGGTATCCCGTACCGCGCGCTCGTCCTCGGACAGGAGCGAGTCGAGGTTGAGAAAGTCGACGCCAGTGAACTGAGAAGCAGCGATCCCGGTGGCCATCAGGTGCCTCATGCGGAAGTCGGAGGTGTTGGGCGGGAATATAACAGTGCGGCAGCAGCGGGTTCGTTAGCGCTCGGGTGTCATCCCAAACGTATGTAATCGCGGTCGATCCCTCGCTCGTCGCGGAATGACTCGCAGTCATCGATTGGTCGGCTTGCCCGTGTACCGGCCTGCCGGGTTACCATCCTCTTCGCAGCCGGTATCACACCGACTACCCGGGCCTTCTCGCGAAACGTTCTGCCATGATCGATTCGGAGCCCGGTCTCCGCCTGCCACTGGTGCACCATCTCGTGCAGCATCGTGTGCTCGATTTCGGGCCACGGGTGCCGGGCCAGGTGCCGGCGGCTGATCGTGATCTCCAGCGGCTTACCCGACCGAATCTCCACGGCCAGCTCACCCAGTCTGGTCCGCATCCGGCTCGAAAGGCGGATCGGAATCTCGCCGAGAGCTCCCCCGAAATGCTCCGCGTTCAGCCGCTGGTGAAGCTCGGTGAGCCGGTGCAGGAGAACGAGGTCGCCCGGGCGAGCGCGCTCGCGTGAACATGGACGTGGACGAGTTGGCGCATGCTCCTCGACGGGAAAGGCGAGGAACTCAAGCTCGGCGGCCCGCCGCAGCGCCCTTGGTACGCGCGGGTTGAGGAATCGCACGATCGCCTTCAAGACTCGATCAGAGGCAAAGGCGTAGCCGCGGTGAATTCTCAGAACGCGCTTACTGAAGCTGAGCATCACGGTACGGTTGGTATGGATGACCACCCGATCTATTTCCCGCAGGCCCAGAGTCGTCAGACGCTCTGGAAGACATTCCTCCAAAGCCTTCACAGTCCCTGATCGCCGCCGGCGACCGACACCGCAACCTTGGGGACCCCCTGACGGGCGAACGAGAACGTGTCCGAAGGCAGGAAATGCCGGTTAGCCGAATCCCAGCGAAAATGCTGGATGTGCACGGCCTGGGCATCGATCCTGACCAGGTTGAACACCGAGGGACGTCCGCCTCGAACCCGAAAGCTGTGTGTGCCCGAAGTGCTGACCGCCAGCGCACCCTGGATCTGGCCCGCACCTTCCTGATGGTCGTGGCCGCACAGAATCACGTCCGCTCCGGTGGCCAGGAGCCGCTTGTGCACGGAGCGCCAGCGGGCCAGCCCCATGCGGCCGGACAGCCCGCCCGCAAGCACGTTGTGATGAAAAGTGAGAACACGAGCGGTTCCAGGCGGGGTCGCCGCAAAGATTTTCTGTACCCGATCTGTTTCGGAGCGCGGCAGATGACCCTTCACGGCCACGTCCCGGAGCCTCCATGTCATGGAGCCGAACGCCACGCCGTAGCTGCTGAGCGCCCCCGCTATCACCGCCCCGGGAATTTCGAGTACCGGGCGGAGATGGTCGAAATACAGGTTGTACTTGGCGTACTTCAGCTTTTCCCCGAGAAGGCCGAGCGGGCTCTTCCACCACTCGATGTCATGGTTGCCTGGTACGACGATCGGAGGCGAGGTGAGGCGCACCCGTTTGACGAACAGGTGTGCCGCCTGAAACTCACCGTGCCGGGCCCGCTGTGTGAGATCGCCTGAGACCACGACCGCCGATGGCTTCAGGGTGGGAAGAAAGTTGTCGAGCGCCTCGATCTGCTTGAGGTCGGCGTAACCTCCGAAGTGCAGGTCGGAGAGGTGGACGATCGTAATGTCGGTCGTTGTCACCAGATCACTCGGAGCCGGTACGTCAACGTGCCCTCGCCATTGGCCGGCACCCGCACCCGAAATCGCGAGATCGTGGAGGAAACCTTCTCCGCCGGCACCGAGCTCGACACGACGCTCCACTCGCCCGCACGCTCCTCCTGCACCAGCACGGTGACCGCGCTATCCGTCGCATTCTTGAGTGTCACCCTGTAATCGGCGGTCGCCACGGTGTGAACACCGCGGGTCCTGGTGCTGTCCCGTCGGGTGACGTAGCCCGTTTGCACCCGCTTTGCGGTAATGTCGAAGGCATTTCCAGCGTTCAGCTTGACATCGTTGCCCGCCGGTGTGTGCTCGATGGAGGCTTCACCTACGAGCTGGAGCCCGCCGGCGCTATCCGGCTGGTATAACCGCGCAGTACCTCCAGGCAGGGGGCGGTCACCGAAGTCCGTCTTTCGCGGCCGCGTAAGCGCGTACTCTACCTCCACCGGCGGTTGGGTCTCCTCTCCCTGCTGCGGCAGAAATCCCCAGTAAGGCACGTCCCCGTGAACGATGTAGTTCCTCTCGTACTTGACCCCGGCCGGCTGAAACAAAGCCACCGATGTCGTCAGTCCCGGGAGCAGGGTGGTGCGCCCACCGAGACTGTACAGGTGGAACTCGCCAACCCGCTGCTCACCGGCGAACTGATCGGCGGCCGCGGCCTGCGCCGCCTCCATCCTCATCTCGCGCATCAACGGCTGGGGAGGCCGCTTGGGTTGCGCCTGGCCCACCTCACCCGCCAGGAGGTGAACCTCGGCATCCTCCGCACGTAGCGACTGAGAGGCGAGGACTGCCATGCCGGTGACTCGAGCATCGGCTCGGCCCAGCACCACCTGATAGCTCGCCTGCCAGGAAGCACCGCCCGTGAAGTAACCCAGCCGGAGCTTGTCCACCCCCTGAGCGCTCCGAATCGAGAGATTGGCAGTGGGCTCGGCAACCACGACATCCGCCGGATAAAGCGGGATTCCCGGCTGCGTGAAGCTGATGCGGCCATCGGGTAGTTGAAGCCTGAGCGGATCGACGCCGAGCACCAAAGCGCTGATCGTGTCGACCGATCCTGCAGGACCAGGGGGCAGGCGGAAAACGAGCCGCTTTCCGACAGAGCGTCGCAGCGCGCTGCCCTCGTCGACCGCGCCATCATAGGAGATACCCATCAGCGTAACCGACGAATCGAGCGAAAACACAGACGCTGGATTCAGTGCGCCCAGCGTCAGCCGCTGCACCGAAGCCCCACGGGGAACCGTTACCGGAAGGGTTCGCCGCATCAGCACTCGGCCGTCGTTGTAGATGGTGAGGGAGGTCTGGGCGTGCGCGGCGGGGCAGCGGGGCAGCGGGGCAGTGACGGCAAAAAGCACCGCTGCAGTACCCAGAAACCACTTGCGCGAACTTCCTCTGCCCCGCCGCCCCGCTGCACAGCTCACTCCTGCCCCGCTGCCCCGCTGCCCCGCTTCTATTGCCGTCATTTGAGATACTCCATCGCCACTCGGGTGACGATTCGACGAACGATGATGTAGGTGGCCAGCGCCGCGATAGCCGCATACATCCGGGCGGTCGGGTCGGCTGGAACTCGGAGGGCAACGTACAGCGCCATCAGTACGGTCGCCGCGATGGAGATGCGGTGCCCCAGCCGACTTGCACGCGTCTCTCGCTCGGCACGGCAGGCCGGGCACAGCTCGCCCCAGGGCAGACCCGACAGACGGCGGCCACACCTGGCGCAGGGGACCTCAGGCAGCCCGCTGGGCGACAGCATTGCCGAATTCCGAGGTTGAGGCGGTGCCGCCCAGGTCGCGGGTGCGAATGTGGTCCCGCACGATCGTCAGCGAAATGGCTTCGCGTATCCGCTGCGCCCGGTCGAGCTCGCCCAGGTGATCGAGCATCATCGCGGCGGCGAGGATCTGGGCCGACGGATTGGCGACGCCCTTGCCGGCGATGTCGGGGGCGCTGCCGTGGACCGCCTCGAAGATCGCCGCCTTGGTGCCGATGTTGGCGCCGGGCGCCAGCCCCAGGCCGCCGACCAGCCCAGACACCTCGTCGCTCAGGATGTCGCCGAACATGTTGGTGGTGACCATGACGTCGAACTGCTCCGGCCTCAGTACCAGCTGCATGGCGGTGTTGTCCACGATCATGTCGTTCGACTCGACCCTTCCATCATATTCCTGCGCCACGGCGCGGCCCACCTCGAGAAACAGGCCGCTCACCATCTTCAGGATGTTCGCCTTGTGAACGATCGTGACCTTGCGGCGGCCGTGCTTGAGCGCGTACTCGAAGGCGTAGCGCACAATGCGCTCGCAGCCGGTGCGGGTGACGATGGCGAGGGATTCACCCACGGCACGCGGATCATCGCCGATCGCGACGAAATGCTCGACACCGATGTACAGGCCCTCGAGATTCTCGCGAACGAGCACGATGTCCACGTTCTCGAAGCGGCCACCCGGAATGATGGTGCGAGCGGGCCGTACGTTCGCGTAGAGCTCGAATTCCTTCCTGAGGCCTACATTCACCGAGCGGAACCCGGTACCGACCGGCGTGGTAAGCGGCCCCTTCAACGCCAGCGAGTTCTTGCGGATACTCTCGACCGTTGCATCCGGCAGCGGCGTACCGGTGGCGTCGACAGCCGCCATTCCGGCAAGCTCCTCATCCCAGTTGAAGCGGAGGCCGGTGGCTTCCAGCACCTTGACCGTCTCAGCGGTGATTTCGGGACCGATGCCATCTCCCGGAATCAACGTGATGTCGTAGGTCATTGGCCGCCGCTGACGGGGAGCACGGCGGCGATGGCGGCGTTCACTGCCTCATTCGGAGTCGTGCCGCGACCCAACGCGACAGAACGCCAGATCACCTTGCCGCTCCGGGCATCGGCGAGCACCAACGACAGATCGGCGCGCATCCTGCCATCGGGCTCGGGCCCGAAGCCGAGCGCCGCCGGAACCAGCGCGATGCGGCCACCAGCCACGGCCATGAGACTCCGCAACGAGGAGCGCAGAGGATCCGGAATGACGTCGATCTTTGGACCCCGGAGCACCGCCTGACCCATCTGATCGGGGTCGGCCAGATATCCGGCTGAACGCCGTGCCATCTTGCGCAGCTCGCGTGGCGGTACCCAGGTCACCTCGGGTGCACGGTTTCCCAGGCCCTCGCTGATGAGCGAGTCTACTTGTTCCAGCGCCGCTCGGCGCTCGCGGTAGGAGCTGTATGCGGAGTCGGATTGAAGCGCAGGGTCGGCGACGACCAGGGTCATCGGGAGGATGGCTACCGTCTGCCCTGTGAGGCGTGACGCGGGCAGAATGGCAGTTGGTGGATCGGCGGCTGTGGCGGCGGCGGCCGGTTCTCGCCGGCTACCACCGCACGCCGGAACGGCCAGCACCAGGAGTGGCGTCAGCCGCATCAACATTCGAATTGTGGGTGATTGCATGGGAGAAGCGTAATTGAAGAAGCGTGAACCGTAAACAGTGAACAGTGAACAGGCACCACCTCAGCCCTGTTTACTGTTTACCGTTCACCGTTCGCGCTTCTCACTCGAGCGACAATCCCCCGTCCACCACAATCGTCTGGCCCGTGATGTGTCGCGCCGAGTCCGAGCAGAGAAATGAGATGACATGGGCGACATCGTCCGGCTCGGCCACCCGCCCCAGCACCGAGCTCTTCTGGGCTCGTTCGATGACTTCGGATGGCAGCATGCCCATCCGTTCGGTTCGGATGAATCCCGGCGCTACCGCATTCACGTTCACGTTGGCCGGGCCGAGCTCCACGGCGGCAGCACGCGTGAGGCCCAGAAGTGCGGCCTTGCTCGCGGCATAGTTCGCCACCCCGAAGCCGGGGCGCTCGGCCTGATGCGCGCTCACGCTGACGATCTTACCGTAGTGCTGGCCCCGGAAGATCGGCGCCACCGCGCGTATGCAGTTGAAGGCGCCGGTCACGTTGGTCTCCAGGACTTCCGACCACGCTGCGGCCGACAGCCGCCACAAGGCGCCATCGTTGGCAATGCCCGCGTTGTTGATGAGAAAATGAACTCCGCCGAGCTTCTGCTTGGCCTCGGTGACGAATTGCTCGACGGCGTCCCGATCCCGAACGTCGCAGCGGCGCGCATAGACTTCCACGCCCAT
>OBLS010000425.1_pt1 | contig 14948 bp, 13 predicted proteins | sample 1519901 | NCBI WGS metagenome assembly OBLS01 (sample SAMEA3113585, study PRJEB22503) | soil metagenome | reverse complement strand
TCACACAGCGGCGAGGGTGGGATTCGAACCCACGGAACGGTCTCCCGCTCGGGCGCTTTCAAGGCGCCTGCACTAGTCCACTATGCGACCTCGCCCCGGTTGGGTCTGGATGGATTCCACAGGGGCGTGGTGCCGCACCGACTCCATCCACAGCTCAGCCACGAGCAGGGGCGATCCTACCGTGGAGCTTGCTGACCCTGTGGCACGCTGAACCGATGCGAGCGATCATTGCGGCGGAGCCCGGTGGTCCGGAGGTCCTGCAGATTCGCGAGGTCGACGCTCCGGTTGCGGGAGCCCGACAGATCTTGATCAGGGTCGTTGCCGCCGGCGTCAACCGGGCGGATCTCTTGCAGCGGCAGGGCCACTATCCGCCGCCGCGGGGCGCCAGCCCGATTCTAGGTTTGGAGGTTTCCGGCGAGGTGGCCGCTCTCGGGGACGGCGTTACGGGCTGGAAAGTCGATGACGCGTGCGTGGCCCTGCTGGCCGGAGGCGGCTATGCCGAGTTCGTAGCCGTTCCCGCTGATCAGGTACTTCTGCCACCGGCTGGCGTGGATTTGGTGACGGCCAGCGGTGTGATCGAGGCTGCGGCCACTGTCTACACCAACCTCAATCGCGTTGGGCTCCGAGCTGGCGAGGTCTTCCTGGTGCACGGCGGATCGGGCGGCATCGGCGCGTACGCCATCCAGTACGCCAAGGCGATCGGCGCCACAGTGATCACGACCGCCGGTCGACAGGACAAGATCGACTTCTGCCGGTCGATCGGCGCTGATCATGCACTGTCGTACCGCGAAGACTGGCCGAGGGCGGTGAAGGACATCACCAACGGTCGAGGAGTCGACGTGATCTTGGACAACATGGGCGCCAAGTACCTCGAGGATCACGTACGGCTGCTGGCCACCGGCGGGCGACTCGCGGTGATCGGCATGCAGGGCGGCAGCAAGGGCACCCTGGATCTCGCGGCATTGTTCGCCCGTCGCGCCTCAATCAGCGCATCATCCCTTCGCGCCCGTCCTATCCCGGAGAAGGCCGATATCTGCCGTGCGGTGGCCGAGCATGTCTGGCCGTTGATCGAGTCGGGTTTGATCAAGCCGCCTCCACAGACGACCTACCCGCTAGCACAGGCAGCGTCGGCGCACGCTCAACTGGAGTCAGGCGACAACATCGGCAAAATCATCCTTACCGTGGGCTTAGGTTAGACCTGCCGCCGTTTGGGGCGCGTGCGCGGCCGTTCTTACGATCTCGCCTCGTCTTTCCGCACAAAGCCACAAATGCGCGGCGCTCGTGCGCGATCTGGCCCCGTGTTTCCGCACAAAGCCACAAATGCGCGGCTTTCCTGCCCAATACGGCCTCGTCTTTCCGCACAAGGCCACAGATGCTCGGCCCTCGTACGGGATCTCGCCTCATCTTTCCGCACAAAGCCACAGATTCGTCGGGGGCCCCGGGCTAGCCACGACCTTCGAAATGGCGTGTCCACTCCTGATCGAACTTCTTGGGCAGTCCTCGCGCCCCGCGCTCCTCCAAGGCAGCCCGAATTCGGTGAAGTGTCCGAAGTGGGCGTTCATATATCCCGTTGGACTGAATCACGATCAGCCGCCAGCCCAGTCGCTCGAGCACCTCGCGGCGATCAAGATCATGTGCCCATTGCGTGTCGTCGAAGGCATGCTGCCGCCCGTCGTACTCGACGATCACCTTCAATGACTGATAGCAGAGGTCGAACCGCCATTGCCAGTTGCCGGCGCTGTCTCGCAGAACCACATTGACTTCGGGCTCGGGAAGACCAGCGAAGACGATAAGCAGTCTCAGGCGAGTTTCCATCGGCGAGTCAACGCCAGCGCGTACGAGAGCGGCCGCCTGACGTGCCCTCTTTGCGTTGCGGCCCAGCCAAACCTTTGCAGCTTCAACCAATTCGCCGGGATCAAGCACGGTTGCCTTCACGAGACTGTCACCAGCTATCACGAGGTCGATCAGGCTGACTCCAACGCTGGCAAGATCCAGAAATGACTGGGCCGGTGTCGATACAGTCAGTCCTCGGTGCGAGACCGTGCGAGCGGTTTCCCGAGCCAGATGTGCTGCCACGCCGCGGCGGCGGCACCGCGCTTCGCGCGAAACCATGCTGACGTGGATGTCGGGCGAATCCGGCGCAACTCCACCCCAAAGCCTGACAGCCGTGTGGTGGCTCACGTGAGATGCCGCTGGCAAGCGCTTCATCACGGTGGCGGCACGGATCTTGAGCGATGACGTGTCCGGCGCGGCGACGTAGGTGTCGTAGAACAGGCGGTCAAAGCTTGGTCCGAGCAACTCAGTCAGTGGAAGGCCGATCGCTCGCGCACGCGCTCTCGTCATCACAGTGGGCGCGGCATAACTGGTCACGAGGAAATCGTGATGACCAACAGCGATTCGCGGAAGCCCCGCTTTTGAGACTGTGGATGGAACGGTCCCTGCATTTGCGCGCTGTGGATAACTCGCGGCTCAGGGAAACGGGCAGACTCATCTATGTCGGTGGCCTTGTGCGGAAAGATGGGGCCGGCACGGATCGGATACGGGGCGCTGAGCATCTGCGACCTTGTGCGGAAAGACGAGACCACAATGGGCAGGAAAGCCGCACATCTGCGGCCTTGTGCGGAAAGACGCGAGCAAGGACGGCCGGGTCCGGCCGTGGCGCGCAGGGGCACGGGTAGAGGAAGGGTTCCGGGTACGGGTCCGGCCGCGGCGCGCAGGGGCACGGGCAGAGGAAGGTCCGGGTACGGGCCCGGCGGCGGCGCAGCAGGGACAGAGGTCCGAACAGACTGGGCAGGTGCGGCACAGGGCCGAGCCAAGATGTCCGAACTGGATCCGCGTCTCGGTCGTGGCGCCACCGGCCAGGACTACGACGTCCAGGCCCGCCAAAGACTCGCGTACTCGCTACGGGCGGCGACCAGTTCTTCGTGGCTGCCCAACTCGGCGATCCGGCCGTCGATGACGACCGCAATCCGGTCGGCGTCATGCGCGGTATGCAGGCGGTGGGCGATGGCGACGACGGAACGACCCTCGAGCAGGGCAGCCATCGACCCTTCCAGGTGCCGGGCGGTCCGAGGGTCGATCAGCGAGGTTGCTTCGTCGAGGACCAAGGTGTGGGGGTCAGCTACCACCAGCCGGGCCAGGGCTATCTGCTGCGCCTGCGCCGGGGTCAGGGCCATGTTGCCGGAGCCCAATTTGGTGTTCAGCCGTTGCGGTAGCCGCTCCACCCAATCCCAAGCGTCGACCGTACGCAGCGCCTCGACGACGCGCTCGTCCGGCGAATCCTCGCGAGCCAGAATGATGTTGTCCCGCACAGTGCCGGCGAAGACGTGATGCTCCTGGGTGACGAGCGCAACCTCGGTGCGCAAGACCTCCAGTGGCAACTTGATCGCTTCCACACCGCCGACCCTCACTGACCCGGTGCGCGGGCCGTTTACCCCGGACAGCAGGCGACCCAGCGTCGACTTGCCGGATCCGCTCGGTCCGACGATCGCCAGTCGCTCGCCCGGACGCAGATCGAGATCGACGCCGTGCAGCACGTCGCGCCCTTCACGGTAGGCGAAGCGGACCTCCTTGGCCGACACCCTCGTGTTCGCCGGCAGCTTGTCGCCCGGTTCCCGATCTTGCGGCACGGCAGCGATGCCCAGCAGCCGCGTGGTCGAGGCAATGCCGATCTGCAGCCGATCAAGATTGCGAACTAGCCGCTCCAACGGCTCGATGAGCGCCTGCAAATACAGCGTGGCGGCGGTGATCTGGCCGAGCGTGACCCAGCCGTTCACATAGGCCCAACCACCGACCAACAGCAAGATCACCAGCGGAGTGTCGTAAGCCAGCCCGAGCAGGCTGAACAAGATGTTCCGGAGCGCCATCGTGTACCGCTCGGCTTGACTCGCCACAGCTATGTCGCCGTCACCCCGCTCGATCCGCTTGGCTTGCAACCCGAGCGCCTCGATGGTCCGGGCGCCCTCGACCGTCTCGGTGAGTGTGGAATTGATCTCCGAGTAGGTCCCACCTTCGGTGATGTATCCCTTCGGCGCCCGCGCGATGTAGCGCCACGCTCCGACGACCACCAGCGGCGTCGTGAGCAGCAGCGGCACGGAGAGCAGCACGGAGTTGAGCAGCATCGCCACGATGGTCAGCAGAGCGGTCATGCCGGCAATCACGGCCTCGGGCAAGCCGTAGCGCACGCTCTCGCTCATGGTGCCGACATCGCGCGTCACGCGGGTGACCAGGTCACCGGAACTGGCGCTCTCCACCTTCCCGAGCGGCAGGCGCAGGACCGTACGTACGACGTACTCGCGTGCCTCAGCCAGTAGAGCCTGGCCGAAAACGACCGACGCCATCAGGGCGAAGAACGTGGCTGCGGCTTGGACGATCACGACTCCGGCCACGGCCAGGGTGAGGCCGTTCAGTCTGGCGGCGAGCGTCGCGGGTTCGGCGGCCTCGTCGACCAGAGAGCCCAGAATCCGCGGTACCGCCAGCCCGGCCAGTGCCGCCAGCGCGTGCAGGATCAGCAGGGTGGCCACCAACAACCGCCGCCGGCTCAACATCCCGCCGACAAAGCTGGCCACAGCCGTCCGCTCCGCCACCGGGAGTCCACGTTCGGGGCGGCGGGAAGCGGCGAAGAACTCCGTCGCCCGGCGTTCGCGAAGCAGATGACGTCGTCGCCACTCGGCCAGCCGCTGGCCTACAGATCCGGCGCCCGAGGGGTGCAGCTGGTCAGGGATTCTTGGGTTGGCCGCACTGGGTCGCCACGTTTCCGCCGATCCCGGAAGCCCAATCTCCTGGAGCTCAGACATCGACGTTCTCCAGGTTCCGCGACACTACGCCGCGATATTCGGAACTGGTTTCCAGCAGCGAGTGGTGGGTACCGACCTCGACGATCTTGCCGTCCTTGAGCAGCGCCACCTCGTCGGCGTAGTGCAACAACAACGGCGAGGCAGAGATGACGATCGTGGTCCGCCCAGCCCGGTGAGCAGCCAGCCGGCTGGCGATCAAGGCTTCGGTGTGCGCGTCCACGGCCGACGTGGGCTCGACCAGGATCAAGATCTCTGGATCAACCGCAAGGGCCCGGGCCAGGACCAGCCGCTGCCGCTGGCCGCCGGAGAGTCCTCTGGCCCGCTCCTCGAGCACGCCCTGCCAGCCGCCAGGCAGCGCCTCGAAAACATCCTCTGCGGCCGCGATGTGCAGCGCCGTTTCGGCCTCCGCCAAGCTGAGCCGGCCGTGTGGATCGATCACCTCCTGCAGCGTGCCGGCGAACAGCTGGCTCTTGGTGTCAACGACCAAGATCAGGTCGCGGACCTCGGCCAGCACGGCATCGGCAAGATCAACGGAGCCGAGGCTCACTCCGGAGCTGCGCTCGGCCAGCTCCTTGGCCTTGAGGGCGAGCTCCGCCCGGGCTTGCTGGCGGCGCTCTCTAGTGCGGCGAGCCGTGCGGCCCTTGACGCCGTCATCGATGTCCAGGCTTGGCGGCTCGGACTCCTCCGGCAGGTAACGGCCCAGGCGGTCAGCCAGCGCGGCCGCTTCGTCGGGCACCCCAGATACCACCATGGTCAATCGACCTGGCTGGCCGACGAAACCGGACGCCGCATCCCGAATCGGGGCACCGGTCGGTAACTGCAGGGAGGGCTGCGGGGTCGACCAGGGCGGCTGTTGGCCAAGGGCTGCGATGGTCTTTCGGGCAGCGACCACCGCGCGCACCCACTTCTGCGCCAGTTCGAAGAACGTCTGGATCGGCCAGATCATGAAGACCGCGTAGCCGAAGAAGCTGATCAGTTCACCGATGCTGAGGCGACCGGCGACCACCTCGCGAGCGCCAAGCCAGGTGAGCGTGACCAGGAACAGCCCGGAGAACAGCACACTGGCTGCATCCGTCGCCGCCTGCCACCGACCCGCTGCAACTCCCGCGGCCCGCGTCCGCTGCGACTGGTCTACATAGTTCCGCGCGAACGTACGCTCGCCGCCGATTCCGCGCAGGATGCGCAGCCCGGCGACGATGTCGGTGGCCAGCGACGTGAGCTCAGACGACCGTGTTCGCTCCGTCTGCTGTCGACGCTCCAATGGCCGTAGCAGCGGCATCGCCAAGACCACGAGGAGTGGAGCGGCGAGCAGAACTACCAGACCAAGCCACGGGGAGGTAGAGAGCACCAGACCCGCGATCACGAGATAGCTCACCAGTGCTCCGACGGCCCGGGTCCCGATCTCTGTCAGCGCGCCTAGATGGTCGGTGTCGTTGGAAGAGACACTGAGGACCTCGCCAGTCGGCACCCGTTGGGGCAGGACGTGGCCCAGTTGCGTGGCCTTCCGGGTCACCAACATCATCACGCTGAACATGGTGATCAGCCAGGTGCGGACGATCAGCGTGTGCCGAGTGACTCCCGCGGCAACACCGGCAAGAGCGAGGGCCAGGAGCACCATGCTGAGCCAGAACACCGTCGACAGGTCGCGCTGGGTGATGCCCTCATCGATCACTTTGCCGATCACATATGGACCAACCGAGCCGGGCAACCATTCGAAGGCGCCAACCACAGAGCTGACGATCAAGAGCCCCGCCTGTTGCTCCATCAGCCAGGCGATGAAGCGGCCGGGGCTGCGGGTGTCGGGATCCCGAAAGCGCTCACGCCGTCTTGGAGGCGCGCTCAAGTCGTCGCCGGCAGCCTGCCCAGAGGGGGCTGCGGGCGTACGGAATTCCGGGACGACCGGCGGGAAGTCTTGCATGACCGAACCACTGTATGGCGGGGTTCGGACAGGGCTCCAAAGGTTTTCCAGGGCTGTGGGCCCAGCCGTTCGGGGTCGGCACTCAGCCTAAGATCGATATCGTGACCAGTGATCAGGGAGGCGCGAACGAGGCGCCCGAGCAGCAGATGCAGGGCGTCGCCGGAGCGACCCCCGACGGTCGGGGATACGTGGTGACCCCTCAGGCGATGGCAGTCGAGGGCCCTCCCCAACCCGAGGTCCAGGACGCGTCCGGCAAGTCGGTGACCGACATGGTGGAGCAGCCGGCCAAGGTGATGCGGATCGGCAACATGATCCGGCAGCTGCTGGAGGAGGTGAAGTCCGCACCTCTGGACGAGGCGAGTCGCCAGCGGCTGCGGAGGATCCACACCGCGTCCATCAAGGAACTAGAAGACGGGCTGGCCCCCGAGCTCATCGAGGAGCTGGAGCGGATCACGCTGCCGTTCACAGACGAAGGGACGCCGACCGATGCCGAGCTGCGGATCGCGCAGGCGCAGCTCGTCGGCTGGCTGGAGGGACTGTTCCACGGCATCCAGACCGCCCTGTTCGCCCAACAGATGGCGGCTCGCGCCCAGCTCGAGCAGATGCGGCGAGCGTTACCGCCGGGATCGATGCCCGGGACGGCGGCTCAGCCCGAGATGCCGAACCGGGACCGCAGCAGCGGAATGTATCTGTAGCTACTCCGGTACAACCGCCATCGTCCCTCGGATGCCATCGATACGCGGTGGAGAGGAGAAGGGTGCCGAGAACCTCCTCGATCCCTCTTCCTGCCGAGTATGGGATAGCGGCGGAAACGCTTGCCTGGCCCGATGTACGTTCGCGGCTTGAGCAGGCGACCCAATACTGGTTGGCGACCACCCGGCCCGACGGGCGACCTCATGCCGTGCCGGTCGACGGCCTCTGGGTTGATGACGTCTGGTACTTCGGCGGCTCGCCACAGGCCATCCACCAACGCAATCTGCGCACCAATCGCGAGATCGTCGTCCATCTGAGTGACCCCATGGAGGCCGTGATCGTGGAGGGTCTCGCCAGCTGGCGCGTGGTGGCGTCGTCCGAGGCGCGCCGTCTTGCGGCGGCATCAAAGGCTAAGTACGGCTACTCGCCGCCGCTCGATGTCTACACATCAGGGGTCTGGGCTCTGGAACCTCAGCGCGTCCTCGCCTGGACGAACTTCCCCCGAGACGCCACGCGCTTCGACTTCGACCTAGACCCGCGTACGGACAGTCGCGGCTGACGTCACCGACGATGGGTTGTTCCCCGCACCCAGCGACCATCAGCCGAACCAGTGCAGCAGCTCGGCCACCGGACCGCCGTCGACGAACGAATCCGCGACCACGTCGGCGGCCTGCTGCACTTCGTCCGGCGCATCGCCGATAGCCACTCCGCGCCCGGCCCAGCGCAGCATCTCGATGTCGTTCCGCCCGTCGCCGAACGCCAGCACATCGGCGGGGTTGACATCAAGATCGTCTGCCACGTCCTGCAGCGCGCTTGCCTTGTTCACCCCAAGCGGAGCAATATCCAGCCAGGCACTCCATCCGACGAAGTAGGTCACGCCCTGCAGACCCAGATGTCGAGCCAGTCTGGTGAAATCCTCGTCCGACCGGTTGGGGTCGCGCAGGATGATGCGGGTCACCGGCCGGGCGCTGAGCTGCTCGATGCTCTCGATGATCATCTCGCCGGTCAGATCCCCGCCGGGGAAGTGATCATTGAGACGGTAACCGCGTCCAATCTCCTCGACCGCGATCAGCGTTCCAGGGGCAAACTGCACCACTCTCTTGATCACTTCTCGTGGATCGAAGGTGACCGCCTTCCGGATGTGTTGGGGCGGGTAGGACACGACAACTGCACCGTTGGAGGCGACTGAGGGTCCGGGCGGGAGTCCCAGCTCGTCAAAGATGGGCCGGGTGCCGTGCCATGACCGCCCAGTAGCGAGGACCACCGGCACGTCGGCGTCCACCACCATGCCGACGGCCTTCCGGATAGCCTCGGGAAGGGCGCCGTCATGATCGACGACGGTGCCGTCGATGTCGAGAGCGACCAGGCGTGGCCGCCAGCTCGCGGTACGGAAACTCATCGGCGGCGCGGTCAGGCTCCCGGGCCGACCGGCCGCAGGTAGTCACGACCCCCAAGGTAGGGGCGCAGAACCTTGGGAATGCGGACACTTCCGTCCGCCTGCTGGTGGTTCTCCAAGATCATCACGATCGTCCGGGCCATGGCGCAGAGCGTCCCGTTCAACGTGGCGACGGGTCCCGGGCCGCCCGGAAATCGGGTTCGAATGTTGAGCCGTCGCGCCTGGAATTCGGTGCAGTTGGACGTTGAGGTGATCTCCCGATAGCGCTGCTGAGTCGGCAGCCAGCCGTAACAGTCATACTTCCTGGCCGCACTGAGACCAAGATCACCACTGGCCAGTTCGAGAACCTGGAAAGGGATCTCCAGGTCGGCGATGAACTCCTTCTCCCAGGCCAGAAGCTTCTGGTGCTCCGCATCGGCATCTTCTGGGGCGCAGAAGACGAACATTTCGACCTTGTCGAACCAGTGGACCCGGAAGATGCCCCTGGTGTCCTTGCCGTGGGAACCGGCCTCCCGCCGGTAGCTCGGGCTGTAACCGGCATAACGCAGTGGAAGGGCGGCCGGATCCAAGATCTCGTCCGCGTGATAGGCGGCCAGCGGAACCTCCGCCGTACCGACCAGATAAAGATCATCTTCGACGAGGTGATAGACGTCCTGAGCCGCCTGACCTAAGAATCCTGTCCCTTCCATCGCGTGCGGCTTGACCAGAGCCGGCGGCAGGATCGGCGTGAATCCGTTCCGCAGCGCCACGCTCATCGCGAAATTGATCAGCGCCAGTTCCAGTTCGGCGCCCTGGCCGGTCAGGTAGTAAAAGCGGCTGCCGGACACCTTGGCGCCGCGCTCGATGTCGATGGCACCGAGGAGCTGACCGAGTTCCACGTGATCTTTCGGGACGATCCCTTCAGCGTCGAAGTCCCGCGGCTGACCGTGCGTCTCCAGCAGCGCGTAGTCGTCCTCACCGCCCTGCGGCACGCCGTCAGCGACGAGATTGCCCACCAGCTTGAGCATCTGATCGAAGGCCGCTGCCACTTCGGCGCGCTCGCCGTCGGCCTTCTTCACCAGGTCGGCGAGCTCTTTCGTTCGCTCGAGCAGCGCTTGACGCTGCTCGCCACTGGCCTTCGCCACGTGCTTGCCGAGTTCTTTCTGCTCGGCCCGGAGCTCCTCGTAGCGGGCGATCGCGTTGCGGCGGGTCTCGTCCGCAGCGAGCAGGTCGTCGACAAGCGACACCGACTCACCCCGAGCGCGCTGCGATGCTCGGACGAGGCCGGGGTCGCTACGGAGAACCTTGACGTCGATCACCCAGTCAGCGTACCGAGCCGTCGCGCCGGTCGGCTTCGGATAAGTAGGCGCCGACCAGTGGCATCCGTTGGCCGATTCTTCCGTCACTCCTCCAGCACTTGCCCGAGCACGAGCCGCCGAGCGGACTGGTCGGAAACCCAGTAAGCGGGCCGCCCCGATGGGATGATGGTCCACACCATGGTCCGCAGGCCACCGACTCGATCAACGATCGCCATCGTCATCGGGCTACTCGTGGCGTTCGTGGTGTGGACCTGGCTCACCTTCTCCTGGCCACCGCTGGTCGCCTTGGACCAGCGGTGGCTTGCCCCAACCATTGACATTGCCTCACCGACCGCCCAGCTCGTCAGCGCATGGGCGCTGCTGACCTGGCCGGGGTTGGTGTACGCCGCACTGGCGGGTCTGGCGCTGTGGGCGTACCGGCACCGGTTGCGCCAGCTCGCCATCGCCTTGATCTTGATCATCCCGCTGGCCTGGGGTGCCTCAGCGCTGCTGAAGGTCAGCCTGCAGCGGGAGCGGCCGGAACAGGGACTGGACCTGCTCACGTCGACCGGGTACGCCTATCCCTCTGGTCACACGACGGCCATCGTCGCGTCGACCATTGCCGCAGGCGCGACGTTCGCGGTGACCCGGCAGAACGCGCCGAGAAGGCTGCTGTGGGGATTGATCGGCGGCGTGCTGGTCGTCGCGGTCGGTGTCGACCGCTGGTTGAGTGGGGCGCATTACGTGTCGGACATCGTCGGCGGCGCGCTGCTGGGCGCGTTCGTCGCGTCGTTGTCACTGTTGGTGGCTGGAGTGAAGGTGCCGGTTCCGCATGAACTGGTCACCGACCTCGTACGCAAGGCTCCGCCGGCCGTCCCACGGGCGATGCAGAAGCGTTGCGCGGTGATCGTCAACCCGGCTCGGGTGACCGACTGGACGACATTCCGCCGTCATGTCGAGTACGAAGTGAAGACCCGCGGCTGGCAGCGCCCGCTGTGGCTGGAAACCAGCGAGGAAGATCCCGGCCGCGCCATGGCGCGGCAAGCTATCGAGGAGGGCGTTGATCTCGTGCTCGGCGCCGGTGGCGACGGCACTATCCGTGTCGTCTGCTCCGCCCTGGCCGGCACCGGCATCCCATTCGGCTTGATCCCCGCCGGAACCGGCAACCTGCTGGCCAAGAACCTCGGCATACCGCTCGACGAGGCGGCAGCTCTCAATGTCGCTTTTGACGGATTGGACAAACCAATCGACCTGGTCAAAGTCACCTTCGATGATCAAGCCAGCGATCATTTCGCGGTGATGGCGGGTATCGGGCTGGATGCGGTGATCATGCAGGGCACCAATCCGGACCTCAAGAAGGCGGTGGGATCAGCGGCGTACTTTCTCTCAGCCGCACAGAATGCCAAGCATCCGGCCCTGAACACGACCATCGAGATGGACGATGGCGCCCCCATGAAGCGTCGAGCGCATCTCATCGTGATCGGCAATGTCGGTTACCTCCAGGCCAACATCCAGCTGATTCCCGATGCCAAAGCGGACGACGGTCTGTTGGACGTGGTCATTGCCTCACCCCGCGGCATTCGCGACTGGGTGCGGCTCACCACGCGGGTGCTGATTCGGCAGCGGCGCCTTGATGATCAACTGGATCGGCTGACCGGCCAGCGGGTCAAGATCACCGTTGATCATCCCGACCAGTACCAGATGGACGGTGACACGGTCGGCGAATGCACCTCCCTGCTGGCCGAGGTGCAGCCCGGCGCCCTGCTGCTCCGAGTTCCTCGGCTGCGCCGCGAGATCACCGCTGGATCATCAGCCGTGACCGGCGACCCATCGACAAACGGCGCGTCACCGCCGGGAACGGTTGCGCCCTCTTCTCCGGACCTTGAGCCCCGTGAGCACACCGTGAGCCCGTAGGAACGGGCTCACGGTGTGTCGAAAGGGCTCAAAGTCGGGATGACGCTGGGCGGACAAGGGTGGGCAGGGAGCGAGCGATCGGCCAAGTGCACTGGGCGACCGCCCCCGGTTCAGCCCTGGAGGCGCTTGAGCCACTCGGCGGCGGCGGCGTAGTCAGCGTTGGAGGTTCCGCGTGGCACTCGAGGTTCGGTACGGTCCGCGCGCGGATAGCTGCCGAGGAAGACGACGTCGGCGCAGATCCGGTGGAGTCCCATCAGCGCCTCGGCCAGCCGCGCATCGGCGACATGGCCTTCGGCGTCGACTGAAAAACAGTAGTCGCCCAGGGTGCGCTTTGTCGGCCGGGACTCGATCCGGCAGAGGTTGACCCCTCGGCTGGCGAACTGCTCCAAGATCTCCAGCAGCGCGCCGGGATGATCTTCCCGCATGAACAGCACCATGGTGGTCTTGTCGGCGCCAGTAGGAGGACCGACCTTGCCAGGGCGGGAGACGAGGACGAAGCGGGTCACCGCATCCGGGTTGTCAGCGATCTCGGCGGCCAACGGCTCCAGTCCGAACTTCTCACCGGCGATCTTGGCGCAGATGGCGGCATCAAACCGCGAATCCGGATTGGCCACCTCCGCGGCAGCACCCGCTGTCGACCCGGACTCTGTTACCAGCGCCTGCGGCAACTTGGCGGCGAGCCAGTCCCGACATTGCGCGGCGGCATGCGGATGGGTCAGCACATTCCGGACCTCGTCCAACGGCGTGCCGGGCCGACCAAAAAGGGTGAACTGGACGGGTAGCAAGACCTCCCGGATGATCACCAAGGGGCCGCCGTAGGTCAGGTTGTCCAATGTCGCGGTGACTCCGCCTTCGACCGAGTTCTCGATCGGAACAAGGGCCGCCGTGACCTCGCCGGCCCGTACCGCATCGAGCGCCTGGCCGACCGTGGCGTAGGGAATTGGCTCGCCGGACAGCGCCGGCAGGCTCAGCAAGGCCTGATGCGAGAAGGTTCCGGCTGGCCCGAAGTAGCCATAGCTGGCCGGCGCGGATGCGAGCACCGGGTCAGGCTATCTCCGACACGGCCGTCAGTCGGCGAATATCGGGAGCTACGCGGCGATCCGTTGTGCGGCCCGATCACTGCGCTTGCCGACCGGAACGAGCGTGGTCGCCGCTCCCAGTCCGGACGGCGGCATGCCGACGTAGATCGACTCGGCTCGGGCGACCTGAAAGGTTTCGTGCCAGATCCCCACCGCACCAGGCACCTTGCGGGCTCTGTTGTTGAAGGCCGTCCATGCCGGACGGTGCGTCGCCTGCTGGTTGCTGGCGTACTCGTAGAGCTTCTCCACCGAATTCCAGTACTGCACAAGCCAGGGTCCACGCGGATTGAAGATCAATCGCGAGCCGAGAAACCCCGAATCCGGGTCTCGCGCCAGTTCCGCGAGCATCCCCGGCATCGCGCGGAACACCGGTAGCCAGAGGTCTGGCCGCCACGGCTTGTTGATCCGCATGCCGATGAGAAACAACACCAGATCACCGTCGTATTGGTGCGTCATCCGATGCGGATTGACTGATGGCATGAGACACTCCCTCAATATTGGAGATTGATACTCTCCAATATTGGCTAGTGGAACTATCCATTGTCAAGGAGTTCGATGAGGATTTCCGAGCTGGCGGCCCGGAGCGGGGTGCCGGTGGCGACCATCAAGTACTACTTGCGAGAGCGGTTGCTGCCACCGGGCTCGTTGACTTCAGCCACTCAGGCTTCCTACGACGACGCCCACGTGGAGCGGCTGCGGCTGATCCGTGCCCTCGTCGACTCCGCGGGCCTGTCCATTGCGCAAACCCGACAGGTGCTGCAGAGCGTGGACTCCCCGCCCGAATCGGTACATGACCTGCTGGGCGTGGCGGCGGAGGCCGTGAGCCGACCGGTAGCACCGGGGCATTCGCACGAACGTGTCCATGAGCTCATGACGCGATGGGGCTGGCGGATCGACACCAAGGACTGCACCGCTCATGCGTCCTTGGCTGAGGCGCTGAACGCGCTCGACTCGGCGGGCTTCGAGCTCCCGGAAGCCGCGCTCGAGGACTACCGGACCCACATGGAACAGATCGCTGAGCGGGAGGTGGCGAACGTACCGACAGACTCGCCGGAGTCGGCCGTGCGGTACGTCGCGCTGGGTACCGTCCTGATCGAGCCGGTGCTCCTCGCCCTCCGCCGAATGGCGCAACAGGAAGCTTCGGTCCGGCGCTTCAGCCCTCAGCCATGAGCCGCCTCGACTCGTTCATTGCGGGCCTGCCCAAGGCAGAGCTGCATGTGCATCACGTGGGCTCCGCCTCGCCGCAGATCGTCGCCCAGCTCGCGGAGCGGCACCCGGGGAAGGTGCCGAGCAACCCGGATGATCTTGCTCGATTCTTCCAATTCGACGACTTCGCACACTTCATCACCATCTATCTGTCAGTGGTCGACTTGATCAAGACAGCCGAGGACGTCCGGTTGCTGACCTACGAGGTCGGTGCCAACCTGGCGACCCAGAACATCCGGTACGCCGAACTCACTGTGACGCCCTACATCTCCATCAGTGATCAGTTGCCGGCCGAAGCGTTCCTGGAAGCGATCGAGGACGCCCGTGTCGCGACTGCCCGTGATCATGGAGTGGAGTTGCGCTGGATCTTCGATATTCCGGCGGACTTTGGCATCCCGGCCGCCGAGATGACCGCCTCGATCGCGTGTGATCATGACATCCCCGGCCTGGTGGGCTTCGGGATCGGTGGCGCTGAGCGTGGCTTTCCGCGGCCGATGTTCGCACCCTACGTCGATCGCGCTCGGGCAGCCGGCCTGCACAGCGTGCCGCACGCCGGCGAGACGACCGGCCCGCAGACCGTCTGGGACGCATTGCGCTTGCTCGGCGCCGAACGGATCGGGCACGGCACCTCGTCGGCGCAGGACCCGGCTCTGCTGGCATACCTCGCCC
>OBLS010000424.1_pt1 | contig 14954 bp, 16 predicted proteins | sample 1519901 | NCBI WGS metagenome assembly OBLS01 (sample SAMEA3113585, study PRJEB22503) | soil metagenome | reverse complement strand
GCTCCTCGAGGCCGTCAAGGGGGATACGGGAGGTGGGGCGTCGATGCCGAGACGGATGGTTTAGTCAGCGAGCCGAACGCGGCCGGTCAGGCGTCCGGCTCGCGCAGCAGCGTCGGCGGCGACGAGTCCATCGCGAACGAGGGCACCAACCGCGTCGACGATCCGATCGACCGGGAATCCCGTCTGCGCCGCGAGCTCGCCAACGCTGGCCGCCTGCCGCCGCAAGACATTCACGACCCCGCCCCTCACCTGTCGCATCGAACCCTCGAACGGCGCGGCCCGACGCTGTGTTATCCGGCTGCGTCGAGACCTCGAACGGGAGCGGCAATCGGCGATCGGACATGCCTCGCATCGCGGTTCGGGCCGGCAAACTTCGCGACCGAGATCCATGAGCGCCTGGTTCCATTCGGCGGGGTGACCGCGGTCGAGCCACCGCCCGGCCTCCTCGTCGATGGTGTCCCTCCGTACTTCTCCGGGCTCGCGTCCGAGTCGAGCGCGCGCAACGACGCGTCGCACGTTCGTGTCGACCGCCGCGATCGTCGCGCCGTAGGCGAACGATGCAATCGCAGCCGCCGTGTACGGACCGACCCCGGGAAGCCGCTTCAGCTCGTCGGGATCTGCGGGCACTCGTCCACCGTGATCGCGGACGATCGCACGTGCGGCTTCCGAAAGAGCCACGGGACGTCGGTTGTACCCGAGCCCCTCCCAGACGCGCACCACGTCGGCTCGCGACGCATGCGCGAGCGCCGCAACGGTCGGGAACCGGCCGAGGAACCGTTCGAACGCCGGCACGACACGGGCGGCCTGGGTCTGCTGGAGCATGACCTCGGAGACGAGGACAGCGTAGGGATCGCTCGTCCCGCGCCACGGATAGGCGTGGCGTCGCGGCTCGAACCACTTCATGAGGGGTTCCGCGAGGCTCGTTGCGCCGCTACGCTTCGACGGGAGGGTCATGGCCACGATCCGGGACGTCATGACGAGCGAGCTCGTGACGGTCGAGCCAGGAACGACCGTCGCGGAGGCCGCCACCATCATGGGTGCGCATCACGTCGGCTCCGCGCTCGTCTTCGGCGACGGCGGGATGGCCGGCATCTTCACCGAACGCGACATCCTCCGGGCGCTCGCGAGCGACTTCGACGCGGCCCGGCACGCTGTCGAGCAGTGGATGACTCCCCATCCCGCGACCATCGTCGCGGACGCCGGACTCCGCGAGGCCCGCGACATGATGCTCGAGCGCGGGTTCCGCCATCTCCCCGTGTTGGACGGCGACGACGTGGTCGGGATCGTCTCCCTTCGGGATCTCTCGCGCTCGGACTCGTAACCGCGACGACGTCGGCTCAGAAACCCGTCCGGGCGCGCTCCGGAAGCTCCGCGGCGGCCTCCTTCAGTGCGGCGAAGACCTCCTTGAACACCTGTCCCGGATACGACGGCGGCTGGCTGGTCTGTCCGCCCAACGAGCCGCGGACGGCCGACGCCGTGATCTCGACCGCCTTCTCGAACAGGATCCAGTCGAACTCTCGAGCCATGCAACGCCTCCCACTCCGTTTCGGACGACGCCGCGAACGACCGGAAGGGCGCGCGGCGGCGAAAGGCTACCGAACGGCCCCCTACTCGTACGCGCGAAGGCCGGTGAGCGCCTCGCCGACGATCAGCGTGTGAATCTCGTTCGTGCCCTCGTAGGTGAGGACCGACTCGAGGTTGTTCATGTGGCGGATCACGGGGTACTCGAGCGTGATGCCGTTCGCGCCGAGGATCCCGCGCGCTTCGCGTGCGATCGCCAGCGCCTCACGAACGTTGTTCAGCTTGCCCATGCTCACGTGCTGCGGGAGCAGTCGCCCCTCGTCTTTCATGCGGCCGAGATGAACCGCGAGGAGCGTGCCCTTGTTGAGCTCGACGGCCATGTCGGCGAGCTTGCGCTGCGTCAACTGGAACGCGCCGATGGGACTTCCCCACTGCACGCGCGTCGTGGCGTACTCGAGCGCGCTCTGGAAGCACGCGCGCGCGGCGCCCATCGCGCCCCATATGATCCCGTACCGCGCTTCGGTGAGACACGACAGCGGTCCCTTCAGGCCGGTGACGCCGGGCAGCACCGCCTCTTCGGGAACGTGTACATCGTCGAGCGTCAACTCCGACGTGACCGACGCGCGAAGCGACAGCTTGCGGTGGATGTCCTTCGCGGAGAAGCCGGGCGTATCCGTCGGGACCAGGAACCCGCGGATGCCGTCGTCCGTCTTCGCCCAGATGACCGCGAGGTCGGCGATGCCGCCGTTCGTGATCCACGTCTTCGTGCCGTTGAGGACCCACTCGTCGCCGTCCCGCTTGGCGCTGGTGCGCATCCCGCTCGGGTCGGAACCGAAGTCCGGTTCGGTGAGGCCGAAGCAACCGATGACCTCACCTCGAGACATCGGCGGCAGCCAGCGCTCCTTCTGCTCCTCGCTGCCGAAGGCGCGGATGGGGAACATGCACAACGATCCCTGCACCGACACGAACGACCGGAACCCGGAGTCGCCGTACTCGAGCTCCATGCAGGCGAGGCCGTACGAGACCGCGCTCGTCCCGGGAAGGCCGTAGCCGTCGAGATGCATCCCGAGGAGGCCGAGCCCGGCGAGGCCGTTCGCGACGTCTCGAGGGAACTCGCCGCGCTCGAACCACTCGCCGACCTCCGGGACGATCCGGTCGCTGACGAACTGTCGGACCGTGTCTCGGATCGCGCGTTCCTCGTCCGAGAGCAGGCGCTCGATGTCCAAGAAGTCCAGCGGATCGATCGACCGCGCCATGTCGTTCGGCTAGCCTAGCCGCAACAAGAACCCATGGCCGCCCTTGGGCGGTCTGATCGATGGCCCCACATCGAACGGACCGTTAAAGGACAACTGATGCTCTTCCCCACCACGGATTTCGCCATCTTCTTCGCGATCGTGTTCGCGATGCACTGGGTGCTGAATCCGCACGCCCGGGCTCGGAAGTGGTTCCTTCTCGTCGCGAGCTACGTGTTCTACGCGTGGTGGGACTGGCGGCTGGTGTGGCTGCTCGTCACGGTGAGCGCGATCGCGCAGCTCGGCGCGCTGTGGGTCGAGCGGCAGGACGAACAGACCGCGCGCACGCGCCGGGCGGTCGTCGCTTCGCTGACGCTGCTCCTCCCGCTCGTTTGGTTCAAGTACTACGGGTTCTTCGCGCTGAGCCTCGCCAACGCGTTCGAGGGGATCGGGCTGTCGCCACCGCTCCCGCTGCTGCAGGTCGTGCTTCCGGTCGGGATCTCCTTCTACACGTTCATGGCGATCAGCTATGTCGTGGACGTGTCGCGACTGGAGATCACACCGGCGTCCTGGCTCGACGCGTTCGTATACCTCGCGTTCTTCCCGCACCTGGTCGCCGGTCCGATCATGCGCGGCGAGGAGCTGTTGCCACAGATCCGCCGGCGTCGCGATCCGGAGAGGATCGACGTCTCACGCGCGGCGTTCCTGATCCTCGGCGGGTTGTTCAAGAAGGTCGTCGTGTCGAGCTTTCTGGCCGCCCAGATCGTCGATCCCGTGTTCGGCGCGCCGGGGGCCCACTCGGCGCTCGAGACGCTGGTCGCGATCTACGGCTATGCGATCGTGATCTACACGGACTTCAGCGGGTACACCGACATAGCGATCGGCGTGGCGCTGCTGCTGGGGTTCGAGTTCCCGGTGAACTTCGATCGACCGTACGCCGCCGTCTCGCTCCGCGACTTCTGGCACCGCTGGCACATCACGCTCTCGAGGTGGCTGCGCGACTACCTGTACGTCCCGCTCGGCGGCAGCAAGCGCGGCGAGGTCCGAACCGCGATCAACGTGATGATCACGATGCTCCTGGGCGGGCTGTGGCACGGGGCGGGTTGGACGTTCGTCGCGTGGGGCGGCCTGCACGGGATCGGACAGGTCGTTGGTCGTTGGCGGCGACGCCGACGCGAACGTCTTGGGTTGCCGTTGGAACCGGCATCGACGGCCGCCGTGCTTCGAGCCCGCGTCGTCACGTTCCACCTCATCTGTCTGGGTTGGGTGTTCTTCCGCGCGGGTTCGATCGAGCGCGCGTTCGACGTCCTCGATCGCTTGGTGACCGGGTGGGCCGAGCCGTCGACGCTCGTCACGCCGCTCGTCGTCGCGGCGATCGCGGGCATGTTGCTGCTCCAGAACGTCTCCGGGACGCCGGCGCCCGTGGTGCAGCGGACGTTCTCGCGGCTCGCGCCGGTGATGCAAGGTGCGGCGCTGGCGGTCGTGCTGTTCGCCATTACGACGTTGGGGCCGAACGGCGTCGCGCCGTTCATCTACTTCCGGTTCTGACATGGCGGCCGAAGAGCTCCCTCCCGAACTCGCCACGCTCATGGACCCTGACCGGGCCGCGCGCGAGGACGCCGACCGCCGCCGACCGGTGACTCCGAGGCAGGCCGGCGTGACGCTCGCGGTCTGCCTGGCACTGTGGGCGATGGCGTTTGCGCCGACGCTCGAGAGAACCGCAAACACCGCGCCACCAGGGGCACGGCGCGACGCGGCGCTGGCCATACTCCGGCCGGTCGCGGTGATCTCCGACGTGCTCGCCGTCGGCGACGCGGCAGAGGGAGCGATGCGAGCGCTCGGCCACGACCCGAACGGACAACCGGGCGGGGAGCTGGTCATCCCCGAACTCGAGATGCGGGATGTCAGCGTGCAACCGGACCCGTCCAGCGAGCCGCCGGCCCCAACGACGACGCAGCGCGGCTCTCCCACCACCCCTCCGGCCGAGGGCGGGCGGCGCCGTCCGAGCCCCCTTGTCGACGGAGCGCCCCCTTCCGACATCAGGATCCCGACCGAACGCGATCGTCTCCGCGTCGTTGTGGTCGGCGACTCGCTGTCCCAAGGTCTCGCTCCGGCTCTCGCGGAGCTGTTCGACCCGTCGAGCGCCCGCGTGCTGTCGCTGGGAAGGATCTCCACCGGACTCGCGCGTCCCGATTACTTCAACTGGCAGGCGGCCCTGCGACGGATCGTCGACGAGGTCCGGCCGGACGTCGTGTTCGTCCTTCTCGGCACGAACGACGACCAGCCCATCGTCACGGGCGAGGCGACGGTCGATCTCGGGACCACCGACTGGACGTACGCGTACCGGGAGCGCGCGGCGGCGTTCCTTCGCGAGGCGACTTCGGCGGGCACGCACGTCATCTGGGTGGGTATCCCCGTGGTGGCCGAGCGCGAGCGATGGGACTTCTACCGCCGCCTGAACGGGGTCTACGCGGACACGGCCGCGGCCGATCCGCTCGCCGCGTATGTCGATTCGTGGCGACTTCTCGAGACGCGTGACGGCGGCTACGCCGCGTACCTTCGGAACGAACGCGGGGTGTTGCAGGAGATGCGCGCTGGCGACGGCTTCCACTTCACGCCCAACGGCTATCTCTATCTCGGCCGCGCGGCGATCCGCGCCGCGGTCGAGACGTTCGGCCTGGCCCCCGCGTCGCTCGAGTTCAGGATCTGAACGCGGAGAATCGGCGCGGCTGTCGAAATAGGGTCCATGCGCTCGTCGCTAGGCTGACGCGGGGGGATCGCGGCAGCGCGATGAGCGGAGCGAGCGTTGTGCGTACCACCGGAAGAGGGATGACGGAAGGAGGAACGGATGCGGTATCTGCTGCTGATCTACGGCGACGAGTCGGCGTGGGATGACATGACACCGACGCCCGAGGCCCTCCAGGGGGAGATGAAGCGATGGGGGGACTACACGGATTGGTTGAAGCAGAACGGCTGGCACCTCGGCGGCGAGGCGCTCCAGCCCACGTCGGACGCGACAACGGTCCGTGAGCAGAACGGCAAGGTCATGACGACCGACGGGCCCTTCGCCGAGACGAAGGAGCAGCTCGGCGGGTACTACCTGATCGACGCGCCGAACCTCGACGACGCGATCGAGGCGGCGTCGAAGATGCCGAACATCGTCACCGGCGGCTCGGTCGAGGTACGTCCGATCCAGGAGTTCGACTAGCCGTCGTCGCGACGGACGCGCTCGGGGTCGTCGAGCGCCTGTTCCGCGAGGAGCAGGGCCGGGCCGTCGCGACCCTGATCAGGATCCTCGGTGACTTCGATCTCGCCGAGGACGCCGTCCAGGAGGCGTTCGCCGAAGCGCTCAGGACGTGGCCCTCTCGCGGGGTGCCGGCGACGCCGGGCGCGTGGATCACGACGACCGCCCGCAACCGTGCCATCGACCGGATCAGACGAGAGCGAACGCTTCGCGAGAAGAACGTCGCACTCGCGCGGCTCGCCGAGCTCGAGGCGCTCGCCGCCGACGAGACCGACGTGAGCGGCATCCCGGACGACCGGCTTCGGCTGATCTTCACGTGCTGTCATCCATCGCTCCCGCTCGATGCGCGCGTCGCGCTCACGTTGAAGACGCTGGGAGGGCTGTCGACCGGCGAGATCGCCCGCGCGTTCCTCGTCGCCGAGACGGCGATGGCGCAGCGGATCGTCCGCGCCAAGCGGAAGATTCGCGCGGCTGGGATCCCGTACCGCGTACCACCACCTTCGCTCCTGCCCGAACGGCTTCCGAGCGTGCTCGCAGTCGTCTACCTCGTGTTCAACGAGGGGTACTCGGCGACGACCGGCGCGCTCGTGCGGACGGCGCTGTGCGACGAGGCGATCCGGCTCGGCCGCGTGCTTCTCGCGCTGATGCCGCGCGAGCCGGAGGTCGAAGGGCTGCTCGCCCTGATGCTGCTCCAGCACTCCAGACGCGAGGCGCGCGTGTCGGGTGACGCCGAGCTCGTCGTGCTCGAGGAACAGGACCGCGCCAGGTGGGATCACGACATGATCGACGAGGGCCTTGGAGTGCTCGACGAGGCACTCGCGCGTCGTCGAGCGGGCCCGTACCAGTTGCAGGCCGCGATCGCGGCGCTCCACGCTCGCGCGCCCCGCGCCGAGGACACCGATTGGCCGCAGATCGCCGCGCTCTACTCGGCGCTCCGCGCCGAGTCCCCGAGTCCCGTCGTCGACCTGAACCACGCCGTCGCCGTGGCGATGGCCGACGGGCCCGAGCGTGGTCTGCCGCTCGTCGAGGCGCTCTCGTCGGAGCTCGACGGATACCTCCACTTCCACTCGGCTCGCGCGGACCTGCTCCGCCGGCTCGGGCGTTTCGACGAAGCCGCGAGCGCCTACCGCCGAGCGCTGGAACTCGCGACGAACGAGACGGAGAGGTCGTACCTGCGACGTCGCCTCGACGAGGTCACAGCTCCTTGACGAGGTAGTCGGCGACGCCGAGGACGGGTCGCGGACCAGCGTCCGTCTGAAGCGTCACGCTCGAGACGAACGGGCCATGTGCCTTTTCGTATCCAAGCGATCGATACAAGGCGCGGGCTGGCCCGTGGTCCTCGTCGAGCGTGACCATCAGGCCTATGCGAGACATGTCTCGGTCCTGTGTTGTTTGCTCGAGTGTCGCCATGAGCGCCTTCGCGATGCCCGCTCGCCGGCGATCGGCCGCCACGAACACGTCGCGTACCTCAGCGCACCGCTCTCGCCACGCGGAGATCGACCACTGCTCGTGGCCGGGGAACAGGACGTGGCCTCTACCGATCGGCGCACCCGCGTCCCAGGCCGCGAACTGCACGAGCGTGCCGCTACGCTGCGCCTCGAGCCGCCGCCCGTACTCGGCGGCGCTCCATGTCGGGAGCGAACGTGTCAACGCGTCCACGTCGCGCTCGCCGAGGCGCCGGACCTCGAAGAGCTCAGCCGATCGGCACCTCCGGCAAGCGCGCCAGCGCCGCCTCCTCCTGTGCGGGGTCGAACTCGACCTCCGGCAACCGCGCGTTCAGGTAGTCGTCGTACGCCTGCATGTCGAAGTGCCCGTGGCCCGACAACCCGATGAGGATCACGCGCGACTCGCCCGCGTCGCGCGCCGCCACCGCCTCGTCGATGGCTCCTCGAATCGCGTGCGCCGACTCCGGCGCCGGCACGATCCCCTGCGCCTTGGCGAACTGCACCGCGGCGTCGAACACCTCGTTCTGCGAGTAGGCCCGCGCCTCCATGTGCCCCTCGCGAACGAGGAGCGAGAGCGACGGCGAGTCGCCGTGATACCGGAGTCCGCCGGCGTGAACCGGCGCGGGGACGAAGTCGTGACCGAGCGTGTACATCGGAAGGAGCGGCGTCATCTGCCCGGTGTCGCCGAAGTCGTACGCGAACCGTCCCCTGGTAAGCGTCGGACAGGCCGCCGGCTCCGTCGCCAGGAAGCGCATGTTCGGCCTGTCGCCTCTCAGACGATCGGCCATGAACGGGTACGCGAGTCCACCGTAGTTCGAACCGCCGCCGACGCAACCGACGACGACGTCGGGGACCTCGCCCGCCATCTCCATCTGCTCCTTGGCCTCGAGCCCGACGACGGTCTGGTGGAGCAGGACGTGGTTCAGGCACGAGCCGATCGAGTAGTTCGTGTCGTCGTTCGTCGCGGCGACCTCGATCGCCTCGCTGATGGCGATGCCGAGCGAGCCGGTCGAGTCGGGGTTCTCCTCGAGGATCTTCTTCCCTGTCTGGGTCGTCGACGTCGGCGAGGGGCGAACCTCTGCGCCGAACGTCTCGATGAAGATCCGGCGGTACGGCTTCTGCTCGTAGGACGCCTTCACCATGAACACCAGGCAGTCGAGATCGAAGAAGGAGCAAGCCATCGCCAGCGATGACCCCCACTGCCCGGCGCCGGTCTCGGTGGCCAGCCGCCTCGCCCCGGCTTCCTTGTTGTAGAAGGCCTGCGCCACGGCGGTGTTCGGCTTGTGCGACCCCGCGGGCGACACGCCCTCGTACTTGAAATAGATGTGCGCCGGCGTGTCGAGCGCGCGCTCGAGCCGAGTCGCCCGGTGCAGCGGCGAGGGTCGCCACAGCCGGTAGACGTCGATCACCTCGCCGGGGATGTCGATCCATTCCTCCGTCGAGACCTCCTGCAGGATCAGCTGCTCGGGGAACAGCGGCGCAAGCAGGTCGGGCGTGACCGGTTGCTTGGTCCCGGGATGCAGCGGCGGCAGGAGCTGGACGCCCGCGCCGGCCATCACCGGCAACAGGTTCTGCCACGCGGTCGGGATGCGATCAGCCGGTAGGTCGAAACGGGTGCGTTCGGTCACGGGAAGCCTCCTCGCTGGGGAACGCGAAGCCTAGCGACCGATGCCGGACGCCGCTACTCAGCGAGCGACGTTGGGGATCCGGAACATCCCGCTCATGATGTCCGCGGCGTCGCGCTGGCCCGTGAGGTGCCACGTGCGCGGAGCGATCAGCTGCTCGGCCTCGGGCGGTCCCCACGTCCCCTTCGCGTAGTGGACGATGGGGGGCGGCTTCTCCATGACCGGCTGGAGGATCTCCCATGCGCGCTCGACGGCGTCCTCACGGATGAACAGGGAGTGATCACCCTCCATCGCCTCCAGGAGCAGGAGCTCGTACGCGTCGAGGATCTCCTGCTGGGCGAAGTCCTCGGCATAGTCGAACTCCATCGTCACTCGGCCGAGCTCCATCTCGGGCCCCGGTTTCTTCGCGTTGAACGCGATGGTGATCCCCTCGTTCGGCTGGATGCGGATCGTCAGGTGGTCGCGCTTGCCGAGCTCGTAGCCGGTCCCCTTCAGCACGTCGAACGGAACGCGGCGGAACTTCAGCGTGATCTCGCTCACCTTGTCCTTGAGCGCCTTTCCCGTACGGAGGAAGAAGGGCACGCCCGCCCACCTCCAGTTCTCGATGTCGAGCTGCATCGCCGAGAACGTCTCGACCGTCGAATCCGGCGCGACGTCGGGCTCTTCCCGATACCCCCGGTACTGCCCTCGGACCACCTTCGACGGGTCGCAGACTCGGGTGGAACGGAGCGCCTTCACCGTCTCGTCGCGCAGGCGTTCGGGGTCGAACGAGACCGGCGGCTCCATCGCGACGAACGTCATCGTCTGGAACAGGTGTGTCGACATCATGTCGCGGATGTTCCCGGTCTCCTCGTAGAACGCGCCCCGGCCCTCGATCCCGATCTTCTCGGCCACCGTGATCTGTACGTGATCGATGTACCGGCGGTTCCAGATCGGCTCGAACATCCCGTTGGCGAACCGGAACATCAGGATGTTCTGCACCGTCTCCTTGCCCAGGTAGTGGTCGATGCGGAAGACCTGCGACTCGTCGAAGACCTCGTGGATCCTCGCGTTCAGCTCCCTCGCACTCTCGAGGTCTCGGCCGAACGGCTTCTCGAACACGATCTTCGCGTCTTGGTGCAGACCGACCTCACCGATCCTGTGGGCGATGTCGGCGTACGCGGAGGGGGGCGTCGCACAGTAGAAGAAGCGCTCGCCGCCGGTCCCGTGTCGCTCGTCCACACGCTCGAGGTGCTCGACGAGCGGCTTCATCGCCATCGGCTCGGAGAAGCTGAGCGGGCAGTACGACAGGTGGCTCGCGAATTCCCTCCACCGGGCGCCGTCCACGCCCTGCTTCGAGAACTCCGCGACGTGCTCCCGCGCCTGCTCCACGAACTGCTCGTCGGACATCTCCGTTCGAGCCGACCCGACGATCGCCCACCGCGTCGGGAGTCGGTCCAAGAGGAAGAGGTGATAGAAGGCCGGCAAGAGCTTCCGCTTGGTGAGATCGCCCGAGGCGCCGAAGATCACCACGGCCTGCGAGAGAACTCGGTGCGCATCTCGTCCTCCTGTTTTCGTGAAGCGTTCCTCAGACCGGAACGTCCGCCGGCGGGCCGATCTCGATCCACTCATCGTGCACCCGAACCGCGAACACGGTCACCGGATCGACTGCGGGTCCGTCGAGCGGCTCGCCGGTATGAAGGTCGAACGCGCTTCCGTCGCCCGGGCAGACCACCGCGTCCTCGTTGGCGTCGAGCTCACCTTCGGAGAGCGAGCCGAGATCGTGCGGGCACTCGTCGGCGAGCGCGAAGATCTCCTGCTCGACGTGGACCACCGCGACCCGCCCGAGCGCGAGGTCGAACGCACGCAGCTCGCCCTCGGGGACCTCTGCGAGCGACGCGACCCGCTGATAGCGCTGCTCCACCGTTTCACCTAACCATCCGAGCGTGATCGGTCTGCATCTTCCACGATGCGTCCTCGGCTTGAGCCACGACGGCCGCGTTCAACCTCCGGCCTCAGTTCGCGCCAATGCCGCCCACCCTCGCTGCAGGACGGTCGCGCCGCCGAGCACGGTGAGGACGGCCAGCGCCGGAAGCAGCGCACCGGGGACGGGGAGACCGATCATCATCGCGATGTAGCGCTCGAGTCGCTGGAAGTAGCCTTCGGAAAGCGTGACGCCCGCGGCCTCGGCCTCGGCACGGATGTGGCTGACGAAGAGAGCGATCACGAGTGTCGCCAGCGCGAGCGCTGCCTCGACGGTCTCGTCCTGACCGGCGAGCGACCAGTACAGGCACCCGAACAGGATCAGGTCCGAGACGCGATCGAGAACCGAATCGAGGAACGCGCCGAGCCGGCTGTCCTCGTGGCGGAGGCGCGCGACCGCGCCGTCGAGGATGTCGAACAGTCCGGCCGGGATCAGCAGCAAACCGGGGACCAGCCGGTCGCCGCGGAGGAGCAGCACACCGACCCACACGTTCGTCGCCAGCGCGAGGAGCGTCAGCTGCCACGGCTTGAACCCCGCGCGGTACACGCCGGCGAGCGCGACGCGATACGGCCACGTGAACACCCACCGCATCGGTTTCGCGGCAAGGCCCTCAGCGCTCCGCGGCGCCGGCATGTCCTTTACCCGAGGGGCCAGCGCTCGCTCTTCCGCGCTCGCTTCTTCGCGCCTTCGCATCCCCCGAACGCGATGGGTGCCGCCGCCTCGATCCGTCACCACGGTGAGGCTACTCCGCGACGGATCGCGAGTTCCTACGCGCGCGGCTCGAGCCGCAGGACGACGTAGTGGAACGTGCCTCCGGGAGCCTCGTATGCGACCTTCTCCTCGAGGCGAGCTCCGAGGATCGCGCTGCCGAGCGGTGAGGTGGTCGTGATGGTCCGAACGCCGTTCGCGCGCTCCTCCGCCGACTCCGCAAGGAGATACGTCTCGTCCTCCGAATCGTCCTCGTCGAGCGGCCGGAGCGTGACGAGCATGCCGGCCGTGACCACCTCGGATGCGGGAGGTGCCTCGACGATCTCGGGGTCGCGGAGCATGCGCTCGAGCGTGCGGATGCGCGATTCCATCAATGCCTGCTCGTTCTTGGCGGCGTCGTACTCGGCGTTCTCGCGGATGTCGCCGTGCTCGCGCGCCTCCTTGAGGCGCTCGGCGATGTGCGCCCGGCCGGACGAGGTGAGCTCGTCGAGCTCAGCTCTCAGCCGCCGGTAGGCGTCGAGCGTCAGCGTCGCCGTCGGGTCCGACCCGGTTTTTCGAGGCGGACGTGATGCAAGCTCTTCGGGGAGTTCCATGGGATGCGTCGAGCCTACCAACGGACGCGCGGCGTCAGCACGCGCTCGTTGGAGCTCTACAGCTCGGAGAAGAACACGTTCTTCACCTCGGTGTAGAGGTTGACTGCGTGCATGCCCATCTCGCGCCCGATCCCGCTCTGCTTGTAACCGCCAAACGGCGCCTCGGTGTGGACGCTGTGCGCGCTGTTCACCGAGAGCACGCCGGTGCGGATGCCTTTCGCCACTCTGATCGCGCGTCCGAGGTCGCGCGTCCAGATCGAGCCGGAGAGCCCGTAGGGCGTGTCGTTGGCGAGCCGGATCGCGTCCTCCTCGGTGTCGAACGGCATGACGCACACCACCGGCCCGAAGATCTCCTCGCGCGCGACGCGCCAGGAGTTGTCGACGTCCGCGAGGATCGCCGGCCGGATGTAGAACCCGTTCGGCGGCTCGGGCGGAACGTCGCCGCCGGTGACGAGCCGCGCACCCTCATCGATCCCGATGTTGATGTAGTCGAGAGACGTCTGGCGCTGACTGGCGGAGATCATGGGGCCGAGATCGGTCGTCTCGTCGTCGGGCCGCCCGACGCGCAGCTCGGCCGTGCGCTTGGCGAACCGCTCGATGAACTCGTCGTACACCGGTCGCTCGACGAACATGCGGGAGCGCGACGTGCAGTCCTGACCCGTGTTGTCGAAGATCGACCACATCGACTTCTCGACGCACAGGTCCATGTCGGCGTCGGCGAACACCACGTTCGCGGACTTCCCACCGAGCTCGAGCGACACGCGCGTGATGTTGTCGGCCGCCTGCCGCATGATCTCGGCGCCGACGGCAGTCGAGCCCGTGAACCCGACCTTGTTGATTCGGGGATCTGTCACGAGTGCCGTGCCGGCCGTCCTTCCCGGTCCCGGCAGAACGCTCATCGTCTCGGGTGGCAGACCGGCCTCGACCAGCAGGTCCGCCAGCATCAGAACGGTGAGCGGTGTGTAGGTCGCGGGCTTGACGATGATGGCGTTCCCGCACGCGAGCGACGGCGCGATCTTCCACGTCGCGATGACGAGCGGGAAGTTCCACGGCGTGATGAGCGCACACACACCGACCGGTTCGCGCAGCGACACGTCGAGGCCGGGGTCTTGGACCGGGATGGTCTCGCCGAAGATCTTGTTCGCCGCGCCGCCCCAGTACTCCAACGTGTTCGCGACGATCCCCATCTCGCCGCGCGCAGCGTTGATCGGCTTGCCGGCGTTCCGGCTCTCGGCCGCGGCGAAGGTCTCGAGCCGCTCGCGGAACAGCGTCGAGGCTCGCAGGAGCACCCGACCGCGTTCGGTCGCGCTCATCCGGCGCCACGCACCCTCCTCGAAGGCTCGAACGGCGATGTCCACGGCACGCTTCGCGTCCTCGGCGCCGGCCTCGGCGACGTCGACCATCGGTCCGCCGGTACCGGGCTCGATCACCTCGAACGTCGAACCGTCTGCTGCTTCCTTCCGCTCACCTGCCAGGACGAGAAGTTCGGTCGCCATGCGTTGTGCCTCCTCTACCGAGGCCACGATGATAGGCACGACGCGAGGCGAGCGCTCCGCGTGCGCACGTATGCTCGCGCCACCATGGGGCGGCTCGACGGCAAGGTCGCGCTCATCACCGGCGGCGCGAGCGGAATGGGAATGGTCGCGTCCACGCTGTTCGCGGCCGAGGGCGCTCGCGTCGTCCTCACCGACGTCGCCGACGACGCGGGTGAAGCGGTCGCCATGGAGATCGTCGACGCGGGCGGGGAGGCCGTGTACGTCCACGCCGACGTCTCCCGGGAAGCGGACGCGCGCTCCATGGTCGACGCCGCGGTCGAACGATTCGGTGCCCTGCACGTCCTGTACAACAACGCCGGCGTGATGCTCGCCGACGACGGATCGGTCGACTCGACGGATGAGTCGATCTGGGATCGAACGCTGGCGATCAACGTCAAGGGCGTCGCTTTCGGCTGCAAGTTCGGCATCCCGGCGATTGTCGAGTCGGGCGGCGGGTCGATCATCAACGTCGCCTCGTTCGTCGCGTGGATGGGGGCTGCGACCTCGCAGACCGCGTACACGGCCTCGAAGGGCGCGGTGCTCTCGATGACGCGAGAGATAGCCGTCGAGTACGCGCGGCGCGGCATCAGGTGCAACGCGCTGTGTCCCGGACCGATCGACACGCCGCTGCTCGCGGAGCTGTTGAGCGATCCGACGCGGCGCCAGCGCCGCTTCGTCCACATCCCCATGGGGCGGCTCGGGCAGGCCGAGGAGCTCGCCAAAGCTGCGCTGTTCCTTGCGAGCGACGACTCGTCCTACATGACGGGTGCGTCGCTCGTCGTCGACGGTGGGATCACCGCCGCGTACGTGACTCCGGAGGACTGAACCGCCGAGCGAAAGATGCCGATTACCCTCCCGTGGTGGAGGTCATCGGCTTCGGCGTGCCGGGCTGGCCCCGGCCGGGTTCGTCCTCTTACGACTGGTGGCCGCTGGTCTTGCCAGTCGTCGCGATCCTCGTTTCCGCCTGGCCGTTCGGCCTTCGCCTCACGAGGCGATCCGTCGTCGCGCTTGCTATCGGCGGGATCCTGACGGGATGGCTCGCCGCCACGCTCGGGCTCGTGACGGCCGTCGCGCTCGGCGTCATGGTG
>OBLS010000423.1_pt1 | contig 14954 bp, 18 predicted proteins | sample 1519901 | NCBI WGS metagenome assembly OBLS01 (sample SAMEA3113585, study PRJEB22503) | soil metagenome | reverse complement strand
CGATCGGCGGCTCCGGCGGCGACCAGGTCGCCCTGATCGACACGATCGAGGACACGGAGGCACCCTCGCCGGAGTCCTCGCTCAGCGCGACCGAGCTGAAGGAAGCGCTGGGCGAGGCAATCGCCCGGCTGCCCGAGCGGGAGAAGCTCGTCGTGACTCTCTACTACTACGAGGAGCTGACTCTCCGCGAGATCGGCGAGGTTCTCGGCGTGACCGAGTCGCGGGTCTCCCAGCTGCACACGAAGGCGATCCTGCGCCTGAAGGCGAGGCTCTCCGGCGCGTCCCGCGCCGAAGCCGAAGCCTAGGTTGAGCGCGCGCGACCCGGACGACGTCGCTGCGTACGACCGGGAGCTCGCCGAAGTGACGATCGGTCGGCCGCGGCCGTTGCTCGGCCCGGTCGAGATCCACGACTACGACCCCGAGTGGCCGCGCCTGTACGAGCGTGAGGAGGAACGGATCCGGGCCGTCCTCGGCAACCGGGTAATCCGCGTCGAGCACGTCGGCTCGACGTCGGTGCCGGGCCTGCCCGCCAAGCCGCTCATCGACGTCGCGCTCGAGGTGCCGGACTCGGCCGACGAGGCCACGTACGTACCCCCGCTGGAGGCCACCGGTTACAGCCTGCGGATCCGGGAGCCCGACTGGTTCGAGCATCGCCTCCTCAAGGGGCCCGACACCGACGTCAACGTCCACGTGTTCAGCGCAGCCTGCGAGGAGGTCAACCGGATGCTCCTCTTCCGCGACTGGCTGCGCGGGAATGCCGCCGACCGCGAGCTCTACGCCGTCAAGAAGCGCGAGCTGGCCGAACGCGAGTGGAAGTACATGCAGCAGTACGCAGACGCGAAAACGTCCGTGGTCAACGAGATCATGGCCCGCGCGACCGCAGAGAAGCCAAACCCGCGTCGTTAAGATCGAGGGCTCAACCGACTCCGAGGAGGACCTGTACGCATGGCCGCAGTCGAGCCCGGAAAGATCCGCAACGTTGCCGTCACCGGACACCGTGGGACGGGGAAAACCTCGCTCGTCGAGGCGATGCTCTTCCAGGCCGGGGCGGTCAACCGGCTCGGATCGATCGAGCAGGGCTCGACCGTCGCCGACTGGGACGAGGACGAGCAGCGCCGGCAGATGTCGATCTCCGCTGCCCTGTGCCACCTCGAGTGGCAGGGCCGGAAGATCAACCTGATCGACACGCCCGGCGAGCCGAGCTTTCAGGGCGACACGATCTCGGCACTGCGGGTCGTCGAGGGGACGCTGATAGTCGTCTCGGCGGTGATGGGCGTCGAAGTCCAGACCAACCGCGTCTGGGCGAGGTCGGAGGAGCTGGGCCTGGCCCGCGTCCTCTTCGTGAACATGCTCGACCGCGAGCGGGCGGACTTCTACCGGGTCCTCGAGCAGCTTCGGAATACGTTCTCGACCCGCTGCGTCGCGGTGCACCTCCCGATCGGCGTCGAGCACGAGGTCGGCGGGATCGTCGACCTTCTGCACATGAAGGCGTACACGAGCCCGGAGGGAGACAAGGAGTCGGCGCCCGGCGAGGTCCCCGCGGAGATGTCCGACCAGGTCGCGAAGTACCGCGAGCAGCTGCTCGACTCCGTCGTCGAGACCGACGAGGGCTTGATGGAGCGGTACCTCGACGGCCAGGAGCTCTCCGACGAGGAGGTTGCACACGCGCTCAAGGACGCCGTGACGCGCGGCGAGATCTTCCCGGTCGCCTGCGGCGTCGCGACGAAGAACCTCGGAACCACTGCGACGCTTGACCTCCTCGTCGAGGGCGTCCCGTCGCCGGCGAAGAAGGACTTCGACGTTCACATCGACGGTGCCGAGAGCGCCGCCTTCGTCTTCAAGACGGTGGCCGACCCGTTCGCGGGCCGCATCAACGTCTTCCGGGTGATCGAGGGCAAGGTCGCCTCGGACTCGACGCTCGTGAACTCCCGCTCCCACAACAAGGAGCGGGTCGGCCAGCTGCTGACGCTCCAGGGCAAGGATCACGACCAGGCCGACGAGTTCGGCCCCGGCGACCTCGGCGCGGTGGCGAAGCTGAAGGATGTCCTCACCGGCGACCTCCTACTCGACAAGGAGACCGGCGCGGACTCGCCCTCGATCGAGTTCCCCGAGCCGGTGATGAGCTTCGCGATCTCACCAAAGGCGAAGGGCGACGAGGAGAAGCTCGGTACTGCCCTCCGACGACTGCACGAGGAGGACCCGACGCTGATCATGCGCCGGGACCAGCAGACCGGCGAGCAGCTTCTCTCCGGGCTCTCGCAGATGCATGTCGAGGTCGCGGTCGAGCGGGTGAACCGACGCTTCGGCGTCGAGGTCGATCTTCGTCCGCCGCGGGTGCCGTACCTCGAGACGATCCGCAAGGAGTCGAAGGGTCACGGCCGCTACAAGAAGCAGACGGGCGGGCGCGGGCAGTTTGGCGACTGCCACATCAGGCTCGAGCCGCTCGAGGGCCACACGGGGTACGAGTTCGTGGACAAGATCGTCGGCGGCGTGATCCCGCAGAGCTTCCGGCCGGCCGTCGACAAGGGGATCCAGGAGGCGATGGTGCACGGCGAGCTCGCCGGCGCGCCGGTCCAGGGTGTCCGCGTTGTGCTCGTGGACGGGACGTACCACAACGTCGACTCCTCCGAGATGGCCTTCAAGATCGCCGGCTCGATGGCGTTCAAGGAGGCCTACTCGCAGGCCGACCCGGTGCTGCTCGAGCCGATCATGGAGGTCGACGTCACCGTTCCCGACGATGCCGTCGGCGCCGTCAACGGCGACCTCAACTCACGGCGCGGCAGGCTCCACGGCATGGAGCCGACCGGCAGCGGCATGACCTCGATCAAGGCCGAGGTGCCGATGGCCGAGATGCTGACTTACTCCCAGTCCCTGACCTCGATGACCGGCGGCCGCGGCGACTACCACATGCACTTCGCGCGCTACGAGGAGGTCCCGACGCACGTGGCGCAGAAGGTCATGGCCGAGGCGGAGAAGGAGAAGGAAGAGGTCAAGGTCTGAAGCACCGGCTGACGCGGCGAGGCGCCGAGAAGCGCGCCCAGCGCGAGCGCGAGGTCGGGCTCGACCCCGACGACCAGGCCGCCCAATGGCTGGCCGAGAACGATCCACCGCCGGAGCCGAAGACACCGAAGTCAGCGAGCAAGTCGAAGCACGTGCACCGCTGGCGGCAAGTCAAGAAGTCCTAGGCGCCCGGCGCAGTGCGCCGACGTACACGCCGATCAGGACGAGTGGCCCGCCCAGGAGCAGCCCGAGGGTCAGTGGCTCGTCATCGAGCCAGGTGGAGAGCGCGACGGTCACAACCGGGATGAGCACGAACTCATAGGCAGCTCGTGATGCTTCCCAGTACCGGAGCACCACGAGATAGAGGACGAAGACGAGGACCGACCCCACGGGCACGAGATAGGCGATCGCGAGCCACGTTTCCGCCTGCCGCGGTAGCTCGAACGTGTCTCTTGCCAGCAGCGAGCCCGCCAGCAGCAGCACCGCTCCCGTGCCCATGCCGACGGCGTTCATCGCCACCGGGTGGACCGGCGGGAAGCGCCGGACCAGGACAGCGGCTTGAGCAAAGCACAGTGCGCTGCCGACGAGCGCGAGGAGCGAGAAGGCCGGCGCGTCGTCCCGCACGGTTGCGTTGGACATGACCGCGATGCCGGCCAGCGCGAGCAGCCCGCCGATCACGGCGCTGAAACGGAGACGCTCCTGACGCTGAACCACGACGAGGAAGAGCGTTGCCAGCGGGACGAGCGCAAGAACGGTCTGGCCGAGGCCGGCGTGGATCTCAACGAGGCCGTAGTAGGCGAGTGCGAACGCACCGCCGATGCCAAAGGCCCCGTAGAGCATCGCGCCGGCCAGCGCTCGTCCCCGAGGCGGGCTTACCCGGAGGATCGCCATCAGAGCCGCGAGCAGCAACGCGGCGAGCGTGAAGCGCAGACACGCTCCCCAGAGAGGGTCGAGCTCGCGGTTGCTGAACCGAATCGCGACGGCGTTTCCGCCCGCGAGGACGGACATGACGAAGAAAGCGGCGAGCGCCGTGCGTTCGTCGCTGCCGTTCACGGGCCAACACTACGAACATGCGCAGGCTCAGGGGCGGGCCGAAGCCCGCCCGCCAAACCTCGTTAGACCGTGGCGGTCGCCTCCTGCGTCTCGCCGGCGCCGCTTTCGCGGAGCCGCTTGATCAGATCCGAGACGTCTGCGAGCTCCTGCTCGAGGTCGCGCTGGTACTCCTCCAGCCGCTCGAGGACACGCTCGCGGTCGTACCAACCGCGCCCGATGCCGTGGTGGCGTCGAAAGCCGCGGTGTCGATGTCGTCTTCCGTGCATGTTCACCTCCTCTCTCCGTATCTCCTGAGGAATCCGTCCAGCCGCGTTTGCGAATCTCGCAACGCGCTAGCCCACTGGTCGAGGAGCGCGCGCCCCTCGCCCGTCAGCTCGTAGATCCGCTTGCTCGGGCCGGCCGCACGGTCGTCCCATTCCGAGCGGACGATCCCGTCGGTCTCGAGCAGGCGGAGGAACCGGTAGAGGTTGCCCATGTCCATGCGCTCCCCGGTCAGCTCCGGGAGTTGCTCGAGCAGCTCGTAGCCGTGCACGGGGCGCTCGCGGAGGAGCAGCAGGACGGCCGGCTCGGCGAAGCGCTCGACCCGCGCGCGCACCTCGAAGTCGCCCGGCCCGACCCGGCGCCGCACCCGCGAATGACGATGCCTCTTCATACCTGTAAAACACACATGTAGATCACAAGCGTAGCTGTCGGGAGGCAGTCGGTGCTGGGCTAAGATCGCCGCTTATGCAGATCACCGGGCAGGCGGTGACCCGCACCTGCGCCATCTGCGACCGGAGTCTTCTCCAGGGCGAGCGTGCGGTCAGATATGCCCCCGACGGGGGCGGGTACGTCGACGTCTGCCCGTTGTGCCAGGAGATCGCGGATGAGTACGGCTGGCGGAAGGAGGGGAGCCCGACCACCCCGACCGTGCCCGTCCAGCGGCGGCGGCGACGGGGGCTGCTGCAGTCGATATTCGCGCCGCTCCAGTCGGCTCCGGAGGAGACCGTTGCCTCCGAGCCCATCCTCCGCAGGCTGAGCGAGCCGGAGCTCCAGACGGTGGAGGCCGCCGACCTCTACAACGCGAGCGACTACCGCCGGACGATCGGCGGCGTCGCCAAGAGCCTGGGCGAGCCCCGCGCGAGCATCCTCCCGCTCTCGGGTGTGAACCAGGAGCTCCTGATCACGATCGCCTGGGACATCACGTGGTACCAGTACCGCGTCTCGCCCGAGTCGGCCCAGCCCGTGAAGCTCGAGGCGCGCGGACACGAGCTCGGTGACCTCGAGGGGGCCTTCCAGGCCTGGAACGCGCAGGTCCTGCCGGACGGCAAGATCGTCCCCCAGATCGCGCGCCTGTAGCGATTTCCGAACTCCGCCCTAAGATGCGACGCGGAGCACGATGATCTACTGCGTCATCCCAGCCGAGCTCGCCGACGAGCTGTTCGACAAGCTGACCGAGTACTACAAGGACAACCCGAACGTCGAGGTGATCGTCGACCGGCGCACCGGCCCGGACCGGCGAAGAGGCAAGAGCGCGGGCGGGAAGCGCGAGGTCCGCGACCGCCGCCGGCCGCGGGCTCCGGGAACCTTCCTCCGCACCGACCTGCCCGAGTAACCTAGAGACTCGATGCGAAATTTCGCCGTGCCGGATGACACTCCAGACGCTGCGCCGGATCACCGCGTTCGCCCGCGGCACGTAGCGCTGCTGCGCGCCGCCACCGACCGCGGCGCCCGGCTTCGTCTGGAGCGCTCCGGACGGCGGCCAAATTTCCCAGCGAGCCTCTAGGCGCCGTCATGGCGCTGCTCGGCTCGAAGACCTTTCAGAATTACATCGCCGGCGAGTGGACCGACGCAGCCTCCGGCGAGACGTTCGAGTCGACCTCGCCCGCGAACGGCGACGCGATCGGCACCTTCCCGCTCTCCGGCGAGGAGGACGTCAACCGCGCGGTCGCCGCCGCGAAGGAGGCGTTCGAGGAGTGGCGCCTCGTCCCGGCGCCGAAGCGGGGCGAGATCCTCTTCCGCTTCGGCGAGCTCCTGCGCGACCAGAAGGAGGATCTGGCCCAGCTCATGGCGCGGGAGATGGGGAAGGTGCTCGCGGAGGCCCGCGGCGACGTCCAGGAAGCGATCGACATGGCGTACTACATGGGCGGCGAGGGACGGCGCCTCTTCGGCCAGACCACCCCGTCGGAGCTCAGGGACAAGTTCCAGATGAGCGTTCGGATGCCGATCGGCGTCATCGGCGTGATCACGCCGTGGAACTTTCCGATCGCGATCCCCTCCTGGAAGACGCTCCCGGCGCTCGTCGCCGGGAACACGATCGTCTTCAAGCCCGCGACGGACACGCCGACGCTCGGTCAGCGGTACGTCGAGCTGATGCTCGAGGCCGGGCTGCCGGGTGGCGTCCTCAACGTCGTGCACGGCGGAGGGGGGACGGTCGGTGAGACGCTCGTGCGCCATCCCGATGTCCGCGTGATCTCGCTCACCGGCTCGCGCGAAACCGGCGTCGCCGTCCTGAAGGCGGCGGCCGACGGGCTCAAGCACGTTCATCTCGAGCTCGGGGGGAAGAACGCGATCATCGTCCTGGACGACGCCGATCCGGACCTGGCCGTGGAGGGCATTATCTGGTCGGCGTTCGGCACCTCAGGCCAGCGGTGCACGGCGGCGAGTCGTGTGATCGTCCAGCGGGGAATCTACGAGGAGCTGCAGGGGAAGCTCGTGGCGGCCGCGGAGGGGCTGAGGCTCGGCTATGGCTGGGAGGACGACACCGACGTCGGCCCGGTGATCAACAAACGCTCGCTCGAGAAGATCCACTCGTACACCGAGATCGGCCAGGAGGAGGGGGCGAGGCTCCTCACCGGCGGCGAGGTGGCGACGGGGGACGGTCTCTCCGACGGCTTCTACTATCGGCCGACGATCTTCGGGGACGTCGAGCCCGGCATGCGCATCGCCCAGGAGGAGATCTTCGGCCCGACGACCGCCCTCATCCCGGTCGATTCGTTCGACGACGCGATTCGGGCGGCCAACGGCGTCAAGTACGGCCTCTCGTCCTCGATCTTCACGCGTGACGTGAACAAGGCGTTCCGGGCCATGCGCGACCTGGACACCGGGATCACGTACATCAACGCCGGAACCATCGGCGCCGAGGTTCACCTCCCGTTCGGCGGCACGAAGGACACCGGCAACGGCCACCGCGAGGCCGGACAGGCGGCGCTGGACGTCTTCACGGAGTGGAAGTCGATCTACGTCGACTACTCGGGTCGGCTCCAGAAGGCCCAGATCGACGCGGCCGAGTAGCACTGGACGAGCCCGTCGATCTCGCGCAGAAGCTCTCGACCTTCGACGAGCATTTCCAGCCTCGGATCGTCGGCTACTACAACGACAACAAGATCCAGGTCGGGAAGATCAAGGGCGAGTTCGTTTGGCACTCGCACCCCGACACGGACGATTTCTTTCTCGTCCTCAAGGGGCGGCTCACGATCAAGCTCCGTGACCGAAACGTCGAGCTCGGCGAGGGCGACGTCTTCGTCGTCCCTCGCGGCGCCGAGCACTGCCCGGTCGCCGATGAGGAGGCGCACATCCTCCTGATCGAGCCTCGCGGGACGCCGAATACCGGCGACTCCGAGTCGCGGGCCGCGCCGGAACGCGAGATCTGAACACTTGGAGGTCCGTCTTCTCGGCACAGGCGGCTGGCTGCCGACAGACGAGCGCGAGACGGCGTGCGTCTACGTTCGCTCGGGCGCGGACCTGCTGCTGCTCGACGCCGGGACGGGTGCGCGTCGGCTGATCACCGACCCAACGTTGCTCGAGGGCGTCGAGCGCCTCCATGTCGTGCTGTCGCACTTCCATCTCGACCACGTGATGGGGCTCGCCGCGCTGGCCGGGCTCGAGCTGGAGCGAGAGATCTGGATGCCCGCGCGTCTCCTCGCCGGCCTGCCGGCGGAGGAGGTCTTCCAGCGTCTCGTCGGCCCGCCGTTCTTCACCGGCACCGATTCGGTCGGCACCCCTCGCGAGCTGGAGGACGACCGAGACCTCGGTCCTTTCCGGGTCGAGATCCGCGTTCAGCCTCAGCATCCCGGCAAGACCATCGCCGTCAAGGTCGACGGCAGGCTCGCGTACTGCACCGACACTGCGTATGACCCCGAGAACATCGAGTTCGCACGGCGCGCGTCCATCCTCCTGCACGAGTCGTTCTGGCCCGGCGACACGACGGACGACCCCGGTCATACGGCGGCGGGGGAGGCGGGCCGGCTCGCGGCTGAGGCCGGCGTCGAGCGGCTCGTGCTCGTCCACATCAACCCCGAGGGAGGCGGTGACGACGAGCTTGCCGCCTCGGCCCGAGCTCACTTCGCGGCGTCCGAGGTCGGTCGTGACGGGCTCGTCGTTATGTGAAGGTGAGGATGTGGTGCAGCTCGACGTCGATCCCGGTCGCCGTGCAACGAGTGAGCGTGCAGATCCCGTCGCGCTCCTCGAAGCGAAGGACGAGCGCGTCCATCGTGTCGTCGGCGCCGTCGAGCTGGTCGAGGCGGAAGGTGAGCGACGAGGTCTGCTCGCCGGACACGAAGAGCAGTCGGCCTTCGACGTTGTTCGTTCGGCCGAAGTCGTGACCCTCTTGGAGCGCGAACTCCCAGTTGACTCGCGGCTCGGCCCATTGTTCGATCACATCGGCGAGCAAGGCGAGCGCTTCGTCCACGTCGACAGGCACTGGTGTGTCGGCCCGTTCCTCGGGCGTCCGCCTGGGGTTCACTTCGAGCGTCGGCACGACGCTTCTCTGCCCCGGGCTGGTACACCCCAAACGTGAACAGGAAGCTGGTCGTGTTCGTGCCCCGCGAGGCGCTCGACAAGGTGCGGACGGCGCTCTTCGACGCGGGGGCCGGGCGGATCGGCGAGTACGAGCACTGCTCCTGGTACGCGGCCGGAACGGGCACGTACCTCGGCGGCGAACGGTCGTCGCCGACGATCGGCGAGCGCGGGAAGGAGCAGCGTGTTTCCGAGCTCCGTCTGGAGACCGTTTATCCCGAGGAGCGGCACGACGAGGTGATCGCCGCGCTAAAGGCCGCTCACCCGTACGAAGAGCCGGCGTTCGACATCTACCCGCTGCTGTGAAGGCGACGCTCTGGACGGACGGGGGCGCGCGTGGCAACCCCGGCCCGGCCGCGTTCGGCTACGTGCTCGAGGCGGAGAACGGCACCGTCCTTGCCGCGCACGGCGAGGCGATAGGCACCGCGACGAACAACGTCGCCGAATATCGCGCCCTGATCGCCGGCCTCGAGAAGGCGACGGAGGCCGGCGTGGACGAGCTGGAAGTCGTCTCGGACTCCGAGCTACTCGTGAAGCAGATGCGCGGCGAGTACAAGGTCAAGAGCGCGACGTTGCGCGGGCTCTTCGAGCAGGCCTTGGACCTTGCGAATCGACTCGGCTCGGTGCGGTACACAGCAGTCCGGCGAGAGCACAACGAGCTCGCCGATCGCCTCGTGAACGAGGCGCTCGACGCCAGTCGCTAGGAGAATCTCCCGCTAGCACTCTGTGCGGGCCGCGCTGCGTTGACCGGTGCTCGCGCGTAGTCGCCTAGGCCAGTAACGACCTACTCCTTGGTGGAGTCTTCCCCACTCTTCGGGCGCTGTTGCTCATCCCCGACGCGAGCGACGGTCTGCGTAAGGCCGAGCGGTTCGCCCACTGCGCCGGCCTTGCGTGACCTAAGTGGGACGTGGAAGTGGGCAAGAAACGCCCCGCGCCCAGACAACGAAGTACGTATGCAAGGGGGAGACTTATGGTGAAGTCCCTACTGATCGGCCTAGTGGCAGTGCTCGTCCTCGCCACGGGAGCCACGGCTGCCGGGTCGAAGGATCGGACTCGTTACGTGGACCGCCTCTGTGTCTGGGTCGAACAGGGCGGAACGCCGGACACGGCCTGGGATCTCAAGGCTGTCAAGGCGTACACCGCAACCCGCAAGACCTGCATCGTCGGCAAGCGGGGCAAGCCCGGCAAGAACGGGAAGAATGGCAAGGCCGGTCGCGCTGTCAAGGGTGCGGCGGGCGCCGTTGGTCCTGTCGGTCCGATGGGCCCGCAGGGTGTCGCCGGCGCTGCCGGCGCCAAGGGTGACCAGGGCGCCAAGGGTGACCAGGGCGCTCAGGGTCCCGAGGGTGCGATGGGCCCGCAAGGGCTCATGGGCACTCCCGGTGCTCAGGGCCTCCAGGGCATCGCTGGCCTCGACGGCAAGGACGGCGAGGATGGCGCCACGGGTGACACGGGCGCGACCGGAGCTACCGGCGCGACGGGTGCCCAGGGTGAGGTCGGCCCTGCCGGCCCCGCCGGCCCCGCTGGCCCCGCCGGCCCTCAGGGCGAGGCTGGTCCCAAGGGCGACACGGGTGCAACCGGCGCAGTTGGTCCTGCCGGCCCCGCTGGTGCTCAGGGCCCCGCCGGCCCGGTCGGTCCTCAGGGTCCTGCTGGTGAGGACGGCGAGGATGGCCAGGACGGCCTCGATGGCTCGAGCATCATCACCGTCGCTGGAGGCACCGCCTCCGGTGAGAAGCAGTTCACGGTGACCTGCCCGGCCGATCACGTCGCACTCAGCGGCGGGTTCAACATCCAGGGTTCGGTGACGGCTTCGTATCGCTCGAACGCCGCCGGCGCCCCGACGGGTGTCACGTCGTGGACAATCATCCAGTCCTCGGGAGCTGCGCTCTCCGGGACGGTTTACGTCTACTGCGCACCTAGCTCGTAAGCGCAACGTCGACGGCGGGAGGCCCCTCTGCGGACGGGGCCTCTCGCCGTTCTCGACGTCTGGAGCAATGGGCGCGGCGCCTGACCTCGACAGTGGTGTTGATACCCTGACTCGGCTACGCGCGGATGTAGCTCAGTTGGCTAGAGCGTCTGCTTGCCATGCAGAAGGTCGTGGGTTCGAGTCCCATCATCCGCTCTCCGAAGAAGCCCCGCTAAGGCGGGGTTTTCTGTCGGGGAGTCGTAGTGGTGGCTGGCGCGGCCGCGTCCCACAAAACCTCGCCCGCTAGGACACGTTGGTGTCAATTGCGCAGCCCTTCACCGTCCATCGGCCGAAGGTGAAGCGGTCGAGGGCACGAAGAGGGGCCGGGCGGCGATCCGAACGCCGCGGCGCTTGCCACGCTTCTCGGCCCTCACGAACTAAGGATTCTCAGCCGGCCGCGCTAGTGGCCGGCTGCGCGAGCCTGGACAGCGGCGGGGCGACGACCCTGTTCGTCGTGTACGTCCTGGCGGGCTAGCAAGCCACCAAGCAAGGTGCGAATAACGCGCCACACTCAGAGCACTGGCGGCGAGGGATGTCGCGAAACAGCATCGGCATTAGATCCCCTGACTGCTCGGCCGCCCCGCCGGCCCCTGCGGGCCGCGCTGACGATGAACGCGATCCAAAGCCTCGGCGTCAGGCCGTCACCGCTCCGCTTGAGCGGCTCGTACGTCTCGTCTTCGTCTTCTTGCCAGCTTCTCACGGCGGACCGCACCGTAGCTACGACTGGCCGGATTCCGACCACCCCATTGGGTCATTCACGAACTGTTTACCTCCGCGGAGGTGAGCCGGAAGGGGCCGGGTGACGATCCGAACGCCCGGGCGCTTTGCCACGCCTCCCGGCCCCTCACGAACCTACGTTTCATTGGTCTCGTCTCAGGTCGGAATCGCCTGGTTCGGTGACGTGGCTGCAAAATGGCTGCGTTCGCCAACGAGACGCGCCGAGTTAGGCCTAGTGGCGGCGGCCCTCCCACTGCTCGCGCGTCATCTCGTACTCCACCTCGCCTTCCTCGACGCCCTCCACGGGCGCGGTGTTGGAGGTGGGGAACATCCGCACGTAGGTGAGACCTACCCGCTCCACCACGGCCCGCGCGCGTGAGTTTGCCGTCATCGTCTGGGCGATGATCCGGTCGAGCCCGATGTCGTCGAAGCCGTAGCGGACCAACTCACGCGCCCCCTCAGAGGCGAGGCCCTTGCGCCAGTGACGCGGCAGCAGCCGGTAGCCCAGGTCGGCTACGCCCGGGTCGTCGGGCTGGTCGGGGCCGTGCGCGGGCTGAAGGATCCACCAGCCGACGAACTCTCCGTCGACGAGGCCGACCCAGAAGCCGAGTCCGTCCACCTTCTGCGTGGCCGCCATCCGCCGCGCGTGGCTCGCTACGACCTCCTCGCGTGTGCTGGCCCGACCGCTGAGGTAGCGCATCACCTCGAAGTCCGAGTCGAGTTCGACCTCCCACTCGAGGTGCTCGTCGGCGAGCGGCACCAGCGTGATCCGCTCTGTCTGTAGCGTCTGCTGGGGCATGGACTTATGCGCAAGGTACTGAGCGCCCGAGGATAGAGACGGGCCGGGGTGAGCCGAACGCCTGGGACGCTTCCACGACCTGGCCCTCGAAGCTACCGAACATCAGCCAGCTTGGCCGGAACGGTTACCTAATCTGCTGATCGTGATAAGACACGCCGCGAGTTTGGTGGCGGTGGCGTTCGTCCTGGCGGGCTGCGGCGGCTGGGAGGGCGGCAAGTCGCCTGGGATCCAGACCGTCCTCCATATCAAGGTATGGCCGCAGGGCAACGACCGAGGAGCGCTTCGGGAATGGAGGCTCCACTGCGATCTCGCAGGTGGAACGCATCCAGCGCCCGAGAAGGCTTGCGAGCAACTCTTCGCCCTGGCCGATCCCTTTGCGCCCACTCCTCGCGACGCTGTCTGCACCCAGATTGACGGCGGCCCGGCCATGGCCGAGGTTGAAGGTCTGTATCGAGGCGAGACCGTCGACGCGAAGTTCACGCGCACGGACGGCTGCGAGATTGCGCGCTGGGACCGCCATGCGTTCTTGTTCCCGTAAAGCAGAAGGTCGTGCGTTCGAGTCCCACCATCGCTTTGGAGGAGCCCCGCTAAGGCGGGACTGAGGAGCGGGACACGGCCGGGTCGAACCCCGGGACATGGGGAATCTCCTTATCCAGGCTGCGCAGGAGCTCCGAGCGCCGCGCGAGCCGCGGCGACCTTGGCCCGGCGGGCTTTCGTCAGCTCCTGAACGAAGATCTGGATCGTCGCTGCGAGCGGAACCGCCGTCAGGGCGCCGAGCACGCCCAGAAGCGCGCCGAAGAGCGTGACGGCGACGATGATGAAGAACCCCGAGAGCTCGACGGCCTTGCCCTGGATCTTCGGTGTCAGGATGTTGTTCTCCACCTGCTGGTAGACGAGCAAGACGACGAGCATGATGAGTGCCGCTGTCAGACCTTGCTCGGCCCAGAGCGTCGGGACGAGGATGACCCCGGCGATGGTGGCGCCGATGTTCGGAATCATGTCGAGCAGCCCGGCGATCACCCCCAGCGCGACGGCGTAGCTCGACCCGAGCAGCCATGCCGTGACCCCCTGTGTCGTTCCGGCGATCGCGGCGATCACGACGACACCGATCGCCCAGCGCGAGATCGAGGTCGTCACGCGCTCCCAGACTCCGAGCCAGCGCTCGTCTTCCCCCGGCATCAGCACGCTTCCCAACGACCGTTTCAAGTTCGCGACGTCGCTCAGCAGGAAGATGCAGATGAACGTGATGGTGAAGGCGATGAGGAAGCCGGCGAAGAAGTCTCCTGCGATGCCGAGCACACCCGAGATCGCGTCCGGCACCGACGACGAGACCTCTTCGGATCCCGCCTGCACGTTCTCGGCAGCCCCGCTGTCGCCGAGCCATGAGAGCTCGTCGGACTCGCGTAGCTGCTCGATCGTCTGCGGAAGATCCTGAAGAAAGTCGCGAACGCTCCCAACGAGCGGCACCAGAAGGAGAAGCGCGAGCACGAACACCGCGATGGCCGTGCCGAGGACCGTCACTGTCGCCGCGAGCCCGCGCGACATCCCCGTCTTCGCCATCAGAAAGCGGACGGGATACTCGAACACGAGCGCCAGGAAGATCCCGATGAACACGATCAGGAAGGTCTCACCGATCGCTACGAACGCCGCGAGAACGCCGAGCGTCGCAGCAACCAGCAGCACTGTTCGCATCGGCAGGATCAACTCGACGCGCCGCGGCTCGGTCATGGGTGGTGGAAGGCGTTCACGTGGTCTGGAGACCCAATCTTGCAGTGGCCGGTGGACAGCCCCCGACGGCAGGACAGGCCCCTGCGGGCGCGAAGCGCACCGAGATGCAACAAGAGTCGAGGCTCGAACGGCGGATCGACCGTGCGGTGGACCGCGCCACCACGCCGCGCGGGGCTGCGGTCGTGATCGCAGCGGTGTCGACCGTGATCACGCTCGTGGCCGGCTTCCTGATGACGATCGTCGACCGCGAGAGTTTCCCGTCGATTGGATCAGGGCTGTGGTGGGCCGTCCAGACGACCACGACGGTCGGGTACGGCGACCACGTCCCGGAGACCGTCGCTGGACGGCTCATCGCTGCGCTCGTGATGCTGTTCGGGATCGGCTTCCTGACCGTGATCACGGCCGCGATCACGAGCACGTTCGTCGCGCGATCGCGACGTGAGGTGGCGGCGGCTGAGACGGGGGAGCAGTTCCGCCAAATCGACAGACGGCTCGAGCGAATCGAGGCGGCTCTGAAGGATTCGTCGTAACGCACCGGGGTTACGCCACGGCATTCACACTGATTGGACGATGATGCGCCGGGACGCGATGGCGACGATCGGGACGGAGACCATGGGAGACAGGAGATGAGCGAGACCGCCGTCGTGCAGCCCTCGTCGGTGCACCCGTTCCACGAGCCGTCCCGCGGGAGGCGCCTGGTCAAGGTCGGCGCCTGGCTCGTCGGCATCGCGCTGGCGATCGTCGTCCTGAACCTGCTCGGGGTTGACGTCGTCGGCTGGCTGGAGGATCTCTGGGACGAGATCAAGGACGTTCCGACCGGCTACATGGTCGCGGGACTCACCCTCCAGACCGGCCAGACGTTTTTTGCCGGGCTCTCGTACTACGGCATCCTGCGCGCGGCCTATCCGGGCCAGGTCG
>OBLS010000422.1_pt1 | contig 14965 bp, 14 predicted proteins | sample 1519901 | NCBI WGS metagenome assembly OBLS01 (sample SAMEA3113585, study PRJEB22503) | soil metagenome | reverse complement strand
TCTTCGCCGCCTACTGGCCGAACGCGCCCGAGGAGGAGCAGGTAATCGCGGAGCCGCTGAACAGCAAGCCGAAGTACGTGGCCTCGACGACGCTCACGGAGCCGCTCGAATGGCAGAACGGGCGGCTGGTCGAGGGCGACGTCGCCGCGGCGGTGGCCGCGCTGAAACAAGAGGACGGCGGCGACCTGCATGTGATCGGCAGCACGGAGTTGGTGCGGACGCTGATCGAGCACGACCTGGTGGATGAGTTCCGGCTGATGATCGACCCCATCGTGCTCGGTGGCGGTAAGCGCATCTTCCGCGACGACGGTTCGCTCAGGCCGCTGCGGCTCGTCGACGGTCAGGTCACGAGCACGGGCGCGATCCTCACGACGTACGCACCGGTCGCGTGAAGGGAGGCGTGCGATGCCAAGGTGATCTACCACGGCGATCATGTCGCTCGACGGCTACATCGAGGACGCGGCCGGCAAGTTCGAGTGGGCCGAACCGGACGCGGAGCTGCACGCCTTCGTGAACGACCTCGAGCGGCCGATTGGCACGTACCTGTACGGGCGCCGGATGTACGAGACGATGGTCTTCTGGGAGAACCCGCCCGACCTGGCGGAGCAGCCGCCGTTCGTGCAGGACTTCGCGGCGATCTGGCAGTCGGCCGACAAGATCGTCTACTCGAAGACGCTGGAGACGGCATCCAGCGCCAGGACCTGGATCGAGCGAGACTTCGACCCAGAGGCGGTCCGACAGCTAAAGACGACAGCGGCTCGTGACCTCACGGTGGGCGGTGCCGAGTTCGCGGCCCAGGCGATCGAAGCCGGCCTGGTCGACCACTACCACCTGTTCCTCGTGCCGGTCCTGGTCGGGAGCGGCAAGCGGTGCTTTCCCGGTAATGACGTCCGCGTGAACCTCGAGTGTTGAAGAGGTCTGGCGTCCGTGGAACGGATCGTCCTGCGCCCGCCCCGACGACGCGGCAATGTGCCGGCGGATGGCGAGCTCGCGCGGCATCCGCCGAGGATGCCGTTCTAGTCAATCTGTGACGCGAGCCGCGTACGGTCGTGGTGCTCCTGCCAGCGTGGCAGCTGCTCGTCCATCCATCGCGGCCAGTCCTGCGCTCGCCCCTCGAGGGCGTCCGTCAGGTGGTCGAGGTGGATGTGCCAGCCCGCCAGGAGGCTGAGCCGGGTCTACTCGTCCCTTTCCGGATACGACGCCGTGAAGGTCAAGCGGCCAAGCATCGCCATCCGCCTCCAGCTCCCAGCGGAGGACGCCGTGGACGTCGGTGTCGAGCTCGAGCGCGCGTGGCGGATCGAATGCGGTCACGGTGCCACGGGCAACCGTCTGTTCGGGCGTGTTCAGCCACCGGAGGACTACGGTTCCGCCCTCAACCGGTTCGAGCTCCGCCTCCCCGAGCCAATGGACGATCTCCTCGGGCTGCGTGATCGCCAGCCACACACGCTCGACGGGATGCGACAACCGCCGTTCGTAGCGCAGGACGTCCCGCCCTCCACTGGTCTCGAGTGTTCCGTCAGCCTGCTGAAGGTTCGCCGTCATCGCCCACTCCTTTGTCGAGATGTCGTTCGAGATAGTCGAGGCGCTCGCTCCAGAACACCCGATAGGGCTCGAGCCAGTCGTCGAGCTCCCGGGCGGCTCGGTGCGGAGCTCGTACCAGCGTCGCCTGTGCGTCGCGACTGACCCCAACGAGGCCGGCCTCGCGTAGTACCGCAAATGCTTGGAAACTCCAGGCACTTCCAACTCGGCCAGGCCTGAATTGGGCGGAACAGTGGAGCCGAGGCGCCGGCGCGGCGTATTGACCTGTCGTAAGTAGCCGTATCTGCGCCGCGCCGCTCGCTACCGTAGTCGGGTCTCCATGCGAACATATGTTCGTGAGGCGAGAGGCGACGATTCTTCACGCCGACGTCGACGCGTTCTTCGCGGCGGTCGAACAACGAGATGATCCTCGCCTCCGCGGACGCCCTGTGATCGTCGGCGCCGGGGTCGTGCTCGCGGCCAGCTACGAAGCCAAGGCGCACGGCGTCCGAACCGCGATGAGCCTGAGACTCGCCCGCCGACTGTGCCCGACGGCGATCGTGGTCGAGCCCCGCATGTCGGCCTACGTGGAAGCGAGCAGGGCCGTCTATCGAGTGTTCGAGGACACGACGCCGCTGGTCGAGGGCCTGTCGATCGACGAGGCGTTCCTCGATGTTCGCGGGCTCAGGCGGCTCTCTGGGCCCCCCACCGAGATCGCGGTTCGCTTGCGGGGCGATGTCCGCGAGCGAGTGGGGCTGCCGATCACAGTCGGGATCGCGAGGACGAAGTTCCTCGCGAAGGTCGCGAGCGGGGTGGCCAAGCCCGACGGTCTGCTCGTGGTCTCGCCGGACCGTGAACTCGCTTTCCTTCACCCGCTCCCGCTCGAGCGGCTCTGGGGCGTCGGGCCCAAAACGGCCACGAAGCTCCACTGCCTGGGGATCACGACCGTCGGCCAGGTCGCCCAACTCTCCGAGGCAACGCTTGTCGCACTGCTCGGACGCGCATCCGGCCGGCACCTCCACGCTCTCGCGCACAACCGGGATCCTCGGCCGGTGCAGGCGCGCCGCCGTCGGCGTTCGATCGGGGCACAGCGAGCGCTCGGCCGTTCGCCGACATCCCTTGCTGATGTTGACACTGCGATTGTCGGCCTCGTCGACCGCGTCACCCGCCGGATGCGGGCTGCCGGACGGGTCGGCCGCACCGTCGTGCTCCGGCTGCGCTTCGACGACTTCTCCCGAGCGACTCGCTCACACACATTGCCCGAGGCGACCGCTAATACACACGCGATCCTCACCGCGGTGAGAGGGTTGCTCACGACCGCCGTGCCGATGATCGAGAGCGAGGGGATCACGCTCGTCGGGGTCTCGGTCAGCAACCTCGACGACGGCCACGCCCTCCAGCTTGCACTGCCGTTCGACCCTCACAGCGATGCACTCGACGCCACACTCGACGAGGTGCGTGAGCGGTTCGGAACGACGGCCATCACCCGAGCCGTGCTACTCGGCCGCCGCCAGGGATTGAGCATTCCACTGCTCCCCGACTGAAGAGCGAGCCTTGCGAATCGAACATACGTTCGGTTTCATGTGTTAGGTGCAGCTTGCTCTCGATGCACTCGACCGGTTCGTGGACATGCTCGAGGAGCGGGGATCGCTTTCGGCTGTCGAGGCGGCCCGTTCGCTCTTTGCCATCTCCTCGATCTCCGAGGATCTCGCGTGCTCCCTCCTGGCCGAACTCACCGCCGGCGACAGCCGCCTCGTCTGCGCCGGCGCCACTGTCTCCCTAGCCGGAGGGCGGGCCGACCCGTTGCTGGAGGAGACCGAGTTCGTCGTTTTCGACCTGGAGACCACCGGGCTCTCAGCCGCACGCTGTCACATCTGCGAGCTTGGGGCCGTTCGGGTGCGGGCGCTCGAACCGGTCGAGTCCTTTCAATCGCTCGTCAATCCGGGCGTTGCGCTGCCCGAACCCGTCGCCCGCCTCACCGGGCTGCGCGAGCAGGAGCTGCGGCGCGCACCTTCCGTCTCCAACGTTCTTCGCCGATTCCTCAACTTCGCGGGCGATGAGCTACTCGTTGCGCACAACGCGCGCTTCGACCAGCGCTTCCTCGAGCGGCAGCTGCTCTTCCTGCACGGTCGACGCTTGTCCGAGCCGCCGCTCTGCACGGCCGCCCTGGCCCGTCGCCTGCTCGAGGGCCGCCTGCGCCGCGTCAGCCTGGCCTCGCTCGCTGACTTCTTCGGCGTTCCGACCAGCCCCTGCCACCGCGCCCTTCCCGATGCCGAGGCGACGGCCCAGGTGCTTGTGCACCTGATCGGGCTCGCCCAGGAGCTAGGGGCGAGACGGCTCTCCGACCTGCGCGCGCTCGCCGCCCCGCGCCGACGTCGGGTCTATGACAAGCGCTCCCTTGCCCGAGGCGCACCGAGCCGGCCCGGCGTCTACCTCTTTCGCGATCGCCGCGGTCGGGTGCTCTACGTCGGCCGGAGCCGCGACCTCCGTGCCCGTCTTCGCTCCTACTTTCGGAGCGAACCCCAACGGCCGTCGGTCGAGGCGGCCCTCCATGCGCTGGAGCGGATCGAGTGGCGCGTCCTCGGTTCTGAGCTCGAGGCGGCACTCGAGGAGCTCCGGCTGATCCGTGAGCTCGAACCGCCGGCCAATGCGCGCAGCCGGAGGAAGGAGCACGGCCTCTATCTGAGGCGCCGGGGCGAGGAGTTCGTCCTCTCGAAGAAGCCGAGCGCGTTGGGGCCGATCGGAAGCCGCCGGCGAGCTTCGCTTGCGGCACGCGCGCTCGCATCGAGCACGGCCGAGGAGCTCGACGAACTCCTTCAGGGTGGGCCACTGCCGCGGCTCCGCGCGCGGCTCTCGCACCTGGCTGAGAACCTCCGCTACGAGGAGGCAGCTCGCCTAAGGGATCGCATCGAGGCGCTCGAGTACATCGTCGAGCGCCTGAGCCGGCTGGAGCGGCTGCGCAGGCTGGAGCTCTGCCTGATCGTTCCGACGATCGACCCTGGCTGGCGGAAGGCTTTCTTCGTCTGCGGGGGCGGAGTCTGCGCCGTTCGCTCGCTGCCGCCGGGAGCGGGGGCGGGGCTCGAGATCGAGGCCGCCCTGGCGCTTTGTCGGGCCGCCCGTGAGCGTGCCGGAGAGGCACTCACTCCGGACCAGGCAGAAGACCTCCTGCTCCTCGACGGCTTCGTTCGCCGTCCGCCGCCCGAGTTGGCGGTGCTGCCAATCGAGGCTGAGCGGATCAGGGCGCATCTCCTCGAGAGGCGGTCGCCTCAAACCTTGCCGGCGAAAGCCGCTCTTAGGTCGGCGGGATGTTCTGGTTGAGGCGGAAGAAGTTGTCTGGGTCGTACTTCCGCTTCAGCGCCTTGAGGCAGTTGTACTTCTCCTCGCCATAAGCTGCGCGGATGCGCTCCTCGCCTTCTGCGTCGAGGAAGTTGACGTAGACGGTCGTGTGCCAGGGCTCGAGTGCGGACCAGAAATTGCGCACCCACTCGCGCTCTTGCTCAAAGCCTTCCGCCGTTGCCGTCGCGGCGCCGATGTTGTATGTGAAGGCGGCGTTGCGGCCGCCAAACGCCGTCTCGTCCTCGTCCACGCGCGCGACAGCGCCGCCCATCTGCCAGATCGGGAATGACGTCAGCGGCGACTCGATCCGCAGCGAATGGTCGACGGTGATGTCGATGATCTCGTCCGTCAGACCCTGGACGTCACATGACTTGAAGTAGTACCAACGCCCAGGCACGAAGCTCGGATCCAACATCGCCTGGTGTTCCAGGTACGGCTTGGGCATGCAGACGTCGGCCACGGACTTGCCGAACTCCCTCATCGGCCGGATGACCTGCTCGCCCTCCTCGTGGTCGCCGGTCCAGCAGCAGACGACCATTACGACCGGCTTCCCGTGCAGCTCCTCTGGGACGAACGGCAGCGCGGGCGCCTTCCTATGAATGACGATGGTCATCAGCTCGTCGGGCGCGTCCGCGACCCAGTCGCGGTAGAAGCGGAGCACCTCGGGCGAGTCCTCCATGGCCCAGAAGATCGGCCCCGCCAGAACGGTTGGCCCGACGGGTACGAGGTTGAACTCGAACTCAGTCACGACGCCGAAGTTCCCGCCGCCACCACGGAGGCCCCAGAACAGATCCTCGTTCTCGTCCGCGCTGGCTTTGACGAACTCGCCGTCGGCGGTAATCAGGTCCACGCGGCGGAGCTGGTCAATCGCCAGCCCGTGCTTGCGCATGATCCAGCCGATGCCGCCGCCGAGCGTGAGCCCAGCGAGACCGGTGTGGGTGACGATGCCGGACGGCGCGGCGAGGCCGAACGGCTGGGTCTCCCGGTCCAGCTCGCCGAGCAGGACGCCGGCCTGCACACGCGCGGTGCGCGCGTCGGGGTCGACCCGAACGCCTTTCATCGGGCTGAGGTCGATCATGAAGGCGTCGTCGGCGACGGAGTGTCCGGGAAAACTGTGCCCGCCACTCCGCACCGCGACCGGCAGGCCGTGCTTCCGTCCGAACTTCACGGCCGCCATTACGTCCGCCACCCCGGCGCAGCGGGCGATCACAGCCGGACGCCGGTCGATCGAGCCGTTCCAAATCTTGCGTCGCTCGTCGTAGCTGATGTGATCCCTGCCGACGATCTCGCCGCGAAAGCCGCCCTGCAGCTCCGCGAGCGCGGTCTCGGAGAGTGTGAATCCTTCGGCGATCGCAGTCATGGACACCAGTGTTTCATCCAACGGCTTCGGCTTCCACCTCGAGGCGAGTCGTCAGGATGTGCCGATTGATGCGACCGGCGCTGATCACGACGGCTGAATCGGGGTCAGGTCTGCGGTGCTTCACGCAGAGCCTGCACCGCGTCTTCGAGGTCTACGCAAACCGCGGCTGCGACGTAGACCGTCCACGGATGCGGCTCGGCGCCGCCGGTGTACGCGACAAGGTGCTTCCCGATTTCGTGGGCGTACCAGGCCTCCATCGCCGTGCCCTCGTCCGCGACTGTGAAGTCGGCGAGCACGGCATCGCAGGACCGAATGTCGTCGAGGTCCCCCTCGCGATCTCCGCTTCGTGTCCTTGCGTCCGGCCGCGGAAGTCGCGCCGGAAGGGGTCGACGGGCTCCCACCCCCTGCCGGCAACAAGCTCTTTCGCGCGCTGCCGGTAGTCGTCCGACGCGGGCGGGCCGGCCAGGTACACACGCATCCGGCCTAGAGTACGACTCATGGAGACGAAGCCCCGCTCGACGGAGTTCGTTGCCCTCGGGACGCGGGGCTCGGACGCGTACGCCGGCCTCGAAACCTTCCCGAACCCGGGCGTCTCACGCGTCGAGATGACGAGCGACGAGCTCACCGCCGTCTGCCCCATCACCGGGCAGCCCGACATGTACACGGCCACGATCGATTACGAGCCGCTCGAGAAATGCCTCGAGTCGAAGTCGCTCAAGCTCTACCTGACGCGCTTCCGCGAGGAAGGTCACTTCTGCGAGGCGCTTGCGGTGAAGATCCGCGATGACGTTCAGGAGGCGCTGGATTTGCCGCCGGACCGTGTTCGCGTCACGCTCGTTCAGAAGGCGCGCGGCGGCATCACGATCACCGCGCGCTCTTGAAGTCGCCGCAGCTCGGCCGCCGCTGGGGCCGCTGCGTTCCACCACGGGCAGATCCCGGCTCGGAACTGCGCTGCTCCGGCCGCCGGCAGCCCTTCGAACGACAACGGCCAGGCCAAGGAGGCGATCCTCGCGCACAATCCGGCGCAGTCCCTCCCGCTGCCGCCGGTTGGCACTCCGGCACAGGACAACCTCGCGTCCTCGCCGGCGCACGAGAACTGCGCTAACGCCTAATCCAGAGCCCGGACGCGGCACCGCACGCCGCGTCTGGGCGATCTCCCCGCTGCTGCGTGAGACTCGTAGTAGTTTCGCGCTGTGACGGGCGTGGACCACATCAGCCACATCGGCCAGGCCTATCCCGACAGGGTGGAGGTGCGGGGGCGTGATCTGACCGGCGACCTGATGGGTCGGCTGAGCTTCACCGAGTACTTCCATCTGCTGCTCACCGGCCAGGAGCCGACCGAGGAGCAGCGGTATTTCCTCGACCTGCTGCTCGTTGCGATTGCGGAGCACGGGATGATGCCGACCAACGTCACCGCGCGGATGACGCTCGCCGCCGACCCTGGATCGCTGCAGGGTGCGGTCGCTGCTGGGATCCTCGGCTGCGGTCCCGTCATCCTCGGCACGGCCGAGGAATGCGCTCGCGTACTTTCCTCCGGTCGCGCGCCGCTCGAGATCGCCCGGGAGATCCACTCGGCTGGCGGGAAGGTTCCGGGATTCGGTCACCCGGTTCACACGCCGTTCGATCCACGCGCCGAGCGAATCCTCGACCTCGCGGATGCACGCGGCGTCAGCGCGGCTCACGTCGCGCTCGCCCGCGAGCTTCGTGACGCCGTCGCCGAGGTCTGGGGGAAGCCGCTGACGATGAACGTCTCGATGCCGATCGCGGCGGTGATGCTCGACCTCGACTTTCCTTCCGCCGCGGTGAAGGCCGTTCCGATCCTCGCCCGCACAGCCGGACTGCTCGCCCACCTGGCCGAGGAACGGGAGCAGCCGCTCGGCTTCCGAATGGCCCGCGCGGCGGAAGAGGCGATCGAGTACGAACGCTGACGCCGAGAGCTACCGCGCGCAGCTCGCCTACCTCCGCGAGCACTCGGCGTTCTACCGGGAGAAGCTCGGAGCAGGCGAGTTCAGCGACAGCCTCGCCGACATCGCGCAGCTGCCCCTGACAGAGAAGTCGGAGCTCCGGGCCACGATCACGCCGGACAACCCCTTCGGCTCGCATCTTTGCGTTGAACCGTCCGGGATTGTCCGCATCTACTCGACGAGTGGCACCACCGGCACGCCCAGCTACATCCCGCTGACGGCCTCCGACCTCGACAACTGGGTAACGGGATCGGCGCGCAGCTACGCGGCCTCCGGCGTCAAGCCCGGACAACGGATCGTCTCGACGTACAACGCCGGCCCGTTCGTGGCCGGGGCGGCGCTCGCCGCTTTCGACCGGATCGGCCTGACACACATCCCGGTCGGCACCGGCAACACCGAGCGCCTGATCAAGGCGGTCGAGCTGCTTCAGCCCGAGGCCGTAGTGCTCACCCCCTCGTACGCCGCCTATCTCGCCGAGAAATTCGACCTTCGGAGATCAAGCGTGGAGCGCATCCTCGTGGCGGGTGAGCCAGGCGGCGGCGAGCCGGCCTTCCGCGCGAAGCTTGAAGAGGGTTGGGGCGCCAAGGTCACCGAGGCGATGGGCGTTGGGGACATCGGCGTCTCGCTCTGGGGGGAATGCGAAGAGCAGGACGGGATGCACCTGGGGGCACGCGGCTTCGTCCACGCGGAGCTGATCGACCCGGAGACAGGAGCAGCGCTCGACATGGAGGACGGCGCCACCGGTGAGCTGGTGCTTACGCATCTGCAGCATCGCGCCGCGCCGCTCCTGCGCTTCCGCACCCGCGACCATGTCCTGGTCCGGACGAGCCCGTGCCCTTGCGGCCGCACCGGCCCGCGCATCCGGTGCGTCGGACGGACCGACGACATGCTGATCGTCCGCGGGGTCAACGTCTTCCCGTCGGCCATCCGCGAAGTGGTGAGCGCGTCCTCGCCGGAGGTCAGCGGCAACATCCTCGTCAAGCCGCAGGCGGCGGGCGTCAAGCAGGAGCCGCCCCTCCCAGTGAGCGTCGAGCTTGCACGGGGAGCGACGGCCAACGCCGCGCTCGCGGACAAGATCCGGGACAGGTTGCGCGAGGTCCTCGTCGTCCAGACGAGCGTTGAACTCGTGCCCTGGGGCACCCTGGAACGAAGCGAGTACAAGTCCAAGCTCCTCGAGACCCGCTAGCCGAAGCCGCCGCCCCCTCCGCCGCCACCGCCCCCTCCGCCCCCGGAGAAACCGCCTCCGCCGCCGCCCGAGCCCGAGGACGGAGGTGCAAGCGCCGAGCCGAACCCGGAGGAGAGGTCGCCGATCGACATCGACGTCGCGCCGGAGCCGAGGTCGCCGTTGGGCGAGATCCAGTAGACCGAGCTCGCGCGCGCGAGCTCCTCAGGCATGTAGAGATGCGCCGCCTGGAGTACGCGCTCGGCGATGCCGAACGCGATTCCGTACACGAGGAAGCGCTCCCAGAGCGCGAGCGACGCCGGTGGCGCCTCCCCGAGCCGCGGGAAGTCCGTCAGGTAGCGGCGGAACGCGTCCCAGCGCCCCGCCTCAACCTCCGCCTCGCGTGACCGACGCCGCCAGAGCTTCCGCCGGGTCAGGGCGCCCGCCAGCATGGCGGCGTTGAGGAACGCGCAGACGGCGAGAGCGAGGAGTACAGCGTCGCCCCAGCGCGGGTAGACGGAGCGCCAGCCGTCGATCGCAGCGAAGGCGAGCAGCACACCCAGCCCGGCGAACACGACCAGGCCGACCACGAGGGGGATCGCGCCGACGGAAACGAACCAGCGTCGCGTGCCGGTCTCCTTCGCGACGCTTCCCTTGAATGCGGTGAAGCGCGTGGACATGGCCGCGCGCTCCTTCTCGATCTCCTCGCGGAAGCGCGAGAGCCTCTCCGAGCCGCCGTCGAGCACCAAATCCACGACGTCGGCGACGTCGCGCTCCCATGATGTGAGTGGCACCGTCTGGTCGCCGGCAGTGAGCTCGAGGTCGTTGACGAGCTCAGTGCGTAGCCCGCCCCAGACTTTTCGCTCTGTCGTCGTGGGCGCGGATCGATAGAAGCCGCGGCGCACGAGATCGAACAGCGTGGCGGTGAACTCGAACGAGCCGGCGCCGCCGCCCTGCCGGAGCAGCATCGGCACCAGCGCGGGCTCGGTCGCCGTCGGCGGCTCCTGCTCGTATTCGCGGTCATAGCCCGTTCGCAGCTCGCGCCCGAAGCGCCAGAAGACGAAACCGGCCAGGAGGAAAGCCGGGATCGTCCCGAGTGCGAGCAGGACGAGGGCGGTCTGCAGCGGACGGTCCAGCGCATCTCGGATCCGTTCTTGGTCGCGCTCGTAGGCGTCCGCGTCCGCCTGCTCCTCGGCGACGATCTTCGCCAGCCCCTCGCCCTCGGCGACCCGCATTCCCGTCGTCGACGGAAAGGCGCTTCGTGGATACACGGTGCGCAGCTCCACGAACTGCCTCGATGGCACGTCGAGGGCGCGGAGCAGCGCCCGCTCGCCCGCGAGCGTGACGTCGCCGCGAACCCACACGGGGTGTCCCCATACTCGCGTGACGTTCGCGGGGCCGGTCATGGCGGCCGTGAGCCGGCCGAGCGGTTGCTCCCACTCGTCCCCCCAGACCTTCAGGTTGACGTCGACGACGTCGTCGTAGGCGACGGCGAGGCCGCGGATGCCGTAGCGCAAGGCGAACGTCCGCGTCTCGTCGGCGGCCTGGAACCGCCAGACGATACGGACCCTGCTGCCGTTCTGCTCGATGCCGAAGGTGCCGGGCCGTCCACCCGGCTCCAGTGCGGTCGGAGCGCCGGCAACGTACTCGCGACTTTCCTCGACGACCGCGATTCGGTCGATCGTCTCCCCGTCCCGTAGAGGGATATCGCGAAAACCGAAGGTGTACGCGCCCGAGAACGCAACGGTGATGCGCTCCTCCACCCTGACGACGCCCGGTGGATTGCCGGGCGTCCCGATCTCGACGCCTACGTCGCTCTGGACGAGCGTGAACGAACGGGCGTCCGCGGTACCGGCAGCCACCAGGGCTGCGATGACGCCGGTCACGACCACGGCGAACCGGCTCAACACGAGGCGTTAACTCGCTGGTGCGCCGGGCGTGAAGCTGACCCGTGGGGCTTCGCGCTCCGCGTCATCCTCCACATCGAAGAACTCGCGCGTGCTGAAGCCGAAGGGGCCTGCGAAGAAGACGCCGGGGACCGTCTGGATCGCGTTGTTGAAGGTCAGCACCGTGTCGTTGTAGACCTGGCGCGAGACGGCGATCCGGTTCTCCGTCTCGGCAACCTCGCTCTGGAGCTGCCGGAAGTTCTCGTCGGCCTGCAGCTCCGGGTACGCCTCAGAGACGGCGAAGAGTCGTCCGAGCGCCTGGCTGAGAAGCCCTTCGGCCTGGGCCGACTCCGCCGGCGTCTGCGCCCGCTGCGCGGCGGCCCGGGCTTGCGTGACATTCTCGAAGGTCTCACGCTCGTGTGCCGCGTATCCCTTGACAGTCTCGACGAGGTTCGGGATCAGGTCCCACCGCCGCTTCAGCTGGACCTCGATCTGCGCCCACGCGTTGTCTACGCGGTTTCGCAGCCTGACGAACCGGTTGTAGAGGACGACGAGGGCGATGGCCACCAACGCCACGAGGGCGAGGATCACGATCACCCAGATCACCCGCGCGACTCTACTCTCCACCTCGGGTGAGCGACGCTCTTGTCACGACGGTCGTGGGGAGCTACCCCCAGCCAGACTGGCTGATCGACCGCGAGCGGCTCGGTGGGCGGCTGCCGCCGCGCGTGCGAGCGCGTGAGCTCTGGCGCGTGCCGGAGCCGTTCCTCGAGGAGGCCCAGGACGATGCGACACGGCTCGCCGTCCAAGACATGGAGCGCGCCGGCGTCGACGTCATTACCGACGGGGAGATGCGAAGGGAGAGCTATTCGAACCGATTCGCCACCGCTCTTGCCGGCGTCGACTTGGACAATCCCGGGGTCGCCCTCGATCGGACGGGTCACGAGAACCCGGTCCCGAGAGTCGTCGGCGCGATCCGCCGCCCCCGGCCGGTCGAGGTGCGCGACGTCGAGTTTCTCCGGACGATCACCGACCGCCGGATCAAGATCACCGTTCCGGGGCCGTTCACGATGACCCACCAGGCCCGGAACGATCACTACGCCGACGAACGGAGCCTCGCGCTCGCATATGCGGAGGTCGTCAACGAGGAGCTTCGGGACTTGAAGGCAGCCGGCGCCGACGTCGTCCAGATCGACGAGCCCTATCTTCAGGCCCGCCCCGAGCCGGCACGTGAGTACGCCGTCGCGGCGATCAACCGCGCGCTCGACGGCATCGAGGGCGAGACGGTGCTCCACACCTGCTTTGGCTACGCGCACATCGTCCACGACCGGCCCAGCGGCTACCCGTTTCTCAGCGAGCTCAACGGCTGTGTCGCCACGCATCTCTCGCTTGAGGCCGCGCAGCCGAACCTCGACGCGCAGGTACTGCGCGAGCTGCCCGACAAGACGATCGTCCTGGGCGTCCTCGACCTCGGCTCGAGCGAGGTCGAGACGCCGGGCCTGGTCGCAGACCGGATCCGGAGGGCACTCGAGGTGGTGTCGCCGGACCGGCTCGTCGTCGCACCCGACTGTGGGATGAAGTACCTCCCGCGCGAGCGGGCGTTCCGCAAGCTCCAGGCCATGGTTGCCGGGGCGTGCCTGGTCGGTGAAGATCTAGCCCTCTGAAGCTACCGAGAGAGGTGCGCTCATGGCCATGAAGCTGAACATGCTGCCGCCCAGCGTGAACAACATGTCCGTCCGCGTCTTTGTGCGCGCCGCGGGCATCCCCTTCGAGGAAGAGAACGTGTGGGGCCAGACTCGAGAAGAGCCCTACCTGTCCAAGTACCCCGCGGGCCTCACGCCGACGATCGAGTCCGACGAGCTTCCGAAGGGCGTCCTCGGTGAGAGCTGCGCGGTGATGATGTACCTCGCCAGCCGCGAGGGGCGGGACGATCTCTACCCGACCGATCTCGGCCGCCGCGCAATGGTGGACGGCGCGAACTTCTACACGATGAGCATGCTCTACCCGCTCGTGGCTCGCTCGACCTATCCGCGCCTGAGCTTCGCGGGCTACCCGGGTGAGGTGTCCATGTCTGACGCCTCCGACGAGGAGAAGGAAGCCGCCCGCAAGGCGGCCGAGGCCGACCTCGCGCGCCACCTGGAGGTCTATCCGAAGTTCTTCTTCACCGACGCCGGTTTCATCGGCGGCGACGGGCCGACGATCGCCGACATCCGCCTTGCGTGCACGCTCGAATTCCTCGCTGTTGCGGACACCGAGCTTCCGGACTGGGCGAAGGACTACATGCAGCGGGTCGAATCCGCACTCGGTGATGCGTACAGCGAGCCCGCCGCGGACGTCCGCGGCTATGTCGCGCAGGTCACGGGCGAGGCGGTCGCCACTTAGCGACGTCGGAAGGCCCGGAAACCGGGTAAAGAAAGGCCAGCGATGCGAGCCTTCACTCTCGAGAGTTTTGAGGCCCAGCCCGCCCTGCGAGACGACCTTCCGGAGCCGAGCGTCAGCGACAACGAGCTGCTCGTCGACGTCCACGCCTCCTCGGTCAACCCCGTCGACGTCTTCATCGCGGCCGGGGGGTTGAAGGAAATGGCCGAGCACGAGTTTCCCGTCACGCTCGGCCGCGATTTCGCCGGCGTCGTCAACGAGGTCGGCCCCAGCGTCAGTCGGTACCAGGTCGGCGACGAGGTCTTCGGCTTCGTCCTACACGCCAACCCGACCGTGCATGAGGGCAGCTGGGCGGACCGGATCATCGTCCCGGAAGACAACCAGGTCGCGGCAAAGCCGCCAGCTCTGGACTTCGCCCACGCAGGGGCCGCGCCGGTCGCCGCGATCGCGGCGCTCGCCGCCTTCGACGCACTCGCGCTCGGAGGGGACGAGACCGTTCTGGTCGTCGGAGCGCCCGGCGGCGTCGGCAGCTTCTTCGTCCAGCTCGCGGCCGCAGCAGGCGCGAAAGTGATCGCTCCGGCGCTCCCAGAGGACCGTGACTACCTCCACGGGCTGGGCGTTCGAGAGGTCGTCGACCGGGATATGCGTCGCGAAGGAGTCGACGCGATCCTGGACGTCGTCTCGCCGACGCCCGACGCGTCGCTGCTGAAGGAGGGCGGGCGGCTCGCGTCGACACTCGGCGCTGCCGGCGAGGGGCCAGGGCGCTTCAGCATCATGGGCGAGCCGACGCCCGCGAACCCTCCAGCGCCTCGCCGAACTCCTGGACGCGCGCACTACGGGTTTCGATCCAACGCAGCTACCACCTGGAACAAGCGGGTGAGGCGCTCCAAGAGTTGCCCGCCACGCACACGCAGGGCAAGATCGGCTTGACGATCGCGTAGGTGACGACGGGGGTCACCGTTCCGCGAGCAGATCCCGTGCGCGCCGTCGCAAGACGTTGGCGGAGCTCCAGGGCTCGTCGCGCGAGAGCTCTTCCGCGATCTCGGCGAGCGCTCGTCGCGGAGGGGAGGCGGGAGGCGCCTCAGCGGCGGCGTCGCATCTGCGCTCAGTCCCGAGACGTACTCGAGCCGAGGAGGAGGCAGTCGTCGAGACCGAAGACTTCCCCGTCGACCTTGCGGCGAAGCGGGTCACGACGTCCGCGGGCGAAGTACGGCTAACCCCGACCGAATCGCAGATCGTCGAGGTCCTTGTCCGCAACGCCGGGAAGCTCGTCACCCAACGCCAGTTGCTGCAGGAGGTCTGGGGGCCGCGGTACGAGAAGGAGACGAACTACCTCCGCGTCTACCTGGCCCAGATCCGC
>OBLS010000421.1_pt1 | contig 14974 bp, 14 predicted proteins | sample 1519901 | NCBI WGS metagenome assembly OBLS01 (sample SAMEA3113585, study PRJEB22503) | soil metagenome | reverse complement strand
AGTATTCTCGGTCCGCGGGGCTGAGCTAGCTACCCCGCTGGGGTTGACGTACAACTTCAATTCCACTTTGATTAGAGCACTAAGAAATTGCCTTTGCGACCAAAAGCCATAGCAGAGGTGATAAATCCTCTTGAGTGGCAAAGGACTTACCGATAACGCTAAAGCCAACCTACAATTTAATTAGGACATATAGCTGGGACTGAACGTATAAATGAATGATTCGTGTGACGTTCTCATCACTAATGCCTCTCTTGTGATTCCAAAAAGTGGGGTATCTTTTGATACAAATATTCTTATTGAGAAGGGAAAGATAAAAAAACTCTCCAAATCAGTGAGAGACACAAATGCAGGAAAGAAAATTAATGCGAAAGGAAAATTCGTTCTTCCAGGGCTCATTGACCCACACGTTCATTACGGAGTATATACACCTATAGACAAGGCCGCGATCACTGAATCGAGGTCTGCATCAATAGGCGGCGTGACCACGATTATTAGAATGTTAAGACTTAGCCATAGCTATAGGGATATTGAAAGCCATTTACAAGCTAGTAATGGAACCCACTATGTTGACTATGGTATTCATGCATCAATATTCGGTTTTGGTCAACTGGCTGATGTAGAATACCTCAATAAGAGAGGGATCAACTCCCTCAAGCTGTACTTGAATCTTGGCAATGACCAGAACGTGGTATCAATGGACCAGGATCCAGGAAACAATAGCATCAATAATCAGAGAGTCAATGTCACCCGGGACTTGATGACCGCTACAATGAAAAAGGCTGCGCAATCGTCCTCGGTTGTTCTCGTCCATGCCGAAGATTCTAGCACATGCTCACGAAGGATTCGTAACGCGCAAGAGCAGGAAAAAAAATACGGAAACCGTGAAATAAATCCGCTAAAGATATGGTCAGAATGTAGACCTCCAGAATCAGAAGCAGAGACCATTTCTTCGTCATGTCATTTCGCAAGAGAATATGGCTGCCGAGTATACTTCGTTCATCTTGGCTCCAGGCTCGCATTAGAAAGTGCAGCTAAACAAAAAGCTAATTCACCAGGTCGAATATTTGTTGAAACATGCCCTCATTACTTAACCCATTCAATTGATTATCACAGTGTAGTGGGAAAAGTAGTGCCCCCCTTAAGAACGAAAAAGGACGTCGAGTCGACCTGGTGGGCATTAAAAAATGGCATAATTGACACCATAGGTAGTGATCATGTTGCGAGTACTTTGTCACTAAAGAGGGGTAACGGGGATCTGTGGACATCCTTAGCTGGGTTCCCCGGAGTAGCGACCCTTCTGCCAGTCCTTCTGAGTAAGGGAGTAAATGAAAACAAAATAGATCTAGTCAAAGTCTCAGAGCTCACCAGCTATAACACCGCTAGGATTTTTGGCATGTATCCGAAGAAGGGAATAATCAAAAAAGGTTCAGATGCCGATTTGGTTGTTATTGACCTATCGGTGAGAAAAAAGGTGACACCAGAAATGCTCCAATCCCACTCCGACTATACAATTTACGACGGTTGGGTGCTAAACGGTTGGCCTGTAATGACTATGGTAAGAGGCGAAGTTATTATGGAAGACGGAGAGATAAATGGGTCCACACTTGGACATGGTCAATTTGTGGAGATGGGATAAATAGATAGGAGGACATTGCTAATGACTTCCAAACTCGGTGATTTCAAAAGTGTTGTCTGGGTATATCTTGTAATAGCATGCATTATGTGGCCTAGGGAAAAGTCCAACTTCGATGACTCCAGGTATACACTTAATATCCGTTTCCATTTCACTTATATCTCCAATGGATTCAAATTGAACATCGAAAATGACGTTTCCATTTTCGGTAAAGAATGGGAATCCCTTTTGTAGAGATCTTAACGTGCAGTCAAGAACTTTTATCCCCAAGTTGTTTATCTCTTTAATAAACAGTCTTCTTGCAAACGGATGAACTTCAACAGGCACCGCACGATGCAAATTGTTAACGTACTTTTCTCTGTCCGCTAATATCACCAGCATTCTGGCAGCTTTGAACAAAATTTTCTCTCGGAATAATGCACCTCCCCCTCCTTTTATCATATGATACCCTGAATCAACTTGGTCGGCTCCATCTAACAGAACCTGTATATTTATGACTTCGTTTTCATCTGCAACCTTCAGGTCGTGGTGCTCTACCTGAAGCCTAATCTGCAATGAGGAGGTTACGAATCGGAGGGAATTCATAATGGATAAATCTTTGACTTGTGATAGAAATTCTGCTATCGTCTTCCCGCTCCCTAGTCCAATTACCTGACCCTCTCTATCTAGGAAATGTTCGATAATGTGTTGACAAAAGTCTCGCGGTCTATCTTTTTCAGAAAAGTTTCGGGAGTTGTCTGACTCATACATTTAGGGAGATTATCATTCTAAGTTTGTTTCTTATTTAAAGGCATACGTAGGCAGAAATGATGTCTTCAATGATGTCCTCCCAGGCTAGCTAGAGCGTCTTTATTCTTCGTATCGGCTGGCCGCCCGCCTAGTAAGTCCTTGTCTGGTTCTGCTGTTTCCAAACGTTCCAAAGCAGCATATATTTCCTTTTGAGTTTCTTGTATTCTTGTCTCTTGATCATATACTGACTGAGTGCGGCGTCTGAAGAAGCGAGGTAGCTTGTGAGCCTGACGCCAGGCCTTGGTATCCGTTTCTGAGGCGATTCCTCGAGATGAGCCGGGATCTAATGCCAGACCTTCTCCTTTCCTCCTAGACAACTGCCGGAGCTTATCATCCAGCCGCTTCATTCTATCTTGTAGAAAATAGTCCATATCTTTTCGTAGTTCTTGGATCTCAACGTAGTCTAAAGTAGATCGAAGATCTGCAATCTTCTTTTCATAGGATTGAAGTTTCTCGCTATATTGCAAAATTAGTCTATCGTACTCATGAGTATCGATTTTCCCTTGGTTCCTTGCTTCAGATGCCCTGACCACACCTTCGGCTGTTAAACCTTTTTCAAATTCTAGTGATTGGATAAGTAATCTAAGTTCAGAATCGGAGGAAAGAGGCTTATTTCTAAACTTGGTAACAAAAGACTTTCTCCCGTGCCCGAATTGCCCATTCATATATAGTCCCATGAGAGTTCCTAATAAAAGGAACAAAGCTGTCATTCCAACGAGAACAAAAAGTGATGAATTTTCAGAAAGCCCTACCATAAGCCTGCCTTATCTTTTTGAATATATGCCTAGTAGGATAAATTCTTTTCACAGGCTGTTGGTCTGATCAATTTGCACCGTTCAAAAATAGAAACAGCCCTCGCAAGAGCGGTTAGGTGAATGTAATTTTTCTATGGATTTAACTGTTATTACACAGAACTCTCACCAGTCCAGCTGGGTTGCCAGAATGGGTTTCTTAGAGTTCTGATCTTAGTTCATTGACGAGATTCTGCATTTCTAGCTTCTTTTCGGTACCAGCTCTTAGTGATTTTATAGTAACCTCTCCTCTCTCCAGTTCCCTAGGAGCTACAATAACCACTACGGAGGCTCCCTTCGACAAAGCATCATCTAACTGCCTCGATAAAGAGCGATGCTGAAGATCAAAGTCGGTTGCAAATCCGCTGGCCCTAAGGTTTGAGACAAGACTCATTGCCTTCCCCCTGATTGTTTCCGAAGTATATGCCACGTAAGCGGTTCGGTTGTAACCATATTTTGAAAGGTTTCGTTGTCGAAGGCCTAAGAGAATTCTCTCAACGCCTGCTGCTGCACCTACTGCGCCCATATCCTTCCTTCCAAATAATTCGGTCAACGTGTCATAGCGTCCTCCCCCTGCTAGTGCTCCAACCTTAGTCTGCTGATCGAACACCTCAAATACTATTCCGGAGTAATAGTCCAGACCTCTGACCATACCGAGGTTAATCAATGTCTTTTCAACCCGTCGAGATTTTAAATCATCCATTAGCTCGACCATTGTCTCCCAGCTGTTTAATTTCACTACCTCCCCTATGTTGCCTATCTCCTGTGGGTCTCCTCTTAGGCTGGAGAACGAGATTATTCTATCCAAAGTTGATCTGTTAATTTTGCTTCCGTATTCCTTGATGATAGCCGGCGGTCCCTTTTTTTGAACCTTATCCATTATTCTGAAAATCTCAGAAATGAAGTCCTTGTCTGAAATTTGCAGCGTTTTTGCTACAAACTCTTCAACGAGTAGGCGGTGGTTTAACTCGATGGCAATGTCTAACCCGAGTTTTCTTAGAAATACATACATGAATTCGAGCACTTCTAACTCTGAGACAGTACTTCTTGGGCCGTAAACTTCCACATTACATTGATGGAAATATCTGTACCTGCCCGCCTGGGGCTCGTCGTATCTCCATACTCCTCCGAAAGAACCTATCTTGACAGGTAGCTTTAGGTCTCTCCGTCGTGTTACAAATCTGGTCAACCCTACGGTGAGATCGAATCTTAGTCCGATGTTTCTGCCTCCTTTATCAGTCATGGCGTAAATTTCATCTGAGATAGCTGGTCCTCCCTTCGCCTCAAGAGTTTCTACTGTTTCGAGAGTAGATGGTTCCATTAAGGTGAAGTTGAATAATCGGGCTGACTCGATGAACTTTTCCCGCACATGATTTATTCTCTCGAACTCTTCAGAGTCTATATCTCTCATTCCGCGAGGAAGTCCTAAATTCACAACATCAACCATCAAAGGTTATAATTTAGATTTTGCTCTTCAATACAATAGGTCGGTCCGTTCAAAATAGAGATGTATAAGAATGATTTTAGGTATGTTGACCACGTAAGCGACGTAATGGTCGAGGCCTTCGGGTCGAGTTTAAGTCAAGCATTTGAACAGTCCGCTAGGGCGCTCACTAATATCATGTGTGATGTATCAAGAGTAGATCCCCAAAAGAGCATAACCATTGAGATATCGGGCTTCGATAAAAAGAGCCTTCTCTACAACTGGCTAGAGAGCGTTTTACTGTCACTTCTGGTTGATAATCTTGCTTTAGCGGAATTCAATATCAAGATAAGAAAGTCCAACGGAGTCTTCCAATTACATGGAGTATGCAAAGGTGAACAGTTTTTACGCGACAAACACAATTACAAAGTTGAAGTTAAGGCTATAACCTACCATGAAATGAAGATATTACGTAGAAGGGACAAGTGGACTATACGTTTTATAGTTGATCTATAGTCCAACCTTTGTTTTTGTTAGGTGTGCCGTGGTGGCAACTTAGAGTGCTCATTTTGAGCTTGATCCGCCCGTCTGCTGCTCGGATAAAGCAGGCGCAGCTTTAACTATAAATTCTTATATATTAATTCCCACTAAAAAGGGGGTAGCATGGGTGACAATGAAAAGACAACCATCAGCGGTAGTCAATTGCTTGAACTTTCAGAAAGAAACTTCGATGATACCGTTTCGGGAGATAGACCCGTACTTGTTGACTTTTGGGCAACGTGGTGTGGCCCCTGCCAGTTTATGCTCCCTATCTTTGATAAGCTAGCGAAGAAATATGGTCAAAAGGTAACATTTGGAAGACTTAATGTGGATGATAACCAGGGGATAGCAATGAGATTTGACGTATATGCAATCCCAACATTTATTGTCTTTGTTAATGGAAAAGCAATAGATAGGGCTGTGGGCGCCGTAGGTGAAAAGGGACTGGAAGGACTTCTACAGAAATATCAATAAATCATGTGCATTAGTCAGTCATCTAAACAGATCTTGCGGCGGCTAAGTAGCATCCTAAATATATGCGTATGATGGATCATTTCTTCTCTTAATGCTGACGATTGTGTTTAGGATGTCTTTTTCCTCCTGCCCAAGCCGGTAGTAAAACCGTTCTAGCAACAACTTCGCCTCCTTGCTCCCTAAGTCTGTGTAAAAGATGTCTCCTTCGTTGACCTGCCTACCGACCGAAATCTCCTTTATCGAGACGGCCACTTGTTCTCCCTTCCCGGCTTCTTCTATCGGCTTTCCGTTTTCCTGGATTTGATGTATTGTACCAATCTTCTTTCCATCTTCGTTTAGTACGTTTACTTTTTGACGCAGCTTGCCTATCTGGATCTCGGCTCCAAAAACTGCTGGGTAATTCCTCCTGAATACAAAACCTTTCATGAATTGAAACTTGCAGATGGGTGGAATCTCATTGAACAGAATAGAATCCTCATGTTCCTTCTGATACTCAACCCATTCTGTGTAACTTCTTACAAGGTTGTAAATGATATTTTCACTAAAAATCGGGATTGTCCTTTCCTGAGCCTCTCTTTTTGCCTCATCTAGAATTTTTGTGTTAAAACCCAAAACTACACCTAAATACCTATTTTTCTCTTTAACCGCCGCAGCTGCCAGGATGTCTCTTCTGGTAATATGTCCTATGTCTGCTTTCTGAATGGGGACATTTGCTTTTTTCAGCATATCTCTGATGGCTTCAAGTGAACCTATCGTGTCACAGCGTAATATTATACCGTTTGTGTTCGTGTCTGTAACTATTGCGTTTCTAATCTCGTCTTCTACGATCGACCGAAGACTGGGCTCCTGATCTTTGTCATCCAAAACATACAGCGGACTTCCAGCGAGGACGCCCTCCAGGTCAGGGGAGGTCACCTTTATTCCTGCTGCCGACATTACTTCGCTGACGGGTTTAAACTTATCTCGAGGATCCCTCATTTCATCAAGCGGTTTTGGAAGAAGCAATGCCTTTACCTTTGTAGTAACGGCCTTGTCTCTCTTTGCGACCAAAATCATATCACCTACCTTTAAAACTCCTTCTATGAGTACTAAATTTGCGGAGGGGCCTAGCCCTATCTCCTCCTTTACCTCGAGCACGATACCTCGACCGGGACCATCTTTCCTTTCTAGTCTCCTGGACATGAATTGCTGAGATAGCCCGACAACAACTGCAAGCAGCTCTGGGACGCCAATATTTTTAGCGGCACTTACGGGAACAATTGCTACCTCTTTGGTGAAATCCTTGACACGCCAAAATCCCTCTGAATTGTAACCCAGTCTCGAAAGAGACCCGACAATATTATAAATTTTCTCGTCCAGCATGCTAGTAATTGAAAGATCCTGTGCTTTCACCTGCTCCGTGACAAATTGCGAGTTTGAATGTCGCCAACCAGGGATCATGTCGATCTTGTTAAGGGCGACAACAAATGGAACCCTCCGTTTCTTCAATATTTCCATGCTCTCGTACGTTTGGGGCTCAAAACCTTTGTTAACGTCTGCTACAAGTATGGCTATGTCTGCCGCAGAACCCCCGCGGCTTCTAAGATTCGCAAAGACTTCGTGGCCGGGCGTGTCTATTACCAACAGGCCCGGAATTGGAGATTCTGACTTTGCAAGCTTTTCGTAGAGATGACCAGTTAGCGTCTTTATCGTATCAATTGGAAAAATGCTCGCACCAATGTGCTGCGTGATGCCCCCGGCCTCCCGACTTTGAACTCCGGTACCCCGGATAGTGTCTAGCAAAGAAGTTTTGCCAGAATCTACATGACCCAATACGACTAAAATCGGTTGGCGCAGTTTCACTTAGGAACGACTAAAAATGACTCGTGACTCTTTTATGAAGCTTTCAGGAGAATCCGATGCATGAATTACATTTTCTGTGAGCCCTAGTCCGTAATCGCCTCTTATCGTTCCAGCAGCGGCCTCAAATGATTTTGTAGCCCCAGTCATGAGTCTGACAGTATTGATAGCATGGTCACCCTCTAAAATGCAAGCAATCGCTGGGCCGGACGAAATGAAAGAGACTAATTCCTCAAAAAAAGGCTTTCCTTTATGCACAGAATAGAATTCATCCGCCTCCTTAGGAGAAAATACAAGTAGACGCAAATCCATTATCGTCAATCCTTTGTCTTCGAACCTGCTGATGATCTTGCCTACTAATTTTCGTCTTATTCCGTCGGGCTTAATAACTATGAGGGTCTGTTCGCTCGCCAAATTATTATTTCCTCACCCGTACTCCGCCTTTCACATACTTGCTTGTCCACTTCAGTTTGCGTGGATCCCGCTTTAATACCCTCAGGTTCTTCCTGCATTTATTAGAACATGTCCACTGCACCGATCCGTCATTTTTGGCTAACATAGTTCCACGCCCCATGGAAACCAATTTGCCGCAGAAAAAACAATTGCGTAAGGAAGAGGGGGCCTTGCTCAAGACTTTTATTCACCTACAGGAGTTCGGGAGAATCTCACTTTATCTTCCGGGCCTCTCGCTCGGTTTCTCGTAACATGAGGATGTCATTCATCTTGATAGCCCCTTTCACATTTCGAGTAAGTATGCGACCTTTATCTTTCCCTTCTAGGACTCTGACTCGCACTTGAATTACCTCTCCGGCTATTCCAGTTCTTCCGACAATCTGAATAACTTCAGCGGGAGTAACTTTTTCATCAACGTTCCTGCTCATTTATTCTTCCTCTGTCAGTCCTTCTTCTTCATAGCGGGAGCGATCGAGGTAACGACCTGCTCTATTATGGATTGCGCTTCGCCAGAATCTACAATGGTCGCAGCCGCAGAACCGACATCAATTCCTAGAGCCGCGCCAAGCTGCTGCTTGCTGGGAACAAACACATATGACGCATCACGTTCTTCGCATAGAATCGGTAGGTGAGCGACCACTTCTGGGGGCTCTACATCTTCAGCGATGACAACTAACTTGCTTGTGCCGCGCTCGATTGCTTTTGTAGTTTCATTTGTCCCTTTTCGAACCTTGCCGCTCTGTTTCGCCAATCGTACGGCCTCGTAAATTGCATTCACCAGATCTCTTGGAGTTTCGAATTTAACATAATACGGTTTACTCATTATTTATTATATCACCCATCGGGATCATCCTTTGTTCATTCTATGAAATAATAAGCGTATTAAAAGTGTTGTCTATGGTCATTCAGCTCCGACACAGAGAGACGATTGCGGTATACTATGAACAATTTGAGACTAATATATCAGCCCTTGTTAGAAATCAACGAGCAGTCATCAATTCCTTCCTTATCAGACGAATATACTCATCGAGTTTAGACTCTAGTAAATTTTTGTCTGTAGATTCCGCATAAAGACGTATTATCGGCTCAGTTCCACTTGGTCTTGCCATTATCCAAGTTTCTTCGTCTATCCAAACCTTTACGCCGTCGAGGGTTTCGATATTTCGGGGGCTGCCGTGTCCCAGGATTTTATTTAAGACTCTAGATGCCATCTCTTTATTAGGACAAAGAAATTTAGATTTGAATTGAAAAATCCTCGGAAGTGTGCTCATAAGACTCGAAAAGCTATCTCCTGGATTGGAAGCCAACATCTCTAACACCAAAGCGGTTGCCATAGCGCCATCTCTGACTTCATTCAGCATCCCGTACATGAAGCCTCCATTTTCTTCCATCCCGATAATGGATTTCCGTTTTACCATTTCCCTTGATACCTCTACGCTTCCAACTTTGGTAAAGACAACGCTGGCATTTACTTCCTTGGCCACAAGCGGAACGGCGAGTGTGGTATTTATTGGACAAACTATCTCTCTTTTATGATTCCTTGAATTTAGTAGAAATCTTGCCAAGAGTGCTCCCAACCTGTCGCCAGGGTAAGCCACTCCCCTTTCATCGCAAAATATGCTGCGATCGCCGTCGCCGTCATAGGCCACCCCAAGATCAGAGCCCGAAGCAGTTATTGCCTTCGATAAGTACGTTAGATTGTCAATTGTGGGTTCTGGGCCTCGACCCGGAAAATCTCCATCTACATTACAGTTGATTGCAAGTACCTTAGACCCAAGCATTTTTGCCAAAACCGAACCAACAGGTCCCTGAACACCGTTCCCTCCATCCACAACTATTTTGAGTCCACGACTGCGAATTCTTTCGGCATCAACTTGAGCCTGGAGGGCGTCCACATAGGTCTCGATCAAGTTTTCCTTGGTGAACCGACTTCCTATAGATGCACTCTCAGAAGATTTTTGCGCGTAATAAATTTCCTGTACCTTCAGCTCGTCCTCTCTCGAGATTTCGACTCCATCCATAGCCACTGGCTTAATTCCGTTGTACTCGGGAGGGTTATGGGATGCAGTGATCATAGATCCTCCACTAAAGTTACCGGTCTTGACAGCATACTGAAGGCAGGGGGTAGGAACCGTGCCAGCAACACTCACATTCCGCCCTTCGGATCTAAGCGCCGAGCATACTATTCTAGATATTATGGGACTTGAATTCCTTCCATCATACCCCACCAGTAAAGGTCCTTGTGGAAAATAGTGTGCGAGGGATGTCGATAGACGAATAATTTTTTCAGGCGTTAGGTCTTCTTCAAATATCCCTCTAACTCCATTTGTCCCAAATAGATTTTCATTGCTTTGACCGTTCATTTGCAATTGTCCTATCAAGGAGTGTGAAGAGTACAATTAATCCTCTTCGCTTGAACCACGAAAGTCCACATCTCATCTATTCTGTAGAGGAAGCACGATAAGAGTCGGCGGTTCCAACAATAGATAAATGTATGAACTATAGTTACAAGATCGGGTCAGGAATGCGGGGGTCGCCAAGCCCGGTCAACGGCGCAGGTCCTTTCGTGCATATAAGAAAAAGGTGCGAGGCTTAGAAAGAACGGGCAAAGCAAGCCGGCTCAATTCCTATAACCCTGTTCCTCAGGGATTCGTGGGTTCGAATCCCACCCCCCGCACCCGTAGAAAGAACAGGAAGGCACAGCTTTGAGATAATATCAGTACGGAGGTCATCCGCGAGCTTGCTATCGGCAGGATCTGATCAATCAATAGAGCCTGTTGCAGATCCACAATGTCTAGACGATAGAAAAATCGCGCAGCAATCCATGGTAAGATTGTTAACCATAAGATTCGCTACATTCACCATAAGCAAGCAAATTGTTTCTAAATTCCATTATTTTTTTTACAGATGCGATTGTTTTTATGCCGCTCAAAATGGTTCTGACAAAAATCGCCTCCACAATCGTAACAATGCCATCCCGAGATGGTCGAACACACTTTGCATTTACCTGTAGGTTGGTTATAATCGAAGTATCGTGTAGACCTAGGGCGTCCTTGCTGTTCTTTCATAAAAATTAACTCCTCATCTATTTGAGAGCAATTAGAAATTTGTGGATTCCAAGGAACTTGTTCCACCATTATTTCGTAGTTCAGAACGGGTACTCACTATAACGAGTCTAACGGTAGATCAAAATATTTAAGCATACCGTTGATGCTGTTCCTTCACCTTATAGCGTAAAGTCCAAATATTGACAACGCATGATAAAAGAAAAGATCCCTTGAAAAGCCCCTCTAAAAGCGATATAGTAAGAGGCCCATCCGTCCGTCTGACAATATCTGTATCATACGTTGTTTAGAATAAAACTGACTGAGTTGCAATGCCTTGGTTGCTACAGGTAGGTGCTCTGTGGGTTGTATAAGACCCTTATGCCTGACCGTTCCAATACCGAAGAGGATAATAGAGATAATTTTTAACCGGGTCATTATTATTGTCAAGTTGATTGGATAAGCGTAGAAATCGAAAAGAAACTATTGTAGAGGTTACTGTCGTGGGTCCAGATCGCAAGGGGGTTGTCGCTGAGATAACTAATGCTATATTCAAGAGAGGTGGAAATATTCAGCAGATAAGCCAAAACGTTGTCAGAGGTTTGTTTGGGATGCAGCTGGAGGCCACATTTAACAAAACTGATCGGGAGGAACTCGACGAATCACTGAGGCTTTTATCTGTGAAGCTAAAAATGGAAATAAAGGTACACTACCAGGAACCGGATCGGTTAAAGAATATTGCTATTCTTGTGAGCAAAGAAGAACACTGTCTTCAAAAAATTTTGGACGCAAGATCGAACGGTGAAATCAGTTCAAACATCTCGGTCATCGTTGGAGCGGATGATACATTTGCGCAACTCGCAAAAAATGCGGGGGTCCAGTACCTTATTGTAGATCACCGGAATAGCCAAGAAGAAGCGGAAACCCACATATTGAAAATAGTTGAGGAATTCAATGTTGATCTGATTGTATTGGCAAGGTATATGCGAGTTCTAAGTCCCAATTTTGTATGGAGATATCCTAACAGAATAATAAATATCCATCCATCTCTTCTGCCGGCATTCCCAGGCGCGTACGCTTATGTTCAAGCATACGAAAGAGGTGCAAAAATAGTCGGGTGCACCGCTCATTTCGTTACTGATGAGCTTGATCAGGGTCCGATAATCTGCCAGGATGCCTTTAGCGTGCTTCCATCCGACACCCTCGAATCTATAAAGGAAAAAGGCCGTGAACTAGAGGCAAAGTCTCTTGTAAAAGCGATCAAATTATACTTGGAGGATAAGCTTGAGATTTACTGGGGGCGTGTTCAAGTCAGGGAGAGGTCCTAATACATCTGTAACTCAAGTTTATGCGGCCTCGTATTTAGTAGAGTGACACAAGCGTCTTCCCTGCCTTTTCCAGTGCATATCCTATAGCTTGCCGAAAACCTTGCTTTAAGGTCGTGACGGTACATTCGTTTGTCTAGGCATATAGACATGTAGTCACTGTTATAAGCGGCGCAATTGGTACTGTCATTGGATGGGGGCTATTGATGTAGCAGGTGGATTAACTTCCACCGAGTTTGGTCATATGACGAAGCAGTATAGGCGCGCACTAATTCCTATCGGATCCTTGGAACAGCACGGCGATCACCTCCCGCTCTCAACTGATTTGATAATTGCAGAATACATCGCAAAGCATGTCGCATCACGTGTAAGTTCCTTTGTATTTCCTCCCATCTATTATGGAATCTCCATAGAGCACAGGCCGCTCTTTAATGTGTCTTTGAGGTATTCTACATTCATTAATATGATTCAAGACATTTCTGCATCTTTGTCAGAAGGAGGGTTGAAGAGGGTTATATACATAAATGGTCACCACGGAAACAGCGGCGCAATGCAATACTTAATGCATGACGAATGTCGCCGAGTAATTGACAAGGATTTTTCGGCCTTCTCCATAAATTATTGGAACATGGTTGATACTGAATTCGATCACGGAGGAGAGACCGAGACTTCGATAATGCTCGCTATCAATCATCATTATGTCCACATGAGCAGAGCCCAGCCTAGCGCTATCAATCGTTCAAAATTGAAAAAATCATATGATACTATTACAAATAATCCTGGTTCATTTCCGAAAATAACTGGAAATGGTATCTGGGGCGATCCTCGAAACGCCACGGTCACCAAAGGACAAGAACTTTTAGAAAAGATTACCAGGAACTTGTCAGTGGTTATACAGGAGTTAGACAACTAGTATGTTGTCCCACGGAAAAACGGCCGCAATGAAATTTTAATATATAGCCTCCTTTAGCTTTAGTTGTAGGTAGCACAATATATTGTCAGTAGATATGGCCGTAAAGGTTCTCGACGAGAGTTTGGGAAAGGTTGTTCTCATAAAACTAAAAGGCGGCAAAGTAATCAGGGGTAACCTTCATGGTTTTGACCAACACATGAATCTACTTTTGGAAGAATCCGTAGAAATACTGGAAGGAAGTAAGACAAATGACCTTGGAATGATTGTTGTTAGGGGAGACAATGTTGTCATTATATCCCCGCCTCCAGTTTAACCATGGGTGATTGTGATGACAAAAGGCACTACTTCAATGGGCAAATTTACACGGAAGAAGACCCACATAAGATGCAGAAGGTGTGGTCACAACTCCTTTCACAAACGTAGTAAGCAATGCGCTAAATGCGGGTATCCAGAGCCTACTATTAGGAAGTATAACTGGATTAAGCGGGCCATAATCTGACGTAGTTGCACCCTAGGACTATAATAATAATAATAGCAATAGATACAGGTACGGGCAGGTGTTCTAAAGGTATTTAAGAGAATATTTGGCCTCGTTTATCGAAGAGGATGACTTCCTAGCTGGGCGACTCGGTTTCCTTTGATGTTATCATTATTGGTTCTGGCCTTGCTGGGTTGAGAGCAGCTATCGCGGCCGCTGAAACTAGCCGTTCGGCTACGATCGCCGTATTGTCAAAGGTCCAGGTTATGCGTTCACACTCTGTTTCAGCCGAAGGGGGCACCGCTGCGGTGCTTTTCAGAGAAGAGGGTGATAATGAGGAATCCCACATCTATGATACAGTCAAGGGGAGCGATTTTCTTGCTGACCAAGATGTTGCTGAGCGTCTCGTCAAAATGATGCCTCTAGAAATTTACCAGCTCGATCACTGGGGAATGCCGTGGTCAAGAAGAAGCGACGGCAGGATTGACCAGAGGAAGTTTGGAGGATATTCCTTTCCTAGGGCGACTTATGCACAGGACAAAGTTGGATTTTACGAAATGCAAACCCTCTACGACACGTGTCTGAAGTACGAAAATATTGAATTTTATAACGAATGGTTCTGTACATCTATTCTTCATAATAGTAACAGGTTTGCGGGTGTTACAGCCATTGAAATGAAATCAGGACAATTCGTAATATTTAAAGCTCCCTCAGGCATAATTTGTACCGGAGGAGCAGGTAGAATCTATAGTTTTTCCACGTACGCCTACTCTTCCACTCCAGATGGACTAGATATGGCTTATAGAGCCGGCCTAGGTATAAAGGACATGGAATTCGTTCAGTTCCATCCTACAGGTATTCTTCCGTCAGGCATACTGATAACAGAAGGGGCCAGAGGAGAAGGGGGATATTTGATAAATAAGTCGGGAGAAAGATTCATGAAGAAATATGCCCCGGAAAAGCTCGAACTGGCACCAAGAGATGTGGTCTCTCGCTCGATGATCCGGGAAATCCAAGAGGGAAGGGGAATGAAACATGAGACCGGAGCTGATTGCTTAGCGCTTGACCTGACGCATCTCGGAGAGGAAGCTATTAAGGAACGTCTAGCGGGCATAAGGGAGATTGGCATTAAATTCTCAGGAGTGGATATAATCCGTGAGTCCATTCAAATCCGACCGGTTTGTCATTACATGATGGGGGGCATTCACACCAATATTGATGGCATCACAGAGATGAGTGGCCTTTGGGCGGCTGGCGAAGCATCATGCAATA
>OBLS010000419.1_pt1 | contig 15001 bp, 14 predicted proteins | sample 1519901 | NCBI WGS metagenome assembly OBLS01 (sample SAMEA3113585, study PRJEB22503) | soil metagenome | reverse complement strand
CACGGTGGCGCCGACGGCGATCAGCGGAGTCGGGATCAGATCATGGCCGACACGTTGGTCGAAACGGCTCACCGGTCAAGCCGCCGCCGTCGACGTCAGCATCGAACTGCATTTGCTGATGCCACTGAACTCCCTGCTCAACCCCACAGACGCCACGGCGGCGGAGATCGCGGGGTACGGCCCGGTCCCGGCCGGCATTGCCGGGGACCTGCTGCGCTCCAGCCGGGGTCGGCTGTAGTGGCGGCGGCTGTTCACCGCCCCGGCCGGCGGCCCGATCGTGGGTGGGGACTGGTTCCGGCGCCGCTTCGACGGCTGGCTGGCCCGGTTGATCAGCCTGCGGGACCAGATCTGCCGCGACCCCTACTGTGAGGCGCCGATCCGCCATCTTGATCATGTGCATCGCCGCGCCGACCACGGACCCACCACCCTGGCGAACGGGCGCGGGTTGTGTGAACGCGGCAACTACGTCCGCGAAATGCCTGGCTGGACCGCCACGGTGACCGACGATGGACGGCACGGCCGCCCCCACACCGTCACGATCACCACCCCCACCGGCCACCACTACACCAGCAGTGCACCCCAACCGCCCTAGACGGCGACAACTCACATGAACTAGGCAGAACGGGTGACCCGCCGGGTCGAACATGACCGTACGCCGGTTTGCGGTTGGTACTCCGCCACTGTTGCACCGAGGCCAACGGCGCATGTGAATGCCGCAGAACGCAGCCGTGAAGACATCCCCACCGTAATCATCGCCTAGGTGGCACTCGACCTGCATCCCGAGCTGCCCAGGCGGCGCTTGCGGGACGGAGGCTGGCGAAGGCGTCGCGCTGCCGGGCGGTCCAGGCCGCCAGCACGCCTGCGACGAGCGACGGACTCTGCAGGTCACCGGCCAGCACGGCGTCGACCACGTCGTCCAGCGGCGCCCAGACGGTGTCCATGTGCGCCTCTTCGCCGCTTCGGGCGAACTCCGCCGGAGCAGCGGCTGGTGCCAGATCTCGAGCTAGATAGATGCGCAGTGACTCCGCCAGGATGCCCGGAGTGGTGAACAGGTCGACCAGGACATGCCAGGACCCGGCGGCCAGACCCGCCTCCTCGACCAGTTCGCGCTGCGCGGTCAACAGATAGCCTTCACCGTCAACATCGAGCAGCCCGGCCGGCGGCTCGATCAGCCGGTGCCGGACAGCATGGCGATACTGCCGCACCAGCGCCACCCGAGACTGATCGTCGAGCGCGATGATGCCGACGGAACCCGGGTGGCGGAAATATTCCCGAGTCATCTCCTCCCCGTCCGGCGCACGCACCTGATCCTGCACAAAGGACGTGATCTTGCCTTCGGCCAGTACCCGAGACGAGGCCACCGGCCAGCTCAGCGGCGCGTCAACGAGCTCCGCGCGCGAGAGGATGATCACGCCTAGCGCCCCTGGTCGACGGGCAGTCTTGTGGCGAGCTTGCGATCCAGTGCGGCCTCGATCAGGCCAACGAACAGCGGATGCGGGCAGGTAGGCCGCGACTTCAGTTCTGGGTGGGCCTGGGTGGCCACGAAGTAGGGGTGCACGTCGTTCGGCAGTTCGATGAATTCGACCAACCGCGAATCCGGCGACGTGCCGCTGATCACCAGCCGGGCGTCCTCGAGCCGCTCACGATAGGCGTTGTTGACCTCGTAGCGATGCCGGTGGCGTTCAGCCACCTCGGTCTGCCCGTACTGCTTGGCTACCACCGATCCCGGCAACAGCTCGGCTGGGTATGACCCGAGCCGCATCGAGCCGCCAAGATCGCCATTGCCCTCGACGATGGCAACCTGTTCGGCCATGGTCGCGATCACCTTGTGCGGTGCGTCTGGAGTGAATTCGCTGCTGTCAGCACCGTCCAGGCCGGCCATGTGGCGGGCTACCTCGATCACCATGCACTGCAGGCCCAGGCACAACCCCAGAATCGGGATCTGGTTCTCCCGGGCGTACCGAACCGCCCCAACCTTTCCTTCCACCCCACGAATGCCGAAGCCGCCCGGGATCACCACGCCGTCCACCTCGTGCAAGGCTCGAGCGGCGCCCTCTTCGGTGGCACATCCGTCCGACGGCACCCAGCGGATGACCGCCTTGGCGTAGTTGGCGAAGCCGCCCGCCCGCAAGGCCTCGCAGACCGAGAGGTATGCATCCGGAAGGTCGATGTACTTGCCGACCAGTGCGATGATCACCTCTTCCTTGGGGTGGTGCACCCGGGTCAACAGGTCATTCCACTGGGTCCAGTCCACGTCACGGAAGCGCAGATCCAGCCGCCGGACCACGTAGGCGTCCAGTCCCTCGGAGTGCAACACCTTGGGAATGTCGTAGATGCTCGGCGCGTCGATGGCGGCGACCACCGCCGACTCGTCGACATCGCACATCAATGAGATCTTGCGCTTCACCGACTCGGGGATCTCGCGATCCGAACGACACACCACCGCATCGGGCTGGATGCCAACCTGACGCAGCGCTGCCACCGAGTGCTGGGTCGGCTTGGTCTTCAACTCGCCGCTCGGTCCGATGTAGGGCACCAGCGAGACGTGCAGAAAGAAGACGTTCTCCCGTCCGACGTCGTGCCGCACCTGCCGCGCCGCCTCCAGGAACGGCAGCGACTCGATATCGCCGACGGTGCCGCCGATTTCGTGGATCACCACGTCAATGTCGGGTCCGCCCATTGCCAGCATGGAATCTTTGATCTCGTTGGTGATGTGCGGGATGACCTGCACCGTGTCGCCCAGATAGTCGCCGCGACGTTCCTTGGCTATCACCGACGAATAGACCTTGCCGGTCGTGACATTCGCATCGCCGGAGAGATCCACGTTGAGAAAGCGCTCGTAGTGGCCGACGTCAAGATCAGTTTCGGCACCGTCCTCTGTGACGAAAACCTCGCCGTGCTGAAACGGGTTCATCGTGCCCGGATCGACGTTGAGGTACGGGTCCAGCTTTTGCATCGAAACCCGCAGCCCGCGGGCGACCAGCAGGTTGCCGAGACTGGATGCGGTCAGACCCTTGCCGAGTGAGGAGGCGACGCCGCCGGTGACGAAGAGATGCTTGGTCAGTTTGACGCGGGGTCCCACGGGCCTCCAGCCTATCGTCCGACCGGCTCCAACGACGTGACCCGCCGGGCCGCAAGTCTGAGGCGGCGCCGTCAAGCGATCAGCCCGCGATACCGCATCAGCAGCTCGTCGACCACCTGATCCTCATCCGGCCAGGTGGCGGCGCGGGCCAGCCCGGCCGCACGCAGCGACGCTCGGCGACCAGGATCGTGCGCGAGGTCCAGCAACTCTTCGACGGCCTTTCCGACGTCGTGGGGGTCGAACAGCACCGCTGCGTCACCCACGAGCTCCTCGATGCCACCGACCCGGGTGCTGAGCAAAGGCACCCCGGAGAGCAGAGCCTCCTGCGCAGCCAGAGCGCGGGCTTCCCACACGGACGTGAGCAAGGCCAGATCCGCCGCGCCCAGCAGGGAGGCGACGTCGTCATGGTGACCCACCAAAACCACGTTGGAGCCGTCAGCCCGCGCTCGATCCGCCAGATCCTCACGCAGCGGTCCGTCACCGGCAATCACGAACCGCAGCTCGCCATGATCACGGACCGAGCGCGCGATCTCCAGCACCAGGCCGAGATTCTTCTGTGGCGCCAGGCGGCCGACGGTCAAGATCAGCACATCCCGGTCGGTCAGCCCGAGATTGCGCCGCTGCACCTCGGGCGACAACCGGGAATTGCCGAGCACCGGCGCAGCCACTGGAGCCAGCTGCGCGTTGCGGGCGCCGAGCCGGCGCGCTTCGATCACCAGGTCGGTGCTGGCACACAGCGTCAGGTCTGCGCCTCGGGCCACCAGTCTTTGCAGCAGCCGCCCGCTGGCGGTCCGCCAGCCCTGACCGAGAACCGCATTGTGCCAGGTCACCACCAGCGGAGGTCGCCGGAGCCTGCTCATCCCCACGGCGATCGCCCCGGCTTTGTAACCGTGGGCGTGCACGACATCAGCGCCGGCCAGCCGCCCGAGGCGAGTCAGCGGCAGCAGATCGGCGCCAAGATCATCAAGACCCTGCGCCCGCGCAGTTCGATCGGGTGCGTAGATCCGTACCGCATGGCCGCGCTGGACCAGACGGGTAACCACACTTCCGACATGACGGCCGATGCCGCCTGTGCTGGCGGTCAATACCTGCGCAATTCTCATGATCTATCCGCAGCCACCTTGCGGCGGCCGAAGTTCCACAGCGTAGCGGCCAGGTTTCGGTCGACGAGGAAGACGACACCCACGAAGATCAAAACGCAGGCGACCGAAGCGCCCAGCGTGCCCAGCGTCGCCGCTAGCAGACCGGCCTCACGCAGCTGCATCGTCGGCCAGCCAACCAGGCCACCTGCCAGGCCGGCGGCAGGAAGGCAGATCACCACGGAGCGACCCAGCCAGGCCCGGGCGTGTCTCTGCTCCGCAGGGTCTCGGAAAAGGACGGCACCGACCACGCCGCCGGCGCACATTCCCAGCGACACCGAAGCGGCAAGCGCCACCACCTGCCAATCCACCGGCACCACCAGCCGTGAACCTAGGGCGGCAACAATCACGACCGCCCAGGCCGTCATGGTGACAGCGCCCGCGGCTCGCGCGCGATGTTGGGCCAGCAAGGTCCGAGAGCCGAGTCCGAGCATCCCGAACCCGATCACGGCTGGAGCGAGCATCGCAATCAGCCAGGCGAGGGCAGCGGTGTCTCCCGATCCGGGCCCGAGTACGAACACCCTGGCCACCGGGACAGCCGTCGCGAGGAGCAGGGCGGTACCGAGGCTCCCTAGCATGATCACCTGAGGACCGACCTCCTCCAGCACCCCGGCTACCGCTGAGGCGCCGTTCTGGGCCGCGGTCGCCAGCCGGGGAAAGGCCACCTGAAGCAGCGGCGCAACCAGCACCGCGTACGGCAGGAGATAGATCGCATTGGCCCAGGTGAATCGGGTCAATGCTCCCTGATCGCCCGTCTGCTGCGCCGACCAGTTGATCACCAGCAAGCTGAGCTGCTGCAGCACCAGTCCGCCGATCCCGGCTGCCGCGATCCGACCGAGCACCGCCCGGTCGCCGGCGGCGAACCGGAGGCGAGGTCGGAGCCGATGGCCGAGCCGAGCCATCGGGATGACCGTGGTCAAGGCGAGGGCCAGCACGCCGAGCGTGGTTCCCCAGCCCAGGATCGCGAGCGCCGACCGGTTGAGCTGCTGCAAGTCTTCCTGCGCATCGGGAACCGCGGCGCCCAGGAACAGCAGATAGCTAGTGATCACGACGGCGCTGGAGACCAGGGGCGCGAGGGCAGCGGCCAGGAAGCGTGAATGCGCCTGCAGTACGCCGGCACTCACCACGGCCAGCCCGTACAGCCAGATCTGCGGCACGAACATGACCAGCAGGGCCGCCACGGTGACCGCGCTGCTTTCGCACGTCGGCTTGGCGAAGGCTGTCCCGTACATTGGAGCACCCAGCAGCGCAACCAACGCGGCCGGAGTCAAGATGATCAACGTCCAGGTCAGCAGCGCTGACGTGGTCTGCTCGGTCTGACTCCGCCGCTGAGCCCCCACGTGCCGCGCCACGACCGGAACGACGACGCCGGCCAGAATTCCACCCGCGACAATCTCGAACAGCACGTTGGGCAGCGTGTTGGCGGCGTTGTAGACATCGCCCAGGCAGGTGTCACCCACCGTCTTGGAGAACACGAGCCAGCGTCCGAACCCGACGACCCGTGCCGCCAGAGTGATTCCGGCGACGCCCAACGCGACTGTGCCGAAACGGGCCTTCACCCGCGGCCCAGTTGATCAAGCCAGCGCAGTGTCGGGGTGCGGTCGATGACCGCGGTGAAACTGATCCGTTCACTGGCAAGATTCAGCCCCACCACCGCGAGTAGCGCCGCCAGCTTCATCGGGCGAGGTAACCAGGCCGCGGCCAGAGTGCCGACTGCGGCGCCGAGCGCGTTGGCACCGCAATCCCCCAGCATCGACTTCTGCCGCAGGTCGCTGGGTAGACATCCTGCGGCGGCGCCCAGTACCGGTGCTGCTCCGACCCCCACCAGCCCGGCAGCGAGCACGAGCGTGACCTTCGCTGCGCGCCCCGGCCGCAGGTCGCAGAGGTTGGTGAAATTCGCAGTGCCGGCGATCAACATCGTGTCCATGAGCCGGTCAGCGACGCGGATCGCCCCTCCTGTGCCGGATGTCCGGCCGAGGAGCAGGCTGGCTGCCGCCGCACTGAGTCCAACTCCGGCGATTTTCACCGCGCCGCTGGTGAGGGTGCCTGATCGGAGCGCCGCAAGGTGTCCCCTAAAGCCTTTTGCTTGGCTTGTCCCCCGAAGGTCGTCGTACGCGCCGACCGCCCCGGATCCCGTGGCCGCCAGCGCGACGGCGGCCCGTACCGTGGCCGAACCGCCCGGCACCGGGCCGGGGACCAGCAGACCGGCGAGCATCGCCAGGACGGCGACTGGCCCTTCCGCCAGCGTCACCTCGGCTCCGGCATGGTTACGCCGAGTCCACCTTGAACCGGAAGACATCAGGTCAACCGCCAGTCGGTTGCCGAAGAGCGCGGACGAGGCAGCGGCCAGTCCCGACGCGATCGCGCAGCCGACTCGGCCCATCACCGGACCGGAATGTTCGGCAGCGGCGCATCGGCCTTGGATAGCGCGCCGTAGTGGCCCTGTCGCCCAAGCAGCTGTTCCTGTCCGGCGAGCACCGTAGTGGTCACACCGCTGGTCAAGTCGGCGACGTCGACGGTGCTCAGTACGTCGACCGCCGTCGCGTCGTTGCGCGCGGTCAGGACGTCCGTGCCTTCGATTTCGGCGCTGTTCGGACCCGCGAGAACGACTCCCGCAGCTGAGGTCCGCAGAGCGACATCCATCTCGACATGAGCCGTCAGCTGCTCGGGCGGAGGACGCGGGTCCGTGGCCTCGGCGCTGACCACGATGAGCAGCTGGGCGCTGTCCCCGCCATCCTCGTCGATGGCGATCAGCCCGGCTGAGGTCAGCGACTCAGCGACGTCCAGCGCGGTGTCATCCAGGCGTCCCGGTTGCTTGCTCGCCACGGCACGACCGAGGGCGATCCCGAACTTCGTACTGTCCGGCATCGCGTCGGTCAGACCCAAGGTGCCGGCGTGGGTGTTGAGCGCCGACGTGAGGTCGGCACTTTTCTCATCGTCGAAGGCCTTCTGGTTGACCTCGACCGTCGCCGTTACAGTTCCGCCGGCCTCAACGACTGCCGCGTTGATAGCTGACACGACAGCCGAGGGCGCATCAGGCATGGCCACCACAGCCACCTTGGTCTCGTTCAGTACGCCGGCGGTCAGCACCTGCCCGGCACGTGCCGCGTAGGCCTCGCGGTACTCGTCGAGCGCGTTGCGCCGGTCGAGTTCGGCGCGGAGGTCCTGGACCTGCTTTCGGTCCTGAGCTGCCTGCTGGGCCAGGCCCGTGTCCACCGACGGCCGCAACGTGACGCCAAGGACGATCCCCACCGCGAGCGCCAGAAACACCGCCATCAACGACACGATGTGGTAGCGGAAGTTAATCAAGTGAAGAGTTCCTTCACCCAGTAGAGCGCGTCGCGGATCCGGGCCATCAAGAGACTGCCCACCTGGCCGCCAAGGTCGGTCAGCAGCAGCGCTGTAGTGAGAGCAATCAGCGCCGACAGCACCAGCATCACCAGATGCCAACTCTTGACCTGGCTTCGGTAGATGCGGGACACGCCCTTGGCGTCGACCAGCTTTGGCCCTACCCGAAGCCGGGTCAAAAAGGTCGAGGCCATACCCGCCCGGCCTTTGTCGAGGAATTCGACCAGCGACGCATGCGTGCCGACCGCGACGATCAGGCGCGCGCCTTTGGAGTCCGCAAGCAGCATGGCGGCATCCTCGCTGGTCCCGAGAGCGGGAAAGGGAACGGCTTCCAATTCGAGCGCCTCGATTCGCTCAATGCCCGGCGCGCGGCCGTCCCGGTAGGCGTGCACAACGAGTTCCGCGCCGCACCGTAGAGCGGCGTCGGAGCAGGAGTCCATGTCACCGATGATCATGTCGGGTCGGTAGCCGGCCTCGATCAGGGCATCGGCTCCGCCGTCCACGCCGATCAGCAGAGGCTTGTATTCGGAGATGTACGGGCGCAACGCTTCAAGATCGGATCGGTAATCGTAGCCGCGAACCACGATGAGCACATGGCGGCCATCGATAGGAGTGGCCACATCGGGCACTCCGACGCCCTCGAGGAGCAGTTCCTTCTCGACCCGCAGGTATTCCATGGTATTCGCGGCGAATGCCTCGATCTGGTCCGCCAGGCCCTCGCGGGCAAAGTTCAGCTGATCTTCCAGCACCTCCGTGGTGACCAGCGTGCCGTCAGCAATGAGGTGGCCGTCCCCATCGAGCAGCCGGTCGCCGTCCACAATGATCCGGTCGCCCTCATGCAGCTGGGTGAAGATGTTTTCGCCGGCATCGTCGATGAGCGGGATGCCTGCCGCCAGCAAGATCCCAGGCCCCAGATTGGGATAGCGGCCGGACACCGACGGTACCGCGTTGACGACCGCACTCGCGCCCGCCTCCACGAGCGCCTCGGCACTCACCCGGTCGAGATCCGTGTGATGGATGATGGCAACTTCGCCCGGCTGCAGCCGCTTGGTCAGGTTTTTCGTGCGGCGGTCCAGCCGCACTGGCCCGCTGATCTCGGCGGGTGCACCGCGCCTGCGGATGAGAGTCGGAAGTCGCATGTCGGGTCCCATACTGGCACTTCTCCAGCGGTGGTTTGTCCGTCCGAGCCAGCGTTGCCCGGCCGGGACGTGCGGAACCCGAGAGTTTCAGGAGCTGGCCCGCGTGAAGGTCAGCAGATTGCCGTCCGCGTCGAGCACGTGATCCCCTAGTTCGTCGCCCCAGCGCCGGTTCGAGCCGCGATGGCCAACTCCACCAGCTCGCCGGCGTGCGCAAGCGCAGAGTCGGTCGTTTCGAGGCCCGCCATCATTCGTGCCAGTTCGGCGGCTCGATCAGCCTCCGCAACTGGTACGACGCCGCTGGTCGTGACCTGTCCGTCGCCGGACTTGACCACGACGTAGTGCCGGTCCGCGAAGGCCGCAACCTGCGCCAGGTGCGTGACCACGATGACCTGAGTGTCCTGCGACAGGCGCGCCAGCCGTCGGCCGATCTCCACCGCCACCCGGCCGCCGACCCCGGCGTCAATCTCGTCGAAGACCAGCGTTCGGGCTTCCCGGCCGGCAGCGAGGACTACCTCCAGAGCCAATCGCACCCTTGACAGTTCACCGCCCGACGCTACTTTGCCGACGCTCCGGGGCTGCATGGCCGCATTCGCGCTGAACAGCAGGTCCACCGCGTCGGCCCCGTGCGGACCGAGCTCGGTGCTGCTCACCTGGAATCGCAATGTCGCGTGGGGCATGGCAAGCGCCGCCAGCTCCTCGAGTACCTGGGCGCCGAAACGGTCGGCGGCCTGGCGGCGAGCGGCACTGATGCGCTCAGCCAGCACGGCGAGCTCGCCGCTGAGCTGGTCGATTCTTGACGTCAGGACCATGATCCGGTCGTCGCTGTCCTCCAGCGTCTGCAGCCGGACGGCGGCCTCCGCCGCCCAACCGAGCACCTCGTCGCACGTTGTCCCGTACTTCCGGGTCAGAAGGTTCAGCTGCGCCCGCCGGGCGGCGATCTGTTCCAGGCGTCCGGGTTCACCATCGAGCGCGTCCAGGTATCTGACCAGGTCGGCTGTGATATCGGTCAGCGCATAGCTGGTCTCCGCCAGCCGGTTCGACAGTGAGGCCATCTCCACATCGTCACCTTGGGCCGCCTCGAGCGCCTTCCGCGCCACGGACAACCAGGCGAGGGCACCGCCAGCTTCGTCATCGGAGCCGGCGAGTGCCAGCACAGCGGACTGGGCGGCCGCTCGCAGGTCATCAGCGGCTTGCAATCGGTGGGCATCAGCAGCTAGCGCCAGATCCTCCCCGGCGCCTGGAGCGATCTTTTCGATTTCGTCGAGCCCGAATCGCAGCAGGTCGATCTCCCTAGCTCGGGATTGGGCCTTGTCCCGCAGCTGAGCCAGTTCTGACCGCGCAGCTTGCAACTCCCCCCACAGTCGACCGTACGCATCCAGCGGATCGCAGACTGCCGGTCCCGCGAACTTGTCAAGGACTCGGCGCTGCCGGTCCGGCTCTGCCAGGCGAAGCTGCTCGGACTGCCCGTGAATAGTGACCAGATCGGCCGTCACGTCCGTACAGAGTCCCGCCGGCACCGATGCGCCGCCCAGAAAAGCGCGAGATCTCCCGCTCGCGGTGAGGTGCCTGGCCACCAGCAGTTCGCCATCGGCATCCAGCTCCCCGCCCGCAGCCAGCATCCGGTCGACCACCTCGGACGACGCAGCGACGAATCGGCCTTCGATCCGAGCTCGCTCGGCCCCGCTGCGCACCAACTTGGGGTCGGCACGCCACCCGAGCAGCAGCCCGAGCCCGGTGATAATCATCGTCTTACCGGCACCGGTCTCGCCCGTCACCACGGTTAGCCCCGGATGGAAAGACATCGCGGCATCGGAGATGACTCCGAGGTCGGTGATCCGAAGCTCGGCGATCACGCCTGCGCCTGCTGACGATCCGGCAGCTCCTCTGAGTCGACCGAACCCCTCCAGCCCTCGACTCGCAAGCCGAACTTACCCACCAGGCGGTCTGTGAAGGGCGCCTCGGAGAGCCTCGCCAGCCGTAGTCGGTGTCGGCCCTGAACGACCTCGACCTGCATCCCGCTGAGCAGTTCCACCGAACGACGACCGTCACACGACAGCACACCAGTGGTTTGCGCGGCCGCGAGCAGTTCCACCACCACGCGGGAGGACGGCCCGAGCACCAAGGGGCGGGCGAAGAGGGCGTGGGCGCTGAGCGGCACCACCAAGAAGGCATCGACACCTGGCCAGATCACCGGACCGCCGGCAGAGAAGGCGTAGGCAGTCGATCCGGTCGGAGTCGACACGAGGAGTCCGTCGCAGGCCCAGCGCGACAGCGGGCGTCCGTCGATTTCTACCAGGACCTCGAGCATCCGTTCCCGAGAAGCCTTCTCGATGGAGATCTCGTTGATCGCGAAGGAGGACCATACCACTTCCTCGCCGTTCCGGACCCGGAGATCGATGGTGAATCGCTCCTCCACCAGATAGGACCGATCCACAACACGCTCGACGATGCTGTCGATCTCCGACGACTCGGCCTCGGCAAGAAACCCGACGTGGCCGAGGTTGACCCCGAGCAGCGGAGTGTCTGACGCCATCACCCACTCGGCTCCGCGCAGGATTGTTCCGTCACCGCCTAGGACGATCATCAATTCGGCGACTGGGGCACCCTCCTGACTCGGCCGAGTGAGTTCGGTGACCCGAGCGGAGAGGTGGGGGGTCAAGCTGGCCAGATCCTCAGCTGGCATGGCAATCTCGATGCCAGCAGCGCTCAAGCGCTCGACCAGTCGTACGGCGGTGGCAATCGCCGCCGGTCTGCGTGGGTGGGTGAGCACAGCAACGCGGCGAACCTGAAGCGGATGACCGTTCGGGGCGCTCACCTGCCACAGCATAGGGCGGCCCTGGCCGTCGTCCTGGGAACCAGAGCGTCAGCTTCGACGGGTTCCGATGGGCACCGTCAGTGGAGTTCGAGCCAATAGCGCGAAAAACTCGACATTGCCCGACGGCCCGGGCAGCCTGCTCGGCACGACTACCCGCGTCGGCCAACCCCTCTCGGCGGCCGCCATGCTGACGTTGTCCACGGCCTGCTGGCGGAGAGTCTCCGATCGAACGACGCCACCCTTTCCGAGCGCAGCCCGGCCGACCTCGAATTGGGGCTTGATCATCAAGAGCAGGCGTCCGTCCGGCCGGGTGACGGACAGAAGCGGATCCAAGATCATCAACAGCGAGATGAAGGAGACGTCGGCGACGACCAGATCGACCGGCCTGCCGTCGACATGGCGCAGATCGAGGTCTCGCAGATTTGTCCGCTCCCAGAGGCGCACTCGATCATCGTCACGAAGCGACGTGGCCAGCTGGTCGGTGCCGACGTCAATAGCGATCACCTCGGTGCAACCCCGCTCCAACAGCACCTGCGTGAACCCTCCGGTCGAGGCGCCGGCGTCCAACGCGCGGCCGAAAACGCTGAGGCCGAGATCATCGAGTCCACCCAGCAACTTATGGGCAGCGCGAGAGACGTAGTGATTATTGGTGACAGACACCCGATCGTTAGGGACCACACGCTCGGACGCTCGGGTGACTAGCTGCTCATTGACCTGGACCAAACTCGAGCTGATCATCGACTGGGCATGGCTTCGCGAGCGAGCGAACCCGCGAGCGACCAGCTCGACATCCAGCCGCGAACGGCGTGAGCCGTCGCTGCCAACCGCAGTCAACCGAGATCTGCCCGGTCCTGGGAGCTGGCGCCCGTGTCGAGTGCAGTCTGGAGCGCCTCATGGGCGCGGGCTAGGCGGTCATGATGAGCATCGACGGGCGCCGAGTCGAGATCGACCAAGCTGCCCAGCGCATCGTCGACAGTCGTGTTACCCGTGGCCGGTGGGACTGGCGCCTCACCGGAATCGGCGCCGGGCACCGAAAATTCAGTCATTCCGCGCCATTCGGACTGCCCTGGCTCGCTGCGCTGTTTCCTTCCGCAGCCTTCTTGGCCGCGGCCTTCTTCGCAGCCGATTTCTTGGCCGCCGCCTTCCTCGTTGGGGTGGTGCTGTGTCGCGGTTCGGTGGCCGGGGAGACCCGGCGCACCCCTGGCCCGCCATTATCTGCGCTCGTACTGACCGTGCTACGGAGCTCGGCGATCTCTCTCCGCAGCTCCTCCAAGTCCTGAGCGCGCACGAAGCCCAGTCTGGTGGTCGCCTTTTCGACCTCGGCCCGTACCAGCTTCTCGAGCAAGTCGCGGTTGGCGCGGCTGGCGTTCCGCAATTCGTCAGCCAGTTTGGTCACACGCCCGCTGGCGTCGGCCGCCACGTCCTCCAATCCGGCCTGAGCGAGCAGCGACTTCGCCGCTTCCGCGGCTTTCGTGCGGGTCATTCTGGTGAACCCGGAGACCAGGTGAACGTAGTTCTGCACAGCTTCGACCGCCATGCCGGACAGACTACGCGGCGAGCCGAGATCAAGACGGCGCCATGGGCAGCCTGCGTCGATGATCTACGCCAAGTCTCCGACGGCCGTCAGAACACGATCAACATTCGGCACGCGGCCCACGTCGAGCGCCCGCCAGCTGACCTGCGCCGCCGCCCAAAGAGCATGGAGCTGGGCTCCTGCCGCCGGGGCGCCATCGAAGATGATCTGGCCATCCGCCTCCGTGGCCCGCACCGCGCCACACCGGACACCGCCCGCCTCCTCGACCGCACGCAACGGCGGCTGAAACAGGGCAGCCAGGTCGCGACCCACATGCGTCGGACGTTCTGCAGGTTCCGCCGTGAGGAGATGCCGACCGCGATGTGAGCCGGTGAACACCAGCATGCTGTCCATGCCGGCAATCTGGGCGCCCGCAATGTCGGTGTCCAGGCGATCGCCGATGAAGATCGGCCTGGCGGCGCCGAGCCGGGTGGTTGTCTCATCGAGCAACGGGCGGAAAGGCTTTCCTGCGACCTCGGGTTGGCTGGTCACCGCCATCCGCACTGCCGCCACCGCGGCGCCGTTTCCCGGTACCAGGCCGCGATCCGTCGGCCGCGTCGGGTCGATGTTGGTCGCCACCCAGTGCGCTCCGCGATGAATCGCGATCGCTGCTTCGTTGAGTTGTTCCCATGTCAGGTCGACAGCCCAGCCTTGAATCACCGCAACCGGGTCCTCGTCGGCAGAATGGACAGGGGTCAGCTTCCGCTCCGTCAACGCCGCCAGGATGCCGGCGCCGCCGACAACCAAGACCCTGGCGCCCTCGCCGAATCGCTCGACCAGCAGGTGGGCAGCAGCCTGGGCGGAGGTGACGACATCGGCGTCGTCAGCGTCGATTCCCAACTCGCGAAGATGTGCAGCCACGGTCGCCGGTGGTCGCGCCGCGTTGTTTGTCACAAACCCGGTCTTGACCCCATGCTGGTGGAGCCGTGCCACGGTCTCGGGTGCGCCGGGGACGGCCATCGGGCCGAGGTAGACCACTCCGTCGAGATCAAGCAGCACAGCGTCGTACGCCTCGACCACTGCGGTTACCCCAGCAGCGGCCCGCAGACCGTTGCCATAGCTCACTGCTGCACCGCCGAAGGCGGCTCGAGATCCGTCTCGTCGATGTTGAGCACCAGACCGTCCAGCTCGTCGAGTCGTGCCTGCGCGTCGGTCTCTCCATGCGGATCCAATGTCGCCGCCGCCTGGAACCAGGTGCGGGCATCTGCAGACGCACCGCGGTCGAGCAGAGCATCGGCGTAGGCGTACCGCAACCGCGCGAGCGCGATCGGCGGCGCCGTCGGAGGATTGAGCTGGTCGGCCGCCTCCGCGAGGATGCGCAGCGCCTCGGCGGACTGGCCAAGATCACCTCGGGCACCCGCCTCGACCAAGATCATCTCAACCCGCTGCGCTGGATCAAGCCGAACCTGTTTCGCCTCTTTGGCCAGCTTGAGCGCCGCCTCCGGGCGGCCGAGAGCACGCTCGCAGTCGGCCATCATGGGCAGATAGTCGTTCGCACCCGTCATCCGACGGATGGCACGCAGCTCACTCAGCGCGGCGTCGTAGTGACCGGCGGCGTAGGCCGTTTCGGCCGCTGCCTCCCGTACGATCGGCAGCCGAGCTGCCCGCCTGCGTGCTGCTTCTGCATGGGCATAGGCGAGCTCCGGGTCGTCATCGAGCAGTTGCCCGGCAGCAATCAGGTGGGCGGCCACGATTTCGGCAAGTTCCTTGGGCAGCCCGCGGAGTTCGGCGCGCACGCTGCGGTGCAACGCCCGCAGATCCAGACCTTCGGGCACCGGGGGTTCGTTCGCCTTGCGGGCCAGCCCTGGCCGCGGCTGGCGGTCTGGCCTCGGTCCAGACTCGGCAGAACGCCGCTGGCGGTCTGGCGTCGGTCCAGAGTCTGCAGAACGCCGCTGGCCTCGCCCT
>OBLS010000417.1_pt1 | contig 15068 bp, 12 predicted proteins | sample 1519901 | NCBI WGS metagenome assembly OBLS01 (sample SAMEA3113585, study PRJEB22503) | soil metagenome | reverse complement strand
GCACGCTCGGCGACCGCTTCGGGCGCAAGCTCGCGCTCCAGGCGGGCGTATCGATCTTCGGGCTCGCCAGCCTCGGCGCGCTCATCGCCGACTCCGCCGACCAGGTGATCGCCGTGCGCGCGGCGATGGGAGTGGGCGCCGCGCTGATCATGCCCGCCACTCTCTCGATCATCGCCAACGTGTTCACGGGTGCGGAACGCGGGAAGGCGATCGCGATCTGGGCGGCGCTGGCCGCGGTCGGGATCGGGCTCGGACCGCTGGCCGGCGGGCTCCTCCTCGAGTGGTTCAGCTGGTCGTCCGTCTTCCTGGTCAACGTGCCGTTCGCGGCTGCGGCGCTGCTGCTGGGCATCCGGTATGTGCCCGAGAGCCGAGATCCACGGCCAGGGTCGTTCGATCTGCTCGGAGCGGCGCTCTCCACGGCCGGCTTCAGCGTTCTCGTCTTCGCGATCATCGAGGCGCCGGAGCAGGGCTGGCTGAGCGGCACCACGCTCGGATCGCTCACGGCAAGCGTGGCGCTCCTTGGCGCGTTCCTTTGGTGGGAGCGGCGGACTGCCGAGCCGATGCTCGACCTCGGCTTCTTCCGTAGCGCCAGCTTCAGCGTCGGCACGGCGGCGGTCAGCGTCGCCTTCTTCGCCCTGCTCGGCGCGATCTTCGCGCTGACTCAGTACCTGCAGTTTGCGCACGGCTACAGCGCGATCGAGGCCGGAGCGATCATGAGCCCGCTCGCGCTTGGGTTGATGATGGGCGCCGGATCGTCGAGCAAGGCCGTTCGGCGGCTCGGGATCTCCCGCGTCGTTGCGGCCGGGCTGAGCGGCCTGGCGATCCTGCTCGCGCTGACCACGTTGTTCCAGCCGGACACCGGCGAATTCGTGTTGGTCGCCTGGTTCTTCGGCCTGGCCCTCGCGATGGGCTGGATCATGGCGCCGGCCACCGACGCGGTCGTGGGGGCTGTGGCGCCCGCCAAGTCGGGCGTCGCCTCGGCCACCAACACCGTCGCGCGCATGGTTTCCGGGGCTCTCGGAGTGGCAGTCATCGGCTCGCTGGTCAGCTCGCTCTACTCCAGCGACGTCGATGGCTCGCTCGGCGGCCTGCCGCCGGAGGCGCAGGCGGCAGCCGAGGACTCGATCGGCGCCGCCAGTGCAATCGCGACACAACTCCCACCGGACGCGGCTTCCGGCGTCCTCGCGACGACCGGCGAGGCCTTCACCCAGGCAATGGGTGTCGGGCTCCTGATCGGCGCCGTGCTCGCCGCGCTCGCGGCAGTTGTCGTCGTCCGCTTCCTCCCGGCGCGCGAGCACGCGGCCGAGCCGAACGCGCTCGAGACACCCGTGAGCGTGCTCGCCGACGCCGACCGAGCCGCCTAGGACACGAAAAGGAGATGAATCAGATGACGCCACGAATCGAGGACTACGCGCTGCTAGGAGACACACACACGGCTGCGCTCGTCAGCAACCAAGGATCCATCGACTGGCTCTGCTTCCCCCGTTTCGACTCCGCAGCCGCCTTCGCCGCCCTCGTCGGCGACGAGGAGAACGGTCGCTGGCAGATCGCTCCAGAAGGGCAGATATCGGCCAGTCGCCGACGGTACCGCGGCGACACGCTCGTGCTCGAGACCGACTTCGAGACCACCGAAGGGTCGATCCGGCTCGTCGACTTCATGCCGGCACGCGGAGAGGGGGCGGAAGTCGTGCGCCTGGTCGAGGGCGTCCGCGGACGGGTGCGGGTGCAGATGGAGCTCAAGGCTCGTTTCGACTACGGGCGGATCCGGCCCGTCATCCGCCGCATCGACGGAGCGGACGTGGCTTTCGCCGGCCCGGACAGCATCTGGCTGCGCACGCCGGTCGAAACGCGTGGCGAAGATGGCGCCCTGCGAGCCGAGTTTTCGGTCACGGCGGGCGAGCTCGTCCCGTTCGTCCTCACCTGGCGTCCGTCACACGAGCCCGCACCGCCTCCGGTCGACCCGATGCGAGCGCTCGCTGACACCGAGTCGTACTGGGCCGAGTGGGTCTACGCGTGCACGTACAGCGGCGAGTGGCCCGAGGCGGTCGTCCGGTCGCTGATCACGCTGAAGGCGCTTACCTACGCTCCGACCGGCGGAATCGTCGCTGCGCCGACGACCTCGCTCCCCGAACAGCTCGGCGGAGTTCGCAACTGGGACTACCGCTACTGCTGGCTCCGCGATGCTGCGTTCACCCTGCTTGCGCTCACGCGCGCCGGCTACCGGGACGAGGCGGAGGCCTGGAACCGGTGGCTTGTCCGGACGGTCGCGGGCGACCCGACCGACGTGCAGATCATGTACGGGGTCGCAGGGGAGCGGCGTCTGACGGAGGTCGAGCTTCCGTGGTTGTCCGGCTACGAGGGCGCGAAGCCGGTGCGGATCGGCAACGACGCGACCGAGCAGCTCCAACTCGACGTCTACGGCCAGGTCGTGAACAGCATCCACCACGCCAGACGGGCGGGCCTGGAGGACAACGGTGATGCCTGGGCGCTAACGCGCTCGCTCGTCGACGTCGTCGAGGCGAGCTGGCGGCTCCCCGACGAGGGGATCTGGGAGGGCCGCGGCGCGCGCCGGCACTTCGTCAACTCGAAGGTGATGTGCTGGGTCGCCGTCGACCGTGCGCTCCGCGACGCGGAGGAATTCGGTCTTCCTGCTCCAGTCGCCCGCTGGCGGACTCTCCGCGAAGAGATCTCACGCGAGGTCCTGGCGGAGGGATACGACTCGGATCGTGGCACCTTCACGCAGTCGTACGGCTCAACGGAGCTCGACGCCTCCGCTCTGCTGCTGCCTCTCCTCGGCTTTCTCCCGGCGAGCGACGAGCGCATGCTCGGCACTGTGGCTGCCATCGAGCGAGAGCTCTGCCATGGCGGGCTCGTGCACCGCTACTCGACGTCCGGTGATGCGGACTCCGTCGACGGGCTTCCCGAGGGCGAGGGCACCTTCATGGCCTGCAGCTTCTGGCTTGCCGCCAACTACGCTCTCTCGGGCCGCTTGGAGGACGGGCGAGCGCTCTTCGAGCGCCTGCTGTCGCTTCGAAACGACGTCGGCCTCCTGGCCGAGGAGTACGACCCCGAAACGCAGCGGCAGGTCGGCAACTTCCCTCAGGCGTTCAGTCATGTGCCACTGATCATGGCCGCGCACCTCTTGGGTGAAGCCGCCGACAGGGGACTGGATGCGTTCGCCGGCAGACCGCGAGACGGCGCGCGGGTACCGCTGCCGTCGGAAGCAGCGCTGCGATGATGAGCGGTGTCGTTCGGCTGGCCGGAGTCTCGCGGCCCCTATCGGTCACGTCGGAGTAGCGCATGCCTCTCCTTGTCTTCAGCGCGCTCCGCGCGATCTGGGCGCTCCGGCGCGATCCCCAGTTCGTCTCGCTGGCACTACTTGCAGCCGTCGCGATCGTCAGCGGCACTGCTTTCTACTCGCTCGTCGAAGGGCTGCGCTTCGTCGACGCGCTCTACTTCAGCGTTGTCACGCTGACGACCGTCGGCTACGGCGACTTCGCGCCTGAAACGGACGTCGGCAAGCTCTTCACGGCTGTGTACGTGCTGGTGGGTATCGGAATCCTCCTCACGTTCATCACGACGCTGGCGGCGAAGGTTGCGCAGATGCCGGTCATGCCTTCGCAGAAAAGCCAACCGACGCGAGGTGATGGACAGGTCGCCAAGGGCATCGAAAGGCGCCCTTGGCTTTTTCGCTCTGCCGAGTGCTCGACCGCTAGGCGAACGCTCGGCCGCCGTGGTCCCGCCGGAGCCGACGCTCGGCAAGCAGCTCGGCCAGGCGGCTGACCGTCCAGAACGCGACCAGCGCGTAGATCCATCCGAGCAGAATGTCGACGAAGTAGTGCTCCGCCGTGTAGACGAGCGCGAACGCCATCGCCCAGGGGTACACCGCGAGCACCAGCCGCCCCCACGGAGGCGCCGGGCGCCAGAGGATCAGCGTGATGAGCAGCGTGAACGCGGCGTGCAGCGACGGAACTGCAGCGACAGGGTTTGCGTACTGCGAGCCCTCTTCGAAAAACGTGTTGACGTGGACGACGGGGATCTCACTCCAGATGACGGCAACCGAGCGGGTCGTGGGGTCGAGCTGCCCATAGTGGCTCGCGAGCCAGGGCGGTGCGGCTGGAAAGAGGGCGTAGGTCGCGAATCCCATCAACGCGAGGATCACGAGCATGGTGACGTAGCGGCGAAAGAGGCTTCGGGCGCCGAACCAGAGGAACCCGGCCACGAGATAGGTCGCGGCGAAGTAGCTCAGGTAGACGACACATGTGGCGTAGTCGTACCAGTGCAGGTTTCCCGAACCGTCCCAAAGGCGTTCCTGGAGCCACACTGTCGGAACGCTGCCGAAGAACAGGATCTCCTCGACCCGAATTTGCGGGCGGACGTGCGCCGAAAAGAGCAGGGTGTCGGCATGCCCTCGCAGGAGGTCATACGCCGAGAGGATGAGAGCGAACGGAAGCCACTCGAGCACGACGCCGCGAATCCAGCCACGGACGTTCGTCAACGAGAAGGCGAGCAGCCCGAGGACGATCCAGACGAGTAGGTGGCCGCGCGAGAGCGTCACGCCGTCGCTGATGACCACGACCGAGAGCGCGACGCCGTACGCGGACGGCCCGGCCCAGGAGAGGCGGCGGCGTACGCGGCCGGGTTCGTACATCCGCTCGGCGACCGAAGCGACCGAGGAGCCGTTCACGGCCTGCACCGTAACGTCACGCAGCTGCCTGCCGCGCGGTGAGCGGACGGCCGAGGCGTTGCGTGCGTCGCGATCCGTCGCAGGTCGTCACCGGCTACCAGCCGGCGATCACACGGCAGGGCCCGCCTGATCCCTCCTCCCACGGGATGAGCCCGACGTAGGCGACGGCACCTCTCGGCGGGATCCTGTCGAGGTTGTTCAGGCCCTCGAGCCCGTAGCGGTCGGTCGCGAGGAAGTTCACATGGACGGGGAAGGTCGCTGAGTTCCCAGGGTCGAGACTGATCGTGTCGACGCCGATGCCAGTCACCTTGCGGCGCTCGGCGAGCCACATGGCGGCCTCGACGCTGAAGCCGGGGAAGTGGTAGTCCGGGAAGGCGGCCCCGCCCTTGAACTCGAGGGGGTCGTCGACCTTGGCGGCCCAACCGGAGTCCATGCAGACGATCGACCCCTCCGGGATCCTCCCGTGGCGCCGCTCGAACCGGCGGAGGTCGTCGACAGTCACCGTCGTGTCCGGGTCTCGCTCGGCGCGCCGCGAGATGTCGATCACGACGATCGGGACGATCAGCTCCTCCAGCGTGATGTCCGGCGAGAGCCGCCCGCCCGGCGTGAAGTGGCCGGGTGCGTCCATGTGGGTTCCCGAGTGCTCGCCGAAGGTCCACTCCTGCGAGTAGAAGCCGCCCGCCGGGATCGTGACGAGCGTCTCCCTCGCGGGCGAGTCGAACGAAAAGACGGGGAAACCTTCCTTGAACACGTGCGTGAGGTCCTGAAGACGTTTCTTGTCGTGACGATGCGTCGCGGGACGTCCGCCGGAGGCGAGGCCGGGGAAAGCAGCGGCGACGGCCGCGCCGACGCCGGTCAGGACGGCAGTGCGGCGGTCGATGCGGCGCCGATCCTGCTGCTCGACCTGCTCGCGAACGATCTCGACAGTTCCGGGGAGACACATAGCTCCGTCCTCCTCTCAGGTCGCTCCCGCGAGTGTAGGCGACAGGCTCGCGGACGTCTTTCGAGGCGACTCAGAATCGAAGGTCGCGGGTCCAAATCCGGCCCTGCTACTCCGAAAGGCCCCGGAAACGCGGCCTTTCACTTACTGGGCAGTCCTCAGGTGCGGCGTTACACCGTCGACCTAGGCTGGCGGCGCTTGAATCGGTGGGACAATGTGGGCGTGCACGCCGGCGCCCCCGCTACGGCGGCGACCGCCGATCTCGACCGGCTGCGGATCCCGCTGCCCGAGGCGGAGCTGCAAGCACGGTTCGAGGCGCTGCAGCGCAAGCTCATTCCGCAGTGGGAGCTGATCGAGGCATTTACCGACGAGCCGTACACGATGGTCGTCGTGCCATCCCTGAGCGGCGTTGACCTGCCGCTCGACTCGACGAAGCGTCAGGCGTACGAGGAACGCTACCTCTTCCTTCTCTTCCTACTTCGGCAGCCGCGGGCAAAGGTGATCTACGTCAGCTCAGAGGCGATTCAGCCGACCCTCATCGACTACTACGTCGGCCTCCTTCCCGGCGTCGTCGCCAGTCACGCCCGGGCGCGGCTCCACTTCTTGAGCCCGCATGACGGCGGCCCTGCGCCGCTGTCGGCCAAGCTGCTGGAGCGCCCCCGACTCCTGGACGAGATCCGCTCGCTCGCGGGGGATCCCGATCGCGCCCACCTCGTTCCGTTCAATACGACGCGACTCGAGCGGGATCTCGCCCTTCGGCTCGGGATCCCGATGTACGGGGCCGATCCGAAGTTCACCGCGTTGGGAACGAAGAGCGGCGGGCGCGCGCTGTTCGCCGAGGCCGGCGTCCCTCATCCAGAGGGCCGAGAGGGCCTGCGCTCCCGCGATGACATCGTCGACGCGGTGCTCGAGCTGGTGGCGGCGCGGCCGGGCATCGAGTCCCTGGTCCTGAAGCACGACGAGGGAGTAGCCGGGTACGGCAACGCCGTGCTCGATGTGCGCGGGCTGAACGGGGCGACGCGCGCCACGGCCGAGCAGCGGCTAAGCGAACTTCGCCCTGAGGATGCGCACCTGAGCGCCGAGCGATTCCTCGAGCGGCTCGCCGACGGCGGCATCGTCGAGGAGCTCGTCGTGGCGAGGGAGCTCCGCAGCCCGAGCGTGCAGATGCGTGTGACGCCGCTCGGGAAGGTCGAGCAGCTGTCGACGCACGACCAGCTGCTGGGCGGGGCCAGCGGGCTGACCTTCCTCGGCTCCGTGTTTCCGGCGAGCGATGAATACGCGAGCAAGATCGCGGTCGAGGCGCTCAAGGTTGGCGGCGCGCTCGCGGAGCAGGGCGTCATCGGCCGATTCGCCGTCGACTTTCTCACCGCGCGGACTGACGGCGACTGGAAGCCGTACGCGATCGAGCTGAACCTCCGCAAGGGGGGCACGACTCACCCGTACCTGACCTTGGAGTTCCTGACGGACGGCACCTACGACGCCGAGCGTGGCCGTTTCCTAACGCCCACCGGGCAGCCGAAGTTCTTCGTGTCCACCGATCGACTCGAGTCCGAGGCCTACCGATCCTTCCAGCCAGACGACGTCTTCGACTTGGCCCTTCGCAACGGGCTCCACTTCGACCATACGACCGAGACGGGGGCCGTCTTCCACATGCTGACCGCGCTCGGCCGGCATGGGTTGATCGGTGTCACCGCGGTCGGCGACAGCCGCCAGGGAGCGCAGACCCTGTTCGAGAGAACGCGGGACGCCTTCGATCGCGAAGCTCGCTCGGCGTTGAGGGCGCGGGAGCTGCCGACCGCCGACTGAGCTCCGGTGCGCACGGAGGGAGGCGACCGAGTGTCGCCTCCCTCCGCGTCAAGGACGGTCGGGCACGCCTCTAGGCGGGCGTTGCGGCGGGCATCGCGTCCCGGCGATGCTCCCGAGCGTCGGCTTGAAGGATCGGGGACGATGGCCTGAAGCCCTTCCGACGAGGCCGAGCATCGCCATCTTTCGCGGCACCAGGCCCGAGCTGTACATCAAGTAGCCGAGGATCAGCCCGTTCCCCCAGCCGACGACCCAGCCCGGCCCGAGCCAGAACGTCCAGTCCTTGATCGCGGCGAGGGTGTAGGCGATGGAGGCTTCGGGCGCGCCTGCAGTCACGGCGTAGCAAAGCCTCTCTCGCCGAGGAAAACTGGGACACGTGACGACGCCTCGGCTCGACCTCTCGCGGGATCAAGTCCTGGCGCACCGCCGCAGGGCGGGCGCGCTCGACGAGCGGCTGCCGCCGGGAGGAACCTCGCTCGAGCGCGCGGCGTGGGCCGGCCTGCAGGACAGCATGCCGCGCGCCGCACTTCTCTCGATCAATGCCCGCGTGGCGGAGACCCAGCCGACCACCTGGGAGGACTCGTCGCTCGTCCAGGTGTGGGGGCCGAGGTTCAGCGCCTACGTCATCGCCGAGCGTGATCGAGCGGTCTTCACGCTCGGTCGGCTCCCGGCCGGCGGGAAGGGCCTGCGTCGCGCCGAGGACACTGCCGCTCGCCTGCACGCGTTCCTCGACGGCCGGCGGATGAGATACGACGAGGCGGGCCGAGGGGTCGGAGTCCATCCCAACGCGTTGCGGTATGCGGCACCGACGGGCACCGTCCTGATCCGTTGGGAGGGCGCACGACTACCGGTGATCTGGACCGTTCCGCGGCCCGAGATCGATCCAGGTGAGGCCCGACTGGAGCTCGCGCGCAGGTACCTGCATGTCTTCGGGCCGACCACGCCCGCGGCCTTCGCCAAGTGGGCCGGGATCGGCGCTGCTGAGGGCCGCGGGGCGTTCGACTCGCTCGCCGGGGAAATCATGGCCGTGCGAACGCCAGTCGGCGATGGGTGGATTTTGACGAGCGACGAGCGGAGCTTCCGGGGCACGCCCTCCCCCGCAGCGCCGGCGCGGCTCCTCCCGAGCGGCGACGCCTACTTCCTGCTCCACGGGGTCGATCGCGAGCTTCTCGTCCCCGACGAAAGCCAGCGACGCGAGCTCTGGACCTCGCGCGTCTGGCCCGGCGCGGTGCTGGTCGGGGGCGAAATCGCCGGGACCTGGCGACGAGCGAACGCAGTCGTGGCGGTCCAGACGTGGCGACGCCTCTCCAGCGCGGAACGCGAAGCCGTCGAGGCAGAGGCCGAATCTCTGCCGCTTCCCGGCCCGAGTGGCCAAATCGTGGTTCGTTGGGACGACTGAGCCGGCGGTTTCGGATACGGCCGAACTTGGCTTGACCTTGCAGTGACTGCAAGGATTACTGTGGAGCCGTGAACATCTCCACGCTCGCCCGCCGCGCCGGCATCTCGCCTTCCGGTGTGCGCTGGTACGAAGCGGCAGGCGTCCTTCCTCCTCCCGTACGGCGGGAAAACGGCTACCGCGAGTACAGCGAGGGAGACCTCTCCCGACTCACGCTGATCCTCGCGCTCCGGCGGCTCGGCCTCACCCCGGCGGAGGCGGGACGGCTGGTCGATCGCTTCGTCGAAGGCCAGGTGCCCGACGCCACCCTGAGTGCGGCGCTCGAGCAGCAGCGCCGCGAGATCGCACGTCAGCGCGAAGACCTTGATCGCCTCGAGGTCGAGCTCGTCGACTTCGAGCGGACTCTTGCGGCTGTCGATCTCGATCGCGGAACGGATGCTCGGCCGGCCGCGATCAGCGTGTTGTTCGTGTGCAACGGCAACTCGGCACGCAGTCAGATCGCCGAGGCCCTGCTCGCCCGGTTCGGGGGGCGCGATTTCGACGCCTTCTCGGCCGGCACGCGCCCACGCAGGGTTCATCCGCTGGCTGTTCGAGCTCTCGCCGAAGTCGGCATCGACTGGCATGCGGCTCGCGCGAAGTCGGTCACGGAGCTGGTCGACCGCCGCTTCGACTACGTCATCACGTTGTCCAACAGTGCGCGCGAGGAGTGCCCGAGCCTGTCTGGGCCGCACAGCTCGCTGCACTGGCATCTCGAGGATCCGAGCACGATCGAGGGATCCGAGGACCGCCGCCTGGAGGCCTTCCGCGCCACGCGCACAGAGCTCACGACTCGGCTCAGGCCGTTCATCGAGATCGCACGACGTGCGGCGGGATTCCTTCCCGCCGTAGCCGGGCCTGAGCCGCGCTCCGCCGGGGCGCCGGCGTGACTCTTCACCCGCGATGGAAAGGAGCCTGACCCATGCAGCTTCCCTACACCGAGCCTCTGACCGTCCGCGAGCCGGGCGAGCGCGTCGTCCCCGAGCCTCCACGCCGAGGCGAGCCCGGCGGCGAGCCCTGTGGCCTCTGCAGCGGCCAGGCGACGCCGCCCGTCTGGCACGACGAGCACTTCAGCCTCCACCCGCCTGTCCAGGGCAGCCTGGCGGGAGCTGTCTGGCTGGCGAGCCGCGAGCACGTCGACTCGTTCAGCGACCTGTCCCCGGAGGCAGCCGCCGCGTTCGGCCCGCTGACCGCCCGCGTCGAGCGCGCGATCCTGGCGCTCGGCGACGTCGGCCGGGTGCACCTCTACCGCTGGGGCGACGGTGGTGCCCACTTCCACGTGTGGTTCATGCCGCGCCCACTCGGGATGCTCGAGGCGTCGGGAATGATGCTCCCGCTCTGGGAGGACGTTCTTCCCAACGTGACCGATGAGGAGCTCGCCGACGCGGCGAAGCGTGTTGCCGCCGCACTGTGACGGCCCAGCCGACGCTCGTTCGGCGCCTGGGGACGTTCGACGCCGTTGTCATCGGTCTCGGCTCGATGATCGGCGCCGGGGTGTTCTCGGCGTTCGCGCCCGCTGCTGCGGCGGCCGGAAGCGGGCTGCTCGTGGGTCTCGGGCTCGCAGCCGCGGTCGCCTACTGCAACGCGGTCGCCTCCGCCCAGCTTGCGGCTCAGTACCCCACCTCGGGCGGAACCTACGTCTACGGACGAGAACGGCTCGGGGAGTGGTGGGGCTTCCTTGCCGGCTGGGGGTTCGTCATCGGCAAGACGGCGTCCTGCGCGGCGATGGCGCTCACCTTCGCGGCCTACGCGGTACCCGGGCCCGGCTGGCTCGAGCGTCCCGTCGCGGTCCTTGCCCTGCTGGCCCTCACCGCGGTCAACCTCCGCGGCATTACACGGACGGCCGGGCTGACGCGGATCCTGGTCGCGGTGTCGCTCGCGGCGCTGGCGGTCGTGGTCGGTGCGATCCTCGGCAGCGGCGCCGGCGACTCTGCGAACCTGTCGCTCGAGCTCCCCGGCGGGTACTACGGGGTCCTCCAGTCGGCGGGGTTGCTCTTCTTCGCCTTCGCCGGCTATGCGAGGATCGCGACGCTCGGGGAGGAGGTCCGCGACCCGGAGCGCACGATCCCGCGTGCGATCCCCCTGGCTCTCGGCATCACGGTTGCGATCTACGCCGTCGTCGCAGCCTCCGTGCTCCTGGCTCTCGGCTCGGACGCCCTGGCGTCGAGCTCGAGACCGCTCGTGCACGCCGTCGAGGCGGTCGACGCCGACTGGGCGGTGCCGCTGGTCGGCGTCGGGGCGGCGGTCGCCAGCCTGGGTGCCCTGCTCGCCCTCATCGCCGGCATCGGGCGCACGACGCTTGCCATGGCCCGGGAGGGTGATCTGCCGCGCTGGCTCGCCTCGGTGCACCCGCGCTACCGCGTTCCGGATCACGCCGAGATGGCGGTCGCGGCCGCGGTCACGCTTCTCGTCCTGACCACCGACTTGCGTGGGGCGATCGCATTCTCTTCGTTCGGTGTACTGACCTACTACGCGATCGCCAACGCCTCTGCTTGGACGCAACGCGGCGAGTGGCGTCGCTGGCCGCGCGCCGTGAACGCGATCGGCCTGGTCGGGTGCGTGACGTTGGTGGCGACGCTCCCGGTACGCGCTGTGGCAGTGGGGTTGGCGATGTTCGCGGCCGGCCTCGCCTGGCGAGTGATCATCCGGAGGAGGGGCGGCGGCGACGTCCGAGTGAGCGCCCCCGGCGTCGATTCGTCGAGCTAGCGGACGGCCTATGCGGTGAAGTCACTCGACTGCCTCGAGGATCTCCCACTGATCGGGAACGCCCTTCAGGCTGTGTGCGCCTCGTTCGACGAAGGAGAGGCCGGAGCCCGTAACGAGGTCCCTCACCGTCCGCGACACGAGCACTTCGCCCGCTCCGGCGAGCCCGTTCACGCGAGCGGCAATGTGGACGCCGATGCCGGCGATCCCTCCACGGCGTCGCTCCACCTCGCCCGTGTGGAGACCGGCACGCATGTCGAGGCCGAGCGTTCCCAGGCGGTCCCGGAGAGCAAACGCGCAGCGAACGGCGCGCGCCGGGCCGTCGAAGGTTGCGAGCAGCCCGTCACCCGCGAAGTCGGAGATCGTTCCGCCGAAGCGCGCGACTTCGGTCGCCGCCAGGTCGTCGTGTCTCTCGAGCAGCTCCCGCCACCGCGCGTCGCCTAGCTCGACCGCCCGTGGAGTGGAGTCGACGATGTCGGTGAACAGCACCGTGGCGAGGACCCGGTCGGTGGCGTGAGCCGGCCGGGATCCCGTGAGGAACTCCTCCACCTCGTCGATCAGGACGTCGATGTCGCCGACTCCCAGCCCGTAGTCGGCGCCCGGCACGGCGACGAAGGTCGCGCCCTCGATGTGCTCCGCGACGTACCGTCCCTGGTCGACGGTGACGATCGGGTTGTCCCGGCGGTGGACGACGAGCGTGGGGACCCTGATCGATGGAAGGACGTCCCGTACGTCGAGCTCGAAAAGCATGCGCATGACGGCCGCAGCCGTTGCCGGGCTTGCGGAGAGGCGAAGGAAGCGTCCCCAGGCCTCGATTGCAGCGGCATCGCCGGCGAGGCTCGGATTGATCGCAGCGATGATGTCGCCGCGACCCCACGTCTGCTCGACCATCGAGACGAGGCCTTCCTGCACTTCCGGCGGTGCTCCGATCTCGTATCCCGGCGCCGCCGAGACGCGTGCGGTCGCGTTCATCAGGACGAGAGCGCTCGTACGCTCGGGATACGTGGCGGCGAAGAGCTCCGCCATCGGCGAGGCCTCGCCGGCGCCGGCGATCGCGGCCCGCTCGAGGCCGACAGCGTCCATCACCGCGGACACGTCGTCCATCCAGTCCTCGAGCGGGGGTAGCTCGCTGGACCTGATCGGATCGGACAGGCCGATCCCGTACTTGTCGAACGAGATCAGCCTGCTGAACGAGGCGAGGCGGCTGAGGTAGTGCGCATAGCCCGGCAGATCCCACCGTGCCTCGACATGGCTGAACCAGGTCGAGACGAGCACGATGTCGAGCTGGTTGCCCTCGCCGACGATCTGGTACGCAATGTGCGCATCGCCCTTCTTGGCGTACTGCGTCTGTGGCACCACTCCCAAGACGATACGCCCGGCCGCTCAGCTCGCGTCAAGCCCGTTACGCCGATGCGCGCAAGCGACGCTTGCCCAGGATCTCGCGGGCGGCGTTGAGCCCCGGTGTGCCCATCACCCCGCCACCGGGATGGGCGGCGGCGCCGCAGAGGTAGAGGCCGGCGACCGGCGTCCGGTAGCGCGCGTGGCCGGGAACGGGACGGAACGCGAAGAGCTGGCCGGGAGTCATCGCGCCCTGGAAGATGTTGCCGCCCGTGAGGTTGAAGACGCGCTCGAGGTCCGGCGGCGCCAGCACCTGGCGGTCGAGGACCGAGCGCTTGAAGTTGGGCGCGTACGCGTCGAGCAGGTCGAAGCAGCGGTCCGCAAAGGCGTCACGCTGGTCGTCCCAGGATCCGTCGCGAAGCTCGTACGGGGCGTACTGCACGAACATCGACATCAGATGGCGGCCGGGCGGCGCGACCGTCGGGTCGACCGCCGAGGGGATCGTGCACTCGAGGACGGGCTCTGCGGAGGGGCGCCCGTACTTGGCGTCGTCGAAGGCGTGCTCGATGTAGTCCTGGTCGGGACAGATGTGGATGGTGCCGCGATGCTGGGGGCTCGGCTCGGAGCCCGGCAGCGCGTGGAAGTCCGGCAGCTCGGCCAGGGCGACGTTGATCTTCAGCGAAGCGCTGGCGTAGCTGATCCGCTCGACGTCGGCAACGAACGCCTCGGGCAGTGCGCTCCGGTCGAGCAGGCGAAGGAACGTCACGTTTGCGTCGGCGTTGCTGGCCACGACGGGCGCGTGGAACTCGTCGCCGTCGGCCAGGGCCACGCCAACGGCTTTGCCGTCGCGCACGAGAATCCGCGCGACCTCGGCCTCGCAGCGGATCTCGGCACCGAGGTCGCGGGCGACCGACGCCAGCGCCTGCGTGAGACCTCCCATGCCGCCACGCACGTACGCCCAGACGCCTCGCGCGCCGCCGCTCTCGCCCATGACGTGGTGGAACAGCACGTATGCGGTGCCGGGCATCGAGGGGCTCGCCATTGCGCCGATGACCGCGTCGGTGGCCAGGGTCCCCTTCAGCTCCTCCGACTCGAACCAGCGGTCGAGGATCGGGCGCGCCGCGCCGGTGAGGATCTCAACCGCCTCGCCGGCGGCGTCTCCCAGCCGCCGAAACGAGCGTCCCAGCGAGAGCATCGTCCGGAGGTCGCGTGGGCGCGGGTGCAGCAGGTCGGGCGGAGCCATCGTCAGCGTCGGCTCGACCACCGCCGCCACTCGTTCGAGCATCGCCTCGTACTGCGGGTAGCGCTCGGCGTCGCGTGCGCTGAACTTTGCGATCTCCTTGCGGGTCAGCCCCGCGTCCGGGCCGATCGTCAGCGAGCGCCCGTCGGGGAAGGGCGTGAACGATGAGGGGTTCCGCGCAAGGACCTCGTAGCCGTAAGCGGTCAGCTTCAGGTCGCGGACGATCGCCGTGTGGAAGAGGCTGTTGACGTAGGCGGCGGTGGAGACCTTGTAGCCAGGGAAGGTTTCCTCGGTGACGCAGGCGCCGCCGACCACATCACGCCGCTCGAGGACCAGCACGCGTTGTCCGGCGCGCGCCAGGTAGCACGCAGTCACGAGGCCGTTGTGCCCGGCGCCGATCACGATCGCGTCGTAGCGGGAGGCGCCCGGCACTAGCGAAGAGCCGTTGACTTGTGCACGACCCAGCCGAGGCCCGCGCCGGGGTGGCCCGTGAGGCTGCGCAGGTCCTCGAGCCCTGCGCGCAAGTCCTCCTCGCCGGGCTGCTGCGCGAGCGCGCTCTCGATCACGTCGGCCGCGTAACTCGCCTGGCCGGCTAGATCCTCGTTCTGCCACCAGAATGTCCGCTCGCCCTCGTCGATCTCACGGAAGCCGGCCTCGCGGAGCCAGGCCGGCAGCCGTGTGCCGGCATCGCTCCAGCCCGATGCGGCCATGCCCTGAACCAGCGAACGGAACAGTGCCTCGATCGCGGGCGTGGACGGCTCGGCGCGGACGGTCGAGTAGTCGACCTCGATCGCGGTGATCGCGCCGCCCGGGACGAGCACGCGTCGGGCCTCGCGCAGCACGGCAGCCGGATCGGCGACGTGCTCGAGAAACCACATCATCCAGACGTGGTCGAACGACTCGTCCTCGAACGGGAGCTCACGCG
>OBLS010000416.1_pt1 | contig 15072 bp, 15 predicted proteins | sample 1519901 | NCBI WGS metagenome assembly OBLS01 (sample SAMEA3113585, study PRJEB22503) | soil metagenome | reverse complement strand
TGCCAGCCGAGCCGCCAGCGGCCGAAGATGCCGAACAGGATCCCGATCCCCCCGAGCAGCGCGATCAGCGACACCACCGACCACACGACGACGTTGGCGGTTGGCTCGTTCCCGACCCCCGGCTCCGGCGGCCAGTTGTTGGTGTAGGAGTAGTTGTGGTCGGGGCGCCGCGCCGAGGCCGCCCAGCTCGACCAGGCGAAGAAGGCGGTCAGCTGCCTGGCCTTCTCGTCGTTTTCGATCGGCTCGGGGCGAAGCCCGAAGCGGGTGGTCGGCTCGCGGAAGAAGCGCTCGTAGTGCCTGTTGAGCTTCCCGAAGGCGACCGCCTGCTCGCTCGTCAGCGGCAGCATCCCGGTTTCGGAGTCGTAGCGGTTCTCCTGGAACTGGCTGATCGTCTCCTGGCGCGCCGAATCGGAGCGATCGCCGCCGAGCTGGCGTCGCACCGAGTCCGAGGCGCGCCGCAGGTAGTCGGCGGTGAAGTCGGGTCCCAGGTACGCGCCGTGCCCGAAGATCGAGCCGTACTCCATCAGGCCGTGATGGAGGAAGACCTTCTGTCCCTCGCGCACGTCGTCGCCCGCGTAAACCGTGTTGCCGCTCTCATCGACGGCCCGGTCCGCGATCGGCGGATCGGACTGGTAGGTCCGGTAGGCGAGCAGGCCGAGGACGAAGAAGCCGACCAGGACCACGAGGCCGGCGACCTGAAGCCAGGTCTTCGAGACGAGCAGCTCCCTCTTTCGCCCGGGCTGCTGCGCAGCCGGCTGGCGCTCGACCCCCTCTCCTTCCTTCCACGCCATCGCGCACCTCGGGATCGTCGCTGGTCGCGCGAGATCCTATGCGCTGGCCCAGCTGGATTTCAACGACTCGATCCCCGCCCCGTGGTTGTTCGAGTTCCGCAATCATCGCGCTGCGAATGGAGAAGGGAGACCAGCCCGAGATCGTCGCGGCGATGCTGGAGCCCGGCTTCTATCCGCACCGGCCCGAGCGTGTCGAGCTGCGCGAGACGCACACCTCGTGGGTGTTTCTGGCGGGCGAGCTGGCCTACAAGGTCAAGAAGCCGGTCGTGCTGCCGTTCCTGGACTACGGGTCGCCCGAGCGCCGGCGGCGTATGTGCTACGAGGAGGTGCGGCTGAACCGTCGCCTCGCCCCGAGCTACTACCTCGGCGTCGAGGCGATCTCAAGGCGTGACGGCGGATTTGCGCTGGTCCCTGAGGACGACGGCGGCGCCGTCGAGTACGCGGTGCGGATGCGGCGCGTCCCGGAGCAGCTGACACTCGCTGCGCTGGCCGCACGGGGGGAGCTCGGGCACGCTGAGGTGGACGCCGTGGCCCGGCGGCTCTCGCGCTTTCACGCTGAGGCTCCGGAGGCCCCGCGTGAGTTTCGAGACCTCGCCACCTTGGAGGCCTCGCTGAGGGAGAACATCGAGACGCTCCGGTCCAGCGGCCCGCCAATCATCCCGGGCGACAGGCTGCGCGCGGCCGGGGACTTCACGGAAGCCTTCCTGGGGAAGCGCCGCCCGCAGCTCGTTGAGAGGACGCGCGAAGGGTGGATCCGCGAGTGCCACGGCGACCTGCGGGCCGAGCACGTGATCGTCGCGGACGGGATCGACGTCTACGACTGCGTGGAGTTCAACCCCGCTCTGCGCTTCATCGACGTCGCGGCGGACATCGCCTTCCTGGTCATGGACCTGACGCGCCTCGCCTGCTTCAGGCCGACCGATCGCCTGGTCGCCACGTACCGGCACGCCGGCGGGGATCCGGGAGACGACGCCCTGCTGTCGTTCTACGCCGCGTACCGCGCCTGGGTGAGGTCGAAGGTGGCGTGCGTGCGCGCGGCGGAGCTGCCCGGGGAGGATCCGGAGCGCCAGCGCCAGGAGGCCGAGGCGCGGGCGTTGCTGGACCTCGGCCACCGCTTCGCGTGGCGGGCACGACTGCCACTGGTGCTCGCGGTCTGCGGGCCGGCCGCGTCCGGGAAGACCACGCTCGCGAAGCGGGTCGCCGAGGTGTCCGGCCTGGAGCATCTCGGCTCCGACGTCACACGCAAGAGCCTCGCGGGGCTCGCGCCGACGGAGCGCGCCACAGCGGACCACTACACGGACGCGTTCAATCGGCGCACCTATGAGGAACTCGGCCGGTCGGCGGCGGATCAGGTGCGGCGCGGGGGAGGGGTGATCGTGGACGCCACCTTTCGCCGCCGCGTCGATCGCGAGGCGTTCACCGCCGCGCTCGGTGACATCACGGTCCCTGTTTTCTTCGCGGAGTGCGAGGCGCCGGCGAATGTCCTGCGCGAGCGCGCACGGGGTCGCGAAGGCGAGGGGGAGCACGTGTCCGACGCCGGCCCCGATGTCGCAGCGAGACAGCTGGCGGAGCTCGAAGCGCTTAGCGAGGTGCCGGAGGGCCTCCGCTCGCCGGTTCGCACCGACCGACCCGTCGCAGAGCTGTTGCCTGAGCTGGAGGACCGCATCAACCAGCTCCTCGGTGGCTGAGCTCGGCAGGGGTCAGGTCCCGCCGGCATGATCTCGGCGCAGGATCGCCGCCGCGCTGGCCGGTTCGTCTTCACGTAGCGCCTAGTCCCGCTTGGGAACGTAGCGTTGGGGATCGGCGGCGAACGCAGCGGCGCACTCGAGCGAGCAGAAGCTGTACTCGGCCCCGTCGTGGGCGAGCTTCCCGGCCGCGTGAGCGGGATCGACCGCCATCCGGCAGACGGGATCGATCGCCACGGGACCGCGCCAGTCGCCGTAGCGGAGCGCCCGGTAGATGACGACTGGCTCCCCGACGTTCTTGAACGATTGAGGTCCCCTGCGTTGAAGCTCGACGCCGCTGGAGAGCTCCGCGGCTTTCCGGGTCGCCTCGCTCAGCAGCACCTCGTTGCCGCCCGCCACGGCCGATATCCGCGCCGCAAGGTTGACGGTCGCGCCATACCAGTCGCCACCTCGCTCGACGGCCGTCCCCGTATGCATGTCCACCCGGACGATCGGAAAGCGGGAGCGAGCCCGGATCTCGTCGACGATCGCGAGCCCGAGCAGGACCCCCTCGCGGGGCGATGGAACCCGGATCATGACCGCGTCGCCGATCGTCTTGATCTCCTCGGCCCCGTGGTCCGGGAGGAGGCGGCGGACGCGGGTGCAGAACTCCGCCGCCAGCTCCGCGGCCTCCTCGTCGCCGTGGGCCTCGGTCAGCGCGGTAAAGCCGGCGAGATCGGCGAATAGGAAGGTGTGGACATGGCCGGAGCCCATCTTTGCTGAGAATACCCCGGCAGGGTATGACGTATTCGATGGATCGAATCCGACCTGTTACACTTCCACCACTCTACAGTTGTGTAGTTGAATGAAGACCGAGACCCAGACTGCTCCTCACCCGCTTCCCGACGCGCTCACCGAGCTGATCGCGCAGCGGTTCCGAGTCCTGGCCGAGCCGACGCGCATCAAGCTGCTCGATCGGCTTCGCGACGGGGCCGCGACGGTGGGCGAGCTGCAGGAGTCGATCGGGGGGTCCCAGCAGAACATCTCCAAGCATCTCGGCGTGCTCCTGGGGGCGGGCATGGTCAGCCGGGAGCGCGAGGGGAACTTCGTCCGCTACGCGATCTCGGACCCGAGCGTGTTCGAGCTCTGCGAGCAGGTGTGCGGGGGGCTGCGGCGCCAGATGGGCGAGCTCGAATCGCTCCTCCAGGGAGATCGATGATGCGGACCTGCGCACCCGCGGACGACCGCCAGGGTCGCTGGCCGCTGGAGCGGGTCCTGTTCGCGCTGGCGGGAACAATCACGCTGGCAAGCGTCGCCCTCGCCGTGATCGTCTCTCCGTGGTTCCTGCTTCTGACGGGGTTCGTGGGCGTCAACCAGTGGCTCTATGTCCTGGTCGGGGCGTGCCCGGCCTCGATCGCTCTGAAGCGCTCCTTGGGCCTGCGCTCCTCGATGCCGCAGGTGACCCGGTGAGGGAATCCATCGGCCCCCTGGGGCGCGTCGGTCGCTGGACCGCAAGCCACTTCCGCGTGGTTGTCCTCTCATGGGTCGCGGTCGCGGTCGCGCTCGGAGTCCTCGCGCCACGGGCCGAGCACGCGCTCTCGGGAGCCGGCTGGGAGGCGGCGGGCTCCGAGTCCGTCGAGGCACGCGCCGAGATCGACGACGGCTTCCGTGGCCTCTCGAGCAGCGCGTTGATGGTCGTCGTCAGCTCCGAAACCCGCACGGTGAACGATCCGGTGTTTCGGTCCACACTCGCCCGGGTCGAGGAGCGGCTGGCGGCGCACGAGGACGTGGCCACGGTGGTCTCACCGCGCCGCGGGGTCTCGGTGGCGCCGGACGGACGTACCGCGGTCGTCCAGGCCGGCGCGGCCGGCGACAGCAACGAGATGGTCCGCGCCGCCGACGATCTCAAGCAGACCCTGCCGCGCGCCGCCGCACCCGGAGTCGACGTCAGCCTGACGGGGGCGTCCGGGATGTGGTCCGACTTCAACGAGGCCAACAAGGATGCGATGCTGAAATCCGAGCTGATCTCGTGGCCGGTGACCCTGGCGATCCTGGTGCTCGCCTTCGGCTCGCTCGTCGCTGCCGGCCTGCCCCTCACGCTGACGATCCTCGGGCTGGCCTCGGCGGCGGGGATGCTCTACCTGGGGACCGAGGTGATGGACATCTCGATTTGGGCGATGAACTTCGCGCTCATGTTCGCCCTCGCCCTCGGGATCGACTATGCGCTCTTCATCGTCTACCGCTTCCGCGGCGCGTTCTTCGGGAGCCGGCTGGATGCCGTCGACGCCACCGCCGTGACCATGGACACGGCCGGCAAGGCAGTTCTGTTCTCGGGCCTCACGGTCTTGATCTCGCTCTCGGCCGTGATGCTTGTGCCCAGCCCCGCATTCCGCTCGATGAGCCTCGGGATCATGCTCTCGGTGGTCTTCGTGCTCGGGGCGGCGCTTACCTTGCTGCCGGCGATGCTCGCCAAGCTTGGACCGCGGGTGGACGGCCTCGCCCTGCCCTGGGTCCACTCTGGCGAGCATCGCTCACCGAGGTTCGCGCGTTGGGCCGAGCGTCTGTGGACGCGACCGCTGCGCTACGGAATTCCCGCGGTCGCGATCCTGGTGGCGCTCGCCGTCCCGATCCTGCGGCTCGACACCGGGATGCCCTCGATCGAGGTCGTTCCGCAGGGCGATCCCTCCCGCCAGGGCTACGAGCAGGTGGCGGCCGCGTTCGGCGCCGGGGCTCCCGGCGCTCTGCAGGTCGCGGTGCCCTCCGACCAGGCCCGTGAGGCGGCGGCCTCCCTGCGTGAGGACACGGGCATCGCACGCGTCCTCCCCCCGCAAGAGTCGGTGGGCGGGACGGCTCTCATACAGGCAGTGCCCGCGGCCGATCCCTCGGACGAGGTCGTGGGGGAGACGATCGACCGCCTGCGCGCCGAGCTCCCGAAGGCGGCGCTGGTCGGCGGGGCCGCGGCGGAGAACCACGACCTCGAGCAGGCCCTCGCCGAGAGGACCCCGCTCGTGATCGGGATCGTGCTCGTGCTCGGCTTCCTCCTCCTGCTGGTCGCGCTGCAGGCGCCCGTGGTGGCCGCCCTCGGCGTGGTCACCAACCTGCTTGCGACCGGTGCCGCGTTCGGCGCCGGCAAGCTGATCTTCCAGGACGGCAACCTCGAAGGCCTGCTCGGCTTCAGCTCCCAGGGCTTCCTGGACGCCTGGGCTCCTGTGTTCTTCTTCGCCATGGTGTTCGCCATCTCGATGGACTACAGCGTCTTCCTGCTGAGCTCGGCGAAGGAGCACTGGGACCGCTCGCAAGACCCGCGCGAGGCCATGGTTGGCGGGCTCGGCCATTCGGGCCGGGTGGTCTTCGCGGCGGCGGCGGTGATGGTGGCCGTGTTCTTCACCTTTGCCCTCTCCGGCCCCCTTCCGCCCAAGGAGATGGGCGTGATCCTCGGCGTCGCGGTGCTTCTCGATGCGGTCCTGGTGCGTCTACTCGTGGTCCCCGTTCTGCTGCGGCTGAGCGGCCGCTGGGCGTGGTGGGTTCCGCGATGGCTGGACCGCGTCCTGCCCGACATACGCTTCGGGCACGCGGGGGCCTAGCCCCTCTCGCGTCGTCAGCAACTCGGCGAGCCGGCGACGGCGGCCCGCAGCGCCGCTACGTGTGAGCCCAGAGGTGGTCTCGCCGGTAGCCGGCAAGCGCCTCGTGTACGTCCTGGGTCGGCTCCCTCGTGAAGTCCTCCGCGATCGTCAGCAGCAGGTCCTCGATCGCCTGGGCGAGCATCGCGGCCTGGAAGCGAAGCGCGGCCGCGCGATCCGGCCCTGAGCACCGCTCGACGACCTCGAGCAGCTCCGGCAGCAGCACCGGCAGAGCGTGTCTCGCGTCGCGCGGATGGAAGTAGTACGCAATCGGCGAGTGCACGAAGTCGTCCCGCATGGCGATCACCCGGGAGGTGAGGTCGGAAAGCACCCCCGCGGCCACCGCCGGCTCGATGCCGGCGATACCGATGTCGCTCGCGCGCTCGGCCTCGGTCAGGACCGAGATCTCGTGCGACAGCGAGCGGTAGTCGGACAGGACCCGGTAGAGGAAGAGGATCCAAGAGATGCTCGCTGTCAGCAGCCCGAGGCCGATCAGCGTCTCCAGCGGGCCGGCGAGCAATCTCAGGAGGTCGGCGGTGGGGACGATGTCGCCGTACCCGAGGCTCGCCAGGTTGACCATCGAGAGATAGAGGGCGTCCACGAAACCCCCCTGCTGGGTGGCGTCGATGCCCTCGCTGATCGCGAAGTCGTCCGGGAGGTGCGGCCAGATGATGAGCGCGAACCCGAGCACGACGAGGCCCCCCCACGTCGCGATCACGCCGATGAACGCGACCGGACCGGCCAGCGACAGCACATGGTGGTTGCCGCGCACCAGCACGCGCGAGCCGCGCCACACCCCGCGGATCAGCGTCTGGCTCACGACGCCGTGTCCGTGGGGGTGAAGCAGCGTGTCGAAGACGTCCCGAACCGCGACCAGCACGAGCCCCGCCCCCAGGACGTTGAGGATCGCGGTCATTCGACACAGCGTATTGCGGCCTCACCCGACCGCGTCGAGCGCGCGCTCGCGTGACTACGCGGTCGAGATCTCGACCTCGGCGAGCAACACGCCGCCGTCGTCGGCACCGGCGACCGGTGCCCATTCCTCGAACCTGACCTCCGCCCCGGAGGCCACGGTGCCCTCCGCGGCCCACTCGAAGTGCTCGCCGGGGCCGGTGTTCGTCGAGACGCAGAAGCACGTGCCTCCGGCGAGCGTGCAGTTGACCGCGAGAACGAACACGTCGCGTCGGCGTGCCTCGTAGATCGGATCGGGGTACGCGCCCTCCAGCATCACCTTGTCCTGCAATCGCGTGCAGGTCGCACGATCGCGCGCCGATGAACGCACCACCTGGCTCACCGTCGGCCCGACCAGCGTGTATCCCCGCCGACTCAGGGCATCGAACAGACCGTCCAGGGAATCGCGCTCGATGATCTCCATCCCGCTCCGCGAGCCTAGCGCGGCTTCGATCAAGAGATCAGCTCGTCGAGCAGGTCGAGGTACTGGGTCAGGTGGCGGGTGCCGAGGAAATGCTCGCGGATCCGCTCCCGGGCTGCCACACCGATCTCGGCCGCCCGTGTGGGGTCCGCGATCAGTCCCTCGATCGCGGTGCCGAAGGCGTCGAGGTCCAGTGGATCGTCGATCAGCACGCCGCTCTCGCCCTGGACGATCTGGTCCTTGATGCCCCCGCGGCCGCTCGCTACCACCGGGGTCGACTTCCACATCGCCTCGGCCACCGTGAGCCCGAAGCCCTCCGCGATGCTCTTCTGGACCACCACGGCCGCGTGGCGCTGAATCGCGTTGACGATCGCCGCGTTCTCCTCCACGTCGGTCATCGGGAGGCATGCCAGGTGCGTTCTTCGCGCGGCTCCGGCCCCCAGTGATTCACGAAGCTCCCGCACCTCGTCGAGCACCTCGGCCCCCTCGGGGTCGTCCGCCACCGCGTTGACGGAGGGGCCGGCGAGCAGCAGGTGCGCATCCGGGAGCTCGCTGTGCTCCGCGAAGCAGCGCAGCACCCCGGCCGGGTCCTTGAGACGGTCCCACCGCGACACCTGCGCTACGACCGGCGCCCCCGCCGGGATGGCACCGCCTACGACCTCGGCCGTTCGATCGACCCGCCCGGGTGAACCGTCCTCCCGCTGGAACACCGGTGCTCCGTTGCCGTGGTCTTCGCGCAGCCCGGCCACATCTAGGATCGCGTCGACGGTCGGCGGGTCCAGATCCTGGTTCTTGGGGGAGAAGGCGTCGACGGAGGGGGGGACGATCCACACGTTGTGGTCCTCGAGCCCGTCCCACACGAAGTCCCTCCGGGAGAACACGTAGGCGTCGGCGTCCTCCGTGTAGGGGCGCAGGAAGTCCCACGCCCTGCGGGCGTCGTCGTTGGGGAGGTCGAGGCCGACGTGGCAGCGCCACACGATCCGGACGCCGGTCTCGCGCAGCATCCGCGCCATGCCGGCCGTCTGCGGGTCGTGGAGGAAAACCACGTCGCTGGATCGCACGACGCTTGCGAGCTCGCGTGCGTTTTGCTCGCAGGTGGCCTCGTATACCTGACGCTCATCGACACCGAGGGGACCTCCGTCGCCCGGAGACCCGTGCAGGTTGTTGTGGATCCGCTTCGTGACCCGGAAGAACTCCGGCCCCGCGTTGATCACGACCCAGCGGTTGTCCACCCCTGCCCCCCGCGCGTAGGCGAGAAGCGAGGTCAGCAGCTCGACGACGCCCCCTCCCCGGGCGGTCGAGTTCACGTGCCAGACCACCCGGCCCGCGAAGATCTCCCGGGCCCGACGCATCGCGGTCTCCACCTCGCCCCACCGTTCGCCGACCAGCGTCTGGAACCGCTCGAGCGGGAACGACGCGATCGGGACCTCCTTGAGCGGGGTCATTCGACCACCAGCGCCGGCATGGATGCATTGTCCTACGCGAGCGCTCGCTTCCACGTGCGGCGCCGCTCGGCGTAGGCGGGTGGAACGACCAGGTTGAACTGCTCGACGACCTCCAGCCACTCCAGGGCTCCCGCGAAGTCGTACGAGGAGGCGTCGGCGTCCGCGGCGGCGAGCGCGAACTGGACCGAGTCCCGCTGATACGTCTCGGCCTCGCCGCCCGAGGGGACGTCGAGGTCCCTGAGCCTCGTCCGGGGTGCACCCGCCCCGCTCTGCGCGAGATGGGGCGCCAGGTAGCGTCCCGTGAGCTTTCCCGGCGGCCACCACAACGTCGTCGGCGCGGCCTCGGACGATTCCCCGTCCCAAGTCGCGGACCGCAGGTAGCGGGGCAGCGCGCCGGTGAGCAGCGCTCCGCGAAGAACGGGGCGAAAGCTGCCGGGAGTCAGCGATGCGCCTGCCTCGCCGGCGATTGCTTCAGCGGCGACATCCGCCTGCGCTGCGGCAAGCCCCCCCTGCTTGATCGGGAACCACGTGGCGTCGCCGGCCGCCCACGCCCCGGTCAGCCCCTCCACGTTCATCCGCACGTCCGTCGAGATGAAGCCGTTGTGGCGCTGGGGAACGCCGAGGATCGGCGGCACCTCCAGCGCCGGGAGCGCTACAACGTGGTCTGCGGCCACCGGGTCCCCGTCGGCGACCTCCAGCAGGCCGTTCTCGAAGCCGATCGGGGCGCTCCCGGTGCGAAGGTCGATCCCGGCGTCGCGCAACATGTCGGCGAGGATCCGGGGGGCGCGCTCCCCGAACAGGCCGAGCGGCTGGCGCTCGTGGGTCACGACCGCGATCTCTACACCCTCGACCGCGCGGGCCGAGAGGTGCGCCGCCGTCAGCAGAGCCAGCTCGTAGATCGCGATCGTCCACTTGGCGGCTGCCGGAGCGGTGAAGACGAGGCGACAACGGGCTCGGCTCCCCGGCAGGTCCCACAGCAAGTCGCGAAAGGCCGACCGTTCGCGCTGTCCGGAGAACGTGAGAGCCCCCCGAACCGCCTCGACCGGCTTGGCGCCGAGCGCGATCAACAGCGCGTCGTACCCGAGCTTCTCCCCGTTCTGGGTGCGGACCACGCGCCGAGCAGGTCCACCCCGACCAGCGCGTCCCGCCGGTAGGTAGCACCGTGCTCCGCGGCGAGCCCTGCGAGCCCGAATCGCTTCGCGTCCGCGAGGCCGAACGGCTCGGCGACGAGCATGGGGCGGAAGACGAACTCGGGGTCGGGGGATATCAGCTCGACCCGGACCCGGGCCCCGGCGAGATCGTCGAGGGCCAGGAGCGCCTCGACCGCCGCGACGCCTCCCCCTGCGATCAGGACTTCGAGCGGCTCGCGCTCGGCTGGACGATCCGCGCCGCTCATGGTGCCTGGGTCTCCTGGCTCAGCTCACGCATCCAGCGCCGACGCTTTTCGGCGTGTGTGGTTGGCAGCACGATGTTGAGCTGCTCCGCGGCGTCGAGCCACCGCAGGGCTCCACGATAATCGCCCCACCGGGCGTCGGCGTCCGCGGCCGCAAGCGCGGTCTGTAGCGCCTCGCGGTGGTCAGGCTGGGCTGCGGCGGGATCGTGGCCGTTCACAGGATCGAGGTCGGTCAGGGGCGGCGCCGGTTCCCCGTCTTGGCCGCGGCGCGCGAAATAGGGCGCGAGATAGCGTCCGGCGATCTTGGCCGGCGGGGACCATAGGGGCTTCGTACCCGAGGCAGACGGGTCCTGTCGCCCGCTGCCTCCGGAGCGCAGGAAGTGCGGTGCTCCGCCCGTGAGCAGAGCCCCTCGGAGCACGGGATGGAATCTCTGGGCCGGGAGCTCGGCCCCGGCGAGGCGCGCGATCGCGTTGGCCGCGACGTCCGCCTGCTGGGCCGCAAGCCCACCCTGCTTGACGGGGAACCACGTGGCGTCACCGGCGGCCCACGCACGGCTGATTCCGTCGATCTTCATCTCGAGATCGGTGCCGATGAACCCGCGGCGTCGCTGCGGTACGCCTGGGAGCGGGGGGACCTCGAGCTTTGGCAGCGCGACGACGCGGTCGGCAGCGAACATGCGGTCCGTGGCGAGCACCAGGCGGCCATGGTCGGCCGCCAGCGGGGCGCACGACGTCTCGAGCTCGACTCCCGCTGTCGCCAGCAGGTCCCGGACGTCGTCGCTGACCCGACGTCCAAACAGGTGCAGCGGCGCCGGCTCGTGGGTGACGAAAACGAGCTTGACTGCTTCGATCCCGCGCGCATCGAGGTGCGCCGCGGTCAACAGGGCCAGCTCGTAAAGGGCCAGCGGCCACCTGACGACGTCGGGGACCGCGAACGCGATGACCTGCGCATCTCCGCGCTCGGCCTCGTCGAGCAGCCGCCCGAACGCCGGGTTGTCCGGGATCCCGCGATAGGTCAGCGCCCCCGGCAGCGCCTCGGCTGCGCGGGTCCCGAGGGCGATGAGGAGGGCGTCGTAGTCGAGCTCTTCACCGCTCCGCGTGCTGACGACGCGACGTACGGGATCGGCCTCGGCGAGGGCGCCGGTAACCAGGCGGGCACCGGAGTCCGCAGCGATCCGGGAGAGCGGGAACCGCACGGCGCTGCCGAGGCCGAACGGCTCCGCGACCGCGAGGGGTCGGTACGTGAACGAGTCCTCCGGACAGAGGAGCTCGGTAGTGATGTGCCCCTCGCCGAGCTCATGAAGCGCCAGCAGCGCCTCGCAGCCGGCGACTCCGCCACCGACGACCAGCACCTTGAGGGGCTTGCTGCGTCCCCCTTCCACGACCTCGATTCCCACTGCAACGCCTCCAATGGCGGTTATCTCGTGTGTGAGGACGGTAGGCGAGGCTCGCTCCGGCGTCATCCGGCAGTTCGCGCAGGGTCGATCCGTGGGGACTACTGAGCGCGTCTACTGCTGGCACCTCAATCGAGTCGCACTTCAATCCGCAGAGAGCCATCCACCTCGGGCTCGAACGGTGGCAACGCCGTCTCGGTGACCTCCGCCAGGTAGGGCGCCAGATACCTGCCCGCGATCTTCCCGGGCGGCCACCAGAGCGGCTCGGCGCTGGCCACTGAGGGATCGTCGCTGTCGTCGGCGAGGGAGCCACGGAGGAACTCGGGCACCCCACCGGTCAGGAGCATCCCGCGCAGCACGGGTCGAAACGGAACAGGATCGACTGCGGCGCCGCTGCGGGCGGCGATGTCGGTCGCCGCGGTGTCGGCCTGCTGTGTGGCGATGCCGCCCTGCTTGACCGGGAAGCTGGTCGCATCGCCGGCGGCGTAGATGTTCTCGCCGCCCGCAATCCGACACCACTGATCGACCGGAATGAACCCGTCGGCATCGGCCGGAAGGCCCTCCAGCCGCGGACCCTCGAGCCGCGGCAGCGTCACAGCGGCGTCGGCGGGCAGCTTCGCACCCGAGTCGAGCTCGAGCGAGTCCGATCCAGCCGCAACCGCCCGCGTGTTGGGGACCAGGCGGACGCCTCGCTCCGATAGCAGTCCGGCAACCGCCTCGCTGGCCTTGGCGCCGAATAGCTCGAGCGGGCCCGCCTCGGGCGTGACGACGGCGAGCTCGGTGTCGCGCCGGCCTTCCGCCGCGAGACGGTTCGCTGTCATGAGCGCCAGCTCGTAGATGGGCAGCGCCCAGCCGGTGCGCTCCGGCACCACGAAAGCAACCGCGTTGATGGTGCCGGTCTCGAGTCCGGCGAGGATGCGTCGCATCTGCGCCTGATCTCCCAATCCGAAGGTCAGAGCCCCAGGGAGCCACTCGGCGGGGCGAGCGCCGAGGGCGACGATCAGGACGTCAAAGCCGACATCATCGCCGTCCAGGGTGCGCACCACCTGGCGCTCCTCGAAGACCGAAATCACACGGCGAGAGTTCAGCGCGGCGCCCTGGTGCGCCGCGATCCGGGCGAGATTGAAGCGGTAGACCCGGCCCAGATCGAATGGCTCGGCGATCAGCATCGGCCGGTAGACGAAATCCGGATCGGGGCTGATCAGTGTGACCCGGACCCGCTCTTCGGCCAGCCGCCGCAAGGCCAACAGCGCCTCCAGCGCAGCGATCCCGCCCCCGGCGATCACGACGTTCATGAGCCGTAGGGATCGAGCGCCATCGGATCCTTGTGCCACTCAACCGGCAGGGCGACCTCGACCTCGATCGGCCGTGACGGCGGCTCGAGGCCGCGTGGCTCCTCGTGCGCGAGCCACGCCGCCAGATAACGGCCCCCGACCTTGTGCGGCGGCCACCACAGGTAATCGGGCGACACTGCCCCCTCACCCCGTCCGCCCGTCAGGTCGTGGCGCAGGTCGAGCGACTCCGCTCCCGTGAGCAGCTTCCCGCGGAGGACGGGGTGGAACGGCTTGGGGTCGATCGGGGCGCCGAGTCGCGCCGCGATGTGCTCGGCGGCGGCGTCGGCCTGCTGGGTTCCGAGGCCGCCCTGCTTGATCGGGAAAGTCGTCCCGTCGCCCGCGGCGTATACCTCGTCCTCGCCCGCCACGCGCGCGTGCTCGTCGATCGGGATGAAGCCGTGCTCGTCGCAGGGCAGCCCCGGGATACGCGGTCCGTCGATCACCGGCAGGGCGGCGACGGCGCCGGCGTCGATCGGGTCGTCGCCGGGGGTTACGTGTAGCCTGCCGTCGTCCGTTTCGCGGACGCTGGCGCCGCCGCGGAAGTCGATCCCGCGCGCCCGAAGCAGCTCGGCGACGGCCTCGCTTGCGTGCGTCCCGAAGAGGATCAGAGGCGCCTCCTCCGGGGTCAGCAGCGTGAGGCGGAGATCGCGGTGGCCGCTCTCCTCGGCCCGGCGTCTGGTCAGCAGCGCGAGCTCGTACAGCGGCAGCGCCCACGTCACCCCCGGCGGAATGACGAAGGCGAGGGTCTTGGAGTCGTGCGCCTCGGCCCGGGCGAGGAGGTCATCGACCTCGAGCGGATCGCCGAGGGAGCGGAAGCGGAAGGTCACCGCGTGCTCGTAGGCGGCGTGGGAGCGACCGCCGACGCAGACGACGAGCAGGTCGTAGCCGAGCTCGCGTATGTAGCGGCCCTCGTAGCCCTCGGCGAGCACGATCGAGCGAGTATCGGGGCGCACCGACCTGGCGGCGCCGGGGACGAAGTGCGCCCCTAGCTCTCGGATGGCGGGCTCGAGCTCATGGCGCTCCGCCGGCTGGTACGTAAACGGCTCCTCCACGATGAGCGGCTTGTAGGTGAACTCCGGGTCGGGTGCGACCAGCGTCAGCTCGGTCCGGTCGGCGGCGAGGTCACGTATCGCCAGCAGAGCCTCCAGGCCGGCGATGCCGCCGCCGAGGATCAGCGTGCGGTGCGGGGCCTTGCGCGAACCGGCATTCACCTTGCCAGCACCACCGCCCGGCCCCCGGCGCTGCCCAGCCGCCCAATCGAAAGTTCGCGCATGGGTTGAGGATAGGCGCGTGGACGTACCATCCGGGTCTGGAGGTCTCTGTGCCTGAAGCCGACGTGAACGATCTGCCGCGCTCGCCATTCGACGAGGCCTATGGCCTTCGGATCGTTCAGGTGGGCTCCGAGCGCGGTGAAGCCCAACTCCCGTGTCCAGCCGGGTAAAGGGCCCAGCCGGCGAGGTGCTCAGCGGTATCTACTCCGCAGCAGCGGAGGCCCTTGCGTCGACGTGCACGGTGGCTTCGGTCGACAGGCCCGACGTGGCCGTGATGGGGATGCGCATCAGCACGACCGTGCTCGCCCCGTGCACAACCGGGACCTTCCGCGCCCTGGCCGGTCTGCGCGCGCGTCAGTCGGGACAGCTCATCTGGAATGTCGACGTCGTCGACGACGATGGCACCCCGTGCGCGACGAGCGTAGTCACAGTCGCCGTCCGGGAGCGCCCCGCACGCTGAAGAACGGCCGTTCCTCCGGTCACGGCAATCTAGAAGGGGTACGTCGCGGGTTCCTCAAGCTCGGTGATCCAGCGCCAGCGGGTGAACTCGTTGAGGTTCGCGTCGCCGCCGAAGCGCGCACCGTTGCCCGAGGCGCTCACGCCGCCGAAGATCGTCAGGCTCGCGCGGACTGCGCCGCGATGGCGGGAGCGCACGAGGCCAGCTCGTAGCCGCTCGGCATGTCGCGGCGCAGCGCGGCGAAGGCGATGCCACCCACGATCAGGGGCAGCCAGAAGAGGATCACGCGGTAGCCGAGCACGGCCGCGGCGGTGCCCGCGGCCGGCGCTCC
>OBLS010000415.1_pt1 | contig 15083 bp, 14 predicted proteins | sample 1519901 | NCBI WGS metagenome assembly OBLS01 (sample SAMEA3113585, study PRJEB22503) | soil metagenome | reverse complement strand
ACGTCGGCACGCTCCAGATAACTCCTCACCTCGACCTCAGTCCTGGCTCCAACGAAGCGGACCAGTGCCGCAATGCCAAGGCGAGCGGCCCGCTGTTCGAGTGCCGCGCGCTCGGTACCATCCCCAATGATCGTGAGTGGGAAATCGTGCCCGCTGGCGACGAGCTCAGCCACCGCTTCAAGAGCCAGGTCGACCCGTTTGGCGGGGATCAGTCGTGATATGACGACGGCACCGCTTCCCCCACGGGTCCAGGGATAGCCGCGGGTGTCAGCCGGCATTGGGTGAATGTAGGAGGGGTCAACGAAGCGACCCGCCGCAGCCTGAACCCAGTTGCCCACTTCTCGCGATACCGCGGTGAGCACGGAGGCGCGCTGAAGAATCGGGCGAGCCATCGCGCGGGCCGTTCGGGAGCGCAGCAGAAGCGCCCCGTCCGGCCCATCAACGGTCAGCACCAACGGAATGCCGGACGGGGCCGCATATCCGACGGGCAACCAGGAGTGCGCGTGCAGAATATCGGCACCATCCGTGACTTCCTTCTGTGCAGCGGCTCTCATGGCACTCCGAAAGCGCCGCAGGGCGAGCCATCCGAGTGGGCTCCTTAGTGCCGACGCAATTCGGTCGCTGGATCCGATCCATTCCTGCACGGAACGCGACACCCGCACTCGGGAAACGGAAACACCGTCGACCTCGGTCTCGCCACTGTCATCGCTTGGCGCGACGACGTGCACAAAGATCCCGCGCCGCAACAGAGCGCGGGCAAGCGAAGCGAGCGAGCCGTCCGAGGGACGGCCTGGCGTGCCGAGATAATTATGGGTCAGGAAGACGACCCGCACCGATCAATCCCGAACGTCGGGCTTCTCGAGTCGAGCGAGGCCGCGAGCGATCTCACGATTCTCCTCGCGCATGCCGGCGATAATCTCGCCGAGAAAGCCGAAACCAAACAAGACGATGCCGCTGATCACCATCATCTCTACCAGATTCAGCAAGGGCCGAAGACCGATGCCGTAACCGAAGCGGAGCACCAGCGCAACAACGCCGGCCAGAAAGCCGATCACGAAGAGGATCGCGCCGCCGACACCAAAGAAGAGCATGGGCTTCCGCCCGAATCGAAGCTGGAACCAGACGGAGATCAGATCGAACAACCCCACAGGGATTCGTTTCCAGTTGAACTTCGAAATACCGGCGCGACGGGGATGGAGCGGGACTGGCAACGACGTGAGTCGGTATCCATCCGCCGCGGCGATCACGACCATGTAGCGGTGCCAATCGGGTCTAAGCGGCACGCCCAGCATGACCTCCCGCCGGTAAGCCTTCACCGAGTTCAGGTCGGTGACCCGCACGCCAAAGAGCCAGCGGCACAGGGTGTTGTAGACGTTGGAGACGAACGCCTTCTCGTACTTGCCTTGTTTCGTGCCGGTCACGATATCGGCCCGCCCCTCCAGAATGGGGGCCACGAGGCCGGGGATGTCCTCGGGCAGATACTGGAGGTCGGCCGGATAGAAGACGAAGACGTCACCCCGGGCAACATCCCCGGCGGATCGCAGACTATCCGCGATCCCTCGCTGGCGACGGTGGGTCACCACCCGGAGGAACGGGTACTGATGCTCCAGCTCGCGTAATACGCGATCGCTCGCGTCCCGCGAACCATCGTTGACGATGATGACTTCGAAGGAGAAGCCGGCTGGCGCCAGTGCAGCGGCACACCGCTGGAGAAACTCGGGGAGGTTGTCCGCCTCGTCCTTCGCCGGGACGAGCACGCTCACATCCAGCGTCTCGACCGGGAGGACGGTCATACTCGCTTCCGCATGCGCGCCGGAAGGATGCCCAGCTGGTCGCGGTATTTAGCGACCGTACGGCGGGCGATCTGGATTCCCTGCTCCTGAAAGAGGTGAACGATCTGCTGGTCGGTAAGCGGCTTCCCGCTATTCTCCTCGGCCACCATCTTCTCGAGCTTGGCGCGAATGGATCGGGCGCTCGCGTCCTCGCCAGAGGCCGTTGAGAGGGCGCTCGAGAAGAAGAATTTCAACGGGAGAACGCCGCGCGGTGTCTGGACGAACTTCTCATTGGTTACGCGGCTCACCGTTGATTCGTGCATGTTGATGACTTCAGCCACTTCGCGGAGGGTCAGCGGCTTCAGGTACTCGATACCTTTTTCGAAGAAGTCCCGCTGCCGATCGACGATAAAATTCATGACCTTGAGCATGGTCTGGCGGCGCTGCTCGATGGCCTGAATCATCCAGTTCGCGCTGTTCATCTTGGAGGCAATGAACTCACGATTCTCCGGCGTCATCTTCTTCTTGTCCCGCGCGATCTCCTGGTAGGATCGGCTCAGGCGGAGGCGCGGCATGCCGGTGTCGTTGAGGAAGACCTGGTAGCGGTTGCCGATCTTATCAACGATCAGATCAGGGATGATGTAGCCATCGTTTTGCTGGGAATACTTGAGCCCGGGCTTCGGATCCAGACGGGAGAGCTGATCGGCGGCGGCCTGGACCGCAGCCGGCTCCACGCCGAAGCGCTTGGCCAGATCGTTCCAGCGGTGCGCGATGAGATCCGGAAATGCCTCCGCCACGAGCCGGTAGGTAAGAGACGTTGTATCGGCGAGCTCCACCAGCTGTATCAAGAGACACTCACGCAGGTCTCTGGCGCCGACGCCGGAAGGGTCCAGCCGCTGGATGATCCCCAGCATCTCCTCGGCTTCCTGCATGGTGTAGAAGGGCGGAGACGAGGTGCTCTGGGCGGCCGGCGAAGGAGCGGCAGTAGATGAAGGTTCATCTTTCACCGCTCCTTCCTCCGCCTCTTGACTGTCCGCTTCCGGGTCTATTGCCCTGACGTGTCCCTGGAGTAGCAGATTCACCGAGTTCAGGATGTCCTCGAGTGACGCAGCGAGGTATCCCTCCTCGTTGATGTTCCCCAGGAATTCTTCGGTGAGTAAGAGCTGCCGCGGGGTCAGCGTGAGCATCTGAAGCTGATCGCGCAAATGATCGATGAGATTCCGGCTTTCGACGGTGACCGGCTCGGTGTATTCCAGCTGCTCGTACTGCTCGCGGGTGCCGCCGACCTCGAAGCCGTTGAGGAGAATCTCTTCCCAGTCGACTTCGTCCTGCTTGTCCTTCTGCTCTTTTTCCTTTTCGGCGGTGACCTGCTCGGGCGTCTCGTCCTCGGGTTCGAGCAGTTCGAGGAAGGGATTAGCCAGCAGCTCCTGTTTCAGGTGCTGCTGAAGATCCATCATGGGCATGTACAGCATGTCCATGGCCTGGTAGAGCCGCGGGTTTACACGCAGCTCCTGACGGAGGCTGGTATGCTGCGACAGGCCGGTCCTCATGCCGCTGCCTCCAACCGGGCGCGGAGGCGCGCGGTGAGGGTTGGTCCGAGGTACAGCTGGGCGACCCGATCATCGTAGACCAGGTCGCGAACGGTGCCCGCTGCCTGCACTTTGCCTTCGAACATGATGTAAGCCCGATCTACGATGTCGAGGGTTTGCTCCACATTGTGATCCGTGATCAGCACGCCGATACCACGATGCCTGAGGCCGGCGACGATGGTCTGGATATCGTGAACCGCAATAGGGTCAACGCCAGCGAACGGCTCATCCAGCAACATGAACTTGGGGTCGGCAACGAGCGCGCGCGTGATCTCCAACCGCCTCCGCTCACCGCCGCTCAACGTGTAGGCCTTGCTCTTGCGCAAATGCTTGATCGAGAGCTCGTCCAGCATGTGATCCAGCCGGCTGTACCGCTCATTACGGCTCAACCCTCTGGTCTCCAGGATCGCCAGTACGTTCTCCTCCACGGTCATCTTGCGGAAGACGGAGGGCTCCTGCGCTAGATAGCCGATTCCGTTTCGTGCGCGCTGGTACATCGGCATGTCGGTGAGCTCAACACCGTCCAGGCGGACGCGACCCTCGTCGGGGCGAATGAGGCCCGTAATAAGGTAGAAGGTCGTGGTCTTTCCCGCGCCGTTCGGTCCAAGAAGTCCGACGATTTCTCCCTGCTCTACTCGAACGCTGACGTCGTCCACCACGCAGCGTCCCTTGAAGCTCTTGGTCAAGTTCAGACCCTCGAGCAGGCTGGTGGACGCAACGTGTTTGGTGAATGACTTCGCTCGTTGTGCTGCGCGGCGCGCCGAGGCGAGGAGAGCTTCATAGACCGCTTGTCGCTCTTCCTCCGTCGGGCCCCACCAGCCAACGCGCGGCCGAACCGTTTGCCAGTATCCGCTGCCGGTGTCGAGAATCCAGCCTTCGGTAGCAAGCCGCGGAAGCACTGAAGCCTTCAGGTGATGCCGCACCTCGTCGCCGGAGACTTCCTGGTCGGCGTCGCCCGTGGGCTGGTAACACGCCAGATATGCCTCGCGATAGCTGTGTACCAGATCCGAGAACGCGATCGTATCCGTGGGCCCCGCGGCGCGGACGATAGCGGCCAGTCCGATGGGCACCGATGGATCGCGATCTCCGAGAGCCGCTACCCACTCAGGTGCGGCAGTCATCGGCCAGCCCGTGGTCGCGCCGGTATGGTGTCGCTCCCGGCTGCCGCCGAGTCAGGCCGAGCGGGAGGGTCGGCAGCTTCCAGTTGGATGCCATCCACCTGACCTCTGATGTCCACCCGGTCGACCCCGCCACGTGGAGTCTTGCTCATGGTCATCACGATGACGTCGCCCCGGGCGTAGTTGATCGACGGACGCGTCGGATACCGGGCGTTCGCTTCCACATGGTAGGATTGCGCACCTTTTCTCGCGACGATCCGGTTGAGTGCCGGTCGGGGCGTGCCGGCCGAGTCTCGTTGCACGAAGGTGGCAACCACAGTGTCGCCCCGGATCCAGTCACGCTGCTTGCTTGCCGAGTCGACCGTCCCGCCGAGCCAGGCCGCACCGAAGCCGCGGACCTCCTTGAGCTGCTGGCCGGGAGTATCCAGCGCGAGAGAATCAGCTCGCATCGCATAAGCGGGCGAGTTCGCGTAGGGCCTGATCGAGTCACCCCAGGCGAGGGTCTGGTCGAGCTTGCGGTTGTTCAGGTCCAACCCAATGGTATCGGCCACCAGGTCCCACTCCTTGCTGACGGCGTGGCCATTTCCCTTGGCGGTCACGTACGTGAGCTCACGCCCGTCCAGCGTCAGATCCAGCCGGCGGCCCGCGATATTGAAGCTGTCGCGGCCCAACCCGCGCATAATCGGACCGCCACCCACCAGAGTGCCGTCTCCCTTCCCGGTGTCCAATCGGAGCGAATCCGCCCTTGCCGCGAAATCGCTGCGGTCGATCGTCACTTTGCCTCCACCCCAGAGCCGGTCACTGCCTTTCATACGCACTCGATCTGCCACGATGATGTACGGCTCAGTGGGTCGAGCACCGGGTGCAGCGGTAGCGTATTGGATGCGGGGCCGTCCGGTGGAGTACATCTCCATGGTGTCTCGAACACCTTTGACTACTCGGAAGTAGTCCATAGCCGGACCGTTGAGTGTCGAGCCGTTCCGCAGGTTCTTCGTCACCACCCGTCCGCGCGCCTCCCACTTCTCACCCTTCTTGTAGTAGGTGCCGCGGTCGGCATCCATCGTCAGAGTGGAGTCGCGGTATTTCACATTGCCGATGAACTGAACGACATCACCGCCATACGCGGCAACGCTATCACTCTGCATCGTGAGCTGCTGTCCTCGGCAGCTGAGCCGCACATTGCCACCGGCGAAGTAGTTGGTTCCTCTGGCGGTTTCGTTGACGCTGCCCTGGCGATCCACGTTATCGATCTGGAAAACGCAACGATCGTTCTGGGCCGACAATGGCACTGTGTAGATACCGGCGATCGCGAGCCCGGCCCAGAAGGCGGGAAAGCGGGTACGCGGGTAAGCAACAGCACACCGCCAGCAGGTCGCCGCCAACCGCGAGCCTACCCACCTACCCGCTTTCCCGCTTACCCGCGTCATTGACCCGGCAACAACAGACCCTCACCCGACACTCCCCGGGGACGGTCCGTCACAACGTTCCTGAAGTCCGGATCGGAACGGAAGCTGTTGCCTTCCAGATGCTCGGCACCCCGATCGAACGAGAATTGCTTGTCGGTCATGATCTGGTTGGTGGCATTGTCGTAGCGCAGGGACTCGGTCGTGAGCCTTCTGCCGTCAGGTGATACCACACGGACGTTTCCAGTCGCTTCCATAGAGCCGTCCTGCCAACGATAGGTCCCGCGTTGCGCAGTGAGCGTCGAGCCTTCCTCCCCCTTGAGATCGAAGAACACCACCTTGATCTTGCGCAGCTCCGTGATCTGGGTTGGCTCGTAGTAGAACGCTGTATCCGCCTCAACCCGGCTCCGCCGCACCCCGTCACTGGTCACGTAGTGGGAGAAACCCTCCAACACCTGATCGGCGCTATCCGAGGCCTGCACCGTCGTCGTGGGGCGCACTCCCGTGTCCTCGCAGGAGAGGACGGAGAAAACGACGAGAACGGAGAGGAGGGTCCGAGTCTTCTTCGTCATTGTGCCGCCGCCACTGCCGTCTGCTCGCTGAAGTACCGGGCCAGTACGTCCTGCCAGTCTCCCCGCGCCCGGAGAATGGCCTCCACGATCTCGCGTACGGCTCCATGACCACCTGCGGCTCTGGTTACATGCGCGGCAACGGCTTTGACATCGGGCACCGCGTTGGCGACCGCGATCGGGAGGCCCACCTTTCGAAGCACCGGTAAGTCCGCGATATCGTCGCCTACGAAGGCAGCATCACTCCAGTCCAGCCCGCGTCGCTGCAGCACCTCGCCGAAGGCCGCAGCCTTTCGAGGACCCGGAACCTGTAATACCTCTTCCACTCTCAGCTCTGCGGCGCGGAGCGAGGTGGCCTCCGAGCTCCTGCCGCTCAGCCAGACCACGGGAAGGCCGGCAGTGCGAAGCAGTATCAGGCCGAGCCCGTCCTGTATGTCGAAGCGCTTCAGCTCGACACGCTGTCCCGCGATGGGACCGATGAAGACCCCATTGTCGGTCAGTACACCGTCCACATCGAGACCGATCAGCCGGATCCGCCGCGCCGCCGTGGTGCTCAGCGTGTTCATACCCGGGCCCGGCCCCAGATTTCGAGCGTCTGGCCAACGAGGTCCGCCAGCTGATCGAGCGGCCATTGGGTGGCAGCGTCGCTGGAGGCGTGCGCCGGATCGGGGTGTGTTTCGATGAAGAACCCATCGGCCCCTGCGGCGGCCGCCGCCGCCAGCAGCGGCGGGATGAACTCTCGCTGGCCACCGCTCGAGCCTTCTTCGCCGAGCCCAGGCTGCTGCACCGAATGCGTGGCGTCGAAGATCACCGGAGATCCTGTGGCTGCGCGGAGACGTGCGAAGTTGCGCATGTCGACGACCAGGTCTCCATACCCGAAGAACGTGCCGCGCTCCGTCACAGCCACTTCAAATGCTCCCGCGCTCCGCGTCTTTTCTACCGCGCCTCGCATCGCGTCCGCCTGCAGCCATTGACCCTTTTTGATGTTGATCGCTTTGCCGGTGCGCCCGGCCGCAATCAGCAGGTCCGTCTGGCGGCAGAGGAATGCGGGAATCTGAAGCACGTCGACGACTTGGGCCGCGGGCCCGGCCTGCTGCGCCTCATGGATGTCGGTAAGTACCGGCAGGCCGCTCGAGGTTCGGGCCCGCTCCAGAGCGCGGAGGCCCTCATCCAGCCCGGGCCCCCGGCTGCCGGTGAGCCGAGAGCGGTTTGCCTTGTCGAAGCTCGCCTTCAGACACACGGGAATTCCGAGATCGCGCTCGATGCCGGCCAGTGTATCGGCCACCCTGGACAGCAGGTCTCCGCCCTCGATGACGCAGGGTCCCGCTATCAGAAAAGGCGTGCGCCCGAAGGACCAGCCCATCAGCGCGAGCTCGCGGCCAACTCCTCCGCTGCGACCCGCGCCGACGCGCCCGCCCTGCGCCTCATGGCAGCGGCGATGAAGCCGGCGAAGAGCGGATGTGGGCGCGTTGGCCTGGACTTGAGCTCGGGATGGAATTGGCAGCCGATGAACCAGGCATGGTCGGGCAGTTCTATGACCTCGACCAACCCGCCGTCGGGTGATTGTCCGGACAGCCGCAGGCCGAACTCCGCCAGCACGTCCCGGTAGGCGTTGCTCACTTCCCAGCGGTGACGGTGCCGCTCGCTGATCTCAGCCGTTCCATAGGCCTGGGCCGCGCGGGAGCCCGGCCGCAGCCGCGCCGTGTACGCGCCCAGCCGCATAGTGCCACCGAGATCCGACACATCACGCTGAGACTGCATGAGCGAGATAACCGGCGTCTCGCAGTTCGGCTCGAACTCGGTGCTGTTGGTATCGGGAAGATGGCAGACGTTCCGTGCGAACTCGATAATGGCGACTTGCAGGCCGAGACAAATTCCAAAAAAGGGAAGATCGTTCTCCCGCGCCCAGCGGACCGCCTCCACCATGCCGCCGATACCGCGCTCGCCGAAACCGCCTGGAATGAGGAGTCCATCGCACTCGGAAAGGAGGCGCTTGGCTGCCGCTTGATCGGTGAACTGATCGCTGGCAAGCCATTCGATCTCGACTTTGGCTTCGCTCGGAATGCCACCGTGAATCAGGGCTTCCTGCACCGACTTGTAGGCATCCTGCAGGTTGGTGTACTTGCCGACTACGCCGATACGAACCCGGTGGGTCGGATGGAGAATGCGCTCCGTCATGATTCTCCATGGCTGGAGATCAGGCTCTTTGGTCTCGAGCCTGAGACGTTGACAGACCTCTCGATCGAGTCCCTGCTCGAAGAAGCGAACCGGAATTTCGTAGATCGACTTCACGTCGGGACTTTCGATCACACAACCGAAATCCACGTTGCAGAACAGCGCGATCTTGCGCTTGATCTCGGCGGCCAGGGGCTGCTCACTCCGGCAAATCAGGATGTCCGGCTGGATTCCGATCTGCATGAGCTCTCTGACCGAGTGCTGGGTGGGCTTGGTCTTGAGCTCCCCCGCCGCAGCGATGTACGGTACCAGGGTGAGATGAATGAACAGCGCGTTATCCCTGCCGACTTCCTGGCGGAACTGCCGGATGGCTTCGAGAAACGGGAGGGACTCGATGTCACCAACTGTTCCGCCGATCTCGGTGATGACGACGTCATGGCCCGGGGCCGTTCGCCGGATCGCGCCCTTGATCTCGTCGGTGATGTGGGGAATAACCTGCACGGTCGAGCCTAGGTACTCGCCCCGCCGCTCCTTATTAATGACGGCCTGATAAATCCTTCCGGTCGTGATGTTGTTCTGCCGCGAAAGGGAGCGGTCGATGAACCGTTCGTAGTGCCCTAGATCGAGATCGGTTTCGGCGCCGTCATCGGTTACGAACACTTCGCCGTGTTGAAACGGCGACATCGTTCCGGGATCGACGTTGATGTAAGGATCGAATTTCTGCATCGTCACGCTCAGACCACGCTCGACGAGCAGCCTGCCAAGAGAAGCGGCGGCGATGCCCTTTCCGAGAGAGGACACTACGCCGCCGGTCACGAAGATGTACTTGGTTGCGTTGGGAGCCGTGGTCATTAGACCTGCCCTTGGAAAGTGTGCCAGTGGGCTTCCGCCCGCCGAAGGTCGTCGGCCGTATCCACTCCCGGCAGCGCCGGTTCGCGGAGCCGTGCTACGCCGATAGTCATGCCGTGGTGCAATGCCCTAAGCTGCTCCAAACGTTCCGCCTGCTCAGCGGCGCTGGGCGCCAATTCCACCCAGCGGGTGAGAGCGGCGCGAGTGAACGCATAGATCCCGACATGCTGCCAGTAGAGCTCCATCATCGGCCCACCGGAGTCACGTTGGTGCGGGATCACGGAGCGGGAGAAGTACAGTGCCCGCCCCCGAGCGTCAGTCACCACCTTGACGCGGCTGGGATCGCCGGCTAGGTGTGGCTCCAAGGGCGCCGCCGCCGTACCCACATCGTCCCCCTGCTCCACCCTGCCCAAAGCTCCCGCGAGCGCCTCGCGCGATAAGAACGGCTCGTCACCCTGGATGTTCACAACGGCGTCGAAGCCCGAAAATTCCGGGCGGGCTGCCACCTCTGCCACGCGATCTGTTCCCGTCTGGTGTCCACCATCGGTGAGCACCCCCATGACGCCGGCCTGCTCCGCGACGCGGGCAATCCTGGAAGAGTCCGTGGCAACGACCAGCTCGTCTGTCAGTCCGTGCTCGAGCACACGCTGGACGACCCGGGTGATCAACGGTTCACCTGCCAGATGCTGCAGCGGTTTGTTGGGGAGACGGGTTGAACCAAGACGAGCCGGAATCACGCCCAGGACACGCATCACGGAAGCTAATAAAGACCGACTCCCGAGTCAAAAGTTGTGCCGTGATGCTGAAGATCGGTTACGCAGGAGCTAGAAGATTGTACGTCAAAGACTTAGACAGTTGCAGGTTGTCCGCTCCATACCCTCCTTCTCGTCAGTTCGAGAAAGTTGGCAAGCAGCCGTTTTCCTTCCGTCGTGGCGACTGATTCCGGGTGGAATTGGACGCCGTATACCGGATAGGTCCGGTGAGCCAAGGCCATGATCTCACGACCTGGTTCACGGTCGCTGGACCATGCGATGATCTGGAGCTCGCGCGGAAGGCTGTCAGGGGCAACGATGAGGGAATGATATCGCATGACCTCCACTGGAGAGGGAATGCCGTCAAACAGCGCGTGCCCGTCGTGTGCTACCATGGTAGTCTTGCCGTGCATCAGCCGTTCGGCGCGAACGACGTCGCCGCCGAACGCCTGACCAATGGCCTGGTGGCCGAGACAGACGCCGAGTACCGGAACACGACCAGCGGCTGCCTGGATGAGCGAGATCGATATGCCGGCTTCGCGAGGGGTGCAGGGGCCAGGCGAGATCACGATGGCCTCCGGCTGTAACGCCAATGCCTCCTCAGTGGTCAAGGCATCGTTGCGATACACAGCGGGCTCGGCGCCGAGCTCGCCGGCGTATTGAACGAGGTTGTATGTGAAGCTGTCGTAGTTATCGAGAACGAGGAGCATGGCGAATGCTATTTCCGCGCAGTGGAATCCGCCATTCTGCTCAGCTCGTGCCGCGCCGAGTCCGCGCGACGCATACCCTCGGCTCGCAGCGAGTCCAACATTCGCCCCCTCACGACCGGACCTATCCGGGCCCTGGCCTGCTCGGCCGCAACAGTGGAGTCCACCACAGCTTGGACGGTCGAATCTACCGCCGCCTCCACCGCGGCCTCTTCCGCCGCACTGGCTTCGGTTGAATCCTCATCGAAGTCGATATTCTGGAGCTCGGCAACGAGTCCCTGAGGCAGATACAGCGGTACGGTAACGTCGCCGGGCCGGAACACCGCTTGCCCATATTCCACGAGCGCGGTGTCAGTGGCAGCATCGTTGGCGCACCAGAAGGTGCCCTCGGCGAATCGCCCTCGTTCGATATTGATGTTGTGCTCGCCCTTGGAATCCTTGTCCAGATTGGCGGCAAGGCGACAGCCCTCGAGCCCCCGTGCGAGCGCGGAGTCTGCCAGTTTGACCTCGAGACGGACGCTGCTCACGCTCCGGGGAGCGGTTCTCTCCAGGGTGACTCGCTCGAAGGTACCGAGCTTGTTACCACTCAGCTCGAACGGGATGAAAGCGAGGGGGATGCTCAGCGGGCCGCTACCTTCCACGACGCCTTTGACGCTCCCGATTCCGTGGTTTATCAACGCGCGCCCGATCATGCCGACCGTGAAGATGGCCAAAGCACCGAGGGCGATGCGCATCCAATAGCTTCTCATAGAGACTCCGCCCTCCGGGCAGCGGGTGATATGTTTCGCCCAACGTAACGACCCCACAATCGGGAAAGTTTCAGCGCCGACCCCAGGGAGACCAGTGATCGAAGTCGAGGGGCTGCAGAAGCTGTATGGTGACTTCCCCGCCGTCCAGGGGCTGTCTTTCCGGATTGGACCCGGGGAGGTGCTCGGCCTCGTCGGGCCGAATGGCGCGGGCAAGACCACGACTATTCGGAGCCTGGCAGGGATCATCATCCCCAGCAGCGGCCGGATTCGGATCGCTGGACGAGACCTGAGGGAGGATCCGGTCGGGGCAAAGGCGCAGCTCGCGTTCATTCCCGATGAGCCCCACCTCTTCGAGTACCTCACAGTCGAAGAACATCTGCGGTTCATCGGGCGCCTCTACGGCGTGACGGATGTCGGCGCCCGCATACCCGGATTGCTGGACGAGCTGGATCTGAGCGAAAAGCGTGGTTCCCTGCCGGGCGAGCTCTCCAGAGGAATGAAGCAGAAGCTGGCGATTGCATGCGGCCTGCTGCACGAGCCTAAAGCGCTTTTGCTCGACGAGCCGCTGACGGGCCTGGATCCGGTTGGTATCCGGCGCATGAAAGCCACGATCATGCGGAGAGCAGCGGCAGGTTCGGCGGTGATTCTGAGCTCCCACCTCCTTCATCTCGTCGAGGAGATCTGCACCCGGCTCCTGGTGCTGCAACACGGACGTGTCGTGGCATTCGGCACCATGGCCGAGATTATCGCCAGCCGGCCTGGCCTTCAAACGAGGACACTCGAGGATGTCTTCCTGACGCTGATCGGCCAGGACGAGGCCCGACAAGCGTGATCCGGGTATTCGGCTACCTCGCCTGGAGGTCAGCGTATAATCGCCTCGCCCGACAAATCCGCCACCTCCGAAGTCCCCGATATGTGGCGGCGCTCGTGTTCGGCGTGGTGTATCTCTGGTTCATGGTGATTGCCCAGCGACCAGTCGGCAGTGGTGACCCGATTGCCGACAGTGGGTGGGTAGAGCTGGTCGGAGCGATAGCGTTACTGGGTACGGTGGCATGGGGCTGGATCTTCGGGGTGGAGCGGCGGGTCCTCCGGTTTACGCCGGCAGAGGTGACCTTCCTGTTCTCTGCCCCTGTCTCACGACGAGGGCTCATCCAGTTCAAGCTGCTTCACAGCCAGCTGTTCATCCTCTTCAATGCGCTGCTCTGGACCTTGATCCTCTCGAGGGAGCGTTTCGGCGTTTCCCCCTGGCTCCGCGTGATCTCTATCTGGGTGCTGCTCACCACACTCTCGTTTCATCGTCTCGGTGCTTCGTTCGTCCGGACAAGCCTTGCTCAACATGGCCGGCTCGGTCTTCGTCACCGGGTAGTGTCGCTGGTGGTGCTCGGCGTGGTCCTGATAGCGCTGGTATGGAGCATTGGAGACGCACTGCCCCGGCTCGCCGAACATTCGAGTGACGGTCCGTTCGCCTTCCTCCCGGCTCTGGGAGAGGCCGCAGCTCAGCCGATTCCTGCGGCTCTCACGTTTCCATTCCGGCTGATGGTCCGTCCGCTCGTGGCAAACGACTTCGCCGAATGGATCCGAACCCTCTGGCCTGCATTGGTGCTGATGCTCCTGCATTACGTATGGGTGGTCCGCTCCGATACTGCCTTCGAGGAAGCGGCTGCCGCCGTATCTCTGCAAAGAGCTCAAGCGCTTGCTGAACGCAAAGCCGGGCGAGGTGCTCCAGCCCACGAGCCTGTCCGTGTCACGCCTCCCCTGATCCGTTTAGCGCCGACAGGATGGCCGGCCGGGGCGATTCTCTGGAAGAATGTCATGGCAGTCGCCCGGACTCGACAGTTACACAAGGTCGGCCTCGGACTAGTCCTGGCCGGCGCCATCGTCACCGCTCTGTCATACCAACCCAATGCGATGATGGCGGCAATCGCAGGGTGGTTCGCGATCACCTGGGCCGGAGCCATGTCCGTGATCGGGCCGCAATGGGTGCGGAACGATCTGCGAGGCGATCTGCTGAAGCTGGCTCTTCTGAGAAGCTATCCGCTGCGAGGATGGTCCGTGGTCGCGGCCGAAGTGGCGGCCTCTGCACTGGTGCTGACGGCGATACAGATATGCCTGGTCCTGATCGCCTACCTCGCTTTTCTGGGCGATGAGTTCATGGAGCCCGGCCTTGGCGGGCGCACTCTCCTGCTCCTGGCAGCGGTGGTGTTTCTGCCCGGGATGAATCTGCTGGGCATGTTGATTCAAAACGGTGCAGCGCTGCTCTTTCCGGCCTGGATACCGCTGGGCTCTGGGGGACCCGGCGGCGTGGAAGCCCTGGGGCAGAATCTGCTGATGATGGTCGTGTTCGTAGCCCTGCTCTCTGTTCTCCTGCTACTGCCGCTTGCCATTGGAGGCGGGGCTTTCCTACTACTGCGGGGGGCAATGGACGAATGGGCGGCTCTCCCTGCGACAGTGCTGATACTTAGCACCATGGCGTTCGAGGCCGCCCTGCTCGTCGACTGGCTCGGCCGGATCTTCGAGCGAATCGATCCGGCTACGGCTGGAATCGGGTAAGAGCTTAACTCGGGCCCGTACCACCCATCGGACGCGCGTCGGGACGCTCGCGGCGAACTGCCTCCTGAAGAGCGGCTAGCGATCGATTCGTTGCGGCCTCGAGGTCCTCCCAGGTGTTCTCGGTGGCAGACCCCAGTCGGTTCAGATGCCGTGCGACTTCCTTCCTGGCGGCGCGGATGTTAACGATGGCGCTGTCTCGGGTCTTGTCGAGGCCGCGCTTCGTGTCGCGCTCGAGCTCCGCGATCTCCGCATCGATCCCTTTCAGACGCGAATCGATGTCTCTCCGAAAGTCGGTGCGCTGGGCGTAGGTGTAGTCGCGAAACTCCCGAGCTTCCTCGCCGACCTCGTCGACTCCCTCGCGAACGTCTGCCGCACCTTCCCGAGCAGCATCCCCGACCTCATCGGCTGCCGATTCCGCCCGGTTCGCCGTGTCCTGACGATCTCGAGGACTGCAAGCGAGTGCACCTACGAGCATCACCGCCGCAGCGGCGTAAGTCATCTGCCTCATGTCAGTTCCTCCTGAGCGCATTTAGGACAAGTGGAGAACGACAGAGGATAGCACCTAAGCCGATTTCACGAGGTGAGACGCGTCACGCATGGAACGGATCATCACTGGAGGGATTGAGTTAACTAAGCTGCGTATCGCTGGATAAGCTGTGCCAATGCTTCAACACGAAGCATGCCCTGAGCGCACTCGAAGGGGCACGAAGGTCACAAAGGACACGAAGGCGTGTTCGTTGGCGACATCGCATGAGATCGTCGGTGCAGCGATTGAGGTCCATCGCTGGCTCGGACCAGGCTTGCTGAAGTCGGTGTATGAGGCGGCACTATGCAAGGAGTTACGGATGCG
>OBLS010000414.1_pt1 | contig 15090 bp, 19 predicted proteins | sample 1519901 | NCBI WGS metagenome assembly OBLS01 (sample SAMEA3113585, study PRJEB22503) | soil metagenome | reverse complement strand
GTGTTTTGGGTATCTTTATTTCTTCGTGAACAAAAATATTATTGTCTTGTATTCGTTTTAAATCCCAATTGAAAGGCATTATCCATGACATGTTACTTTCTTGAGAATCATATTCAAAATTTTGAATTTGGTCATAATATGATATTAGAGTTATATTATAGTTTTGTTCATTGTCGATTATATCTTCTCTGTATACATCACCTACACTAAGCCATGAGTCAAACCTTGGAGCATTTTCCGGTGTAAATATATTTCTAGGATTATCTATTCCAAATATTTCTATTGCAAAGTGGTATAGTCCTCCTTCTAAAAGTAACGGACCATTAATGGTAATATCTCCTGTCTCACTAGTCCATCCACCAAGAAAAGGTTCAGTAGAACCAAAAACATTCACAGATCCACTGACAGTAGGATTAATCTTTAACTTTAAAGGACCGTCTGGAGAATGAAAAAGATCTCTCATCAATAACTGATCATCTTTTTCTACTGATATAAAATATGAAACAAATTTAATAGTTTCATCAGTTTTTGCATCAAATAATCTTAATTCAAAAAATGCATTTTCTTTGCTATCTGAGGTCAAAATCGGGGGATTAATTTTAGTATAGAGACTGGCTTCTCTATCACCAACAGAAGCAGGAGGTAGTTTTTCTTCGAATAAACCATCAGAAAAAGCATCATCAATTGGATTCAATAATAAAAGATTTAATATAAAAAATAATGCAATTAATTGTATCGAGAATAAAAAATTCTGTTTTTGTTGACTCATTTACAACAAATTTATTGTATAAAGTTCTTTTTAAAAATCTTTCTTTTAAAAATTAGATGTGACCATATAATAACAATAAACGGTTTTCGCATTCATATACTAATCTAGAAATAACAACATGGGCTTCTAATTGTTCATTTGTAATAGCATAAGTCATGTGAAATCTTTCTCTTATATTTTGAGAAAATTGTCCATTGGGAAATCCTCCTATTATAAAGGCTAATTTTTTGTTATCTATTTCTATATTTTCATTTACAATAGTTTTTAGATCTTTTAATATACCTGTACTTGAAAATCCTATTACTTTGTCAGGTTGAATAATCTTATTTAGCAAATTATCAAAAGTCATATTTTTCTCAATCTTTAATAAGTATCTATATCTATTATCATCTTTTACATTTCCTTTAATCTCTTTTTCTTGAAATAATTTTATCATTAATCCTTCAAATCTTCTGAATGATTTTGGTATACGAACCTGTTTACCAATAAAAATTACTTTATTGTCTATAGTATGAACATATACATTTACTAAGTTTCTCAGAAAAAGAGGTGTTGATAATACTGACATTAAACATATATGTACAAGATCTGGTCGACCTCTTTTCCAAAGAGATTCAATTTTTTCTGCTCTCATTGCACTATAATGATAACTCTTATCAAGAAGAACTTCATTGGCAGATTTTTCGACTTTATTTAAATAATTCAATATTAAATAATTATTTCTTAATTCTTTTGGGATAATTTCAAGTGCAGATTCCGCTAATATTATAGAAATTTGACATATCAATATCATCTTTTAGATTTCCTGTCTTTAATATTTGATTAATATATTTATGATCTTATTCTTTTCTAAATGTCTATTCAAAGAAAAAATTTTTATTTTAATATAGTTATTAATACTGTAATTTTGGGAAAACAAGTGGCAAAATTAGTGGGGCAAGAAAGAATCTTGATATTGATTAGAAATGCTTTTCAAAAAATAGATGATGATTATGAATTGGCCAATAGTCAAGCTCAAATTGCAAAAAAAATTGCAAAAAGGCTGAGACTAAAACTTCCTTATGATATACGACAATTATATTGTAAAAAATGTAAACAGTTCATTGTTCCCGGATTTAATTGTAGGGTTAGAATTGGTCGATCAAAAATCAAGGCATTAAGAATAACATGTCTATTATGCAACAATGTTTATAGAAAATTACTTTGATAAAGTTGTATTTAGATTTGATGAGAATAAGGATTTATAGGGGTTTAAGAATTATTGTGATACTATAATGGCTAAAGTTTATGATGTTCCATCTGATAGGTTTATTGAAAAAGTAGCTACATATTTAAAAAATGATAAAAAAATTGAACCACCTTCATGGTCGTATTTTACAAAGACCGGTCCTCATAGTGAAAAAATTCCACAAAATAAAGATTGGTGGTACATTAGATGTGCATCACTATTACGTAAAGTCTATATTCATGGACCTGTTAGTGTTGAAGATTTAAGAAGTAAATATGGAGGAAATAAACAAAGAGGATATAATCTTGCTCATCATGTGGATGCTAGTGGAGGAATTATACGCACTGGTCTAAAACAATTGGAAAGTTCCGGTTATATTGTTAAGAAAAATAATGGAAGAATAATATCAGATGATGGAATGAAAAGAGTAGATAGAATAGCAACAGAACTTCATAAAGAGTTACAAAAAACAAAGCCTGAATTGGGTAGATATTCTTAATAAATTAATATAAAATGTCTAATTCTTTTCAAAATCCTAATGATGAAGAAGCACGAAAGAGAGAAGCAGAAGGTGAAGCTATGCGACAAAGAGTATTACTAGTGCTCTTGGAACCATCTGCAAGACAGCGACTAGCCAATGTTAGAATAGTCAAACCAGAGTTAGCTGCTGCTGTAGAAAATTATCTTATAAATGCTGCATCCACAGGTAGACTTAATCGTGCATTAACTGATGATGAACTTAAACAGGTATTATTAAATATTCAAACACCAAAAAAAGACTTTAAAATTAATAGAATATAAAAGTTAATTAATATTTTACAAATAGAAAAAACTACTATATCCTATATTAGTATTTAAGAAATTGGTTGATTATATTCATCCAAACATTCTTTTAAAATCGATTCAATGTATGACCACTGAAATTACATTAAATGATTTTAGATCAAAAACAGGAATTGAGAATGTAACTGTATTAAAACAACTATTAAAATTTTTATTTCAACATAAAATTGGATCTTTATTAGAAAAAAATGGGAAAAAGACACTCTTATTTTCAGACATAGATCGAATTAAAGCCTCATTACTATCAATACAGTTAGGTAGTGATATTCACGAATGTTCCAAATTACTATCATGGAAAGATTTTGAATATTTCGCATCTGAACTTTTGAATCTATTTGAATATAGTACTAGAGTTAATATTGTCTTGTCTAAACCTAGAGCTCAATTAGATGTAATTGGTATAAAGAATAATTTTGCAATTACTATTGATTGTAAACATTGGAAATATAATAATAAAACAAGTCTCTCAATGTATGCTGAAAAACAAATAAGAAGGACCATGCTTTGGTTTCAAAGAGAAAAGACAATAACAAAAGTTCTTCCTATGATATTAACCTTATATTCATCTAACTTTGGTTTTATTAATGGAGTTCCTATTGTTCCAATATTGACTTTAAAATCTTTTTTAAATGAATTTGATAAATATGAAGATTCTATTACATTAATAAAGAAAAACTAATTTGGAAAAAATACTAAACGTATTCTAACAAAAAGAAAAAAGGTATTCTAAATTAATTCATTATTATGTTGGACGTCTTAAACCGGATGCTACTACATATGCCAGACCTACTGCTAATCCAAATGCCAATGGTATCCAAACGCCGAAGGTGTCCATACTAATAGGTATACTCATTTGTTGTATTAAATTACCAAATATGTCCATTTTCTTTTAATGATTAGAAAAAGGTTGCTTATAAGCGTTTAAAATTTATACAAATATTTACTTGATTATAATACATATTAAAATAATAACTAGATAGATTTGCTTATTCGAAAATTCAGTATTATCATAATATAAGTTAACATAATAAGGTATACATGGTATTCGGATTTAGAATTAAAATATATTAGTTTTCCTTAAATAACCCTAATTCGTTAAAGGTTCAATATGAAGATGCAAAAGGAAATGCGCAAGTTCTGTCCAAAATGTAAGAGTCATACAGTTCAAGCAGTAGGTATCTATAAAAAAGGAAAAGACAGAAAAACAGCTTTGGGTGCACGACGACACGCAGAAGACAAAAAAGGCTATGGAGGTCAAAAATTTCCTGAATTAAAAAGAACCGCTAAAACAACTAAAAAGATTACTTTAAGATATACTTGTAAAACATGTCAAAGCAAATCAATGAGAGAAGGTATGCGTATGAGAAAGTTAGAAATTGGCGCATAATACTAAGAAAGTGATTGTAAATTATGAAAGAAAATATATTAATACCAAAACCAAATAGTAATTTTCTTCATATTCAGTGTTCACATTGTGAAGAAAAAAATATAGTTTATTCTCACACTACTTCTAATATCTATTGCAAGTCCTGTAATGAATTATTAGCTGAGAGATCTGGAGGTAGAGCAAAAATTAATGGAAACTTGCTAAATCCTTTGGATTAACTCAATTATTTAAGGTTTAATTTATTTTATTATATTCTACTTTTAACCAAATTCCTAGCAAGATGTAGATCTTTTTTCTCATTGACATTTACAGCTATTCCAATACGATTTATAATTACAAATCTTTCTTTAACCATCTCAGAATCATAATTTTCTTCTTTTTTAAGATTAAAGATAGAAATACCTGAATAACAATAATTTCTTTTTCTATATTCAAATACAATACTGGGTTTAATGCCTATTTCATCAATAATTTTTTTATCAAATATGATTGTATTACATGTTTTATTAAAATCACATTTACTTAGGATCTCTAATATATCTATTTGTGAAAGTAAAGGAAGATCTGCAGATATTATAAATATACTATAATCAAAAAATTTTTTTATAATAAATGACAAATCAGAAGAATATCCATTACCATTACCTTCTATAATTTGTATATGTATATTATGTTTATAGTTGTATTTTTGTAAAAATTTCTTTGTTCTTATACTATTTTGACTTACACAAGCTACAATTTCATCAAAACATTCAGATTTAATTATAGCTTCAATAACATATTCAATTATTTTTTTATCTTTTATCTTTAGCAATGGTTTTTCTGTCTTGTAATATCTTTTCATCCTATTGCCTTCTCCTCCACACATAATTATTGCAATAATTTTTTTTTTATTAGAAATTTGTGTCAGTTTTCTTGTCAATTCTTTAAAAAATTGAGTAAAATAGATAAATAAAAAACCTTGAAACTTCATTAGTTGCACCAATTACATCTCCTGATATTCCACCAAATGATCTATTTGCTATTAATGATAGAACTAGACTGACTACTAACATTATTAACAAACTTGCTATCATATAGTATAAATTGAACCCAAAAAGTATTAAGCTTATTGTTAAAATTAAATTCGAGACTAGAAATTTTTTTTTGTGTTTCATTTCTTTTATAAATATTAAATTCAATCCTATCCATGCAGATTTTCCAATATGGCATTGTAAAACCATACTATATTTCGATAGAACTTCAGCTATAATTATAACAGAAACCAGTTTTATTTTGTCTTCTATAGTAGAAACAAAAATTATCATTCCAATTATATAGAAAATTAGGACTACTGTTCCGGCTGTGCCATTTCGAGGATCAGACATTACTTTGTGTTTAAATTCCTTGGATCCTTTAGCCATTAATCCATCAGCAAGATCAGACAAGGCATCACTATGATGAAGACCAGTTATTCCTAGAATAGTTGCAGTAATGATAAATCCTAGTACAAAGCTAGGAAGATAAGCAAATATTAAAGAAGATAAAAATCCTATTGCAATACCAATTATAAGTCCTACTAAAGGAAATAAATACATATTTTTAGCTACATATTTTAGATCGTAAGTTTTAATTGGAATTATTGTTAAAAATGAAAAGACGGAAAAAATATTATTATATACCAAATAAAAAATTCCACCAATTTAATGAGCCCAGAATAAGTATAATGGGAATGGCAATAATCATACAGAAAACAAGAATTGTTATTTTCATTATTTTTATGGCTGTTTTGCATTTTTCTATCGAAATTTTTTCTAACGGTTCTCCTATAGAGTAATGATCTAATTTTTCTAATCTTATTCTTAATGCACCAGCTAAAACAGAAATAGGATGACCCGAATTGATACTTATAGTATGATTTCGTTCTTTTTTGAATATATCAATGGAATTTTTCCAATCTGCTTTAGAAATAATTGCTGCAAATATCATTAGGACTGCGGTAGTCCTTGCTGGAATATAATTTGCATAAGTATCTGCTTTAGCTGCCATCCATCCTATTTTTTCATAATATTTTTCCTTATATCCAATCATAGAATCTAAAGTACTGATTATTCGAAAAATAAAGGCACCTGTAGAACCAAATATCGAAAAATAAAATAATGGAGATAGAATTCCATCCACTGTACCATCTGCAATAGATTCTATTGCTCCTGATAGAATATGTTGTTCATCAAGGTTTTTAGTATTTCTACTCACAATCATAGATAAATTTCTCCTAGCATTTTCAATATCGTTATTTTGCAATGCTATAGTAATTGCATTGATATGTTTTTCCATACCTTTAATTGCTATTACAGAATACAAAATGAATATTGATAAAACCATCATTAATATAATATTGATATTATAAAGATAGACTAAGATACTTTGTATTAGAATAGCAAAAAAAGTAATAGTTATAGTAGTAAAAATTATTCCATTCTTTTTCTCATGATTTCTTTTTTTCTTGTCTTTAATCTTGGGAATAAAATAGGTAATATACTTTCCTAACCAGGCTACAGGGTGGATTTTGTTATTGGGGTCACCAAATATCAAATCCATCGTTACAGATATTAAAAGAATAATGATAAAGTCAAATAATGATATCATTTTTCTATTTTTAATATTTGCTTTAAGATAAATTCCAAATTTAATCTATTTTCAATACTTGATGCTAGTAAGTCTATTTGTTCGTTCAATTGTCTTGTTGAATACAATTTCTCTATTTTTTTTAAATTGTCATTATTGATTACATCAAGAGAATCCTCTGGAGGTAAAAAAAATTCTATTTTAGGGATAATACCCAAGTTGATCATATTCGTACTACGTTCAATAAATCTTATTGCATCTTCGAGTATATTTTCATCTCCACGGAATTTATTAATAATGAATCCTTTTGTTAATCGTTGGTGTTTTATTTTTAAGAGTTTTATTGTTCCATATATGCTAGCAAAACATCCACCTCTTTCAATATCTGAGACAAGTAACACAGGAGAATTTACTTTTTCAGCAAGTAACATATTAGCAATATCATATTTTGCAATATTAATTTCAGCTGGAGAACCAGCTCCTTCTATTAGTATTATATCATTTTTTTCCCTTAAATTATTCAATGCATTCAATACAATAGGAAAGCCTTTTGCTAAAACAAATTCAGAATAGTATTTTATTGCAGACATTTCTTGGTAAAATTTTCCTTCTACAAATATCCTACTTTTATCATTTCCAATGGGAACTAGTAAAATAGGATTTATTTGCCATTCTGGTTCTTTCCTAGCAGCAAACGATTGTATAGCCTGTATTTGAGATATTTTGTATGTGCTAGAAATACTATGGATTTTTGTTGACATGTTTTGAGCTTTAAAAGGAGAAACATTGTAACCTAAATTAGTCAAGATTCTACATAATGCTATTACAATAGTACTTTTTCCTGCTCCTGAAGAAGTCCCTTGCACCATTAATACTTTAGCATTCAATACAATTGTTCATCTTCCTTCTCTTCAGAACTAGTTTATTCTTAAATAACTTTGTATTTCTCCAAATTGTTATTAATATCATAAATTGCTTTTAACAACATTAGGTTGTCCTTACGTGTTCTCACAGCTATTCTTATAAAGTCGTTAGACATTCCAGTAAAAGTAGAACAGTCTCTAACAAGGATTCCATGAAAATTTAACATTATTTTTTGATAAATTGTAGAATCAACATTTTTCAATTTAATAAGAAAAAAATTAACATCTGATCTTAAAGCATTAGCGTAACTTTCTTTATTGTTGATTTTGTTATACATGTAGTCTCTTTCCTTTTGAATAATTTTTTTTGTCTTACATATGTGTTCTTGATCAATTAATGCTGCTATTCCTGCAATTTGGGCAATTCCATTTACATTCCAAGTTATTTGATGTGATTTTAATTGTTGAATTAATTTTGGATTAGCAATCAAATAACCTAAACGCAACCCTGCTAGGCCATATGATTTTGTCATAGATCTTAGTATTGCTAGATTGTCAAATTCTTTTACTTTTGATATCATGGATTTTTTTTCTATATCATTTAAGAAGTCAAGAAAGCTCTCATCAACCAGTAAAATTGTTTGGGAACTGTTAATAGAAGAGAGGATTTTTTCTATCGCTTCAGTGTTTACCAAGCCAGTAGGATTATTAGGATTGCAAAAAAAAATCAAACTGTTGGAATTTTCTTTGACTTTTTCTATAATTAAATCTGGTTCTATCTGTAACTTTTTTGACAATGGAACATAATTAATTTTCATTTTACATCTTTTAGATGCAAGTTCATATTCACAAAATGTAGGTGATGGTATGATAGAATTCTTTGACGAATGACACCTTACAAAATTATGAATGAGTTCTGTTGCTCCATTTCCAATATTTATCCAATTTTGATCAATACCATATTGTATATATTCTGCAATACTTTTTTTAAGTAAAGTACAGTTTGGATCGGGATATATATGTGATATTTGCTTTATATTTTTCTTAATTTCTTTTAAAACAAATCTTGAAATACCTAAAGGATTTATATTTGAACTAAAATCAATTTTTACTTTTAAAATGTTCATACTTGAATATATGCTGCCATGTGAACAAGAATCAAGATTATGCGAAGTTTCTTTTTCTATATCATTAAAAGGAATTACCTTGTTAATATTGCTAAAATTTTCCAAAACTTCAGTATCAATAATAAAGGTATAATTAATTATCTAAATATTTTTTTAAACCTTAACAAAGATTATAAAAAGTCCTTGAAATAGTCCTTATTATGTTAAAAGTGGCACTTATAGGTTCTACAGGTGCAGTAGGACAAGAGTTTGTTATTGCCCTAAAGAACCATCCCTGGTTTGAATTAACAGCAGTTGCTTCCTCACAAAGATCTGCCGGCAAGCGGTATATTGATGCTCTTCGGGATCAAAGTACAGGTATTATAAAATGGCATAATAAGGAACAAGTTCCAGAGTATATAAAAGACAAGATAGTAAATAGCGTAGATGAAATAAATCCCAAAGAATATGATTTAATATTTACCGCACTTGATTCTTCTGACGCTCAAATCATTGAGCCAAAATTTGCAGAGACTACACCTGTAATCAGTACTGCGGCTGCATTTAGATATGAAAATGATGTACCAATACTAATTCCAGGAATAAATGATGACCATATAAAATTATTAAATGTACAAAAGAAAAATAGAAATTGGAAAGGCTTCATTTGTCCTCTTCCAAATTGTACTACAACAGGATTAGCAATTACATTGAAGCCGATACTTGATAATTTTGGAATTAAATCTATTTTTATGACTTCGATGCAGGCTCTCTCAGGTGCAGGAAGATCGCCAGGTGTTGTTGCACTTGATATCATAGATAATGTTATACCTTTTATTCCAAAAGAAGAAGAAAAGGTTCAAGTAGAGACGAAAAAGATCTTAGGTACATTAGTCAATGATTCAATCTCTTCCTCAATGATCAAAGTCAGTTGCACTTGCACAAGAGTACCTGTAATGGATGGACATACTGAAACTGTCTTTGTTGAGACAGAAAACTATTCAGATCCAGATCAAGTAAAAGAATCTATGTTAAAGTTTTCTAAATCTATAAAAATGAAGGATCTCCCCTCTTCTCCAAGTGAATATATAATAGTTCATGATGATCCTACGAGACCTCAACCAAGGATTGATAGAGAAATTAATGATGGAATGACTACGTTTGTTGGTCGATTAAGGAAGGATACGGTATTTGATCATGGTATAAAATATGTATTGCTTTCCCATAATGAAAAAATGGGTTCTGCAAAAGGTGCAGTACTTTTAGCTGAATTGCTTAAAACTAAAAATATGCTTTAACTTTTATATTTTCTGAATATTGTTGTTTGAAAATATAAATATAAAACATATGATAGATTAGGTTGGTTAATAACGAGAGTTGATATCTAAATAGTGATCCGTGAAGTGCCCATCATCAATAGGGTCAAGAATTATTACGAATTAACAAAGCCAAAAATATGGTATTTGCTAGTATTTACTGCCTTTGGGTCAGCTTTGACTGCCTCTTTCTTATTTGATATACAATTAAGTCCTTTGACCTGGATATTGCTTCTTGCAGGAGTAGCGGCCGGTTCAGCTGCTGCTGATACCATTACCGGTTACAATGATCGTGATATTGATGCTATAATGGATAGAACCAAAGATAGACCTATTCCATCAGGAAGAATTTCCCCAAATAATGCTTTAATCTTTGGTTTGGTTTTAACTGCTATTGCATTAATATTTTCATGGTTTATTAATATATGGGCATTTTTATTAATGTTGTTTGGTTTATTTGACAATATTGTAGTTTATAGTAAATGGCTAAAGAGACGAAGCCAATCCAATATTATTCTCGGAGGATTTTCAGGTGGAGCACCAGCATTAATTGGATATGTTACTGTAACAACACAAAATATAGAAATAGGTTTAGTTATGGCTGCTCTTGTATTCCTATGGATACCAACCCATATTTGGAGTTTAGCTTTACATGTGCGAAAAGACTATGAGAAAGCCAAAGTTCCTATGTTGCCAGTAGTTTCTGAAGAGAAAAAATCAGTAAGAATAATTGCAGGAACTACCTTGATGATGGTTTTATTCAGTATACTTCCATTCTTCTTTAATCAATTTGGACAAATATATCTAATTACTGCAAGTTTATTTGGTGCTATAATGATGGGCCTATCTTTATGGTTGTTATTAAAACCAACAGAAAAGGCGTCATGGACTGTTTTTAAATTTTCTAGTCCTTATCTTACAGCTATTTTTATTGCATTTATGGTCGATGCATTTTTTCATTAAGTATATTAATTAATTGCATTTTTCTAATCAACAGTCACTAGTATTAGCAGAAGTAAATTATTAAATAATATTCATATATTATTATAATCAATGTCTGCCAATCATGAAACAGACTCTACCGTAGAAAATATCAAATCATGGGAAGTAGAATGGTCATCATCAGTAGAAGAATTTGATGACTATTCGAAAGCTCTTGATCTTTTTAATGTAAAATCAAATCAAGGTGAAGATACCATATTGTATGAAATTCAAAAGTCTAAATTAGATGGTTCTATAGTAAAAAGAATTCCAATTCTAAATACTAAACAATCCAAAAAAAGAAAAGAGGAATTAGAAAAAAAAAGTCAAAATCCTATTCACCAACAAAAAAAACAACAAGCACCAATACAAAATAAAAATAAAATTGGAGATATCAAATATAGAATAATAATCCTTGTAATTATAGTAATTGCATTTTTAATATTATTATATGTTTTAAGTCAATTGGTTACATCATCTAATACATTAGATTCTCACTTTTTACTTGATTACTTCATCAACAATAATATGGATTTTGATTTGTTTTCTTATCTATCTATTCTCTTAACCAATATTTAACAACTATTAAATAATAGTATGGAAGTATATTTCTGCATATCATCTAGGTAATTTAAATGAATTTTTTTCATTGCTATAAACAACGACACTTCAGATTGTTGTATTCTCCTTGAAATTATGGTGATCTAGATATATATATATGCCAAAAATCATCTGAGCTTATTCATAAAATAAGAAATAATTATTTACTTGAGGTTAAAGATCTCATCTAAAGTTATTGAATATGGCTTCTTGCCACTGACCTTAAATCGAATAGAGTTACCCTTGAATTCAGATTGTTGGATATATCCCAATTTCTTGAAAATAGATAGTGCAATTTTTCCTCTCTGCCTGTTATTCCCACATGCAATTCTATCTTTATCTTGTATGTTTTGAAGTATAAAAGTTCCTTCTTTGTTTTCTTCTGAAACAGATATTACTGCTCTCCATAAACGAGCTATATATGAATTAGGATCATTAAGTGATCCCATATGAATAATTTTAGAACTTCCTACTGGCTTTGTTATTAATTGTGCAGCAAAATTCATCCGGTCTGTTTCCTTAAAATATATTCTATAAACAGTTTGGTTCTTAAATTTTCTATATTCTTCATTATCAAACCAATAAATATAACCACTAGGATCTGGCAAATACGGTTGAACGAATTTTTTTTCATTTACTGAATCCATATAATTAACATTATCATGGTCATGAATTTTCTTAGCTTTTTCTTTTTGAACCTTTGTATTTTTATCAATACTCATTATCATTTGAGCCTCCGATAGAGTTTCAAAATTTACAATATACTTCTTTTTCTTCTTTGATTCAATTAACATTATTATTCCATCATCAATTAAATCTCTCAATGCCCTATCCAAATTGATATCGTAATGCTTTCCAAGTTCTTTTAAAATTTGTTCATGGTAAATCGCATTATGGACTCCTTCACCAATTAGTTGATATAAGAACCATCTTTTCCATTCTTCAACACTGAGCATCGATATTAAAAGCTATTTTCTACGAATATATAAGCATAAAGATAGATAATTATGGATATTCTGCTAGTAATAAAAATTATTTTTATTATTTGGATTATCGTAAAGACAACTTCCGGAAATCTTATTATGTTGTTTTTAAACTAATAATAATTGTAAATAAAAAAATAATTTAGTTTTTAATATTAATTTAGTTTATTTAAGAGGTATTTTAAAATAATTTAATGCCTTTAATTACTGTATCAATGTATCCAGGTAGATCACAAGAACAAAAAAGATTATTTGCAGAAAAAATAACAAATTTAGCAGTTGAGATTTTAAAAACAAAAGCAGAACATGTGATAGTTGTATTTGATGAAAATTCACAGGAGAATTGGTATTTGGCCGGAAACAGTCTATAGATGACATAAAAACATCTTTTTACCTTTTCCTCTTATAATTTACTTTCTTAGGATAAATAAATATGTAAAATCTAATTGTTAAATATCAAGTATATTATCCACTTCGATTAAAGCTTTAATTTCTTTACATCTTTTTCTTAGAGAAACAGTAGAAATATCCGCCACTTGACAAATTTCTACCTGTCTAATAAACTCATTGCAAATCTGAGAGGCTAAATATATAACCGCGCCTGCTATTGCTCGAGGATTTTTACCAATTGAAATACCTTTTTGCTCTACTTTAGAAAATATTTGTAATGCTTCTCTTTTAGTTTTTTCACTTAACTTCAACCTATTACAAATAATGGTAACATAGTCTGGACCTTTGGTAGCAGGAATATGAAGATCCAATTCATTTAATATGAGTTTATAGTGAGCCATTAACTCTTTGCTTGATATATTACAAATTTCAGCAATATCTAAAATAGTCTTAGGAGTTGAAGCTTCTCGACATGCTGCATACAGGGATGCCCCTACTAGCCCTATCGTAGATCGCCCTTTAGCTAATTTTTTAACTGCAGCCTTTCTATAAATATATGCAGCACTTTCAATTACTGCATGATTAACACAAAGCTTGTCTCCAAAATTATTTAAAAATTTTAAGGCTTTTTCTAAGTTTCTAGATATTGAATCATTAAGTTGGGATCGGCTATTCCATGTTCTAAGTCTTTGAATTTCCATTTTTTGTTTTGGTTGTAAAGCTTTACCTCTGGCATCGGTATCGCCCATACCTATTAAAGTTGATAATCCTTTATGATGCACGGCTAAAGATTCAGGCATTCCTGTTCTAGCTCTGTCATTATAATCTGATTGAATAAGGTAGCCTTGCATATTCTCATTATTTAATAACTCATTATTAATTACAAATCCACAAGAAGAACAAACAAATTCATTTGCAGAATTATCAAAAATTATAGAGTCCTTATGACATTGGTCACAATATGATGGGCTCTTTGAATTTATTTTTTGTGATTTATGCTGTCCTCCGCTCTCTTCCATCAAAAACATTTATCAATCAATTATTTTATTTATATGTTTTCTAGAAATTAGAAATTTCTAGATTTTCCTAAATATAATAGAGATTATAATTTTTTTTTATTAATTAACAAGAATATTTAAGTTACTTATATTATATTCAAAAGAAATCTAACTATGTTAAATAACAATGTATTATATTTATTCTACTATTAAAGAGATGTTAATATTATTATCCATTATTTATATAGGTCTTTGTTGCAGAAAATAAACAATCGATGCATTTTTTGTGATGTGTTCATAATAAACAATCAAAACCAACAATAATAAAAAATCACTATAACAATTGATATAATATTTCAAATGTAAAAGGTTATGGTTAAGTGAGGAAATAATTATTTTCTATTATAATAGATTTCGTTTTATTTGATATCTTACAATTAAATACTGACAATTTTTATTCTATTGATCGATTTATAGAAAAGGAAATGTATCAATGTATTATAACCGTCTTTTTCTAATTCGATAAGAGATAACATTTGAAATGAATTATTTACTATTAATTTCAAATTTAAATTCTCTTAAATTATCGGATAAACTTCTGATTTTTATTCAAAAAACTTAATATCAAATCTTCATTTATATTATCCCCACTCACTTCAGATTTCGAGAATCTAATTGTACATCAGTCCCTTATGCCTTGGTAGCTCAGCCTGGTAGAGCGTTTCCTTGGTAAGGAAAAGGTCGCGAGTCCAAAAGTGTGGAATCACACGGGAAATCTCGCCCAAGGCTCTGATTTTGAGCACTTATTCGTTGATTTTCATCATTTTTCGTAGTATGATGATTTTGGGTGTTACTGAATTTAGTAGCGCCGTTACTAAATTTGGTAACAGTTGATAAAGATATCAGTCCTTTTTCTAAAAGTAGAGGTAATTCAAAATTCTCAAAATTCTCAATCTTTTTTCTAATTTGACTCTTTATTTTACGATTATAACTGCTTGATAGTTGTTTATTTCCTAATA
>OBLS010000413.1_pt1 | contig 15093 bp, 11 predicted proteins | sample 1519901 | NCBI WGS metagenome assembly OBLS01 (sample SAMEA3113585, study PRJEB22503) | soil metagenome | reverse complement strand
ACGACCAGCGCGTGCGGCGTCTGCGGATCGGACAGCGTCGCCGCGGTCGAGTCGGTCCTGCGGTGGCCGGTGACCGACGATCAGGTGACGGTCGCGTCGACCGTCGTCGCAGACCTTCCCGACAAGCTGCGCTCCGAACAGCGGGCGTTCGACAGCACCGGTGGACTGCACGCCGCGGGTCTGTTCACCTCCGCCGGCGAGCCGGTGTGTGTGCGCGAGGACGTCGGCCGGCACAACGCCGTCGACAAGGTCGTCGGCGCCGCGCTCCGCAAGGACAGCCTTCCGCTGACAGGGCATGTGCTGCAGGTTTCCGGCCGGGCGTCGTTCGAACTGGTCCAGAAGGCAGCGATGGCAGGCATCCCGGTCCTGTCGGCGATCTCGGCGCCGTCGAGCCTCGCCGTCGACCTGGCTCAGGTGTGCGGTGTCACGCTGCTCGGGTTCGTGCGCGACGCCGGTATGAACGTCTACGCACACCCGCGCCGGGTCGTCATTGGCTGAAGGCCTGCTGCGCGGTGCGATACACCTCGACGGTCCGGGCGGCGACGGCGTCCCAGCCGAACTCGGCGACTGCCCTGCTCCGTCCGGCGTGGCCCATGGCCGCAGCCCGAGCCGGGTCGCCCGCCAGCTCGTCGATCGCCGTTGCCAACCCGGCTTCGAAGGCGCGCGGGTCGGCGGAGTCGTAGGGCACCAGCAGGCCGGTCACCCCGTCGTCGACGACCTCCGGGATGCCGCCCACGGCGCTCGCGACGACGGCCGTCGAGCAGGCCATGGCTTCGAGGTTGACGATCCCGAGGGGTTCGTAGACGGATGGGCAGCAGAAGACTGTCGCGTGGCTCAGCACCTGACGTACGTCCTCCCTGGGGAGCATCTCGCTGACGAGCACCACACCGGTGCGCTCGGACCGCAGCCGATCGACCAGCTCGTCGGTCTCGGCGGCGAGCTCCGCCGTGTCGGCAGCGCCGGCGAGCAGAACCAGTTGGATCGTCGGGTCGATCCGCAGTGCCGCACGCAGCAGGTGCGGCACACCCTTCTGCCGGGTGATCCTCCCGACGAACGCCACGGACGGCCGGTCCGGATCGATGCCGAGGCGGTCGAGGACGTCGGTATCGTCGACCGGCCGATAGAAGCCTGTGTCGACGCCGTTGTGGACGACGTGGACGCGTTCGGGATCGACGTCCGGGTAGCAGCCGAGGATGTCCGAGCGCATGCCACGGCTGACCGCGATCACGGCCGCCGCCGACTCGAAGGCCGTCTTCTCCACCCAGGACGAGAGCCGGTAACCGCCGCCCAGCTGCTCGGCCTTCCACGGTCGCAGCGGCTCCAACGAATGCGCGGTGACGACGTGCGGGACGCCGTGCAGCAGCGACGAGACGTGGCCGGCGAGATTGGCGTACCAGGTGTGCGAGTGGACGACGTCCACTCCGCCGAGAGCGGCCGCCATGGCCAGGTCCGCGCTCATGATCCGCAGCGCCGGGTTGGCGCCCGGCATCCGCGGGTCGTCCTCCGAGTACGTGGCGGCACCGTCGCGCGGCTCGCCGGTTGCGTGGACCTCGACCGTCACCCGGTCGGTCGACCGCCGGAGCTCCTGCACCAGGAAGTCGACGTGCACCCCGGCGCCGCCGTAGACGTACGGCGGAAACTCTCTGGTCAGTACCGCGATCCTCATGTCGCCGGCACCCAGTAGCGGAGCTTCCCGTCGCGCTGGTCCTCGAACATCCCGCCGCCGTTCTCGATCACCTTGCGCGACGCGACGTTGTCCACGTCGCACGTGACCAGCACCGGGTCGATTCCGAGCTCGACGCACCAGGGCAGCGCCTGGCGCAGCATGGCAGTGGCATGGCCGCGCCGCCGGGCCGACGGCCGGACGTCGTATCCGATGTGCCCGCCGTATTCGCGCAACCAGGGGGAGAGACGGTGCCGAATCGAGAGCCGGCCGAGGAACTCGGAGCCCTCGACGTACCAGAGATAGGTTGCCGGGACCCAGCCACGCGGCCTCGGGGCGTCCTCGTCGGCCTGCGCCCGCTGGGCCCCCACGTAGCCCTCGAACGCGGCGGGGTCGGCGAGCCGGACCAGGTCGAGGTCCTCGGCCCATCGGGGTTCGTACTCGGGCTCGGCGAGCGCGTCGAGCCATGAACGGTGAACATGCGTCGACGGTGTGATGAGCTTCGGCACAGGCCCATCCTCGCCGTGGTCGCGAGCCGTCGCCATAGCCCGGCGGACCGGAGCGACCGTAGGGTTCAAATCATGGCCTCGGGACCGCATGTCCTCGGAATCGTCCTCGCCGGCGGAGAGGGCAAACGGCTGATGCCCCTCACGGCCGACCGGGCCAAACCGGCGGTCCCGTTCGGCGGCAGCTACCGGCTCGTCGACTTCGTCCTGTCGAACCTGGTCAACGGTGGGATCGACCGGATCTGCGTGCTGACCCAGTACAAGTCCCACTCGCTCGACCGGCACATCTCGGTGACGTGGCGGATGAGCACGATCCTCGGGCAGTACGTCACACCGGTTCCCGCACAGCAGCGTCTCGGGCCACGCTGGTACCAGGGCAGTGCCGACGCGATCTACCAGTCGCTCAACCTGGTCTACGACGAGACGCCGGACCACGTCGTGGTCTTCGGTGCCGACCACGTGTACCGGATGGATCCCGGCCAGATGGTGGACGAGCACGTCCGCAGTCAGGCCGGTGTCACGGTCGCCGGCATCCGCGTTCCGCGGGCCAGCGCCAGCTCGTTCGGCATCATCCAGACCTCGGACGGACAGCGGATCGACGCGTTCCTGGAGAAGCCGGCGGATCCGCCCGGGCTGCCCGACGACCCGGACCGCTGTTACGCGTCGATGGGCAACTATGTCTTCTCGACCGACGTCCTGCTCGACGTGCTGCGCGCGGATGCGGGCGACGAGGGCTCGGTCCACGACATGGGTGGAAACGTCATCCCGATGCTCGCCGCGAAAGGACACGCCCACGTCTACGACTTCGACGAGAACAAGGTGCCGGGCACCACGGCGCGCGACCACGGCTACTGGCGTGACGTCGGGACCATCGACACCTATCACGAGGCCCACATGGATCTGGTCTCGATCGACCCCGTGTTCAGCCTCTACAACCGGGACTGGCCGATCCTCACCAGCCACCCGCAACTGCCGGGAGCGAAGCTCGTGCAGGGTGGCCGAGCCCACGAATCGATCGTGAACCCTGGATGCATCATCGCCGGCGGCCTCGTCGATCACGCCGTGCTCTCACCCGGCGTGCAGGTGCGCGACGGCGCCGAAGTCACCCGCGCTGTGCTGCTGGACGGAGCTCGGGTCGAGGCGTCCGCCGTGGTGCGTGACGCCATCCTCGACAAGAACGTCGTCGTCACAGAGGGCGCGACGATCGGCGTCGACAAGGATGCCGACCGCAGCCGTGGCTACACCGTCAGCACGAACGGGATCACCGTCGTCGGGAAGGGCGTGACCGTCGAGCCCTGAGGGCGGCAGGTCAGCGCGAGCGCTCTCCGGCGAGCCAGGCACGGCCAACGCGCTCCTCGATGCGTACGGCCCTGACCAGGGCGTCGTGCACTGCTCTCTCGATCTTGCCGCCGACGAGTGGCACCGAGGCCTTGATCCTTCCGTCGACGGTGGCCGCGCTGCCGTTTCCGGCCGGGACCAGGCTCATGCCACCGGTCAGCGTGACCGGGGCGCCGGCCATCCCGATCCGGATCGAGCCGGTCCGGGAACCGTCGCGCGCGGCCGGCTCCCAGACGTCGACCTGGTCCAGGTCGATCGTGTCGCCGACGAGGCGCCGGACGAAATCCGGCACCTCCGGCGGCATGACCCGGAGCAGGCGCACGGTCACCCGGTCGCCGTCGCGGGTCACGGACGCCCGGTGACGCACGGCCCCGGTCGCCTCTGCCTTCCGGGCCAGGAAGGCCTCGTCGGTCAGCATGGCGAACACGGTGACGGGGTCGGCGTCGTAGCGCAGATCCGTACGCAGGTCCATGGGCACATCCTGGCCCATGCGAACCGCCTAAGGTGGCAGGGTGACGACGCACGTGCGGCCACCGTCCGCGAAGTTCGGTGAGGACGGGGCCCGCCTGACGTATGGCAGCTACCTGCGGGTGGATGCCCTGCTCGACCAGCAACGGCTCGCCACGGACGCGCACGACGAGCTGTTGTTCATCACCATCCACCAGATCTACGAGCTGTGGTTCAAGCAGCTGCTGTTCGAGCTGGAGTCCGCCCGGGACGCGATGACCGACGGTCAGCTGTGGTGGGCGCGGCACCTGCTGGCCCGGGTCCACGAGATCGAGCGGATCATCATCGAGCAGATCGGCGTGTTGGAGACGATGACTCCGCAGGACTTCCTGGAGTTCCGCGAACGGCTGGCCCCGGCGAGCGGGTTCCAGTCGGTTCAGTTCCGCGAGTTGGAGTTCCTGTCCGGCGCCAAGGATCCGGGCTTCGTCGAGCGGTTCCGGGGCGTCACCGACGAGGAGAGGACGAGGTTGCGCCGCCGGCTGGCCGAACCGACGTTGTGGGACGCGTTCGTCGATGTCCTGCGAAAGCACGGCCTGCCGGCCGGCGACGACGACGAGGTGCGCGACTCGCTGCTGGCCGTCGCGCACGACCGTCCGCGGCACGGCGAGATCTGGGAGCTCGCCGAGGCGCTCCTCATCCACGACGAGCGCGCGGCCGGCTGGCGGGCCCGGCACGTGACCATGGTCGAGCGGATGATCGGCACCAAGACCGGCACCGGCGGCTCGTCGGGAGCCGCCTACCTGCGCTCCCGGCTGGAGATGCGCTACTACCCGATCTTGTGGGAGTTGCGTTCCTGGCTGTGACGGTTGTGGAAATCCGGCGCCGGAGGGTATGTAGGACCCATGGGGACTAGTGTCGGAATCGTCGCGTACAAGGACGTACCGGCAGCAGACGTCCCGGGGGCTGTGCCATGCGCAACCGGCTAGACGAGGCGAAGTCCGAGCTGCTCGCCAAGGCTGCGACCGTCGCTGACCATCACGGCCTGCGAGGGCGTCCGCGCGCTGAGGACGAGGCCTTCCTTCGCCACTATTACCGCCATGTCGCCCCGGAAGACCTGGTCGACCGCGATCCGGTCGACGTGTTCGGCGCCGCGGCCTCGCACCGTCACCTCGCCTTGGAGCGCCCGCAGGGTCGGTCCCTGGTGCGGGTCTCCACGCCCACGGTCGAGGAGCACGGCTGGTCCTCGGGTCACACGGTCATCGAAGTGGTGACCGACGACATGCCGTTCCTCGTCGACTCGACGACGATGGCACTCTCGCGCCAGGACCGGGACATCCACCTCGTCGTGCACCCCACCTTCATCGTCCGCCGCGACGTCACCGGCCAGCTCCTGGAGATCTGCGAGTTCGGCGAGTCCGACCCGCGGCTCGCCGACACGCCCGATGCCATCGTCGAGTCCTGGATGCACGTCGAGATCGACCGGGAGACCAATCCGAACGCCCTGAATGCCATCGCCGAAGATCTGCGGTTGGTGCTCCGCGACGTCCGGGAGGCCGTCGAGGACTGGCAGCGGATGAGCCAACGCGCGACGGAGATCGCGGCGGAGCTGGAGAAGTCCGAGCTTCCCGTTCCCGCCGAGGAGGTGGCCGAGGCCCAGGAGCTGCTCCGTTGGCTCGCCGACGACCACTTCACGTTCCTGGGCTACCGCGAATACCTTCTCGACACGGTCGAGGGCGAAGACGTCCTGCGGGCTGTGACGGGGTCGGGACTGGGCATCCTGAGATCCGACCAGGACCTGTCCGGGTCGTTCGCGAAGCTGCCGCCTGAGGTCCGCGCCAAGGCCCGCGAGAAGCACATACTGGTACTCACGAAGGCCAATTCGCGGGCCACCGTTCACCGACCCGCTTACCTCGACTACGTCGGGGTGAAGACGTTCGACGAGTCCGGAGAGGTCATCGGCGAGCGCCGGTTCCTCGGCCTGCTCACCTCGGCGGCCTACACCGAGAGCGTGGCGCGGATTCCCGTTTTGCGACGCCGGGTGCAGCAGGTGCTCGAACAGAGTGGGTTCGCAGCCTCCGGGCACTCGGGCAAGGATCTCATGCAGGTGCTCGAGACGTATCCGCGTGACGAGCTGTTCCAGACGCCGGCGGAGGAGCTCCTGCCCACGGCGATCGCCGTCGTGCATCTCCAGGAGCGTCGTCAACTGCGGCTGTTCGTCCGCCGCGACATCTACGGCCGCTACCTGTCCTGCCTGGTCTACCTGCCGCGGGACCGGTACAACACCGACGTCCGCGAACGGATACAGGGCATTCTCCTCTATGCCACCGAAGGCATGTCCATCGACCACACGGCACTGGTGAGCGAGTCGGTGCTGGCACGCCTGCACTTCGTGATCCGGATGCGGCCGAACCAGGAGCTGCCCGATCTGGACGTTCCCGCCCTGGAGAAGCGGCTCGTCGGGGCCACCCGGGCCTGGGGTGACGACTTCGCCGACACGCTCGCCGAACGGGTAGGTGAGGAGGCCACGGCCCGGCTGCTTCGCCGCTACCGGGAGGCATTCCCCGAGGCGTACAAGGAGGACTTCCCGGCGCGTACGGCGGTCGCCGACATCAGCCGCCTCGAGGAGCTGCCCGACGAGGACGGTCTCAGCATGAACCTCTACCAGCCCGTCGGCGGCGAGCCGAACGAGCGGCGGTTCAAGATCTACCGGACCGGGACGCCCATCTCACTCACCCAGGTGCTACCGATCGTGTCCCGGATGGGTGTCGAGGTGATCGACGAACGTCCGTACGAGATCCTCCGCAACGGCGACGGTGGTGCCGCGCCGGCGTTCATCTACGACTTCGGCCTGCGCTACGAGGCCCGCCGAGCCGTCGAGGCCGCCGACGCCAAGGAGCTGTTCCAGGACGCGTTCGCCGCCGTGTGGCGGGGAGACGCCGAGAGCGACGGGTTCAATGCGCTGGTGCTGCAGGCCGGCCTGTCCTGGCGACAGGCTTCAGTCCTGCGGGCGTATGCCAAGTACCTGCGGCAGGCCGGCTCCACGTTCAGCCAGGAATACCTGGAGGCGTGTCTGAGCGCGCACGTCGAGATCGCCCGGCTGCTCGTCGACTTGTTCGAGACCCGGTTCGACCCGGACCGTTTCACTGGCGATCCCGACGCGCGGGCCGCGGCGTCGGAGGAGATGGCGGCCCGGCTGGACAAGGCGCTCGATCAGGTGGCGAGCCTCGACCAGGACCGCATCCTGCGGTCGTTTCTCGCCCTCGTGCAGGCCACGTTGCGCACCAACTACTACGGGGTCGACGACGCTGGCCGCAGGCCTGCGGCCATGGCGTTCAAGCTCGACTCGCGATCGATTCCCGAGCTGCCCATGCCGCGGCCGGTCTTCGAGGTGTGGGTGTACTCCCCGCGGGTCGAGGGTGTCCATCTGCGCTTCGGGGCCGTTGCCCGAGGTGGCCTGCGCTGGTCCGACCGTCGCGAGGATTTCCGAACCGAGGTGCTCGGGCTGGTGAAGGCGCAGGCGGTGAAGAACGCCGTCATCGTGCCGGTGGGCGCCAAGGGCGGCTTCGTCGGCAAGCGCCTGCCCGATCCGTCGGTCAACCGGGAGGCGTGGCTCGCCGAAGGTATCGAGTGCTACAAGACGTTCATCCGCGGCCTGCTCGACGTCACCGACAACCGTGCGGCGGACCGCAGCGTGGTACCGCCGCCGCGGGTTGTCCGGCACGACGGCGACGATCCCTACCTGGTCGTGGCCGCCGACAAGGGCACCGCGACGTTCTCCGACATCGCCAACCAGGTCTCGGGGGAGTACGACTTCTGGCTCGGTGACGCGTTCGCGTCAGGCGGGTCGGCCGGATACGACCACAAGGCGATGGGCATCACCGCCCGCGGCGCGTGGGAGTCGGTCAAGCGGCATTTCCGGGAGATGGGCCGCGACTGCCAGAGCGAGGACTTCACCTGCGTCGGCATCGGCGACATGTCCGGTGACGTCTTCGGCAACGGGATGCTCCTGTCCGAGCACACCCGACTCGTCGCCGCGTTCGACCACCGGCACATCTTCCTCGACCCCGATCCGGACGCCGCGGTGTCGTACCAGGAGCGCCGCCGGCTGTTCGAGCTTCCGCGCTCGAGTTGGGCCGACTACGACCCGGCGCTGATCAGCGAGGGCGGAGGGGTCCACCCGCGTGCCGCCAAACGCATCACGCTTACCCCGCAGGTCAAGCAGCGGCTCGGCATCGACGACGCCGTCACCGAGATCACGCCGCCGGACCTGCTGCGGGCGATTCTCACCGCGCCGGTGGACCTGCTCTGGAACGGCGGCATCGGCACGTACGTCAAGGCGAGCTCCGAGAGCCACGCCGACGTCGGCGACAAGGCCAACGACGGGATCCGGGTGGACGGCTCGGAGCTGCGCTGCGGCTGCGTGGGGGAGGGCGGCAACCTCGGCTTCACCCAGCTCGGCCGCGTCGAGTACGCGCTTGCGGGTGGACGGGTCAATACCGACGCCATCGACAACTCCGCCGGGGTCGACACCTCCGACCACGAGGTCAACATCAAGATCCTGCTCGACGGCATCGTCCGCGACGGCGACCTGACCGCGAAGCAGCGCAACGACCTGCTCGGGCAGATGACCGACGAGGTCGGCCAGCTCGTGCTCGCCGACAACTACGGTCAGAACGTCGCGCTGGCCGGGGCGGTTGCCCAGGCGCCCAACCTCATGCACGTGCACCGAGGCTTCGTAGCCAAGCTCGAGGCGAAGGGCAAGCTGGACCGAACCGTGGAGTTCCTGCCGACCGACCGGCAGTTCGGTGAGCGGATGCAGGCGGGGCGAGGGCTCACCGGGCCCGAGTTGTCGGTCCTGCTCGCGTACACCAAGAACACGATGTACGCCGAACTCGTCGAGACCGGACTGCCCGACGATCCGTACCTTCGCAACGCGCTGCATGCGTACTTTCCGACGGCCCTGCGGGAGGCGTACCCCGACCGGATCGACGAGCATCCGCTGCGCCGCGAGATCATCACGACCACCGTCGTGAACGAACTGGTCAACCAGGCTGGCACGACGTTCGCCTACCGGCTGGGCATGGAGACCGGCGCCACCATGGAGGATCTCGCCCGCGCCCATACCGTGGCGAGTGTCGTGTTCCGGATTCCCGAGCTGCTCGCCGCCGTGCGGGCCCTGGACGCCGTCGTGCCCGCCGACCTGCAGACCAAGATGCGCCTGGAGGGCCGCACCATCACCGAGCGCGCCACCCGGTGGATCGCGGTCAACCGGCGACCGCCGATCGACATCGCCTGGCAGATCGGCTTCTTCGAGGCGCCGATCGGGAGGCTCCTCGAGGAGCTGCCCGATGTGCTGGTGGGGCGCGAGCACGACCTCTTCACCCAGCGGCGGAACGCTCTGATCAAAGCCGGCGTCCCGGACGACCTGGCCGTCCGGGTCGCGGTGTTGCCGCCGGCCTACGCCGGCCTGGGCATCGTCGAGACCTCTCTCACCACGGGTACCGACCTGATGGAGGTCGCGCGCGTGCACTTCAAGCTGGGCGAGCATCTCGCGCTGGGTCGGCTCCTGGAGCGGATCGTGGCGCTGCCGCGCACCGACCGTTGGCAGACCATGGCCCGCGCGGCGCTGCGCGACGACCTGCACGCCGTCCAGACCGCGCTGACGGCTCAGGTCATCCAGCTGACCGAGGAGGGGCCCGACGCGAAGGCCCGGGTGAAGGCCTGGGCCAAGAGCGACGCCGTCGTCGTCGACCGAGGCCGCGGCATCCTCCGTGAAGTCGTCGACAGCGAGTCGTTCGACCTGGCCCGGCTCTCGGTCGGCCTTCGGGTCGTCCGGTCGTTGCTCCGCGCCGGCAACGCGTGACCTCGGGGTGCCGCCCATGCGGTAACGGCGCTCAATGCCGAATGGCACGCGGCATCCACCCGATTGGCACGCTGAAACCGTCCTGGCGCGCGCATTATGCGCGCTTTGTGGTGCGCCCCGGCGTGCCATTGCCCGGGACCCGAGCGTCGTGCCGCCACTGCCGGCCCACCATCCCGCCGCAAACGCAGTCTCGGGCCCGCTCGGCTGCGCGCCGCTCGTGTACACCGGGAAGGAGTCAGCCAGGGTTTCGGGCGTGCCGCCAGTGCGACGACAGGCGGACAACGCCGAATGGCACGGTGCATCCACCCGATTGGCACGCTGAAACCGTCCTGGCGCGCGCATTATGCGCGCTTTGTGGTGCGCCCCGGCGTGCCAATGCCGGGGACTGAGGCTGCGCTGCCCTCGCACGTCTTCACCGATCGCCTCGGCGAGGCGCCTGCTGGGACAGTCCACAACAACTGATGTACAACAACTCTTGCACGTGAAGTCTTGTATATCTATTCTGGACGCATGCCCGACGTTCCGACGGTCAGCGTCCACCTCACCGATCCCCGCGCGATACGGGCTCTGGCGCACCCGACGCGCCTGCGGCTGCTGGGCGAGCTGCGCGCGAGGGGCCCGCAGAACGTGGGCATGCTGAGCGACCTGGTCGACGAGGCACCCGGATCGGTCAGCTACCACCTGGGCACGCTGGCCAAGCATGGCTTCGTCGAGGAGGCGCCGGAGCTGGCTCCGAACGGCCGCGAACGGTGGTGGCGGGCCGCCCATGCCCGGACCGTGTGGGACCCGGTCGAGCTGCTCGAGCGCCCGGAGCTTCGGGTGGCCGGTGAGCTGCTGCAGCGGACGATCCTGCGGCGCTGGTTCCAGAAGCTGGAGACGTATCTCGAGCTCCAGGCGACGTTCGACACTGCCTGGGTCCGGGCGGCAGCCGGTTCCGACTCGATCTTGTACCTCACCGTCGAGGAGCTCGGCGAGCTACGCGACGAGCTCGAGGCGCTGGCCAGGCGCTGGCAGGAGAAGAGCGACTCGCAGCGCGAGGACGTGGCCCAGGTGACGTTGCTCTTCCACGCGTTCCGGAGCGAGCCGTGAGCCGTGGTCCCCTGGTCGCGCTGCTCTCGGCGCACGCGATCTCGCTGACCGGCAACATGATCACGTTGATCGCGCTGCCGCTGTACGTCCTGGACACCACCGGCAGCGCGTCGCTGACCGGAGTCGCCGCATTCTTCGCGATCATGCCGGTCGTCATCGGCGGCCTGTTCGGCGGAGTTCTGGTCGACCGGTTCGGATATCGGCGAGCCAGCGTCGTGAGCGACCTGGTCGGAGCCGTGACGATCGTCGCCGTACCGATCGTGGCCCTGACCGTGGGCCTTCCGTTCTGGGCGTTGCTGGCCCTCATCTTCGCCACCGGCTTGTTCGACACACCCGGCCAGACGGCACGGTCGGCCCTGTTGCCCGAGCTCGCCGAGCGCGCCGGGGTGCCGCTCGAGCGTGCGGTGGGCACGTTCGAGGCGCTGGAGCGCGGCGCACGGCTGGTCGGCGGACCGGTCGCCGGCCTGCTGGTCGCGGTTCTGGGACCGGTCAACACGCTCGTGGTCGACGCCGGCACGTTCGTCATCTCTGCCCTGCTGGTGGCGTGGATCGTCCCGCGCTCGGTCGACACCGTCCGAAGTCCCGACGCTGCCTCCCAACGTTCCAGTGGCTACTGGGCGGAGTTCCGGGAGGGCCTGGCGTTTCTGTGGCGTCAGCCGTTGCTGCGCGCGATCGCGGTGCTGCTGTTCGTGACCAACTTCTTCGACGCGGCGTGGAGCATGGTGATCCTGCCGGTGTTCGCGGACCGGAACCTCGGCGGTGCCGTCGCCCTCGGCCTCCTGGTGGCCGCCATGGGCGGTGGAGCCCTTGTTGGTTCGCTGACCTTCGGCGTCGTCGGACATCGGTTGCCCCGGCGTGCGCTGTTCGTCGGGTCCTTCCTGCTCTGCGGCGGCCCGCGGATGCTGGTGTTCGCCGCGGATCCGCCGTTGTGGGCCTGCCTGGCGACGGTCGCCGTCGCCGGTCTCGCGGCCGGGTCGATCAACCCGCTCATCGGCACTGTCGCGCTCGAACGGATTCCGGCCGGGCTGAGGGCACGCGTCCGCGGGTCGATGGGCGCCGGCGCCTGGGCCGCGATGCCGATCGGTGCCCTGGCTGCCGGCGTTGTCGTCGAGCAACTCGGTCTGACGACGACGTTGGTCGTGCTCGGCTGTGCGTACATGCTCGTGGTGCTGTCGCCGTTGCTGGGCGGTCCATGGCGGGACATGGAGCGTCCGGCGCCGGAAGGCGCCGACGACGAAGCGACCGTTCTGCACAGGGCGTCCTCCGTGGCTTGAAGCCGCGAGCTCGGCTTCTCCAACAACCGATCTGTGGATATCGGTCGAGGGTCTGGTAAAGGCCGCGACGCTGGGGTATAAATCAGCGGCATCCATTCAAGGTCATGTGCTGTTTCCGCCGGTCACCCACCAGGTCAGGTGCGAGCAGCCTGAGACACAAACGCTGACGGGATGCCGCGGCATGACCGCAATCGAGCTCATCGACGCCGAGGTTCGTGACGTCGTCCGCCGCGAGGGCCTGGACCCGGTCGCCGACCCGCTGGCCGTCCGCCGGATCGTCGACGAGGTCGTCTCCAGCTACGACGAGAGAAGCCTGAGCCGTCCGCTACCGCCGCTAGGCGATCCGCGGGCCGTCGCCCGCACCGTGCACGACGCGGTGGCGGGCTTCGGGCCGTTGCAGCGCTTTCTCGACGACCCGACCGTCGAGGAGATCTGGATCAACGAGCCGAGCAAGGTCTTCGTGGCCAGGAACGGCCGCAGCGAGCTGACCACCACCGTCCTGACCGCGCAGGACGTCCGCGACCTGGTCGAGCGCATGCTGAAGATCTCCGGCCGGAGGGTCGACGTGAGCTCGCCGTTCGTCGACGCCCGGCTGCCCGACGGCAGCCGGCTGCACGTGGTCATACCCGACATCACCGCCGAGCACTGGGCGGTCAACGTTCGCAAGTTCGTGGTCAAGGCGACCCACCTCGACGACCTGGTCGGCCTCGGCACCCTCACCGCATCGGCCGCCCGCTTCCTCGATGCCTGTGTCGTCGCAGGCCTCAACGTCCTGGTCGCCGGCGGCACCCAGGCCGGCAAGACCACGCTGCTCAACTGTCTGACCGCCGCGGTTCCGGCGCGCGAACGGGTCATCACCTGCGAAGAGGTCTTCGAACTGAAGGTCCCGCTGCCCGACGTCGTTCGCATGCAGACCAGGCAGCCGAGTCTGGAAGGAACCGGCGAGATCAGTCTGCGGCATCTGGTCCGGGAGGCGCTGCGGATGCGGCCTCAGCGGCTCGTGGTCGGGGAGGTGCGACAGCAGGAATGCCTCGATCTGCTCATCGCCTTGAATTCCGGCATTCCGGGGATGTGTTCGATTCACGCGAACTCGGCCCGGGAAGCCGTCACCAAGATGTGCACGCTGCCGTTGCTGGCCGGTGAGAACATCGGATCCCGGTTCGTGGTTCCGACGGTGGCCGGCTGCGTCGACATCGTGGTGCACATCGCGACCGAGCACGACGGCACCCGCCGGGTTCGGGAGATCGTCGCGGTGCCCGGGCGGGTCGAGGGCGATGTCGTCGAGTTGGAGCCGATCTTCGTCCGCAGCGGGAGCGTCCTGAGCCGAGGCGACGGCTACCCGCCGCATGCCGAGCGGTTCGCGCATGCCGGTTATGACCTGTCCCGGCTGCTGGGTCACGGACACGGCGGCGAGCAGGAGGGTGCCGCCTGATGGGCGCCCTGTTAGGACTGATGCTCGGCTTGGGCCTGCTGTTGGTGTGGCAAGGGCTCGCCGGACCGGCTGCACGGCGCACCCGCCGGCCGGGCCGTCGGACGCTGCACGACCGGCTCGCCGAGCTGATCGCCGAGGGCGGCCTCGAGGCGGTCACGCCGCGGCAGTTGTTGGTCTCGTGCGCCGGAGCCGGCGGCTTCGTGGGCCTGGTCTTCCTGGTGGTGTCGCGGACCTGGCCGCTGGCCCTGGCGTTCGGGGCGTTCGCGGCCTACTCGCCGGTGGCACTGGTTCGCTTCCGGGTGCGGCAGCGGCGCAACGAGCTGCGCGACCTGTGGCCGGATGCCGTCGACAACCTGGCCTCGGCGGTACGGGCCGGCCTGTCGTTGCCGGAAGCCTTGACCCAGCTCGGAATCCGCGGTCCCGAACAGCTGCGGCAACCGTTCCTGCGCTTCGGTGAGGACTATCGCGCGACCGGCCATTTCAGGGAGAGCCTCGATGAGCTCAAGGACCGGCTGGCCGACCCGACCGGCGACCGGATCTGCGAATCGTTGCGGATCGCCCGCGAGGTGGGCGGGTCGGATCTCGGCCGGCTGCTGCGGACGCTGTCCTCCTTCCTCCGCGAGGATGCCCGAACCCGGGCGGAGCTCGAGACCCGGCAGAGTTGGGTCGTCAACGCGGCGCGCCTCGCCGTGGCGGCGCCGTGGTTGCTGCTGGGGCTGCTGTCGATCCGGACCGACTCGATCCGCGCCTACAACGCGCCGAGTGGCTGGGTGGTCCTCGGCGTCGGCGCCGGCCTCTGCCTCGTGGCCTACCGCCTGATGCTGCGGCTGGGCCGGTTGCCCGTGGAGAGGCGTGTGCTGCGGTGACGGCGACGCCCGCGTGGGGAGCACTGCTCGGCGCCGCCGGGGCGGCCGGTGTGCTGCTGGTCTGGGCACGACTGCCGGTGCGACGGCGACCGACGCTCGACGCGCGCCTGTCGCCGTACGTCGGCGAACTGTCCCCCGAGTTGGCGCGACGGCGGTATCTGCAGGACGCGCGGACGCTGACCCCGTTCCCGACGCTCGAGCGGATCGTGCGGCCGTATCTCGCCGACGGCGCCGACCTGCTGGAACGGGTGCTCGGCGGAGGCACGTCCGTGCGGCGGCGGCTGGAGCAATCGGCAAGCTCCTTGTCGTTGCACGACTTCCGGGTCGAGCAGCTGGTGTGGGGGACGGTCGGGTTCGCCGGTGCTGTCGCCGCCAGCCTGCTCCTTCTCGGCGGCGGCGGTGCACGGTCGCCTGCACTGCTCGTGGTGTTCTGCGCGGCTGCGGCTGTCGCCGGGGTCGTCCTGCGCGACCAGCGGCTGACCAAGGCGGTCCGTGACCGGGAGCAGCACATGATCGACGAGTTCCCGACCATCGCCGACCTGCTGGCCCTGTCCGTGGTGGCCGGCGAAGGTCCGGTCGGAGCGCTGGAGAGGGTCGCACGGGTCAGCACCGGCG
>OBLS010000412.1_pt1 | contig 15094 bp, 9 predicted proteins | sample 1519901 | NCBI WGS metagenome assembly OBLS01 (sample SAMEA3113585, study PRJEB22503) | soil metagenome | reverse complement strand
ATCTTGGGGATGGCAGCCTTCGGCTCGTACGGATTGGTCTTTCCGCTGATCGTCCCTGCCATCGGTGTGGTGACTGCGATCATCGGCGTCTACCTCACGAAACCTCGCGCACGCGAGAACGGTCTGAAGACCATCAATCGCTCCTTCTATCTTTCTGCGGCGATTTCAGCCGTGCTCTGCGCCATTGCCGCTTTCGCCTTCCTGCCGGGCGATTTCGACGCGCTCGGCGTCGAGGGCCTGACACCTGGGCTGATCAAGGACCCGCGAATAGTGGCCATCGGTTCGGTGATCATCGGCATCGTGCTCGCCGTGATCATCTTGTCGCTGACCGGCTTTTACACCGGCACGGAGGACCGCCCGGTACGCGACGTCGGCAAGACCTCGCTCACCGGGGCGGCCACGGTCGTGCTATCGGGCATCTCTGTCGGGCTGGAGTCCGCCGTGTACACCGCAGTGGTTATCGCGGCCGCGGTGCTCGGCGCGTTCCTGCTCGGCGGCTCCGGAGTCATTGCGCTGTTCTGCATCGCCCTCGCCGGCTGTGGCCTGCTGACCACCGTCGGCGTGATCGTGGCCATGGACACCTTCGGCCCGGTATCGGACAACGCCCAGGGCATCGCCGAGATGTCCGGCGACGTCCACGGTGATGGCACCCAGATCCTCACCGAGCTGGACGCCGTCGGCAACACCACCAAGGCGATCACCAAGGGCATCGCGATCGCGACCGCCGTGCTGGCGGCGACCGCCCTGTTCGGTTCCTACACCGACGCGATCCGCGGCGTGCTGGCCGAGAACTACGCCAGGTTCGTCGAGCAGGCCGTGGTCTTCGCGCCACTGACGCTGGTGGGGTTGATCCTCGGCGCGGCCGTCGTGTTCCTCTTCTCAGGGCTGGCCATCAGCGCCGTCGGTCGGGCGGCGGGCGCGGTCGTGTTCGAGGTGCGGCGGCAGTTCCGCGAGATCCCCGGGATCATGGAGGGCACGGGCAAGCCGGAGTACGGCAAGGTCGTCGACATCTGCACCAAGGACTCATTGCGCGAGCTAGCCACGCCCGGCCTGCTCGCCCTGAGCGCTCCGATCGCCGTCGGCTTCGGATTGGGATCGTCGGCCCTGGCCGGCTACCTTGCCGGGGCGATCGCCGCCGGCACACTGATGGCGGTCTTCCTGGCCAACTCCGGTGGCGCGTGGGACAACGCCAAGAAGCTGGTCGAGGACGGCCACCACGGGGGGAAGGGCTCGGACGCCCATGCGGCGACCGTAATCGGTGACACTGTCGGTGACCCGTTCAAGGACACCGCTGGCCCGGCCATCAACCCGTTGATCAAGGTCATGAACCTCGTCGCGCTACTGATCGCACCAGCCGTGGTGGCGATGTCCCCGCTATCGACGACCCCGTCCGCGCTCCGCTTCCTCATCGCGGGGATCGCCCTGGCCGTGATCATCATCGCCGTAACGATCAGCACCCGCCGGCACGTGGCCATCGCCGATGAGCCGAGCGGCCAGCCCTCCCTGCCGGCCACGCCGTCTGCGGCTTCTGCCGAAACGGTAGGCCCCGGTCACTACGTCGAGACGCCGGCGGAACAGCTTCACGAGCGCCGCTGAGCCTCGCCGCGGGAGCAGAAATCCCAGGCCAGGACCCAATGAACCCGTTGAGCATTGACGCGCCCTGAGCCTGGCCAGCTGCCGTCGGCTCTCGGCGGTTGCCCGAATGCTGCGAGACCTCCCGCCCATCCGTCGACTGTGAGCCCGACGAAAGCACCTTAGCCCGATCTAACAGGCTCAACGAAGGCCGACGGGGCTCAGGGGCGGGCGGGGGATGCCGCCGGCGGCCGGCCGAGCGCGATCACAGGTTCGGCCAAATCGGGATGGCACACTTGAATCGCGATGAGCTATCAATATCAACTTCCCGTGCCCCAGCCGACGCGGCCGCGTCCCACCGCGCTGCCGCAAGAGCCCCGGGACTACCAGCAGCTGCTGCGCGGCCCGTTGCACCGCTGGTGGTCGCCGCTGTTCTCCTTGCTGGTCCTGGTAGCCATCGCGATACCGATCATGATCGCGGCATTGCTGCCCGTGGTGATCATCGGCGCCGTCGTGAACGTTGCCAATCCGGTTGAATGGACTTTCACCTCGATCTCCGATGTCAACAGGATCGGCCCGGTCGCCTTCCTGTACGTCAACCTGTCCCTGATCGCACTCATCCCCGCGGCCGGGCTGTCCATCTGGATCGGGCATCAAATCCGCCCGAGATACCTCTCCTCGGTCGGCGGGGGCATCCGCTGGAGTTGGCTGATGCGCTGCATGCTGCTCACGCTGCCCATCTGGCTCGTCTACATCGGCATCTCCGCCGTCGTCGATTCTCCGCAAGGGCCGCGGCCGGACGACTGGATGCTGTTGTTGCTCATGGTCTTCCTGCTCACGCCCTTCCAGGCGGCGGCAGAGGAGTACTTCTTCCGCGGCTGGATCCTGCAGAACGTCGGTTCGTGGTTCGCTCGACCGATCCTCGGGCTGGTGGTCTCGATCATCGTGTCCACCGCCGTGTTCGCCGCTGCCCATCTCAGCCCCGACCCGTGGATCATTGGCAGCCTGGCGTGCCTGGCCGTTGCGTCGGGAGTCGCGGCCTGGCGGACTGGCGGGTTGGAGGCCGGCATCGCCATGCACACCGTCAACAACGTCACCGCGTTGACCATGGTGATCTTGTTCGGTGGCTGGGACCAGGCCTTCATCACCCAGACGAGCACCGCGAGCCCTGCGGTCTTCATTCTGGCGCTGATCGTGCACGGCAGCGCGCTGGCGTTGATCCTCTGGCAGGCCAAGCGCAAGGGGATCCAGCGCCGTTACCTGCCGAGTCCGCCGGCGCAACTCTACGGAGGACCACCTCAGGCCGCCGCTGTAGGTTGGCAGGCCCCGAGCCCCTAACCGCCGAAGCGCGTTCCAGACACCACCAGCACCGTCGTGCGCGGCCTGTGCGCCGGCCGTACGACCTCAGACCGGGTTGCCGGCGAAAGCCCAACGCAGGGTAGTGAGCGCCGATCGGGCGAGTGGGCGAGCCACCAGCCGGTCGACCACCGGAAGTGAGGGAAGCAATAGCTCCGCCCGGGCCCATACAGGCAGAATCGAGATGGCTCCCGCGGCTAGCACGCCGTAGCCCCAACGGCTGGGGCCGTGCAGCGGCGGATCCTTGAGCAGCAGGCTCGCCGCGTCCTGGGCGGCCGGGGAGATCTTCAGCTCTTGGCGGTAGCTCTCGATCAGCTCCTCGAGCTGCGCCACGGTCTGCGGCGGATCGATGACACCGAGTTTCTCGGCCACGAAGCCCGACTGCCGTACATAGTCGTCAGCCTGCCGCCCATCCAGCTGCTTCTCGCCGAAGGTCTGATAGCTGCTCAGAAAGCTGTCCACCTCCGCGGCATGAATCCAAGCCAGCAGATGGGGATCGTCAGCGCGATACGGCACTCCGTCGACAGTCTCGCCGATGACGCGCTTGTGAATAGCACGCACGATGCGAATGCTGCGCTCCGCGTCAGCGATCGTCCCGTATGTGGTGGTGGCCAGGAACTTGCTTGTTCGCTGCAGTCGGCCCCAGGGGTCGGAACGGAAACCGGAGTGCTCACTGACGCCGAGCATGGCCACGGGATGGAGCGATTGAAGCAGCAGCGCCCGGATCCCGCCGATGAACATCGACGTGTCCGCGTGCACGCGCCAAATCGGGTCGTTCTCGCAGAACCACCGCTCTCCGCAGGTGTACCAAATCTTCTGATGTATTGCCTCGAAGTCCGAGCCCCCGATCCGGTGGCGCACTGCTTTGGCCAGGCCTGCACGGCTCTTGTCCAGCAGGGGGGTCATGGACATGTGCGGATCGTACCTGGCTGCGCAATTGCCGCAGAGCGCCGTTGGTCGGCGGCGTCGCGTGAGAAACCGACTTCTTCTTGCTCCTGGCAGCATGGGCCGGGTGCTGAGTGATGTCGATTGCCGCCACCTCGCATCCGCGTTCGCCGGGCGCGAGTACACCGTCGATGCGGTCGTCGAGCTCCTTGGAGAGGAGGCGCATCGGGCCCTCGGTCGCAACAGCACCGTGCCCGGCGTACGGGCGTTGGCTGGCCGGACGGAGCCGCTGGCCACCCTGACGGCGCTCTGGCTGCTCCAGCAGCCGGTACCCCGACCCGCCCTCGATCGCGCGCTGCCCAGGCTGGTGGAACCACTCATCGGCGCGGGCATCGTCGAAGAATCGGCCGGCGACATTGTCGCGCGGCTAGACATCCGCCCGTACGGCAGCGACGACGGCGCCAGCGGATGGGTGGTGTCCGACCTATCCCCGCATCTCGACACGAGGATCGCGCCGATGCGGCCCGACTTCGTGCTCGGGGTGTCCACGGCCTCCACCACACTGGCCCAGTTGACCATCCGCCGACCGGTGGATCGGGCGCTTGATCTTGGTACGGGCTGCGGCGTGCAGAGCCTGCATCTGGCCCAGCACGCCCGCACCGTGGTCGCCTCCGACCTGAACCCGCGCGCCGTCCAGCTGGCCGGGCTGACCGCCAAGATCAACTCCATCGAGGTGGACATGCGGGAGGGCGATCTCTTCGAGCCGGTCACCGACGAGGAGTTCGACCTGATCGTCACGAATCCGCCGTACGTGATGTCGCCGGCCTCACCAGGCCAGGAGCGGCTGACCTATCGGGAGGGGAACCGCCCGGCAGACAGCCTGATTGAGCATGTGGTGCGGAGCGGTGCGGAGCACCTCGCCGGCGGCGGGACGTTAGCGGTGCTGGCGAACTGGGCTCGGCTGGCGGGCGTCCCCTGGTCTGAGCGGCTTCGGAATTGGGTCGCCGCCACGGGCTGCGACGCCCATGTGGTGCAGCGCGAGATCTTGGACCCCAGCGAGTACGTCGAAATGTGGCTGGCCGACGCGGGACTCGCCGGCTCGCTGGAGTACATCCACCGCTATCGAGACTGGCTCCACTACTTCGACGATCTCGGTATTGAAGCCGTCGGAATGGGCTGGATCATCCTGCAGCGCAACGACCGGCTGGAGCCGGACATCCGGATCGAGGACTGGCCTTACTCGGTCGAGCAGCCGATTGGCCCTGTCGTCGAGGAGGGATTCCGAGCCGTTGATCTGGCCCGGAGCTCGGATGCGGACCTGCTGGCCCACGCCTGGCAGCTGGCGGAGGATGTCGTCGAAGAGACCCGAGGTTCGCCAGGCGCCGCGGATCCGAGCACCATCGTGCTGCGGCAGCAGCGAGGCTTCCGTCGGGCCCTCCAAGCAGACACGGCCCTGGCGGCGGTGCTCGGGGCCTGCGACGGGGATCTCGATCTTCGCACCATCGTCGCAACTGTCGGCGGCATCCTGAGTATCGACCCATCGGCGCTCTCGGAGGCTGTCCTGCCGACGATCCGAACCTCCATCCGGGATGGTTTTCTCCACTGATCCACGCGCGGGCGGATCGCCGCGCCAAGCACCAAGATTCGCGCTGTGGGTAGGAGTGGCACGTAGAGTATGCGCGCTGGCGTCCGGCGCCGGGATCGAATAAGCGCCGCGCCGTCGGCGTTGGTGGAGTAACCAGACCAAACCCAAGGAAGATCAGTGGCAGCGAAGACGGGCAGAAGGCTGGTGATCGTCGAGTCGCCGACCAAGGCGGCTAAGATCGCGAGCTTCCTCGGCGACGATTACGTCGTCGAGTCCAGCCGCGGTCACGTCCGAGATCTGCCGACCGGCGCCGCCGAGGTGCCGGCCAAATACAAGGGTGAGAAGTGGGCCCGAACCGGGGTGGACGTCGACAACGGCTTCCAGGCGCTGTACGTCGTCAATCCCGACAAGAAGGCGACCCTGCGCTCGCTCAAGGATGCGTTGTCGGGCGCCGACGAGTTGCTGCTGGCAACCGACGGTGACCGCGAGGGCGAGGCGATCGCCTGGCACCTGCTGCAGGAGCTGAAGCCCAAGGTGCCGGCGAAGCGAATGGTCTTCCACGAGATCACTCAGCAGGCTATCGCCGATGCCGTGTCCCATCCTCGTGATCTTGATGATGACTTGGTCGATGCGCAGGAGACGCGCCGCATCCTCGACCGCTTGTACGGCTACGAAGTCTCTCCGGTGCTGTGGAAGAAGGTTATGCCGCGGCTGTCCGCCGGCCGGGTGCAGTCCGTCGCCACCCGCCTGGTCGTTGATCGTGAACGTGAGCGGATGGCCTTCCGCAGTGCGTCATACTGGGATCTCGACGCCGTCCTCGACGCCGGCGCCGACGCCGAGCCACCGACATTTCCTGCCCGGCTGACGCATGTCGGCGCCCGGAAGGTCGCCCAAGGTCGCGACTTCGACAGCCGCGGCCGGCTGATCGATCGGGGTGCCGCTGGTCTCCTTCATCTTGATCAACCTCAGGCCGAGGCGCTGGCCGCGTCCTTGCGGGGGGCCTCGTTCCGCGTCGGTGAGGTCGAGTCGAAGCCGTACACCCGCCGCCCGTACGCCCCGTTCCGCACGACCACGCTGCAGCAGGAGGCTGGTCGCAAGCTTGGCTTTACCGCACAGCGCACGATGTCGGTGGCGCAGGACCTCTATGAGGCGGGCTTCATCACCTACATGCGGACCGACTCGGTGACCCTGTCCGACACCGCGATCACCGCTGCTCGCAACCAGGTCCGTCAGCTGTTCGGCCCGGACTATTTGCCCGACAAGCCACGAATCTATGCCAGCAAGGTCAAAAACGCCCAGGAGGCGCACGAGGCGATCCGCCCGGCCGGCGAGGTGTTTCAAACGCCGGCCCAGACCCGGCTGACCGGTGATCAATTCCGGCTGTACGAGCTGATTTGGATGCGAACGATCGCCTCGCAGATGAAGGACGCCGAGGGTCAGACCATCTCCGTCAAGATCATCGCCCAGACGGCCCCTGAATCTGTCGACGGGCGCACCCACGCTCGCCAGGATCCGGACGACATCCTTCGACAGGCTCAGGACGCGGGCTGCATATTTGTGGCATCGGGGCGAACCATCAACTTCTACGGCTTCCTGAAGGCGTACGTGGAGGCGCACGACGAGTCCGACGAAGCGCAGTCCGACGACGCACAGACCAGGCTGCCTCGGCTCACCGAGGGGCAGCGGCTTCGGCCGGAGGCGATTACCGCATCCGGCCACGACACGCGCCCGCCGGCTCGCTACACCGAGCCTTCCCTGGTGGCCAAGCTGGAGGAATTGGAGATCGGGCGGCCGTCGACATACGCGACCATCTTGAGGACGATTACTGCGCGGGACTACGTGTTCAAGAAGGGGTCCGCGCTGGTCCCGACATGGCTTGCCTTTGCGGTGACCCGGCTGCTGGAGGAACACTTCCCAAAGCTGGTCGACTACGCGTTCACCGCCGAGATGGAAGAAGTCCTGGATCAGATCGCAGATGGACACGCCGAACGCGTCCACGTGCTCACCGACTTCTACTTCGGTAGTGGGGATCGGGAGGGTCTGCAACGCCTGGTGTCCGAGCTGGGGGAGATCGATGCCCGCAAGCTGTCGACGTTCCCGATCGGTGATCTTGACTCTGGAATCGTTGTGCGGGTCGGGCGCTACGGTACCTACGTCGAGAACGACGAAGGCCGCCGGTCGAACGTGCCCGACGACCTGCCGCCGGATGAGCTGACTATTGATCTTGCCCGCGAGCTGCTGTCCCGGCCCGCCGGTGAAGAGCGGGTGCTCGGCACCGATCCGGAGACGGGGCTGACCGTGATCGCCAAGAACGGGCGGTTCGGGCCTTACGTCACTGAGGTGCTCGCCGAAGACGCGCCGAAGTCGGCCAAGCCACGTACCGGGTCCCTGTTCTCCTCCATGTCCATCGATCAGATCACCCTCTCCGACGCTCTGCGGTTGATGAGCCTGCCGCGGGTGGTCGGCGTGGACTCAGACGGCCGGGAGATCACCGCGCAGAACGGGCGCTACGGCCCGTACCTGAAGAAAGACAGTGATTCCCGCTCGCTATCCAGCGAGGAGCAGATCTTCAGCATCACGCTCGACGAAGCTAACGCCATCTATGCTCAGCCGAAGCAGCGCGGCCGTGCCTCCGCCAAGCCTCCACTGAAGGAGCTGGGGCCTGATCCGACCTCCGGCCGGCCCATGATCATCAAGGATGGCCGGTTCGGCGCATACGTCACTGACGGTGAGATCAATGCCACCCTCCGCCGGCAGGATGACCCGGAGACGATCACCGCCGCACGTGCCGCAGAGTTGCTCGCTGAGAAACGGGCCAAAGGTCCGGCGCCCAAACGTCCGACGCGCAAGGCCACGGCGAAGAAGTCGACGGCCCGGAAGCAGAGCACGGCTGGCAAGGCGACTGCCGATGGGCCCGTGTCGACAGCGAAGAAGGCGGCGCCAAAAGTCCCGGTCGAGGCAGGCGCCGGATAAGAGATAGGGCTTGCCGGGTTCCGGCGTGGGAGGGTTAGCACGTGAGGAAGGGCAAGAGCCACAAAGAGAAGCCAGGGCGGCGCCGCGCCCAGGCGAACTCCGTGGAAGTAGCCCCGGCCAAGCTGCCGACAAGCTCCCCTGACGGCTCCACGAAGCCGCCAGGCCAGCGGCTTTACGACATGCCGTACAGCGCCACCGCGCCAAAGTTGATCAATCCTGGAATCGGCCTGCACAATCTGGTCGCCAGGGCCGGGCACAACGCCGCGTACGCGATCGACGTCACCTTGCTCGACGCACCGGACTACCGGTTGACCCGCTCGGGTGTTCTGCTTGCGCATCGGGTGCTGGACGGCCGCGGGGAGTGGTTCCTCACCGCTCCGGAGTGGCAACCGCTGCTGCCGAAGGATCGGATCGAGACCATGGGTCACACGGACCTGCCCCAAGAATTTGGAGATTTGATTCGTCCGCTGCGACGGCGGGCGACCCTCGGGCCAGTGGCGGCGCTGCGCTGTGAACGGCGGGAGTTCGCATTGCGCGACGACCAGAGTCAGACGCTGGCGTTGTTGCGCGACGACAAGGTGACGGTCCGACGCGGCGGATTGACCACGGCGCGCTACCGCGAGGTCATGATCACTCCGATCGGGCCCGGCTTGACAGAACAGCAGGCCGCCTGGCTGGATCGTGCGATCACCCAGGCGGGTGCGACTGCGGTACCTCGCTTTCCCCGATTGGTCACCCGGTTGGGTGCACCGGCCACCGGTCTGACCGACTTCCCGCTGCCGCGGTCCTTCGAGCCGGATGCCCCCTTCAGGACGTTCGTGTCTCAGCTGCTCGGCTTGCGGCTGCGTCAGATCGTGGAGGCGGATCTCGCTATTCGGGGCGGCACTCCCGAGGCCGCCGAGCAGCTCGCGGCGCATGCCGCTCAGCTTCGGACCGAGCTACGTGGCCTGTCCTTCGTTCTCGACACAGACTGGGTGGAGGATCTCTACGACGAGCTGGACTGGATCATTCTGGATGCCGATCCCCACCGCACGGGCGACTCGGCGGAGACCGCTCAGGCCAGAGAGCAGCTCGTGGGTCGCCTGCACACCGAGCGTTATCTTGCGCTCCTGGATCGGCTGGTGACAGCGACCCGGGCACCAAAGCTGGGCGACGCCAGCGTCCTGGCCACCGGTGAGGTACTGAGTGATCTCCTCGACTCGGTGGTGAGCAGGGTCCGTCGGGGTGTCGATCGGCTCAATCCGGACGCCCCAGCCCAGGTCTGGGAGGAAGCCTGGCGCTCCATCGGGCAGCTGCAGTGGGTGGCCGATATCTCGACTCACGTCATGCCCGCCGAGACGGCGCGTATTCAGCATCGACTGGCAAAATCACGCCTGCTGCTGGACCAGATCCACGAGTACCACGTGGCGGCGGATCGAGCGGTCGAAGCGGCGGCCGGTTTGCCCGCGCCTGAGGCGTTCGAAGCGGGCCGGACCTTCGAGCGCCGTGTCCAAGAGGCGCGGGGCGTGAAGGAGGAATTTCTGACGTTGTGGACCAAGACGAAGAGAAAGCTCGACGCATGACCGCAGCCGCCGAGCGTTTATGGCCGGGCGTCTTCCTCGTCTTCGAGGGCGGCGATGGAGTTGGTAAGACGACGCAGGTCGCCCGCGTCTGCGGTCTGCTGGCCGAGGCAGGCCACGACGTCGTGCGGACGTACGAGCCGGGCGACACCGCAGCCGGCAGGCGGATCCGCGACATCGTCCTCAGTCCCAAGACCGGCGACCTGGCGCCACGCGCGGAAGCTCTGCTGTATGCGGCGGATAAGGCGCAACACCTGGCCGAGGTCGTACGGCCTGCGCTTGATCGAGGCGCAGTCGTGGTCTGCGACCGTTACGTCGATTCCATGCTGGCCTATCAGGGCGCTGGTCGGATGCTCGAGCTCAGCGAGGTGGAATCGATCACCCGCTGGGCCACCGACGACGTTCGAGCCGACCTCACCGTCGTTCTGGACATGGATCCGGCGTTGGCGGTGGGCGAGAAGCGGCAGCAAGATCGGGTGGAGGCGGCTGGCGACGGCTTCCATGCCCGCGCCCGGTCGTTCTTCCTCGACCTGGCCGCTCGCGATCCCGATCGGTACCTGGTGCTGGATGCCCGGTTGTCGCGCGCCGAGATCACCGAGAAGATTCTCGAGCGGCTGCAGCCGATGCTGTCGGCAACGCCGGTCGAGCCCGCGGGGCCGGGAGTGTCAGGGGCGGCTGGCACAGTGTCGTCGTGACCCGGACCTCGAAGAGATCGCCGAGAGGATGAACGGATTAGCGTCGGCGCGGTCGACCGCGGGGGCTGCGCCCCAAACGTCCGATCAGGGTGTCTGGGCTGAGCTAGTCGGTCAAGAGGTCGCCGTCGAAACGCTACGGCGTGCGGTCAGCGGCGAGCCGCACGCGATGAGCCATGCGTGGCTGTTCACCGGACCGCCGGGCTCTGGCCGTTCCAACGCCGGGCGAGCCTTCGCCGCCGCGCTGCAATGTTCACGTGGTGGCTGCGGGGTCTGTACCGATTGCCGTTCGGCACTGAGCGGTGCGCATCCCGACGTGACCCTCGTGCGTACCGAGCAGCTGTCCATCGGTGTCGAAGAGGTTCGCGAGCTGGTCCGCCGCGCCGCCATGAGCCCCACGCTGGGTCGCTACCAGGTCATTGTCGTCGAGGACGCGGATCGAGTGACCGAGCGCGGGGCTGACGCACTGTTGAAGAGCGTCGAGGAGCCCGCCGCTCGTACGGTGTGGATCCTGTGTGCGCCGACCGCCGACGACGTGGTGGCAACGATCCGGTCGCGTTGCCGGCTGCTCAACCTGCAGACACCGAGCGAGGGGGCCATTGCGACGTTGCTGCAGAGCCGCGACGGGATAGAACCGGCCCTCGCTCGCTATGCCGCCCGCGTCTCCCAGGGGCATATCGGCAGAGCGCTGGTGCTGGCCCGAGATGAGAGCGCGCGGCAGCGGCGCGCGCACATTCTGCAGATTCCCCTTTCCCTGAACGGCCTCGGCGCCTGCCTGTCGGCTGCAGCCGAGCTGGTCGCCGGATGCACCGAGGAGGCAGCAGCGGCGACGGCCGCGCTGGACGCCAAGGAACGGTCGGAGCTGGAGGAAGCGCTGGGTTTCGGAACGAGGGGCGCGAAACCGCGCCAGGCTCAAGCCGCGATCAAGGAACTCGAAGATCAGCAAAGGGCACGGGCCAAGCGATTCCAGCGAGACGCGATTGACCGCGCCCTCACCGAGCTGACCGGCTGCTATCGCGATGTGTTGAGCATTCAGACGCGGTCTGGGGCGATGCTGGTGAACTCTGACCTTGAGCCTCAGATTGCCGTGCTGGCGAGGAAGTCCACACCCGAAGCCACGCTGCGGAGGATCGACACCCTGCTCGCCTGCCGCGTTGCACTGGAGGGGAACGTCGCGCCGCTGCTTGCGGTCGAGGCTGCGCTGATCGGCTTGGTGGAGGCGTGATTGTGCCGTACGAAAACCTCAAGGTCAATGGGGAAAGCCTTCACCCGATTCTCAGTTTTTCGGGTTCCATTTGTCCTCTTCCGTTTAGTAAGGTGTTTCACGGGTTGCCGGAGGGGACGAACCCCCGAGCGTTCTCTCCGACAACCTCCATAATTGATTTCGAGGTTCTCGATAGCCCCAGCCCTTTGAGGCGGGGCTTTTTGCTGTCGCCGTATCGTCCAGCGACACGCCGAGACGCCGAGTTGCGCGCGGACTCGATGTGCGTCTAGGTTTATCCCCGGCTCGTATCCGGTTCGTTACCAAGAAGCTGGTCACGATGTCACAGAACGGTAACGACGTGCGTCTTGCGCGTGAGCCACGTTATCGCGATCGGACAGGTATTTCGGGGACCAACGGAGAAAAACATACTGGCGCGGGTGGGCTCCTGCCCCCCAGAACGCCCACCCGTGGAGGCCCGGCAGACCCGCATCTGCCGGGCTTCCTGTCTCACTAGCCCAGCTCCCGCATGTACGACGGGCACTGAGGGCGACGACTGCGGCACTACGCTTGGGCAATGGCGCGGGTCATGGCGGTGTCGTTCGAGCGGTACGGGCGGCTCTACTATCTCGATCCTGGCGACGGGATGTACGCGGTCGGCGACAAGGTGCTGGTGCCGACCGACTCGGGTCCGGAGGTCGCTGAGTGTGTCTGGGCACCGGAGTGGGTGGACGACGAACCTGGCTTCGCCGACCTGCCGATCTGTGCCGGCAAGGCCGCCCAGGCCGAGCTCGACCGGGACGCAGCCAACCGGCGACGGCGCGCCGAGGCCAAGCTGGTGGCCAAGAAGTTGATCAAGAAGAACGACCTGCCCATGAAGGTGGTCGCGGTCGACTTCGTCGATTCGGGTCCCGATGTCGATCAGCTGGTGGTGATCTACTTCAACGCACCCCACCGAGTGGATTTCCGTGCTTTGGTCGGGGAGCTGGCGCGCAGTCTGCGGGCCCGGATCGATTTGCGCCAGATCGGCTCCCGTGACGCGGCGCGGTTGACCGGCGGCATTGGCAGTTGTGGTCGGGATTTGTGCTGTGCCACGTTCCTGAAAGACTTCGAACCGGTCACCTTGCGGATGGCGAAGCTGCAGGACTTGCCGCCTAATCCACTCAAGATCTCGGGAGCATGCGGACGGTTGCTGTGCTGCATCAAGTATGAGCACCCGCTTTACGCGGAGTTCGCTCGGCAGGTACCGGCGATCGGTGAGCGGGTGACCACTGACGAGGGCGAGGGCACCGTCATTGCGCACCAGGTCCCGGCCGACTCAGTGCTTGTCCGGATGAACGCATCAGGCGCCACGACGAGTTGCTCGCGCGCGAGTGTGTGCGGCTCCCGTCATGCCTACGACGCGCGGCCTGCGGCTACCGAAGAGCCCCCGAGCAAGTTGCGGCGTCGCCGCCGCAACTGAGATGAAGCCTCGCGCCCGGCTACTCATCACGGCGTTGTTGTGTGCCGCAGTCGGTTCCGCCGGCTGCTCGGCGAGGAGCTCGACTTCTGATCCCACACCGCCGGCGCCGGATTCGGCGAGCGCCTCCGCGTCACCGTCGGCCGCCTCACCGATTCCGCCCGACGGCCGTCCAATCCAGCCCGTACCGGAAGCGCTGCCCTACGGGTATGAAGATCCTCCGCCGGGGAAGGGCCTCAAGAGATACGAGAAGCAACAGCTCTCCTGGCAGCCTTGCCTGAGCGGTCTGGAGTGCGCCACTGTGCTCGCGCCACTGGACTACAAGAAACCGGACGAGCAGGCGCTCAGCGTGTCCATGGCCAAGCGCAAAGCCACAGCCAGTCCCCGCTTGGGGACCCTCTTTCTCAATCCAGGCGGGCCAGGAGCCTCGGGTCGGGACCTGGTGAACGGGTTCGATAGCAAGGGGTTGGAGAGGTACGACCTGATCGGTTGGGACCCTCGGGGCACGGCAGACTCGACGCCTGTGCAGTGCTTTTCTCAAGGCAGCGACTTCGATCGCTACCTTTCTGTGGACGTGTCGCCCGACGACGACGCCGAGCTGGGAGTTCAGATAACCGCCGACCGTGACTTTGGGCAGGTCTGCTTGAGCAAGTCCGGGTCGTTGCTGCAGCACATCTCGACCGCGGAGACAGTACGTGATCTTGATCTGCTCCGCGGTCTGGTGGGGGATAGCAAGATCAACTATCTGGGCTTCTCCTACGGCACCAAGATCGGTTCTCTCTACGCCCACACGTTTCCTCAGCGAGTCGGACACCTCGTGCTGGACGGGGCAGTTGACATCACCGACAGCCCGGTTACTCAGTTGGACGGCTTCGAGCGCGCCCTGAACAACTTCGCCGCCTGGTGCGTGAAACAGAAGTGTGCCCTGGGGAAGAGCCGCGACGACGTTCTTCAGGCGGTAAGCGATCTGCTCACCCGGTTGGACAGCCAGCCGATCAAGGTCGGCAACCGGGAGCTGACCCAGTCGCTGGCACTGGTCGGGGTGATCTTCCCGCTGTACGGGCAAGAGAATGCGTGGGACGCTCTGCGTCAGGGGCTCGAGGCTGTCATCAACCAGGGCGACGGCAGCATCATGCTGCGCCTCGCCGATGTCTACCTCGGCCGCTCCGAGGATGGCAGCTACGACCAGGACATCTCCGCCAACCCAGCAATTCGCTGCCTTGACTCCCAGGAGACCAGTGTGCGCAAAGAGTTGACGGAAGATGCGGCGGAGATCAAGAAGAAGGAAACAACGCTCGGCGAGTTCTGGGGCTCGGATCTCATTTGCCCGCTGTGGCCCGTCGCTCCGGCGCCTAAGTCGCCGAAGATCACCGCCCGCGGGGCACCACCCATTGTGGTGATCGGCACGACCGGAGACCCCGCCACGCCGTACGAGTATGCCGTCGGGATGGCCAAGCAACTCGACTCCGGCGTGCTGATCTCGTTCCGCGGCTTCGGCCACCTTGCCTATAGCCAGAGCCCCTGCGTCCGCCAGATCGTCCAGGCGTACCTGAACAAAGACGTCCTGCCCCAAAACAACACGACTTGTTGAAAGATGCCCTGATCCCGTCGAAGGGCACGGGCAACTGTTGGATGAACTTGGCCGTGGCTGGCGGCCAAGTTGCAGGCACAACTGAAGCTCAATGGCCAACTGCCGATCTCGATATAGTGGTCCACCGTGCGCAACGGCTCTGAGGACCGTCGCGCAGGCGCCGCCTTAGCTCAGCTGGCAGAGCAACGCACTCGTAATGCGTAGGTCCGGGGTTCGATTCC